>JGI26049J44785_1000001_pt1 | contig 130467 bp, 137 predicted proteins | sample HigsolmetaGSP11D_FD_44785 | JGI IMG/M metagenome (IMG submission 44785)
TCGTTGTCCTGGCTTCGCCGGCTCATGCGCTGCCGGAAGGTTTCGTCTATCTCGCCGACGTCGCGCCGCGCGTGGTGATCGACGCGCGCTATGCGGGCGCCGACAATTTCGTCGGCCGTCCCGTCGACGGCTATCACGCCAACACCGTGATCCTCACACGGCCGGCGGCCGAGGCGCTGGCCCGGGTGAGCGAGGAGCTGGCGCAGTTCGGCCTGGGCCTGAAGGTCTTCGACGGCTATCGTCCGCAGCGCGCCGTCGATCATTTCGTGCGCTGGGCGGCGGATCTCTCCGACCAGTCCACCAAGGCGCGCCACTATCCCGGCGTCGACAAGGCCCATCTGTTCCGCGACGGCTACATCGCCGAACGCTCCGGCCACACCCGCGGCAGCACCGTCGATCTGACGCTGATCGACCTGAAGACCGGCAAGGAGCTGCCCATGGGAACGCCCTTCGATTTCTTCGGCCCCGAGTCCTGGCCTTCGTACCAGGAATTGCCCGCGGAACAGCGCGCGCACCGCGCCTTGCTGCAGCAGGTCATGAAACGCCACGGGTTCCGCCCGCTGCGCGAGGAGTGGTGGCATTTCACCCTGGAGAACGAGCCGTATCCGGATACCTACTTCGACTTTCCGGTGGAGTGAGACGGTTTCCGGATGGAACAGGCAGGCGCGATTCGGTGTGACCGGGCGGTGCGCCGCATCGTAGAATGCCGGGGTTCGATGAAAGCCGGACCATGTGGCCAGAATTAAAAGAACGCATCGCCGAAACCCTTAAAACCGTCGTCCCGCTCATTGCGCTAGCCTGCCTGTTCCAGATCACGCTGGTCCACGCGCCGCTCGAGGTTTTCCTGCAGTTCCTGGCCGGCTCGGTGCTGGTGATCGTGGGGATGCTGCTGCTTTTCATCGGGGTGGATCTGGGCATCCTGCCCATGGGCCGCTTCATCGGCGCCGAGCTGCCGAGGAAAGGTTCCATTGCCCTGATCGTGGGCGTAGCCTTCGTGCTGGGCTTCGCCACCACCGTTGCCGAGCCCGATGTGCTGGTGCTCGCCACGCAGGTGGACCGTATCTCCGGCGGCGAGATCAAGGGTTCCCTGGTCCTCTATGTGACGGCGCTGGGAGTGGGCTTCTTCGTCGCCCTTGCCATGGCCAGGGTGCTGTTCGGGGTGTCGATGCGGCTGCTGCTCACGATCTCCTTCGCCGCGGTGCTGCTGCTGTCCTTCGCGGCGCCGCCGGACTTCATTCCGCTGGCCTATGACGCGGGCAGCGTCACGACCGGCGTACTGACGGCGCCGGTGGTCATCGCGCTCGCGGTGGGCATCACTTCGGTGCTTGCGGGGCGTTCGTCTGTGGCCGACGGTTTCGGTCTGCTGGGTTTCGCCTCCATCGGCCCCATCCTTGCCATCCTCCTCATGGGGATCTGGCTGCGGTGAACTGGATCGTCCTGCTCGAAGAAGTCGCCCATACCGCCTGGAGCGTGATCATGGCGGTATTGCCGCTCGCGGCGCTGTTCCTGGTTGTCCAGGTCTTTCTGCTCGATCTGCCGCGCAAGGACATCCGGAACATCCTGATGGGCAGCCTGCTGGCGGCCGCGGGCCTGTTCCTGTTCCTGCTCGGCGTGCATATCGGTTTCATGCCTTTCGGCCAAGCCATTGGCGAAGCGCTGGGAACGCTGTCGTACAAGTGGCTGCTGCTGCCCGCCGGCGTGGCGCTCGGTTTCATCACCACCTGGAGCGAACCGGCCGTGCGTATCCTGGCCGACCAGGTCGACGAGGCTTCGAACGGTTCCATCCCCCGCCTGATGGTGCTGACCGCGATCTGCGTCGGGGTGTCGGTCTGGACGGGGCTCGGGCTGCTGCGCATCGGTTACGAGATCCCGCTGCTCTATCTGCTGGTGCCCGGCTACCTGGCGGTGATCGTGATCATGTGGTTCAGCGACAAGGATTTCGTGGCGATCGCCGTGGACGCCGGTGGTGTCGCGACCGGGCCGCTGGCCAACACCTTTCTGCTCGCGCTCGCGTTGGGCACCGCGTCCTCGATCGGCGGCCAGAATCCCATCGTGAACGGTTTGGGCTTCGTGGCGCTGATCGCACTGGCGCCCATCACGTCGCTCATGGTGCTGGGGTTGCTCGTTCGGTGGAAAGAATCGCGTATGGAGATCTGATATGCCTAGACCGTCTTTGATTGTGACCATCGTGCGCAAGGGATGGGGGCACACCGCATTGGAGGCCTCCGTCAAGGCGGGCGCCACCGGCGGTACGGTGTTGCAAGGGCGCGGCATCGGCGTCAACGAGAAGGGCTCGATCTTCGGCATCCCGATCGAGCCGGAGAAGGAGATCGTGCTGACGCTCACCGACTCGGATCAGTGCGACACGATCCTGCAGGAGATCATGCGCGCGACCGAGCTCGAACAGCCCGGCCGGGGGCTCGCCTTCGTCATGCCGGTCGAAAAGGTCGTGGGCATGCCCCATATCGGGGAAGAGCCCAAAGGCTGAGCGGCGCGGGCAGGTCCGGATGGAAACGAGTCCGCAGGACGACGAACGGTACATGCGCGAAGCGCTGGCGCTCGCGCACGAGGCCTGGCGGGCGGGCGAAGTGCCGGTGGGCGCGGTGGTGGTGCACGAGGGCGAGATCGTCGGGCGCGGCTACAACGCGCCGATTTCGCGCAGCGATCCGACGGGCCACGCGGAAATCATGGCCTTGCGCGATGCCGCGCGCCGGTTGCAAAACTACCGGCTGACCGGCTGCGTGCTGTACGTGACGCTGGAGCCCTGCGCCATGTGCGCCGGCGCGATCATGCATGCGCGCCTCGCCCGGGTCGTCTACGGTGCGCGCGATCCCAAGACGGGCGCCTGCGGAAGTGTGGTGGATCTGTTCGCCGAACGGCAACTCAATCACCACGCCGAGGTCACGGGCGGCGTGCTGGCGGAGGAGTGCGGCGCCCTGTTGAGCGCCTTTTTCGAGGAGCGCCGCCGCATGCAGAAGGAAAAGCGCACCGATGCGCATTGAAATCGTGCTCTCCACGCAGCAGCTCACGCTCTACGGCGACGGCGGAGAGGTGTTGAAACGCTACCCGGTGTCGACCTCGCGTTACGGCGCGGGGGAGCGCCGCGGCAGCTATCAGACGCCGCGCGGGCGTCACATCATCCGCGCCAAGATCGGCCACGGCGCGCCGCTCAATACCGTGTTCGTCGCCCGCCGGCCCACGGGCGAGATCTATACGCCCGAGCTCGGCGCGCGCCATCCCGACCGCGACTGGATTCTCACCCGCATCCTGTGGCTGTCGGGCTGCGAGCCGGGCTTCAACCGGCTGGGCGAGGTCGACACCATGCGGCGCTACATCTACATCCACGGCGCGCCGGATTCAGTGCCCATGGGCGTGCCGGGTTCCATCGGCTGCGTGCGCATGCGTAACGCGGATCTGGTCGAGCTCTTCGATCTCGTGCCCGTCCGCACGCCGGTGCTGATCGAAGAGTAGGGCGCTTCATCCCGGCAGAAACCGCGAGATGCCGTGCAGGGCGAGGCCGACCAGCCCGCCGATCAGCGTGCCGTTGATGCGCACGAACTGCAGATCCTTGCCGACGGCGATTTCGATCTTGCTGCTTACTGTGTGAGCGTCCCAGGCGTGGACCGTTTGCGCGATGAGGTCCGCCATGCCGTGGCGCCCGGTCGCGGCCGCCTGCTCGACGATGGAACGCAGCAGGCGGTTCGCCTTGCGCCGCACGGCTTCGTCCTCCTGCAGGCGGTCGGCGAAGGCGTGGATCGCCGCGGTGAGATGGGCNCGGATGCGCGAGTCGGGCTTGGCGACGTCCGCGGCGACCCCGGCGCGCAGATCGTTCCACAGGCTTTGCAGATAGCGCGCGACGGTGGGGTGGGCGATGAGTTCCGCCTTGAGCGCCTCGGCGCTTTCGTGCAGTTCGGGCGAGGTGCGCAGGGCTTCGGCGAATTCGGCGAGCTGCTCGTCGAGTTTCACGCGCCAGGCGTGCGCCGGGTCGTTGCGGGCCGCGTCGAGGGTTTCCTCCGCCACGGTGATCAGCTTGTCGGCGACGATGGCGTCCACCCCGATCGCGCGCCACAGCCACGCGGTGCGCTCGCGCACCCGCTCGCGGATGAGCGGCTCGTATTCGTGCAGCGCGTCGGCGGCGTGCGCGAGCAGCTCGTCCACCACGGGACGGTGGCGGCCGTCGCGGGTGAGCAGACTGAGCGCGTCGCCTGCGAGCGGCGCGAGCTGCACGCTCTCCAGCCGGCCGGTCACGGCGGTGTGCAGCAGCCGGCGCAGATCGTCGTCGTCGAGCGTGTCGAGCAGTCCGGGCAGGAAACGGCTCACGCGCAGGGCGAGCAGCTCCGCGGTCTTCGGGCGCTTGAGCCATTGCGCGAGCGCGCCGGCCAAGTCCGCGTCGGCGAGCTTCTGCGACACGATTTCGGGCGCGAGGAAGTTCGTTTCGACGAAGCGGCCGAGGCCCGCGCCGATGCGGTCCTTGTTGCGCGGAATGATGGCCGTGTGCGGGATCGGCAGGCCGAGCGGATGGCGGAACAGCGCCACCACAGCGAACCAGTCGGCGAGCGCGCCGACCATGGCGGCTTCGGCGAAGGCGCGCACGAAGCCGAGCCACGGCTGTTCGGCTTCGTGCATGCGCGCGGCGACGTACATGACGGCCATGAGCACGAAAAGCCCGGTCGCCACCCGGCGCATGTAACGCAGGCCTTCGGTTTCTTGCGGGTCGGAGGGGAGGGCGGACACGTGCTTGNCGGTGTTGGACGGACGCTGGAGCTTAGGTTGAGCCTTGTCCTGAGCAAGTGCAAGAAGCAGACCGCGCGAGGCACGGTGCGCTTCGCGTAAAATGCCGCCTTTCTCGTTGGCATGTCTATGATCCGCACCCGTTTCGCTCCCAGTCCAACAGGCTATCTGCATATCGGCGGCGCGCGCACCGCGCTGTTCTCCTGGGCCTTCGCCCGCCGTCACGGCGGCACCTTCGTGCTGCGTATCGAGGATACCGATCTGGAGCGTTCCACGCCCGAATCGGTGCAGGCCATTCTCGACGGGATGAAATGGCTCGGCCTGGATTGGGACGAAGGGCCGTACTATCAGATGCAGCGCATGGACCGCTATCGCGAAGTGGTGCAGCAGCTGCTGGACGAGGGCAAGGCCTATTACTGCTACGCGAGCAAGGAAGAGCTCGACGCCCTGCGCGAGGCGCAGCGCGCCCGCGGCGAGAAGCCGCGCTACGACGGCCGCTGGCGGCCCGAGAACGCCAAGGGCAGGACACCGCCCGCGGGCGTGAAGCCCGTGGTGCGGTTTAAGAATCCGCTCGACGGCGAGGTGACGTTCAACGACCTCGTCAAAGGCCCGATCACCTTCCGCAACAGCGAGCTCGACGACCTCGTCATCGCGCGCGCCGACGGCACGCCGACCTACAACTTCTGCGTGGTGGTCGACGACTGGGACATGAAGATCACGCACGTCATCCGCGGCGACGACCACGTCAACAACACGCCGCGCCAGATCAACATCCTGAGAGCGCTGGGCGCGGAGCCGCCGCAGTACGCGCACGTGCCCATGATCCTCGGCGCCGACGGCGAACGGCTGTCGAAGCGCCACGGCGCGGTGAGCGTGATGCAGTACGCGGAGGAGGGCTATCTGCCCGAGGCGCTGCTCAACTACCTCGCGCGCCTGGGCTGGTCGCACGGCGACGACGAGATCTTCTCCATGCGGCAGTTCGTCGAGTGGTTCGATCTGGAACACATCAGCCGCTCGGCGGCGCAGTTCAACCCCGAGAAACTCCTGTGGCTGAACCAGCAGTACATCAAGACGGCCGATCCGGAGCGGCTCGCGCGCGATGTCGCGCCGCGGCTGAAAGACATGGGCATCGCGCCCGAGCAGGGGCCGGCGCTCGATGCGGCGGTGAAGATGTTCCAGGAGCGCGCGGCCACGCTGCGCGAACTGGCGGAACAGGTGAGCATCGTCTACCGCGCCGCGCAGCCCGGCGAGGAAGCGCTGAAGCAGCACGTGACGGAGGACATCAAACCGGCGCTGCGCGAAGTGCTGCAGGCTTTCGAGGCTGTCGGCGACTGGAACGAGGAGGCGGTTTCGCAGGCCTTCAACGGCGTGCTGAAGGCGCACGGGCTGAAGATGCCCAAGCTCGCCATTCCGCTGCGCGTAATCGTGTACGGCACGCCGCAAACGCCTTCGCTCTTCCCGCTGCTCGCGCTGTCGGGCAAGGCGCGCGTCGTTGCGCCGTTGCGCGCTTTTCTTTCCTGAGCATGTTTACACGCAAGGGGAGCATGGCTATAATCTCGCTCTCGCGGTTGGGGGTATAGCTCAGCTGGGAGAGCGCTTGCATGGCATGCAAGAGGTCAGCGGTTCGAACCCGCTTACCTCCACCATCCAGAGCACCGCGTCAACGATTTAGTCCTTTAGTCCCCATCGTCTAGAGGCCTAGGACATCGCCCTTTCACGGCGGTAACCGGGGTTCGAATCCCCGTGGGGACGCCAGATTCTCGAAACCGGCCGCAAGGCCGGTTTTTTATTGCCCGTTCAACCGACGTGTGACACCGGCGTTCGCCGTCGAACCGGCGCGTTCTACGGCCGCGTGCGCGCGAGGCCTTATCCCGATCCCGCGCGGGTCAGCACCTCCGCATGCGGTATCCGCCGGCCGGCGACGGCCGGGGTGTTGAAATAGCGTTCTTCGAGCTGCCGGGCCTTGGCGGTGAGCGCGGCGATGAACGCTTCGGCCACGGGCGAGCGCGCATCCTGCGCGCGATGCACGAGCTGCCAGCGCCGTTTCAACGGCAATCCTTCCACCTTTAACGGGACGAGCGCGTCGTGGCGCGGGTTTTCCGCGACGGCGTAGCGGGACAGCAAAGCCACGCCCAGGCCCGCGGCGACCGCGCGCTTGATGGTCGCGTCGTCGTCCATTTCCAAACGCAGACTGCAGCCGCCCAGCGGCGCGAAGACTTCCTCCAGCGCCGTGCGCGACGCCGAACCCGGTTCCCGTCCCAGGATCGGCTCGCGCGCGAGCGCTTCGAGCCGGAGTCCGCGGCGGCGCGCGTAAGGGTGGGCGACCGAAGCGTAAAAGTGCAGTTCGTCTTCCTGCAGCGGATGGAAGCTCGCGTCCAGCGCGACGGGCGCGCCGAAGATGTAGAAGTCGTCGGTCCGGGCGTGGAAGCGTTCCAGCATGGTTTCGCGGTTCGCGACCGAGAGCACCAGCCGGACCTCGGGGTGCAGGCTGCAGAAGCTGTCCAGCAGCAGGGGCGCGATCGACTCGGCCGCCGTGCAGGCGACGATGCGCAGCGTATCGGGCGGGGAATTCTTGAACTGCGCCAGCCGCTGATCGAAGGTCGAGCAGCGCTCGTAGAAATCCTGGCAGAAGCGGTAGGTTTCCTGCCCGGCGGGGGTGAGCCGCACCGGGGCGGTGGACTCGAACAGCACAACGCCGAGAGCTTCGCCGAGCTTCTTGACGAGCAGGGAAACGGTCGGCTGCGCCAGATGCAGCGCTTCGGCGGCGCGGGTGAAGCCGCCCAGTCGGACGACCGCTTCGAAGGCGGCGAGCTGCGGCAGCATGCCGTGCCGCAGATAGCGGCGCAGGCGACGGTCGAGCATGACGAAATCTCCTCGTCTGTGGCGATTGACGGAACGGCTTTGCCGGGCGGACTGCTGCATCGCAGCGCTGCCGGCGGCAAAGGTCTCGCTCACAGACGTTCGTCTGCCCGCAGGGCCGGGATCATCTTCTCCGAATTGACGGCCCTTGCGCCTTGCTACTCCCCTTTGGGAGCCGCGACTTCGTAGCAGACCGGGTTCGGGCCCGGGAGTTCCGTCTTTCCTCATTGCGTGTCGCAATGGCCGCATTGCGAAGCTTCGTTTCCTTTCCTTCCCGCCTTTGCGCAAGATCGTCGCAACCCGTCGCGCGACATGCGGCGGGGAACCCTTCAAAGGGGAGTAGCTCCGGGAAGCGATTCCCGCCGGCGATCGTCATTGCGAGATTCCCTCTCCGGTCGTCGGGGCCGCCGCGCACGAGCGAGACCTTTGCCGGATTCGGGCAAAGGTGGCGGATCGTGCCCGGCCGGTTGCGATCCTCGCGGTCCGCCGGAAAGGAAGTCGATGGAACTGTTCACTCCGGAGTTTTTCTCCGCGCTCGCGGCGATCGTGCTGATCGACCTCGTGCTGGCGGGCGACAACGCGATCGTCATCGCGCTCGCGGCGCGCAATCTCCCCGCTCATCTGCAGCGCAAGGCGGTGTTGTGGGGCACCTTCGGCGCCGTCGCGATGCGTGCCGCCATGGCCCTGATCGTGGTCTGGCTGCTGAAGGTGCCGGGCCTGATGCTCGCCGGCGGTCTGGCGCTGGTTTGGATCGCGTGGCGGCTGGTCGCGCCAGGCGAATCGCACGATTCGCACGGCCATGTCGCCTCCGCCACGACCTTCTGGGGCGCGATGAAGACAATCGTCATCGCCGATGCGGTCATGGGGCTCGACAACGTGCTGGCGATCGCCGGCGCAGCGCACGGCAGCGTCGTGCTCGTCGTGCTGGGCCTGTTGATCAGCATCCCCATCGTAATCGGCGGATCGCGGCTCATCCTGCGGCTGATCGAACGCTTCCCCGCGATCATCTACCTGGGTGCCGCGGTGCTGGCGTGGACCGCCGTGAAGCTGGTTACGGGCGAGCCTCTGGTCGCCGATGTGCTGGCCGCCAACCCGGCCTTCGTCGTCTCGCTGTACGTCTCCGTGATCGGCGGTGTGATCGGTCTCGGGTATCTCAGGAATCGCCGCCGCGCCCCGGCGGTACGCAACGCTTAACGCAAGGAGCCCTGTCATGTTGAAAATCCTCGTACCGGTCAACGGTTCCGAATGTGCACTGAAGGCGGTGGACGCGGCGATCCGCGATGCGCTGGAACATGGCCATGCCTCGATTCAACTGCTCAATGTGCAACCCCTCATGACGCGCCACGTCAGCCGCTTCGTCGGGGCGGGCGCGTGCGAAGCGATGCGTCTGGACCGCGCCCGTGCGGCCATGGCCGTCGCGGCGCGTCGCGTGCGCAGCGCCGGCATTCCTTGCAGCACGCATATGGCACGCGGTCACATCGCGGCGGCGATCGCCGGGTTCGCCAGGCGCGAAAGTCCCGACCGCATCGTCATCGGCGCACAGCCCGCGGCGGGGTTGGGCTGGAGGGGACGGCTGGTCGATCAACTCATCAAACTGACGCCCGTGCCGGTCCAGTCCGTGAGCGGCGGCCGTCGCGGCTGGGCCGAACGTGTGGGCCTGCCCGCAGGGCTCGCGGGCGGCCTGGCAGTGGTGTGGCTCGCCAGCGAATGAGCTCGCGCAAGGCGTAGCAGCAAGGCCGGGATTCCCAGCCTTTTTCTTGACCCGGCCGGACGCACGGGACGCCATTGATCAGAAAGCCGGGCGCCGGATCATTTNCGAAGCGGATCAATGCAATAGGTGTGGAATCTGGTACACCGGGCGGGGTGGGGCTAGAATCGCGCCATGGCAGCAGACGCGAAGTTTCTGTTCCGTCGAGGAGAGGTCTACTACTTCCGCAAAAAAATCCCCGCAGCCCTGCGGGCGCATTTCGGTACCGACGAAGTGCGCAAGTCGCTCGGCACGCGCGATGTGCTGGAGGCGCAGCGGCTCGCGCGCCTGGAAGCGCAGCGGCTGGAGGAGGAATTCGCCCGGCTGCGCGAAGCCGAACGCGCGGCGCGCGGCGTGAAGCCCTTGCCGCCGGATGCGGCGGCCGAAGGCGCCATGCGCGCCCTGTTCGAGCGCTGGAACGCACGCGCGAAACGGCCGCGCACCACCGTTTACGACTTCGCCAAGGCCACGAGCCGTTTCGTGAGCCTGCATCCCGGTCTTGCGGTCGAGGCGATCGAACCGCGTCACATCGAGGCGATGCGCGACGCGATGGTCGCGGAAGGGCTTTCGGCCGGCACGGTCAAGAAACAGCTCGGCGCTATCGCCGCCATGCTGCAACTCGCGGTCGAGGACGGCCTGATCGCGCGCAATCCCGCGCGCGGTATAACCGTCGAAGGTGCGCGCCCCGGGCGCAGGCCGCGCGTGGAGTTCACGCCCGAGGAACTGCTGGCGATTTTCGCCTCGCCGGTATACGCCCAGGGCGAACGGCCCGTCGCGGGCGCCGGAGCGGCGGCCTACTGGCTGCCGTTGCTCGCCCTCTACACCGGTGCGCGGCAGGGCGAGATCGGCGTCCTGCGGGTGGAGGACGTCCGNGAGGCCGAGGGCGTGAAGTATCTCGACATGCTCACCGAGCACACGCGCAAGGGCGAACCGGAGCGCCGGCCGGTGCCCATCCATCCGGACCTCATCCGCCTCGGTTTCCTGCAGTTCGTGGAGATGCAGCGCAGGGCAGGGGAGCAGCGGCTGTTTCCGGAATTGCGCCCGGACAACAAGGGCAAGCCCACGGGCAACTGGTCGAAGTGGTTCGCCCGCTATCTGCGCGGCGCGGTGGGCATCCGCGACCGGCGCAAGACCTTCGATTCCTTCCGTCACACCTTTGCCGAAGCCTGCCGCGAAGCCGGGGTCGAGGAAGNGGTGTTCGAGGCGCTGGTCGGGCGCCGGACGCGCCGCAGCCGGCAGGAGATGCCGCTCGCCGTACTGGCGGCGGCGGTGAACCGGCTGCGCTTCCGGCTCGGCGAACCGCGCGAAGGCTGAAGGCAGGGTAGGAGGCGTCCTACATCCGAATCGGACGGGCGCATCTACAGCGCGCCCGGCCGGACCCGTAGCATGCGTGGACGGGATGCATGCAAGCCGGATCTCTCCTCCCTCCTCCTCCCCGTCGGTTTGTGCGCCATCCCGTCTTCCTCCTCCTTAGGGAAGTTTCGGGCGCCCCCGCATCGGGGCGCCCGTTTTTCTGTGCGCCGCGGGTGCGGCACTTGCACCCGGGGAGGCAGATTCCCTTCCTCGTTCCCCCATGCGCTATCTGGCCCTGGCGATCGATTACGACGGCACGCTCGCCCACGCGGGGAAGGTGGCGCCGGACACGCTCGAAGCGCTCAAACAGGCGGCCGCGACCGGACGCAAACTGCTGCTCGTCACCGGCCGCGAGTTGAACGAGCTGCTCGAGGTGTTTCCCGAGATCGATCTGTTCGACTGGGTGGTGGCGGAGAACGGCGCGCTGCTTTACCGGCCGGGCACGCGCGAACGCATCGTACTCGGCGAAGCGCCGCCGCCCGAATTCGTGCAGGCGCTCGAGCGCAAGGGCGTGCCCCTGCAGATCGGCGCGTCGATCGTCGCCACCGTCACCCCGCACGAGGTCACGGTGATCGAGACCGTCCGCGAGCTGGGCCTGGAACTGCAGCTCATCTTCAACAAGGGCGCGGTGATGGTGCTGCCGCCGGGCGTCAACAAGGCATCGGGCCTCGCCGCGGCGCTCGAGCACATGAAGCTGTCCCCCCACAACGTGGTGGCGATCGGCGATGCCGAGAACGACCACGCGCTGCTCGATTGCTGCGAGTGCGGCGTCGCGGTCGCCAACGCGGTGCCGATGCTCAAACGCGAAGCGGATCTCGTGACCGCCATGCCGCACGGCGGAGGCGTGGCGGAGATCGTCCGCCGGCTGGTGGAGGACGACCTGCGCGGCGCGGCGCTCCGCAGACGGCGGTTGCTGCTCGGCCGGCGCGGCGGCGAGCCGGTTTACATCGCACCGGCGTGGCACAACCTGCTCGTTGCCGGCTCCTCGGGCAGCGGCAAATCGACGTTCGCCAGCGGCGTGCTGGAACGGCTGTGCAAGCAGGGCTACCAGTTCTGCGTCATCGATCCCGAGGGCGACTACGAAGGCTTCGAGGACGCGATCGTGTTCGGCGACAACGATCACGGGCCTTCGGCGAACGAAGTGCTGACCGCGCTCGAGAAGCCGCAGACCAACGTGGTCGTGAACCTCGTCGGCCTGCCCTTGCAGGACCGCCCGGACTTCTTCCTCGGCCTGCTGCCGCGCCTGCAGGAGCTGCGCTCCAAGACCGGCCGTCCGCATTGGATCCTGGTCGACGAGACGCATCACCTGCTGCCTACCGATTGGGAAGCGGCCTCGTCGATGCTGGGGGAGGGACTCAGTTCGATGATCTACGTCACCGTGCATCCGGACTGGGTGGCGCCGGAGGTGCTGCGCGGCGTGGATGTGGTCGCCGCGCTCGGTGAAGAGCCCTGCGAAACGCTCGGCAACTTCGCACGCGCGGCGGGGGCCGAGCCGCCTGCCGCGCAGCCGCTGGAGCTGGAACCCGGGCAGGCCTTGCTGTGGTTCCGCGGCGAGCCCACGCCGCCTTTCGTCATCGCGGTCGAACCCGGCCGGAGCGAGCGCCGCCGCCACCGGCGCAAGTACGCCGAAGGCGAGCTGCCGCCCGACCGCAGCTTCTATTTCCGCGGCCCGGAGGCAAAGCTCAATCTACGGGCGCAGAACCTCGTGCTGTTCTCCCAGCTCGCCGAAGGCGTGGACGACGACACCTGGACGCATCATCTGCGCCGGGGCGACTATTCGCGCTGGCTGCGCGACTGCGTGAAGGACGAACAACTCGCCGACCAGGTGCGCGACATCGAGGCGGACGCGGGCCTGTCGCCGCAGGAGAGCCGCACGCGCATCCGCGAGGCCATCGAAGAACGCTATACCGTGCCTGCCGCCGGGCATTCGGGCTCGGCCGCGGTGCCCACGCGGCGCACCTGAGCGCGCCTATTCGCCGAGCGTCTGCGCGACCGTCTGCAGCAGCTCGTCCATGTCCAGCGGCTTGTGGAGATAGGCGTTCCACAGCCCCTGGTTGCGGTCGGCCGGTTCGTTGGCGGCGCTCATCATGATGATCGGCACTTCGCGCCATTGCGGGTGCATGCGCACCTGTTTGCAGAACTCGACGCCGTCCATGATCGGCATCATCCAGTCGGTGATGATCAGCGCCGGCTGTTCCTGCTGCAGTTTCTCGAGCGCGAGCAGGGCGCTGGGCGTGGTGAGGACGTCGTAGTTCTGCATGCCCAGGATCAGCTCCATGATGGCGCGCACGTCGAACTCGTCGTCCACCACCAGGATGCTTTTCGCCTGCGTCGCCATCATGATCCCGCCAGGAAGGCTTGCGCGCTGCCGCTGTCGGGCGCGACGCGCAGTCCCTTGTCTTCGATCCAGCATTCCCTGAGGTCCTGGTCGTGCGCGCTCTGGCGCTGCTTGAGCACGGCGATGGTGCGGCGCATGTGCGCTTCGTGCTGTACATAACCCAGGACGATGTGGTTGCCGACGATCGCCGGGCTCGACAGGGTGGAAGCGCCCGCAGGAAGCGCGAACAGCGTGCTCTCCTCGGTGTAGAGCGTGGTCGCGTGCAGCCGGCGCAGTTCGCCCACGAGCGCATTGAAGAAGGTGCTGATCCGTTCGGGCCGGATCGCACTCTGCACGAAGCCCTCCAGGCCGTCGATCACCACGCGCCGCACCTGACGCCGTTGCACGTCTTCGAGCAGTTGCGCCGCCAGTTGGTCGAGTCCGCATTCCAGCGCCGGCTGCCAGACGACGGCGAAGGTGCCGGCCTGGTANGCCTCTTCGAGCTTCATGCCGAGGTTGCGCGCCTTGGCGAGCAGATGCGTGGGCGCCTCGTAGAAGCCGAAGTACAGGCCCGGCTCGCCGTGCCGTGCGCCTTCATCGAGGAAATGCAGGCAGGCGATGGTCTTGCCGGCGCCCGGCGGGCCGGACACGCAGGTGACGCTGCCGCGCAGCACGCCGCCGTACAGCATCCCGTCCAGGCCCGGCACCCCGAAGGCGGCGCGTTCGTCCTCGTAGACCGGCGGCGTATGCCGGAACGGCACGCTCGCCTCCAGGCGCGGGAACACCCGTATGCCGCTGGAATCGATGAGGAAGGCATGACGGCCTTCGATCTGCGCGGCGGCGCGCATCTTGTGAACCTCCAGTTCGCGTACGCTGCGCATGCCGCTCGGCTGCCGGTACAGCTCGATCAGGCCGTCGACCAGGTTCTTCTCAGCCCAATGGCCGTTCTCCTGCGGCGCGATCAGCACGCACAGGCATTTCGCAGTGGTGATGAGCGTATTCAGCTCGTAGACGAATTCCGCCGTGGCGCTGGGACGGGGCGCGAGCATGTGCAGGCTGCTGTAGCCGTCGATGACCAGCAGGGCGGGCCGGTGTTCGGCCAGGGCCTGGGCGATGAACTGCAGCAGCCCGGCCAGCCCGGCGCTCTTCAGCTCCTGGTAGCCGCTCATCAGCACGAAGCGCTCGGGTACGAGCTTGTCGTCGAAGAACTCGAAGCCGCGCAGGTTCTGCAACAGCTTGCCGTGCGATTCGGCGATCAGGCTGAGATAGATGGCTTTATGTCCCGCGCGCGCGAGCCTGAAACCGAGCTGCGCCGAGAGGATGGTCTTGCCGGCACCGGGCGGCCCTTCGAGCATGTACATGCCGGGCAGCACCAGTCCGCCGCCGAGGACCGGGTCGAGGCCGGGGATGCCGGTCGGCACACGCGATGACGGATCGCTGCTTCGCTTCATGGTTCGCATCCTTCCAGGCCGGCCGGCGGCTTTGCGCACGGTGCAGGGCCATGGCGGGCCGGCGCGACGCGGCGCATCGTGCGGAAACGGTTAAAGGCGTGCATGCACGCCGCACACCGGGGAAGGGGCGGTGCGCGACGACGGCTGCCACGAGGCTTTCGTGCCGGGCGTTCGGCCGGACATCCGGCGCCAGTGGAGCTTGTTTTCTGCCGTGGAAGCCGGATCGGCGCGGTTTGAAGCATCAATCGGTTCGGAAAAACGTTCAGCGGTCGGCTGCGGAAAACATGGCGGCTGCGATGCAACGCCCATGCCGCGGCGTTTGAGTTTCCCGGCGGGCCGCCTTAGGCTCCGCGTTATGTGGGATCTGTTCTGTTCGGTGGTGGACAACTTCGGCGACGTCGGGGTGTCCTGGCGCCTGGCGCGCAGCCTGCGCGCGGAGCACGGCGTGCCGGTGCGCCTCTGGATCGACGACCTGCACGCCTACGCCCGCCTGGACCAGGGCGCGGACCCGGAAGCGGCGGTGCAGCTGCGCGAAGGGGTCGAGGTGCGAGCCTGGCGCGATCCTTTTCCCGGCATCGAGCCCGGCGAAGTGGTGATCGAGGCCTTCGGCTGTCAGTTGCCGCCCGCCTATGTGGAGGCGATGGCGCGCAAAGCCCGGCCGCCGGTGTGGATCAATCTCGAATACCTGAGCGCGGAGGACTGGGTGCGCGGCTGCCACGGCCTGCCGTCGCCCCATCCGCGGCTGCCGCTGGTGAAACACTTTTTCTTTCCGGGTTTCGAGGCGGGCACGGGCGGGTTGCTGCGCGAGCGCGATCTGGGCGAGCGACGCACAGCCTTTCAGAACGACGCCGCGCAACAGCGCGCGCTCTGGGCGAAACTCGGCCTGCCTGCGCCCGCGCCGGGCGAGCGGCGTGTCTCGCTGTTCTGCTACGACAACCCGGCCCTTGCGCCGCTGTTCGACGCCTGGGCGGAAGGCGAGGCGCTGGTGACCTGCCTCGTGCCGGAAGGCGCGATCCTGCGCCGGGTGGCGGCGTATTTCGAATGCGGCGAGGTCCGCGCGGGGCAGCGCTTCGCGCGCGGGCGGCTGGGCGTGGCGGTGCTGCCTTTCAGCGATCAGCCGGACTACGACCGCCTGCTCTGGGCCTGCGATCTCAATCTGGTGCGCGGCGAGGATTCTTTCGTGCGNGCGCAATGGGCGGCGCGGCCCCTCGTCTGGCACATCTATCCGCAGGAGGGCGGCGCCCATTTCGCCAAGCTGGAGGCCTTCCTCGAACGCTATTGCGCCGGCATGCCGGCGGGGCTCGCCCGGGCGACGCGCGCGCTGCATGCCGCCTGGAACGGGGTGCACGGTGCCCCCGACGCCGGCAGCGCGTGGCAGGCCTGGAGCGCGCAATGGGAAGCGGCCCGGCAGCACGCCGAACGCTGGGCAGTATTGCGCGAACAGGGGCCCGAATTGGCCGCCGAACTGGTCAAGTTCGTGCAAGCGCAAGTAAAATAAGCAGCTTTTCCAATCGCGGGACAATTTTCGGTGCGGCTCCCCCGCAGGGCGGCGCCCCGCCGGCAGGGAAGATCAGGCAGCTATGAAACAAGCTCAGGAATTACGCGTAGGCAACGTCGTCATGCTCGGCAAGGACCCGATGGTGGTGCAGAAGGCCGAGTTCAACAAATCCGGCCGCAACGCTTCGGTCGTGAAAATGAAGCTGAAGAACCTGCTCACCGGTTCCGTCAGCGAAAGCGTGTACCGCGCGGACGAGAAGTTCGACGTGGTGATCCTCGACCGCAAGGAAGTGACGTACTCGTACTACGCCGATCCCATGTACGTGTTCATGGACAGTGAGTACAACCAGTACGAGGTCGAGAAGGACAACATGGGCGACGCCCTGAACTACCTCGAAGACGGCATGCAATGCGAGGTGGTGTTCTTCAACGGCAGGGCGATCTCGGTCGAGCTGCCGCAGACGGTGGTGCGCCAGATCGCCTATACCGAACCGGCGGTGCGCGGCGATACCACCGGCAAAGTGCTGAAGCCGGCGAAGCTTGCCACCGGCTTCGAGGTTCAGGTGCCGCTGTTCTGCGAAACCGGCGACATGATCGAGATCGACACCCGCACGGGCGAATACCGCCGCCGCGCCAACGCGAACTGAGCGGTTTCCCGCCGTCCGCATACGAGGGGCCCCGCGCGGGCCCCTTGTCATTTGTGCGCCGCCTTGTCATTTGTGGACGCACATGGGCAGGCGGTATGCGCCGCGGATGCTCTGGATTGCCGCAGGCGCACGGTTTTTTACCCGAGCGGCGGCCTTCCCGAACCGTCACTTAAGCGTCGATACCGTCCGCAGGACGGGAAAAGGGCGCGCGCAGGCATGGGTGCTGCTTTGGGCGCATCACGAGGGCGGGACGGCGCAGGCTTTCCGCCCGGGTCGGGGTCATTCGCGGAGGGAAGACAATGGAACCCATCAGTACCATGCGTCCCAACGGCACCGGTTTCCTGCATTTGTCGCGGCGGCTGCAGCCGGGCGAAACGGTGCCGCATCCGCCCAGCCTGGTGGAACAGCTGCTCGCCTGCCGCATGATGCGGGAAGCGCAGGCGGCGGAACGCGCCTCGCAGGCCGGCGAGGGCGCGCATGAAGACTACTGAGGCCGGCGGCCAGACGGCGCCATGAGCNCGCTGCGTGCCGTGCGTCGCGTCGCGGCGCTGCTCGTNCTTCTGGCGCCTGCCGCGCAGGCCGAGCAGCAGTACGTCTATCCGAGCGACGCCGTCTTCACGCGCGCCGGTTCGTTCTATTACTACGACGGCTGTTACCGCCACGGACGCTGCAGCGTCGACGACTTGCGGCGGCTGCGCGACCGCCTGCAGCGGCTGGAGCGCGTGACGCCGCAGGCCCCCGAGGCGGAACCGGCGCAGCCCATGCTGCCGCGCGGCGACGTACCGCCCACGCCGGAAGANCAAATCCAGCCCGCGTACCGGCATGCCAGCCAGTTGCGCGAGGAATACCGGCGCGGCGACGCGCCGGCGCGNTGAGGACTACGGCGCGGGTTTGAGCAGACGCACGCGGAACAGGCCGCGCAACGCGTTCGACAGCCAGATCTCGTCCGCGGCCTCCACGTCCGCGCGGTACAGCACCCGTTCCTCGATGCGNGGCGTGTGCTGCGCCATGAGCGCGCGNCGCATGGCACCGTTCAGCACCCCGCAGGACAGCGGCGGCGTATACCAGCGCCCGTCCATCACCAGATAGACGTTGGTCCGCGCCCCTTCGGTCAGTTCGCCGCGTTCGTTGAAAAACAGCGCGTCGAAACAGCCGGGCAGTTGCTCGACGCGCTTGAGCGCTTCCTCGTACGTGCCGCGCACCGTGGTCTTGTGACGCAGGAAGACGTTGTCCGATTGCACCGGCGCATCGGCGTAGATCACGCCGGGCGGCTCGGCGAAGGGCGGCGGAAGCGCGGCGGCGCCGATGTTCACGTTCCCCGATTTCGACAGAGTGAGCCGCACGCGCTGCGGCTGCGTGCCGGCGCGGCGGCGCACGTCCTCCAGCNCGTTCAGGATCGCCGCTTCGTCGTAACGGAAGCCGAAGTAGCGCGCCGATTCGCTCAGGCGCTCGAGATGCCNCGCGAGCAGCGGGTAGGGCTCGCGCTCCTGCGGCAGCAGCTTGAGCGTTTCGATCAGTTCGAACTCCGCCGGCAGCCCGGTGGCGAAGCGCGCCTTGGCCAGGCATTCGTCGTACTCGCGATCCGGGTCGGAGTCGTGCACGATGCCGCTGCCGATGCCCAGGCGGCCTTCACCGCCGGCGTCGATCTCCAGCGTGCGGATGACGACGCTGAAGCTGAAATCACCGCCCGGACGGATCAGGCCGATGCTGCCGGTNTAGAGGCGGCGCGGACCGTGCTCCAGTTCCTGCGCGATCTGCATGGCGCGGATCTTCGGCGCGCCGGTGATGGAGCCGCAGGGGAACAGCGCGCGCAGGATGTCGTAGAGCGATGCCTCGGGCGCGTCGGCGACCACCGAGGACACCATCTGCAGCACGGTGGGATAGCGTTCGATCTCGAACAGCGAGGCGACGCGCACCGAACCCGGCCGGGCGATGCGTCCGAGATCGTTGCGGATGAGATCGACGATCATCACGTTCTCCGCGCGGTCCTTTTCGGAGGCCTGCAGCGCGTCGGCGTTGCGCTGGTCCTCCAGTTCCGTGGCGCCGCGCGGCGCGGTCCCTTTCATCGGCCGCGAATGCAGCCGCGAGCCGTGCCGCTCCAGGAAGAGCTCGGGCGAGAGCGACAGTACCGTGCGGTCCGGCAGCCGGACGAGCGCGCCGTGCTCGACGGGCTGGCGGCGGCGCAGCGCGAGATAGAGCGCGAGCGGCGAGCCGTAGCAGCGGAAGTGCATCGGCCAGGTGTAGTTGATCTGGTAGCAGTCGCCTTCGCGGATGTAGTGCAGGATGCGTTCGATGGCCGCGCGGTAGGGTTCGCGCTCCAGGCCGCGGCGCACCTCGGCGATGCCGGCGTGGCGCTCGGTTTCGGGCAGTTGCGCGACGAAGGCGGCGAGCTGGTCGTCGAACGTCGCCTGCGGCATCCATTTCGCCTGCTCGAAGGCGAGAGCGGTNAGCGGCGGACGTTCGATCTGCGGCGNGGTGAGCGCCGCGCGCGGTTCCAGCCAGTAGCCGAGCTCGTAGTCGAGCAGCGCCACGACGTGCTGCGTACGGCTCAGCGCTTCGATGCGTTCGCAGGCGGTCTCGACGTCTTCCGGGCGCGCGGCGTCGATGCGTTCGGCAAGACCGCGCAGGACCCACACGCCCGGCTCGTCGTCATGCGGCGAGCGGCCGTCGACCAGCGCCCATACGGCGGGGCCGGCGAGCAGTTCGGTGAATGCGACGGGTGAAGCTGGATCGGATATGGGAAACGACACGGTCACTGCGGATGGCCTGCGGAGGCGGCGCCGAAAAACGCGCAATCATAGCGCGGGCGGCAGCAGGATGCTCAGTCGGCCGTGCGCGTGAGCGGCACGAACTGCACCGGGATGGTCTCGCTGCGCGTGACCGAGCCGTCCATGTGCTTGCGGATCAGGACCAGCGTCTGCACGCCGCCGCTCGGGCCGACGGGAATGACCAGGCGTCCGCCGGGCTTGAGCTGGTCGATGAGCGGCTGCGGGATGTGCGGGGCGGCGGCGGTGACGATGATGCCGTCGAAAGGCGCGTGTTCGGGCCAGCCTTCGTAGCCGTCTCCGATGCGGGTGTGGACGTTGTCGTAGCCCAGCTCGCGCAGGACCTGCGCGCCGCGTTTGCCGACCGATTCCAGCACCTCGACGGTGTAAACGCGCGCGACGAGCTCGGCGAGCACCGCCGCCTGGTAGCCTGACCCGGTACCGACCTCGAGTACTACATCGTCGGGCCGCGGCTCCAGCATGTCCGTCATCAGCGCGACGATGAAAGGCTGCGAAATCGTCTGGCCTTCGCCGATGGGCAGCGGCCGGTTCTCGTAGGCGTGAGCGCGTTGCGATTCGGGCACGAAGGCGTGACGGGGCACGCGTTCGATCGCCTGCATGACGCGCGGCGAGAAACTGCTGCGGCCGGTGTAGGACGCGCTGGAAGCCGCCATGCCGGCGATGTCGACCAGCAGGCGTGCGCGCTGCTCGGCGTAGTCGTTTTCGGCGTTCATTGCGACGGAAAAGGGCAGCAGCGTGGCGCAGCAGACGAACAGCACCCGGTGCAAGAGCCATGCCGCGCGACGCTTCACGGCGCGCATTATGCCTTGCGCTTGCGCCTGTGCACCCGGCCGTCTAAGCTTGGGGCTGCCGCTTCCCAACTTCGAGTGAGGACGAGCCATGGATGTACGCGCTGCAGTGTGTTACGCCCCCGGCGAACCGCTCGTGATCGAGACGGTACAACTCGACGGCCCCAAGGAAGGCGAGGTGCTGGTCGAAATCAAAGCCACCGGCATCTGCCATACGGACGAGTTCACGCGNTCGGGCGCCGATCCCGAAGGGCTGTTTCCGGTCATTCTGGGCCACGAAGGCGCCGGCGTCGTGGTCGATGTCGGTCCCGGCGTGACCTCGCTCAAGAAGGGCGACCACGTCATTCCCTTGTATACGCCCGAATGCCGCCAGTGCAAAGCCTGCTTGTCGCGCAAGACCAATCTCTGCACCGCGATCCGCGCCACGCAGGGCAAGGGCGTGATGCCCGACGGCACCAGCCGCTTCTCCATCAACGGCAGGATGATCCACCACTACATGGGCTGTTCCACCTTCTCCAACTACACCGTGCTGCCGGAGATCGCGCTCGCCAAGATCCGCGAGGACGCGCCCTTCGACAAGGTCTGCTACATCGGCTGCGGCGTCACCACCGGCATCGGCGCGGTCATCAACACCGCCAAAGTGGAGCCCGGTTCGAACGTGGTGGTATTCGGCCTGGGCGGCATCGGCCTCAACGTCATCCAGGGCGCGCGCATGGTCGGGGCCGACATGATCGTGGGCGTGGACATCAACCCCGCGCGCGAGCCGCTCGCGCGCAAGTTCGGCATGACGCATTTCGTCAACCCGAAGGAAGTCGGCGGCGATCTGGTGCCGTATCTCATCGAGCTCACCAAGGGCGGAGCCGACTACAGCTTCGAATGCGTGGGCAACGTCGAGCTCATGCGCCAGGCGCTGGAATGCTGCCATCGCGGCTGGGGCGTGTCGGTGATCATCGGTGTCGCCGGCGCGGGCGAGGAGATCCGCACCCGCCCGTTCCAGCTCGTCACCGGGCGCGTGTGGAAAGGCACCGCCTTCGGCGGCGCACGCGGCCGCACCGACGTGCCGAAGATCGTCGANTGGTACATGGAAGGCAAGATCAACATCGACGATCTCATCACCCACGTGATCCCGCTGGAGGAGATCAATCACGGCTTCGAGCTCATGCACAAGGGCGAGTCGATCCGCACCGTTGTGGTGTATTGAGCCGGGACGGCGTTTTCAACCGAGGAGGGGGCCCATGAGCGACCATGTCTACAAGCTGGTGGAACTGACCGGCTCGTCCGGAAAGAGCATCGAGGACGCCATCAACAACGCGATCGCCAAGGCGGGCAGGACGCTGCGCCATCTGCACTGGTTCCAGGTGGTCGATACGCGCGGCTACATCGAGGACAACCGCGTCAAACACTGGCAGGTGACCGTCAAGGTCGGTTTCCGCGTCGACGACGAAGAGGACGACGATTGAGCGAGCTTAAAGTGATTTCCGAGCACGCCTGTTTCGGCGGGGTGCAGGGCTTCTACGCGCATCATTCCGAGGTCTGCGACACCGAGATGCGCTTCTCGGTGTTCCGCCCCCCGCGTTCGCGCGAGCGGCCGCCGATCCTGTTCTACCTGGCTGGGCTGACGTGCACCGAGGAGACCTTCGCCATCAAGGCCGGTGCACAACGCCTGGCGGCGGAGCTCGGCATCATGCTGGTGTCGCCCGACACCAGCCCGCGCGACGCGCGGTTCCCGGGCGACGACGCCGACTGGGACTTCGGTCTGGGAGCGGGCTTCTACGTCGATGCCACGCGCGCACCGTGGTCGGCGCATTACCGCATGTACAGCTACGTCACCGAGGAACTGCCGGCGGTGGTGCGTGCGAATTTCGAGGCGGGTGAACGGCAGAGCATCTTCGGTCATTCCATGGGCGGACACGGCGCGCTGGTATGCGCGCTGCGCAATCCCGACAAGTATCTGTCGGTGTCGGCCTTCGCGCCCATCGTCACGCCTTCGCAGGTGCCGTGGGGCAAGAAGGCTTTCGAGGGCTATCTGGGCATCGACCGCGAAGCCTGGCGCAGCTACGACGCCGCCGAGCTCGTACGGGCGCGGCGTTACGACGGCACCATCCTCATCGATCAGGGCACGGCCGACAAATTCCTGGGCGTGCAACTGCAGCCGGAGAAATTCGCCGAGGCCTGCGAAGCGAGCGGAACGCGCCTGCAGCTGCGCATGCAGCCGGGCTACGACCACGGCTACTACTTCATCGCCACCTTCATGGCCGACCACCTGCGCCATCACGCGGCCTATCTGCTGTAGCCGGCTGGCGGTCGTTCGCGAGCTCGCGGTGCATGGCCGCTTCGAGATGGAGCTGCGCGTCGAAGTCGTTGTCGGCGGCGGCCTGCAGGGCGCGCTTGACCGCCGCCAGCGCGCGCGGCGGCTGCGAGGCGAAGTAGCGGGCGATGCCGTGTCCCTCGTCGAGCAGCCGGTCGTCGGCCACGCAGGCCCAGATCAGGCCGTAGCGCTCGGCCTCGTCGGCGGTGAGCTTGTCGCGCAACAGCAGCATGCCGAGCGCACGCGTCATGCCGACCATGCGCGGCAGCAGCCAGGTGCTGCCGCAGCCCGGCAGCGTCGTGCCTTCGCGGAACGAGAAATTGAACGCGGCCCGGTGCGTGGCGACCACGACGTCGCACGCGAGTGCGATGCCCGCGGCAAGGCCGGTGGCGTAGCCGCCCACCGCGCAGATTACCGGATAGGGCAGCGCGCGCAGTTGCAGCACCAGCGGATGGCAGTCCCGGTCCAGGGCATCGGGCAGCGCTTGCGCGGCGGGACCGGGTGCGGCGAGCGTTTCGGCCGACAGCACGAGGAGCAGGGTTCGTACGTCGGTAAGTGCAGCGAGCCGTGCCAGGCCGTCGCGCAGGCTTTCTGCGACGGGCGCGCGCAGCGTGAGCACAGCGTACCGGGCATCGGACTCGAAACGGAAATCGGCTTCGTCGTTCATGGTCGCTCCCTCATTCCGACTGCGGGCCTTTGAGCCGCAGCGTCCATGCGACGAGCGCCTGCAGAAGCTTGTCCAGTTGCGCCGCCCGCTCCTCGTCACGCAGGCTGCCCTCGTCGTCGAAGGCGTGGTCGGCATGGCTGATCATCAGCTCCGGCTGGTTGAGCAGATGCACGTTCAGCGCGCAGAGCACCTGCCGCAGATGGTATTGCGCGCGTGAAGTGCCCATGCCGCCTATCGTGGCGCCCATGAGCGCGCCAGGCTTGTCGCGGAAGGGGTTGTCGCCGTAGGGCCGCGTCGCCCAGTCGATGGCGTTCTTCAGCACGCCGGGGATGGAGTAGTTGTATTCCGGTGTGGCGATCAGCAGCGCGTCGGCGTCGCGGATGGCGCGCTTCAACTGCGTCACGGCGGGCGGCGGTTGCTGCTCTTCGTCCTGGTTGAAGGGCGGGATGCCTTCGAGCGTAAGGATGCGCAGTTCCGTGCCCGCCGGCATTTTGCGCTCGGCGGCCCGCATCAACTTCAGGTTGAATGAATCGCGGCGCAGGCTGCCGACGATGCCGAGGATTTTGAGAGTCGGTGACATGCTTGCCTCGAACCGTTTTTCCGGCAGGAAGGCAGGCAAGCGGCGCGCCTGTAGCCGGAGGCGGAGCGTCAGGCGGCCGGGGCGCCGAGCAGCGTGCCCGCCAGATCGCCCAGCGCCGGCAGCAGCGCGGCCAGGCTGAGCAGGTCGAGGCGGTTGTGTTCCAGCGCCTGGGCGAGCAGCGAAGCGTCTTCGTCGCGCAGCAGGCGTTCCCAGGCGCGGGGGATTTCGCTGCCCGGCAGATCGTCCCGGCGTTCGAGCCGCAGCAGCCGCGCTTCGGCGGTCTGCAGGCGGCAGTCGGCCAGGACGCCGAGCTCCGGGCGGTGGCGTCTGGCGCGCCGCAGCGCGTGCAGCAGATCGATGTGCGGCAAAGCCGCGAAGGGATCGCCGCGGCCGTGCAGCCTCAGGCGGGTCTGCAGGAGCGGCACGTCGAAACGCTTGCCGTTGTAGGTCACGACATGCGCCGCGCCGTGCAATTCCTCTGCCAGCCGGTCGAGCATGGCCGCTTCGGCACTGTAGCGGGTGAGCACATATTGGCGCACGACGAGCAGTTCCTCTTCGAGCTTCGCCAGCCCGAGCATGAAGGCCAGCGTACCGCTGCCGCCCGACAAGCCGTTGGTCTCGGTGTCGAGGAAGACGATGCGCCGCGGATCGAGCGCGTGTTCGATGCCCAGCAGTCCGCCGCGGTCGTGCCGCAGTTGCGCCAGTCGCCGCAAAGGCACGTCGCCGTGGCGGCTGACGAGGGGATAACGACGTTCGACGCAAAGCAGATGTTCGCCGACCCAGCGCCCGCCGAGCGAGGCCACGTCGAGGCGCGGCCGCATGCGGGCGATTTCGCGCGCACGCCCGCGCAGGCGTGCGACACGGGCCATCAGCGCTTCCAGTTCGGCGCTGCGCGCGTCGTTGCTGGCGAAGGAACGCGCCGGCGCGAGCCGCTGCAGGCGCGTCGCGAGATCCGGCAGCGCGCTCATTTCACGCCTCCCCTGAAGAGCCACAGCACCAGCAGCGCGGCGGCCTTGGGCGTGTGGTGGCGCTGTCCGGGGTCGCCCAGGATCGGGCCCACACAGGCGGGGCAGCCCTGCGCGCAGCGGCATTGTTCGATCAGTTCGATGGCGCGCGTGACGACTTCGTCGCGCAGATCGTAGAGCGGGGCGGACAGGCCGATGCCGCCGGGGTAGTTGTCGTAAAGATAGACCGTCGGACGGAAGGCGCGTTGACGCTCGAGATCCACCGTCTCGCCGGCCAGGGTGCGCACGCTCGCGCGGCCGTTCGCGTCCACGGCGGCGGACCATTGCGCGGCGCCGTCGCCCACCGCGCGGCCCAGGTCGCGCGGCTCGGCGAGCGACAGCAGCGCGGCGATGTGGTGCATGGCATAGGCCGCGCCCAGGAAGCCGTCGAGCGCCTCGAAGCGCGAGGCGAAGGCGCGTTCCAGCACGTGCTCCCGCAACTGCCACCATACCGCGGTGGTGTGCATTTCGTAGTCGGGCAGATGCACGTTGCCGTAGCCGACGTTCTCGTGGGTGTAGTAGCGGATCTTCTTGTAGCCGGCCACGCGGCGCAGCACGTGCACTTCGCCGTGCGCGCACTTGGCGCCGTCGCGTTCGTTCGCTTCGAATTCGTCCAGCGGCTTCAGCTTGGTGTAGTCGATGGCGTCGGTGTAGTAGTCGGCGTTGGTCTTGCGCACATAGGCTTTGCGGCCGACCCAGTCGAGCTTCTCCACCTGCCAGGGCGAAGCCTGCACCATGTAGATCGCGCCTTCGTAGAGGGTCATGGCGGCGCTCGAATAATCGACTTCGGCGATGACGTTCTTCCTGCCGTCGGTGATGTCGATCACGGTGAAATTGCCTTCNGCGATCGAGCGCAGGCTCACGCTGTTGGCCGGATAGCCGTCGGCGATCCAGTGCCAGGTGTCGCCCTCGCGGTGCAGCAGGCCCTGTTCCTCCAGATAGGCGAGCAGGATTTCCAGATTCTCCTTGCCGAAGCGTTCGCCGCGCCGGAACGGCAGTTCGAAGGCGGCGCAGCGCACGTGATCCATGAGGATCAGCAACTGGTCGGGATCGACGCGCGCGTGCTCGGGCGAGGCTTCGAAGAAGAACTCCGGATGGCGCGCGAGGTACTGGTCGAGCGGGTCGCTGTTGCACACCAGCACGCCGAGCGCGGCGCGTTGCCTGCGTCCGGCGCGGCCGAAGCGCTGCAATGATGCGGCGATGCTGCCCGGGTACCCGTTCAGCACGCAGACGTCCAGGCTGCCGATGTCCACGCCGAGCTCCAGCGCCGAGGTCGAGACCACGGCGTCGAGTTGTCCGGCGCGCAGCTTTGTCTCCTTGTCCCGACGTTCGCTGGGCAGATAGCCGCCGCGGTAGGCGGTGATGCGCGCGGGCTTGCGCGGATCGCGGTCGAAGACATCCTTGAGGTATTTGGTCAGCACCTCGACTTCCAGTCGCGAATTGGCGAAGACGATGGTCTTCAAGCCCATGCGCAGCGCCAGCCGCGCGATGCGCGTGGACTGCGAGCGTGCCGAAGCGCGGATGCCGAGGTCCGGATTGAGCACCGGCGGGTTCCACAGCAGCAGATGCTTTTCGCCTTGCGGCGCGCCGGACCGGTCGACGAGTTCGACCGGACGGCCGACGAGCGTGCCGGCGAGCTCGCGGGGATTGGCGATGGTGGCGGAGCAGAGGATGAAGGTCGGCTCGGTGCCGTAGAAGCGGCAGATGCGCAGCAGGCGCCGGATCAGGTTGGCGACGTGCGCGCCGAACACGCCGCGGTAGGTATGCAATTCATCTATGACCACATAACGAAGATTTTCGAAGAACTGCGCCCACTTGGCGTGATGCGGCAGGACGGCCTGGTGCAGCATGTCCGGATTGGAGACCACGACATCCCCGTGCACCCGCACCGCCTTGCGGGCGTCGGCGGGCGTGTCGCCGTCGAAAGTATAGGCGCGCACGCCGAGCCGGCCGGCGCGGTTGAGCTCGAGCAGTTCGGCGACCTGATCCTGGGCCAGCGCCTTGGTGGGGAAGAGGTACAAGGCCTTGGCTTTGCCCGACAAAACGGCCTGCAGGACCGGCAGGTTGTAGCACAGCGTCTTGCCGGAAGCGGTGGGCGTGACGACCACGACGTCGCGCCCCGCCTGCACGTGTTCCCACGCTTCGCGCTGGTGGCTGTAGAGCCGGGTGATGCCGCGCGCGGCGAGGGCGGCGCGCAGCCGGGCGTCCAGTTCCTCGGGAAAGTCCGCGTAGCTGGCGGCGCGCGCCGGCAGTTTCAGCCGGCCCGCGATGCGCCCTTTGTGGCGGCGTTCCAGCGCCTCGATCAGCGCCTCAACCGTGCGAGGCGGCCGCTCTCGAGGCAGCGGTTCGCCTGCGCCGCCTCCCGCGGCAGAACCAAAGAGGTCGAGGCCGGTCTCAAAGTACGAAGCCATGCAGCGATCCCATCCGACGTTCAGACAAGACGAGCATCGCAGCGGTACAGGCTCGTCAAGTGAGCCTGCGGCCGGCGGCATCGCCGCTGCGCGTGACACTTTGTCACGTCCGCGCAACACCGTTTGCCGGGAGGACTCGAAAAAAAGCGGCAACGGTGAAAGAATGCCAACTGTCATGCGCGCAACCCGGCTCCTGCGGATCGGCCTTTCGCCCCGCTTTCTGCACAACGTTCCGCCCGAACTGGGCGTGGGGCGGCGCGGCATCCAGTACCTCGTGGAGTCGATCGCGCACTGGGTGATGTCGCGCGACGCGCTGATCTTCATGATTCCCTCCATCGAGTCCGGCGGACTGATCCGGCGCGGCAATCTCAGCGTGACCGATTACGTCAACGAGCTCGACGGCCTCATCCTGCAGGGCGGCGCGGACGTGAGTCCGGTGACCTACGGCGAAGTGCCGCTGTGCGAGGCGTGGCAGGGCGACCGGGTGCGCGATCTCTACGAGCTGGAGCTGCTGCGCGCCTTCATCGACCAGAAGAAGCCGGTGCTGGGGATCTGCCGCGGCCTGCAGCTCATCAACGTGGCGTTCGGCGGCACGCTCTACCAGGACATCGCCACGCAGCTCCCCAACACCATCGGCCATCACGACGCCGAGATCTACGACCAGAACTTTCACGAAATCGAGTTCGTGCCGGGGAGCCGGCTGGCGGCGCTCTATCCGGACCGCGCGACGGCGCGCGTCAACACCATCCATCATCAGGCGGTGAAGGCATTGGGCGAGAACCTCGTGGTCGAGGCGCGCGCCAAACCCGACGGCATCGTGGAGGCGTTGCGCTGGACGGGCGACAGTTACGTGTTCGGCGTGCAGTGGCATCCCGAACTGCACGACCCGCGCGATCCGAACCAGCTCGACGGTACGCCCATCCTCAACGAGTTCCTCAATTGCGCTCGCGAACGCGCCGGTCTGCCGACTGCCGAAGNGCTCGCGCATGCCGAAGCGCTCGCTGCCGCCGCCGTCTGATCCGGGCCACGCCGTCGTTTTCCATGGGGCCGCGACAGGCCTTGATCTCGCGGCACCAGTCGGCGCGCTGCCGTTTCACACTCGGCGCAGCTTTATCGGGCATTGTTCGAGAGAAACCGATCCGGCAATGAAACGCGCGGCGCGAATACAAACCGCTTCGCCGCGGAAGGCTCGCGCTTCCCTCATCCGCTACGCGACGTGCATGACGCCGGGCAGGCGAACGGGAGAAGGGCGGCGCGAACCGGTATCGCGATAGCCCGGCCGGGCCTTCTTTTGACGCGCCTCAAGCGAAGGGCCGCATCCGGACGTATGCTGTAGGGAGTACGCTCCTTGCATTGGCCCTTCACACGGAGGCGAACGATGGAACATCTGGTGCAGATCCTCGTCCCCGTCCACGACCGGAATGGGGAGACGGTCCCCACGGCGGCGTTCGACGACATCCGGCATCACCTGAAGCAGCACTTTCAAAGCGTCACGGCCCATGTGCGCATGCCGGCGGAGCGCCTGGGATCCAGCGAGGCCGAGCCCCGCGGTGAAGAGCTGGTGGTGTTCGAAATCTTCTGCGAGCGGCTCGACCGCTGCTGGTGGCACGACTTCCGGCGCCATCTGGAGCCGCGCTTCGGCGCCAAATTGCACGTGCGCGCCCTGCCGGTCGAGAAACTCTGAAGAGAGCGTTTTTCCGGCGTGCGACTTGATTAAATCCCGTACGACCACATCTTTGCCTGCAAACCGGCGCGTGCTGCCGGAGGAGTTCTCCATGCAATCGCGACAACGTGGCATCTGGGCCGAGGCACTGGATCTGTTGGACCAGGCCGAACGGCTGCACCGGCAGTTCTTCCGTCTCGGCCGGCAGAGCGAGGTGCCGCGCTGGGAGCCGCCCGTCGACGTGTTCGAGTCGCAGGGCGCCATCTGGCTCTACTACGCCTTGCCCGGCGTGGATCGCGATCGCGTACAGGTGCAACTCGAAGGGAACGTGCTGGTGGTGCGCGGCGAACGGCCGTTGCCGCCGCAGGCGCGGCAGGCGGCCATCCGCCGCTTGGAGATTCCTTACGGTCCGTTCGAGCGGCGGGTAGCCCTGCCGGCTGGACATTACGAGCTGCTGCAGTATGAGCTGGACAGCGGCTGTCTGGTCATCGGGCTGCAGCGGATCGGCTGACCGGACGGGGGACAGGCATGAACAACTTGGATCAGCAGCGTCCGCAGGAGAACGAAACGCGCGCGGAGCAGACCGCGCAAGAGCCGGCCGCGCCCGAGGCGGGCGCATGGACCCTGCCGGAGGACGCCATCGTCATCGTGCCGGTGCGCGGCATGGTGCTGTTTCCTGGCATGATCCTGCCGGTGACCATCGGCCGCGAAATGTCGATCGCCGCCGCGCAGGCGGCGGTGAAGGCGGAGCGGCCCATCGGCCTGCTGTTGCAGAAGGACCCCAAGGTCGATCTGCCCACGCCCGAGGATCTGTACCAAGTCGGCACCATCGCGCAGATCCTGCGCTACGTCACGACCGCAGACGGCACCCACCACATGGTCTGCCAGGGCGAGGCGCGCTTCCGCATTGTCGAGTTCCTGCCCGGCCATCCCTATCTCGCCGCGCGTGTCGAACGCCTGACGGCGGAAGAGGACAAGTCGCCTGAAATCGAGGCGCGCCTGCTGCAATTGCGCGAGCGCTCCATCGCTGCGCTGCAGTTGCTGCCGCAAACGCCGCAGGAACTGGTGCAGGCCGTGCAGCAGTTCGGTTCCGCGGGCGGACTGGCCGATCTCGTCGCCGGTTTCCTCGACATCGAGGTGGCGGAGAAGCAGGCCGTCCTCGAAATCGTCGACGTGCCGGCGCGCGTGGATCGCGTGCTGGAGCTGCTCAGCCGCCGCATCGAGGTGTTGCGCCTGTCGCGTGAAATCGAGGAGCGCACCAAGGCGAGCATGGACGAGCGTCAGCGCGAGTTCCTGCTGCGTGAACAGATGCGGCAGATCCAGCGCCAGCTCGGCGAGGACAACGACGCCGGCGCGGAGCTCGAGGACCTGGCCGAGGCGATCGCCAAGGCCGGCATGCCGGAAGAGGTCGAGCAGCAGGCGAAGAAGGAGCTGAAACGGCTCGAACGCATGTCCGAGTCCTCGTCCGAGTACTCGATGGCGCGCACCTATCTCGACTGGCTGATCGAGCTGCCCTGGCGCGAACCGGAGCCGAAGGAAATCGACATCGCCGAGGCGCGCCGCATCCTCGACGAGGACCACTACGGCCTGGAGAAGGTCAAACGCCGCATCATCGAGTTCCTCGCGGTGCGCAAGCTCAACCCGCAGGGCCATGCGCCCATCCTGTGCTTCGTCGGCCCGCCCGGCGTGGGCAAGACCTCGCTCGGCCAGAGCATCGCGCGCGCCCTGCATCGCAAGTTCGTACGCGTGGCGCTGGGCGGTGTGCACGACGAGGCGGAGATCCGCGGGCACCGGCGCACCTACATCGGCGCGCTGCCGGGCAACATCATCCAGGCGATCAAGAAGGCGGGCGAACGCGACTGCGTGATGATGCTCGACGAGATCGACAAGGTCGGCCAGGGTTTCCACGGCGATCCCAACGCGGCGCTGCTGGAAGTGCTCGATCCCGAGCAGAACAACAGCTTCCGCGACAACTACCTGGGCGTGCCCTTCGATCTGTCGCGGGTGGTGTTCATCACCACCGCCAACGTGCTCGACAACATCCCGGGGCCGTTGCGCGACCGCATGGAGATCATTCAGCTTCCCGGCTACACCCCCGAGGAGAAGCTGGAGATCGCGCGCCGCTATCTGGTGAAGCGGCAACTGGAGGCGAACGGCCTGCACGCCGACCAGGTGCAGCTCGGCGATGCAGTGCTCGCCGCCATCATCAACGACTACACGCGCGAGGCGGGTGTACGCAATCTCGAGCGCGAGATCGGCGCTGTGCTGCGCAACGTCGCGGTGCGCATCGCCGAAGGGGCGACGCCGCCCATCCGCGTGGAAGCGAGCGATCTCGCGGAGATTCTCGGGCCGGCGCGCTTCGAAAGCGAAGTGGCGCTGCGCAGCGGCGTGCCCGGCGTGGTGACGGGATTGGCATGGACGCCGGTCGGCGGCGACATCCTGTTCATCGAGGCCACACGCATGCCGGGCAGCGGCAAGCTGATCCTCACCGGCCAGCTCGGCGACGTCATGAAGGAGAGCGCGCAGGCCGCGCTCACGCTGGTGAAGTCGCGCGCGGCGAGCCTCGGGATCGATCCCGCGGGTTTCGACAAGACCGATGTGCACGTGCACGTGCCCGCGGGCGCGATTCCCAAGGACGGTCCCAGCGCCGGCGTGGCGATGTTCATGGCGCTGATGTCGCTCTTCAGCGAGCGCGCCGTGCCTTCCGATATCGCGATGACCGGCGAGATCAGCCTGCGCGGGCTGGTGCTGCCGGTGGGCGGCATCAAGGAAAAGGTGCTGGCGGCGATGCGTGCGGGCATCAAGAAAGTGATGCTGCCGGCGCGCAACCGCAAAGATTACGTCGACATCCCGGAAAGCGCCAAGGCGCGCCTGGAGTTCATCTGGCTGGAGAACGTCGACGACGCCGTGCGGGCCGCTTTCGGCGAGCAGGCGGGGGCGTAACGGACGCAGCGCCCCGGCCGCGCGCCGACGGGTTTGTTCAGACGATGGAGGAACTTCGTATGTGTCCCCAGTCTTCGAGGCGTTTCGTGCTGATGCTGGCATTGGCCGCGTTACCGCTCGCGGCCTTCGGACAGACGCAGGTCGACCATCCCGTGCCCTATGTGAGCGGCGGCGTCGGCCTGGACGAGCGTGAAGCGCTGCTGCAGGAAGCCAAACAGGAAGGCTACAACCTCAAGGTGGTGGCGGCGGTGAGCGGCGGAGCCTATCTTGCCGATGTGCGGGTGAGCATCGCCGACGGGCAGGGCAAGCAGGTGCTGGAGGCGGCGATGGACGGCCCGTGGCTCTTTGCCAAGCTCGCGCCCGGACGTTACACCGTCACCGCCAGCGACGGGCAGCAGAGCCAGAAGCGCACGGTCAACGTACCGGCCACTGGCACTCGCGAAGTGATTTTCCGCTGGACCCGCGGCCCCGAAGCGGATCTGCCGCGCGAGCCGCAATCTCAGCCCTGAAACCTCATAGCGCGGCGATCGTGCCCTGCGTGGGCACGATCACGCGAGGCCAGCCGAGCCGTTCACGCACCACGCCGGCGAACTCGACGGCGATCTCCTCTTCGCCGTGCACCACGAAGCATTGTTCCGGCGCTCGCTTGAAGTGACCCAGCCACGCCAGCAGCGCCGACTGATCCGCGTGCGCCGACAGACCGCCCAGGGTGTAGATCCTCGCCCGCACCGGCACGTCCTCCTGGAAGATACGCACATAGCGCGCGCCGTCTACGATCCTGCGGCCCAGGGTGCCGTGCGCCTGGAAACCGGTGATGAGCACCGAACATTCCGAGCGCCCGAGGTTGTGCTGCAGATGGTGTTTGATGCGCCCGGCTTCGCACATGCCGCTCGCGGCGATGATGATCGCGCCGGAGCGGATGGTGTTGAGCGCCTTGGAGTCGTCCACTGATTCGGTGAAACGGATCTGGATGGGCAGCTCGCCGCGCAGCGCCGCGCCGAACAGCCGTTGCGCCTGTTCGTCCAGCAGATCGGCGTGCTGCAGCGTGGCCTGGGTGGCTGCCGTCGCCAGAGGCGAATCGACGAAGACCTTCAGGTTCGGCAGGCGTCCGCTTTCGGCAAGCGAGGCGAGCACAATCAACAGTTCCTGGGTGCGACCGAGCGCGAAAGCGGGCACGATGACGTTGCCGCCGCTGCGGCCGTCGAAGGTGCGCTCGATCGCTTCCACCAGTTCCTCGATCGTGGCTTCGAGACTGCGGTGGTTGCGGTTGCCGTAAGTGGATTCCACGAGCAGCACGTCGGCGTCTTCGATCGGCGTCGGATCGCGTACAACGGGCCGCCCCGGCTGGCCGAGGTCGCCGGAAAAGACCAGCTTGCGCTGCGCGCCGCTTTCCTTCACCCAAACTTCGATGATCGCCGAGCCGAGGATGTGACCGGCGTCTCGGAAGCACACTTCCACGCCGTCGTGCGGCGAAAAGCGCTTGCCGTAGGGCAGGCCGTGCACCTGCTGCGTGCTCGCTTCGGCCTGCGCCACGGTGTAGAGAGGCGCGACTTCGCGCGCGAGCACGCCGTCGCGCCCGCGCTTGGCGCGCCGCCGCGCCGTTTCCCACAGCGCTTCCTTTTCATGGATGTAGGCGCTGTCCTTGAGCATGGGCGGCAACAGCGTCGCGGTCGCGGTGGTGGTGTAGATCGGGCCGCGATAGCCGAAGGCGACGAGGCGCGGCAGCAGTCCCGAATGATCCAGATGCGCGTGGGTCAGCAGGACGAAGTCGAGCGAGCGCACGTCGAAACCGAGCGCGGCGAGATTCTTGCGGTCTGCCTCGCGGCCGCCCTGGAACATGCCGCAGTCCACCAGGAAACGGCACTGCGCCGTTTCCACCAGATACGACGAACCCGTGACCTCTCCGGATGCGCCGAGAAAATGCAGCTTCATCGCATTCTCGTTCGTTGTGGTGGAGAGGATTGTACGCGGCGAAATGCGCGCAAAAAAAAGCGGCCCGCGTGGGCCGCTACAGGGAGGAAGAGCGGGTGAGCGCTCTCGGAGGTAACCTCGCGACCGCATTGCGCGCGTCGGAGGTCAAGCGGACTATAAGCGAAAGCGGCCATCGATTCAATATGACAATGTCCTGCAACTATGACGCCGGAATGAGGCGTCCGGTGCGGTATGTGCTGCTAAGAACTTAATGAAAAAGAGAATTTCGTTCGGGTGCCGAGAATCTCGGGCAAGCACCTGTTCATATTTCGACAGCGCTCGAGCGGAGATTCTTCACAGATCGACCCACGTCGATGGCGCGTTGTGTCGAGCTTCGAAGTGTTCGTGCTACGCCGTTTCGCGGTTCCGGAGATCGTCGCGTGGCGGCGTTCGATGGAANGCGACCGCCATCGCTCGTGACATCGACGCGCATGTGCCTATCGGTTAGCCGTGTGCAGACCGATCCGTTTTACATGCGCGCGTGAACGCATCGGGGCAAGCGCGCACCGGTCCGAACGCAGGTTGACGTGTGCGAACGCGCGCCGCGCCGAGCGACGGATGACGGGTGCGTATCTTGCTGTCGCCCTCAGGATGCGGGCTTGCGCCGCAGCACCTGGTCGGCGTGCCGGCGGGTGTCGGGCCGCTCGATGATGTCGGCGATGCGNCCCGCTTCGTCGATCACANAGGTAATGCGCCGGTAGAAGCCGAGGCGGCTGCGCAGCCAGGCGAGCGGGCCGCGTCCCAGCGCNCCGTANGCCTGCGCGATGCGGCGGTCGCGGTCCACCAGCAGCGGAAAGTTCAGACCGTGTTTGTCCGCGAAGCGGCGGTGCGAGGCGGCATCCTGCGCCGAGACGCCGACGACGGCATAGCCGGCCTGCTGCAGACGTGTGAGGCCGTCGCGCAGCGAGCAGGCTTGCGCCGTGCAGCCCGGCGTATCGTCCATCGGATAGAAGTAGAGGATCAGCCTGCGGCCGCGGAAATCGTCAAGCGACAGTACGCGACCGTCGGCGGTCGGCGCGGAGAAGGGCGGGGCAGGATCGCCTACGGCCAGGGACATGGCAGGAAAGCCGGAACCGGAGACGCACATTATCCTGCGGCGTGCCGGGTCCGCTCAATGCGAGAAGGAGGACACCATGACGACCAGAAAATCCACCCGGCGGAACGAAGCGGCGGACGCCGAGCTGCTGGGCAGTCTGCGCGCCGCCGCGCAACAGATCTGGCTGGCGGGACTCAACGCGCTGGTCAGGACGCAGGAGGAAGGCGGCAAGGTGCTCGGTGCGTTGAAAAGCGAGGGCCGGCGCGGCCAGCGCGCGGCGCAACGAGGATTCTCCGGACTCGGCGACGAAGCGGGACGCGCCGCCATCCAGGCGACACGAGGCGCCTCGGCCGCGTTCGAGCGCCTCGAACAGTTGCTCGAAGCCGGCATGGGCCGGGCGCTCGAACGGCTCGGCGTACCGACCGCCAAGGACATGCAGGCCGTGCTGGCGCGCCTGGACGCGCTCGAGGGGCGTGCCGCCCAGCCGGCGCGCAAGCCGGCGCGCGGCGCGCGAAGCACGGCCCATTCGCCCGCGCGCCGTCGTCCGGCCGCCAAACCCAAGACCGTCGCCAAACGCCGCGGCACACGCGGCCGCGCCGCGGTCTGATTGACGTTCTTTACCGGCCCGATTGCGCAAAGTCCATTGGCGCCGCGCCCGCATGCGGCTAACATGGGCTCGCCGTTCAAGGGAGGACTTCGACGAAGCGGGCGTTCGATCCGATCAGTCCGTCCTGCCCGTGCGCGTAGCGTGCGTCACAGGGCTGCGCGTCGTGACATGCGGAAAGCGCGAGGCCAGGCCTCGTTTCCCTGAGTCTGACAGATTGAGGGCGCCATGTTTCTCGACAATCGCCTGGAAAAAATATTCGAACGGGTCAAGCTGACCCAGCCGGTACCGCTGCGGATCAAGCTTTGGAACGGACGGACCCACGATCTCGGACCCGATCCGCGTGTGGTCGTCACCGTCCCGAGCGCCAGGAGCCTGCGCTACCTGGTGTCGCCCAACCTGATGAAGCTCGGCGAAGCCTACGTCGAGGGGCACATCAAGGTCGACGGCTCGCTGCGCGACATCTTCGAAGTCGGGGAACAGTTCGCGCGTGCTGCATCGCCGGGCGAGTCCGGCTTCACGCCGATGCGGCGCTTCCTGCGGCACACCCGCAAGAAGGACAAGAAGGCGATCCAGTACCACTACGACGTCTCCAACGATTTCTACGCGCTGTTCCTCGACCGCAACATGGTCTACTCGTGCGCCTATTTCGAGAACGAGGACGACACGCTGGACCGGGCGCAGGAACAGAAGCTCGACCACATCCTCACCAAGCTGCGGCTCAAGCCGGGCGAACGCTTTCTCGACGTCGGCTGCGGCTGGGGGGCGCTGATCTTCCGGGCGGTGGAGAAATACGGCGCAAGCGCCGTCGGCATCACGCTCTCNCAAAACCAGTACGACTACGTGCGCGAGAAGATCCGCGAGAAGGGACTGGAAGGACGCTGCGAAGTGCGCCTGCAGGACTACCGCGACGTGCCCGAACGCGGCGGCTACGACAAGATCGCCAGCGTCGGCATGTTCGAGCACGTGGGGCTGAAGAATCTCCCGGTCTATTTCCGGCAGTTGCGCAATCTGCTCAAGGACGGCGGCATCGTCCTCAATCACGGCATCACCTCCAGCGATCCGGACAGCCGTTCGGTCGGCCTGGGCGCGGGCGAATTCATCGACCGCTACGTCTTCCCCGACGGCGAGCTGCCGCATCTGTCTCTGGTCATCAAGGAAATGGCCGCGGCCGGGCTGGAAGTGGCCGACGTGGAGTCGCTGCGCCGCCACTATGCGCGCACCTGCGGGCTTTGGGCGCAGTCGCTGGAGCGCGCGCGCGATCGCGCCGTCGCGCTCGCCGGCGAGCGGCGCTACCGCATCTGGTCGGTCTATCTGCAGGGCTGTTCCTACGGTTTCGCCCAGGGATGGATGAACATCTACCAGGTGCTGGCCTGCAAGGCGGGCAGTCCCGCTTTCAACACGTTGCCGATGACGCGACGCTACATGTACGCCGCCGAAACGGAACGGACACGGGACGAACCTCGAACCGAAGCGCTCACGCAGGCGTAGCGCAAAGAAAAAGCCCCGCGCTTGGGGGAGATGCGCGGGGCCTTTGGGGGAGAAGCGTTCATCACGAAGATGAATCGCGACGCAATGATAGGATCAACGCCGCTTTTTCCTAATCGGAAATCGGTGCGAAAACGTGTAGGGAAATGCCTTACAAAGGCGCANCGCCCGAGCGAGGAAACCTCATGTGTCCGCTTTCCGTCATATTGTTCGGCGTCCGGCAAGCGCGTCGTGCGGCCGCATAAAAATGAGCATGCTCCTGTTTCCCGCGGAGGAGTCGTCGGCCGGCGGCCGTGCTGAACCGCGGCGCGAGCCCGATCTGTTGCTGGTCGAAGACAGCGCCGACGACGCGGAGCTCGCCCTGCACGCATTGGCCCNGTCGGGTTTGAAGGCCCGCACGCACTGGGTGCGCGACGGTCAGGAAGCGCTCGAATGGATCGGACGCAACCCGCCGCGTGTGGTGCTGCTCGATCTCAAGATGCCGCGTCTTGACGGCTTCGAAGTGCTGAGGCGGCTCAAACAGCGGCCCGACACCGCGGCGGTTCCGGTGATCGTGATGGTGAGCGGCAAGGATGCGCCGGAACTCGAGGCCTGCACGGCCCTGGGCGCGGACGGTCATCTCGTCAAACCGCTGCAAGTCGCGGCCTTGCGCGAGCTGGCGAGGCGGCTGGCGTTGCACTAGGCCTCACCGGCCGCGGGTGAGATGGAGACCGGTGCTGAGCACGGAAAGCGAGAAGGCGAGGGTGAACACCAGCGCGGGCGTCGCGACCGCCGCGGCGCTCGTCGCCAGCAGACACAGAAGCAGCAACATCTTTTCCCCGGGAATACGGCCGGCCGGACGGCCGGCGCGGGCGATCATCGCTTTTTCCCGTGGCAGGAGCCAGCCGCTTCGCGAGCCCGGTGTGAAGTTGTAGACGTTGCGGCGCGGCGGCGCGCCGTCTGGCGGCGCTCCGCCCTGGACAAAGCCGCGCACGCGGCACGGCCCCGATCGGCGAAGAATCCTTCCAGAGGCACGACCGGCGCCACCGCATAGCCTTGCGCGTAGTCCACGCCGATGGCGCGCAGCGTTGCGATCGCGGCTTCGTCTTCCACTCTTTCAGCGATGGTGCGCTTGCCGAGCACGTGAGCGATGCGGTTGATCGCCTCCACCGTCGCGGCGTCGACGGGATCGGCGGTCATCTGGCGCACGAACATGCCGTCGATCTTGATGAAGTCCAGCGGCAGGTTGCGCGCGTAGCCGAATGAGGCCGTAGTGCGGCCGAATTCGTTGAGCGAGACGCGGCAGCCCAGCGCCTTCACGCCTGCCATAAAACGCTGCGCCTGCGTGTAATGGGTCATGAGTTCCGATTCGGTGAGCTCGAAGCAGAAACGCGCCTGCGGCACGCCGTGACGCTCGAACTGCTCGACGACGAAATCGAGCAGGCTCTTGTCGGCGATGCTCGCCGCGGAGAGATTGATGATGCAGCAGGGCGGGACCTGCCCCGCTTCGAGGCAGTGCGCCGCGCGCTCGAGCACCTTCGCGATCACCCAGCGGTCGAGTTGCGGCATCAGACCGAGCCGTTCGGCCGTGGGCATGAAGGCGCTCGGACTCACGAGCTGCCCGCCGTTTTCGCGCAGGCGCACGTAAACCTCCACGAGGGGCGCGTCCTCGCCGTCCGCGGCGAGCGGCATGAGCGGCTGCGCGTACAACAGCAGCCGATCCTGTTCCAGCGCCCGGGCGACGCGCTCGCCCCAGCCATGGTCGATGTGGCGGCGGTGCGCCTCGTCCGCGTCCGGCACGTACATCTCGATGCGGTTGCGCCCCTTTTCCTTGGCGATGTAGCAGGCGCGGTCGGCGGCGGCGAGCGCGGCGGAGACNGTCTGCTGGCAAAGCGCAAGCGGTACCAGGCCGATGCTCGCGCCGATGCTGAAACAGCGCGCTTCGTAAACGAAGCGGTAGTTCTCGACCCGGCGCCGCAGTTCCTCGGCGATGCGCAGGGCGTCCTCCACGCTGCAGTTCTCGAGCAGGATGCCGAATTCGTCGCCGCCCAGGCGCGCGAGCGTGTCGCTCTCGCGCAATTCGGCGGCGAACAGATCGGAGACCTGACGCAACAACTGGTCGCCGGCGGCATGCCCGCAGGCGTCGTTGACGTGCTTGAAACGGTCCAGATCGATGAACAGCAGCACGTGCGAGCGCCGCTCGGTGTCGATCGAATGCAGGGCGTTCTGCAGCCGCCGTTCGAACTCCATGCGGTTCACCAGCCCGGTGAGCAGATCGTGCGAGGCGTGATAGGAGAGCTGGGCGGCGATGCGCCGTTCGCGGCTGACGTCGCGGAACACGATGACGATGCCCAGCGCCTCGCCGGAGCGGGCGCGGATGCGCGAGGCCGATTCGGCGATGGCGACTTCGCTGCCGTCGCGGCGGATGAGCGTGGCGTTGCGCGCGATCTCGATGGGACCGCGCTCGCGCAGGATGCGCTCGGGCAGTTCGCGCACGGGATTGCCGCCGTGTTCGTCGACGATGCGCACCACTTCCTCCAGCGGCCGCCCGCAGGCTTCGGCGTTGCTCCAGCCCGTGACCTTCTCGGCGACGGGGTTGAGGTAGTCGATGCGCCCCTGGGCGTCCGCCGTGATCACGGCGTCGCCGATGGATTGCAGCGTCACCAGGGCGCGGTCGCGTTCGGCGAACACCGCGCGTTCGGCGAGCGCCAGTTCCTGTTCGGCGCGTACGGCGCGTTCGATCATGCGGCGCGCGCTCAGCCAGCCCATGGCGAGCAGCGCCAGCGCCGTCAGGCAAAGCGCCCCGTAGAGCATCGTGCGCATGCGGTCGAAGCCTTCGCTCAGCGCGCGCGCGAAATGCTGCTGCAGGGGGGCGAGCGTGCGGTTGACGCGTTCGATCTCCGCGGTGAGCGCCGCCACCGCCTCCGGCGTGGCCCGGCCTTCGCGCACCAGCGTCTCGAGTTCGGCGGCGAGGGCGTCGAGGCGGTCCAGCTCGGCGTCGGTGGCCTCCCAGGCGCGCAGCGCGTCGGCGACGAAGGGCGCCTCCTTGTAGTTCAGGAACAGCCAGATCAGCCGGCCGATGTCTTCCGGCGCGTTGCCGCCGACCTCGAATCCCCGGCGGGCGCGCTCGCGGTCGGGCGGGTCCTGGGCAAGGGCCTGGCGCGCGGTCCGGTCGCCCTGCGGCACGGCGATCGCCCGGCGGTAGGCCGCCAGGTGCGACGGGTCGTGCGTCTCGGCATAGCGTAACAACTGCACCACCGCGTCCTTTTGGGCATGCGACCAGTAGCCGAGCGCGGCGACGTGGGCGCGGCTCGCCGCAAGCACTTCCATGCAGGCCCAGACCAGGCCCAGCATGACGGGAACGACGATCACCAGCGGCCACACCGCGCGCTGCAGGCGTCGCTGCGGCCGCGGCGTGCTGCCGGCGGAATCGGAGGCGGAGAACATGTGAACCGCGTGCGGTCCGGATGCTGAAGTCGCGCTTCCGCGCAGCAAGGATCAGACCGCCGGGTCTCGCCAGCCCGGCTCGCCCGCGCTAAAGTCGGGTTTCCATCGCCTTTGAACGACCGCCATGACCGCAAGCGATCCCCAACCCGGCAGTGCGGGCATCGACCTGGAAGAGGTGAGGCGCCTGGTGCAGGCTCTCGAACGCGATCTCGAACGCGCGCAACACGGTACGGCCGACATCGATACGCTGCGCGCGGAGGTGGAGGCTTTGCGACAGGCGCTGCACGCGCATGCGGGCGACGACGAGCCGGTGCGCGAACGGCTGCACGGCCTGCGCCAGGCTTTCGAGGAAAGCGACAGCGCCCTATTCAAGGGCGCCCAATACCTGGCCGACATCGGCCGCATGCTCGGCATGTAGGCCGGGCGGGCGTCGGCGGCTTGAACCGCGGGCCGCGGCGGCGGTCCTTTATGCATCTTGCCGGGCGCGGCGCGCGCCCCGTTGACGAGCCATGTCCATCAGCGTTTTCGATTTGTTCAAGATCGGTATCGGTCCTTCGAGCTCCCACACCGTGGGCCCGATGCGGGCGGCGTTGCAGTTCGCCGCCGGCCTGCGCGACGAAGGCCTGCTGCCGCGCACGGCGGGCGTGAAGGCCGAGCTGTACGGCTCGCTCGGTGCGACCGGCAAGGGCCACGGTTCGGACAAGGCCGTTATGCTCGGGCTGGAAGGGGCGACGCCCGAAGACGTGGCGGTGGACGAAATCGATGCCCGCCTCGCGCAGATCCGCGCCACACAGCAGTTGCGGCTGCTCGGCACCCATCCCATCCGCTTCCGCGAGCGCGAGCATNTGCTCATGTACCGGCGCGAGTCGCTGCCTTATCACCCCAACGGCATGCGCTTTACCGCGTTCGACGCCGACGGGACAGTGCTGCGCACGCGCATCTACTACTCGGTCGGCGGCGGTTTCGTGGTCGACGAATCGGCCGCGGGCGCCGACCGCATCGTGCCGGACCGCACGCCGCTGAAATATCCCTTCACCACCGCGGCGCAGCTCCTGGAGCATTGCGAGCGGCACGGCCTGTCGATCAGCGAGCTGATGTACGAGAACGAGCAGGCGTGGCGCAGCCGCGAGGAAGTGCGGCGCGGTCTGCTGGAACGCTGGGCGGTGATGCAGGATTGCGTGCGGCGCGGCGCGACCCGGGAAGGCGTGATGCCGGGCGGCCTGCAGGTTCGCCGCCGCGCGCCCGAGCTGTACCGCAAACTGTCGGCTTCGTCCGATGCGCCTCTGCGCGATCCGCTCGTCATCCTCGACTGGCTCAGCTTCTATGCCATGGCGGTGAACGAGGAGAACGCCGCCGGCGGCCGCGTGGTCACTGCGCCCACCAACGGTGCCGCCGGCATCATTCCGGCGGTGCTGCACTACTACACGCGTTTCGTGCCCGGGGCGGACGAGGAGGGTGTGGTGCGCTTTCTGCTCACCGCCGGCGCGATCGCCATTCTGTATAAGGAGAACGCCTCCATTTCCGGCGCGGAAGTGGGCTGTCAGGGCGAAGTCGGGGTGGCCTGTTCGATGGCGGCCGGTGCGCTGGCCGAAGTGCTGGGCGGCACGCCGCGGCAGGTCGAGAACGCCGCCGAGATCGCGATGGAACATCATCTGGGGCTTACCTGCGATCCCGTCGGCGGGTTGGTGCAGATTCCCTGCATCGAGCGCAACGCCGTGGCCGCTACCAAGGCAGTGCAGGCGGCGCGGCTCGCCCTGCACGGCGACGGCCAGCATTTCGTCTCCCTCGACAAAGTGATCAAGACCATGCGCGAGACCGGCGCCGACATGAAGACGAAGTACAAGGAGACTTCGCGCGGCGGCCTGGCGGTGAACGTGATCGAGTGCTGAAGGCCGGCGTACATTCGTTACGCTTCGGTCCGCTTCCTGGCGCTCAATATGCTTGCATGACGGGCGGGGACAACGCCTCCGGGAGACCGCCATGCACCGCCTGCCAAGCTTCTTCCTCGCCGTTCTGCTGTCGGTCGTGTCGCTTGCCGCCTACGCCGATCGCGACGCGCGCATCCGGGACCGGATCGGCGAGCGCCATTTCGGCCATCGCTTCGATCATGCCGATCCCGGCTTCAGGGCGCGCCGGGCCCCGCGTTTCGACGAGCGGCATTTCGATTCCCAGGCGCATTTCGGCCGCGATCCGTGGCGCGGGCACCGTGGGTGGCAGGACTTCGGTTCGCGGCGTTTCGACCAGTTCCATCCGGGCTCGCGCGCCTTCGACCGGCGCGCGCCGCTCGACGCGCCGGCGCCCCGTCCCGGCGCCATGGGCCATCGCCACCCCGGGAGGCGTTGAACCCTTGCGCACGGTACCGGGGATGCCAGGCGGAGGAGATGGTTGTCGGCGACATCCGCATCCTGCCAGGGCGTGCGCCCGGATTCCGGCTGATCGTGGGCGCGGCGGTGTTGCTGTGGGGCGGATACTTGGTGAGCACGGTCCGGCGAGTAGGCGGCGCGATCTGCGCAGCGATGTGCGCCATCGACCTTGCGTCAAGTCCGATCCATGGCGCCCGGAAACAGACCCGTCGTCCCGTCTTTTGAGACCCGCTGTCCGCTTGCCGAGATGAGCATTGCTTCCATGCCAGACGCACGGCGCCCGTTCCGCAGCTACGTCTGGGCGTTGCCGGCGACCGTGATCGGATTGCTGGCCGCCATCATCGCGGGCGCGTGCGGCGGGCGCTGGTCGGTGCGGCAGGGCGTGATCGAAGTGGTCGCCGGGAGACGGCGCGCGCGGCTTGCGCGGCGCTGCCCCTTCGTCGCCGTCACGCTCGGCCACGTCGTCGTCGCACGCGACGACGATGCGCTCTCGGCATGCCGCCTCCATGAATACGCGCACGTGCGGCAATACGAGCGCTGGGGTGTGCTGTTCTTTCCCTTGTATCTGGGCAGCAGCACCTATCAGTGGCTGCGCGGCGGCCGGCCCTACTACGACAACCACTTCGAGCGCCAGGCGCGTGCCGCGGCGGAAAGCCCGCTCACTCCGTCACGCGACCGCGCAGGGCTTTCACGCGGCCGCGTCTGAGCTTGCTTTCCAGACGGCGCAATTGCGAGGCGCGCGTGGGTTGGGTGGGCTTGCGCGGCTTCGGCCGCAACGAAGCGCGGGCGACCATCTCCTCCAGCCGCGCACGCGCGTCCTGACGGTTCTTTTCGAGGCTGCGGAAGCGCTGCGCCTTGATGACGATTACGCCTTTTTCGCTCATGCGCTGATCCGACAGCGCCAGCAGGCGGCGCTTGACTTCGTCGGGCAGCGAGGAGGCTCGCACGTCGAAGCGCAGTTGTACGGCGTTGGAGACCTTGTTGACGTTCTGTCCGCCGGCGCCCTGCGCGCGGATCGGCACGAACTCGATCTCTTCGTCGCGCAGGGCGTGCGGCGCGATCATTCCTCTCAGCCCGCCCAGGGCAGGGGCTGTTTGGTGAGGGCGACTGCGACGATGTAAATGAACAGCAGCACTGCGATCGCCCAGACTGCGAGTTTCGCACCGGTGGTCTTCATGCGCGGCAGGATGCGTGCGCCGAGGATCACCAGCACGACGAAGCCCACCACCTTGGCGATCAGCCAGGGATGGTCGCCGAGGCGACCGCTTAGCGAGAAGGCGAGCGCGAGCCCGGCGAGGAACAGCACACCGTAGTTCAGATGCGTCACGATGAGCGGCCATTTCTTCGCCAGCATGCCCGAGCCGGTGCTGAGCCAGAAACCGCGCAGCAACAGCAGCAGAATGCCGAGCGCGACCGCCGCGAGATGAAGATGTTTGATGGCCATGTAGCTCATGCCGTTCTCCCCGTTGTCATCTCCTCGGGCGGCATTGTAGCCGCAGGTGCGGACCGCTCGCTTCCAATGATCAATGGTTTGCTCCGGCATGCGTGGGCGGGCGTCACGCGCGGACGGTGCCCGGTGCCGCGGCGAGTGGCCGCCACCACAGCGGCACGAGGGCGAACGCGAGCGCCAGGCCGAGCAGACCGGGCAGCCATCCGGTTGCGCCGGGGTCGGGCGGCAGCAGCAGCCGCAGCAGCGACCAGAGCGTGAGAAACAGCGACGCGGCGGCGAGCGCGAGCGTGGCGAGATCCTGGCGCAGGCGGATCAAAGGTGCCCGCGGCGATTCGCCGCAGCGCGCCGCCGCGGCTGCCCACCAGCCGGGCGGATGGACGCGGCGGTAGAAGGCGTCCAGCGTGTCGGGCCGTTCCGGCGGCGCATAACGGCCCGCGAGCCATACCGCGAGCGTGGAAACCGATGCGACGGCCGCCATGCGTTGCCAGTCGGCGTCGAGGCCGTACAGCACGAGCGGCGCGGCGACGAGGCTCGCGAGCATCGCCACCAGTTCGCACCAGACGTTGGCGCGTTCCCACAGCCAGCGCGCAACGAGCGCCGGACCGATGCCGGCGCCGAAGATCAGGGAGATCGACCAGGCTTCGGCGATGGAATCCAGATGTGCCGCGAGCACTAAAGCCAGCACGAGGATGAGCGCGCCGGCGATGCGGCCCACCAGTACCTCTTCGCGACGCGAGGGCGTGCGACCCAGCAACCGTTCGCACAGCAGGCGGCCGTAGAGATCATGGCTCCAGTACGCGGCGCCCCAGTTGAGATGCGTGTCGACGGTGGAGGTGAGCGCCGCAAGCATGGCGATCAGCATCAGGCCGCGCACGCCGGGCGGCAACAATACGTCGATGCCGGTGACGAAGCTGCTTTCGCGGGTCGCGGCGAAGCTGGCGCTCTGCGCGTCGGCGGGCGTCGCGGGAAAAGCGACGAGCAGTGCGACGCCGATCAGCACCCAGATCGCGCTGCGCAGCACGATCTGCAGCCAGGCGAAGCCGAGGCACGCCAGACGCGCCTCGCGTTCGTCGCGGCAGGCGATGGCGCGCTGCGCGAGATAGCCGGTGCCGTCGCTGTTCATCTGATAGAACCATTGCAGTCCGATCAGCACGCCGAAGGCGAGCAGCGTTTCGCGGTCCGCGCCGCTCGGCGCCATCGAGAGCAGNGCAGATGCACGCACGCTGCCGTACAAGTCGTGCAGCCGCGCGAGCATTTCGCCGATGCCGCCGGTTTGGACGATGAGCACGACGGCATAGGCCAGAGTGCCGGCCAGCGCCACCGCCAGTTGCACGACGTCGGTACGCACCACGCTGCGCAGGCCGCCGGTGAGCGAATAAAGCGCGGTGAACGCGAGGATCGCAAGCAGCGAGAGCAGATTGTTCGCGCTTGCGATGGAAGGATCGAGCGTCGTCACCGGGCTGACGAAGCGCATGCCGAGCGCGTCCGCCGCCGTGCGCCAGGCTTCGTACCAGGAACCTGGCAGCCATTCGTGCCAGAGCAGGAACTGTTCGGTGATGCGCAGCGTGGCGGCGAGCACCATCGCCAGCACGATGCAGTTCACCAGCGTGCCGAAGTAGAGCGCCTTGATGCTGCGCAGCGCGAGCGCGCCGCGCCCGCTGTAGCGCTGTTCGGCGAGCGCCGCGTCGGTCAGCACGCCCGAGCGGTGCCACAGCGCGGCGAAGATCGCCGCCATCGCGAGGAAAGCGAGCCCGTAGATCCACAACCGCCACAGCATGAACAGGCCGCCGGTGGCGATGAGGCCGGTGACGAGCAGCGGCGTGTCGGCGGCGAATTGCGTCGCGGCCATGCTGCAGCCGGCCTGCCAGCCGCGCAGGCTGCGTCCGGCGAGAAAGTATTCCTCGGCGTTGCGCGAGGCTTGCTTCCGCGCATGGAGGCCGCTCGCGACCGCATAGGCGACGAAGAGCAGCAGCAGAACGAAATCGATCATGCCCTATTCGAAGGGACGGGTGTCGTCCGGCAGTTCGAAAATGATGCGGGCAGAGCGCTGGTAAGTCCAATACGACCAGGCCCAGTCGGCGAGCACCATCAGCCGGTTGCGGAAACCGATCAGGAAGTAGATGTGCACCAGCAGCCAGAACCACCACGCCGGCAGTCCGGACAGCTTGAACCGGCCGAGATCGGCGACCGCGGCCTTGCGGCCGATGGTGGCGAGCGAACCGGCATGGCGGTAGCGGAACGGCCCGATGCGCATACCCTTGAGCTCGGCTTTGATGGCCCGGCCCGCATAGATGCCCATCTGTTTGGCTGCGGGCGCAAGCCCCGGCACCGGCTTGCCGTCCTGCTCGAGGGCGGCGAGATCGCCGGCGACGAAGATGCGCGGATGGGCGGGCACGCGCAGATCGCCGCCTACGATCACGCGTCCCGCCTTGTCGAGCGGCACGCCAAGGGTGCGCGCGAGCGGCGAGGCCGCCACGCCCGCGGCCCACAGTACGGTGCGGGCGCGGATGTAACGTTTCCCGATCTGCACGCCTTCGCGATCGATCGCCGCCACCGGCGCGCCGGTCAGCACTTCCACGCCCAGTTTGTGCAACTGCGCTTCGGCCTTGCGCGACAGCGCTTCGGGGAACGAGCCGAGCACGCGGGGATCGGCTTCCACCAGGCGCACACGCGCGCTGGCGGGATCGATGCGACGGAAGTCGTAGCGCAAAGTGTGGCGGGCGATTTCGGCCAGCGTGCCGGCGAGTTCCACGCCCGTCGGTCCGCCGCCGACGATCACGAAGCTCAGCCATTCGCGTCTGCGTTCGGGATCGGCCTCGGCTTCGGCGCGCTCGAAAGCGAGCAGCAGGCGACGGCGGATACCGAGCGCGTCTTCCAGCGTTTTCAATCCCGGCGCGACCTGCGCCCAGTCCTCGTGACCGAAATAGGCGTGCGTGGCGCCGGTGGCGAGCACCAGGTAGTCGAACTGCATGGTGCGTCCATCGCGGAAGCGCAATCGCCGGTTCGCGGCTTCAACCGCTTCGACGTCGCCGAGCACGACGGTGATGTTGGTCTGGCGCTGGAAGAGATGACGCAGCGGTGTGGCGATGGCCGGCGCCGAAAGACCTGCCGTCGCAACCTGGTAGAGCAGGGGCTGGAAGAGGTGGTGATTACGGCGGTCGACGAGCGTGACGCGGGCCGTGGTCGTGGCGAGCTCGCGTGCGGCCCACAGGCCGGCGAAACCGCCGCCCACGATGACGACGTGGGGAATGCAGGATGCGCTCATCGAGCGAGCGGAAAGGACGGAGACCTTCCGCCCGCTGCAATCACCCGGCCCGTTCAGGACTTGGGCGCGGCGGGAATGTCGCGTTCGGTGGTGACTGTGGCGCCCGCTTCCTGCAAGGGCACGACGAAGTTGATCAGCTTGGGCACGAGCTTGCCCTTGCGGCCGACGTGGGGATCGAACTCGTAGGAGGTCACGCCGCAGTTCGGCACGTCGCTGTTGCGGTCGATTTCGAGCACGCGCTGCTCGTCCATGCGCTCGAACAGGTAGCGGAAGCAGGTGACGATGACCTGGTGCGCGATGATCAGCACCCGCTCGCCGCGGTAGCCGCGCGTCAGCGTGTCGAGCACGCTGCGCAGGCGCAGGATGACGTCGCACCAGCTCTCGCCGCCCGGCGGACGGAAATAGAACTTGCCGACATGCATGCGCTGCTCGTAGAGCTCCGGGTACTTCAGTTTGATGCCCGAGAGCGTGAGCCGGTCCATGATGCCGAATTCCTTCTCGCGCAGCCGCTCGTCGATGTGGAAGATGAGGTCGTTGGGACCGATGCCGGCCGCCTCGAGGATGTATTGTGCGGTCTGGCGTGCCCGCACGTAGGGCGAGCAGAGCACCACGGTGGGTTGTTTCTCGGGCGGCATCTGGCCGAACCAGCGGCCGAGCGCGGCGGCCTGGCGGCGGCCGAGCTCGGAGAGCGGGACATCCATGTCGCGCTCGGCGATGTCTATGAGAGGCCGGTCGGCCGCTTCTGCGGCGTCGCGTGCGACGTTACCCGCGCTCTGGCCGTGTCGGACCAGCCAGAGGATGTCCGGCCATTTTTGTTCCGCCATGGGATGTTTTTCCAGGTACGCGCCGACCGTTGCGGCAGCGCGTGGTCGGGACGCGGCCCAAGTCTAACCCGACATGGGAATGATGTAACGCTCCGGCGGCGATCGTCGCCGGACGGTTGTTGCGGGGAAAGCGCTCAGTAATCCCAGCGATCTACACCGGAATCGGTGTCGTCCAGCACTTCGGCGAGCGACAGATTCTCGTAGGCCGTCGCTTCGAGTGCATCCACGGGCTGGTACAGCTTCTCGTCCACCGAGAGCAACTGCCGGTACACCGCCGGGTGACCGAGGATCATCCCGGTTTCCTCATCGACGCGGTTGCTTGCCAGGTGTTCNAGATCGAAGAGTTCGTCCGCTTCGTCGGTCCAGCCTGGATTCGTGATAGCCATGCTCAATTGACTCCTGTGGGCACCAAGCCGCTCTGCGGAGGCACGCGGCCGGGCGATCGGTGAGGCATTATTAAATTCGATTCGGCCATAAAAGGAAAGCGTCTGCGCACTTGCCCGGGTGCCATTTTGCGCGCTCGTCATCACCTGCTTGTGATGCAGGTCAATTGCCGTCGACGTTCTCGACCGAGCCTCTAGAGAGACGCNGCCGGCCGGTGGAAGTTCCCCCGCCGCCGTTGCGCGATGCGGCATGGCGGGACCGCGCGTTGCACCGCATTTCCGAGGGCGGCGTCGCCGCCTCCAGCAAGGAGCTTTTTATGAGTCCGACGATCCGCTTCTCCGCCGTGCTGCTGCTCAGCCTCGGGCTGACGTCATGCGGGCAGGAGGAGGCAGCACCGCCGCAGCCGGAAACCCGCATCGGCAGTACGCCCCAGCAGACGCCGCCCGGTGCGGCCGGCGATTCTGCGGGCAACAAAGCGCAGTCGAACATCAGGGACGAGGTGCCGACGCAGCAACAGCTCGATCCCACGCCGCCGGCCAATCTCCCGGCGGGCGCCGCGCGCGATTCCTCCGGCACGGCGCGGTAGTCAGGCGCTCGCCAGCGCCATGAGGCTCCGTACTAAGCCGTAAAGGGCGAGGGCGGCGCCGATCGCCGTTAGCACGAGCGCACCCAGCACCAGCGCCAGGAAGCCGCGGCTTGCGCGTGCGGCCCGTCCGGGATCGTGGAGATGGGCTTCGAGCAGGCGCACGTTGCGCTGGTTGGCTTTCCAGCCCGCGTCGAACAGATCGCCCAGCAGGGGNACGCTGCCCAGCACGCCTTCGACCAGTACGTTCAAGGCCATGCGGAGCAGGGTGCTGCGCGGTACGCCCAGTTGCCAGGCCTCGCGGAGGATATAGCCGGAGAGGACGACCCCGATGGCATCCCCTAATCCAGGGATCAGGCCGACGAGGGCGTCCAGCCCGATGCGGAAATCCAGCCCTGGGAGCTTGATGGAGTTGTCCAGCAGCCAGGCGAGCCGGGCGAGCTGACGGCGTTTGATTTCGCGGTCGGCGTCGTTCATGGTGTCGTGGCGGGCGCGACCCGCCGTCCGGTCAGTGTGCGGGAAATACCGTTCGGCGGAAACTCTCGCACCATACCGCCGATGGGCGGTCGCCGGGCGCGGTGCTTGCCTGACCGAGCGCCAGCGCGACAAGGAGGAGTCTTTCCATGGGCACGCAATCTCTGGACAGCCAGCCGGCTTATCGCGAAGAGTTGAAGATCGCGTTGGAAGAGCTCGGCCGCGCCCGCGCGGCGTTGCGCTGGATGGAACAGCGCCACTTCGTGCTGGTGGAAGCGATGGAAGAGGGCGTGGTCATCCTGGACGAGCATGGCCAGCTCGGCACCTTCAACAGCGCAGCCCGGCGACTGGTGGGCGAACCCGAAGCCATCGCACGCTGGCTGTGGGGCGCCGATTCTCAGGCCCGTGTGCCGGGTCGCCATCCCGCCACGGAAACGCTGCTCGACGGACGACCGCGCACGGGCGTCGAGATGCAGGTAAGCGGCCCCGACGGCGTGACGCGCTGGCTGAACGTCAATGCGCGCGCCGTGTTCGACATGGATAGCGGCAAGGTGGCGGCGGTGCTGTGCTCCTTCTCCGACATCACTTCGCACAAGCATCTGGAATTCGAACTTGAGCGGCAGGCCACCCGCGATCCGCTCACCGGTGTCTACAACCGGCGCTATATCGAGCGCCGTCTCGCCGAGGAATTCGAGCGTGCGCGGCGCTCGGACGAACCGCTCGCCTTCGTCGTGCTCGACCTCGATCATTTCAAGGCAATCAACGACCGGCACGGCCATCTCACAGGCGACAGGGTGTTGAAACGTTTCGCCGACATCCTCACCTTGTCGCTGCGCGCGCACGATCTCGTCGGTCGCCTGGGCGGCGACGAATTCTGCGCGGTCCTGCCCGGTGCCACCGGCGAGAACGCGCGCGAGGCGATCTCCCGCTGCCTGGCCGATCTGGCGGCGATGCGGCACGACCGCGAGGGCGGACTGCCGCCCGTCACCGGTACGGCCGGCATCGCGCAGTTCGCCGGCGAGGCGACGCCGCAACAATTGATCGAGAAAGCCGACCGCGCGCTCTACAGCGCCAAGCAGGCGGGCCGCGGTCGCGTGATGCTGGCCTGAAACGATGCATGTCGTCTGTCCGCATTNCCATACCACCAATCGCGTGCCGCCGGAGCGGCTGCGGGAAGCGCCGCATTGCGGCCGCTGCAAGGGGCGCCTGTTCGAGGGCAGGCCGCTGGCACTCGACGCGGCGCATTTCGACCGCCACGTCGGCGCGGACCTGCCGGTGGTGGTCGATTTCTGGGCGGCGTGGTGCGGCCCTTGCAGGATGATGGCGCCGCACTACGAGCGTGCTGCGCCCGAGCTGGAGCCCTTCGTGCGGCTCGCCAAGCTGGACACCGAAGCGGCACCCGACATCGCCGCGCGCTACGGCGTCCGTTCCATTCCCACGCTCATCCTGTTCCGCAACGGCCGCGAAATCGCGCGTCAGTCCGGCGCGATGGACGCGGGCCGCATCGTGCACTGGGTGCGCGGCATGCTCCCGGCAACCTAGCGCGGCTTCGTAAGCAACACCTGCCGTCAAGGACGGCGGACGGCGCCGGGGCGTAGAATCGGCGCGGCAGGCTGCTTCGCGGTATCGTCGATCCCATCTTTCCCGAAGGGCGCACCGGCATCCACGCANACGCCTGCACAGCCGATGAAGAACAACGTCGCCTCCCACCGCCTCACCCTGTTGCTCGCCGGCCTGGCGATGCTGGGTCCTTTTTCCATCGACACCTATCTGCCGTCTTTTCACGCCATCGCGGTTTCGCTGCGGGTGGACGAGGTGCTGGTCCAGCAGACCCTGAGCGTCTATCTGCTCGCTTTCTCGACCATGATGCTGTTCCACGGCACCTTGTCCGACACCTTCGGCCGCAGGCGCATCGTGCTGATCGCGCTCGCGGTGTACATCGGCGCCTCGCTCGCGGCAGTATGGTCGCCCAATCTGCATTGGCTGCTGGTCTGCCGCGCGCTGCAGGGCATGTCGGCCGGGGCGGGAGTGGTGATCGGAAGGGCCATCGTGCGCGACCTGCTCGCCGGCGCGGACGCGCAACGCGCCATGGCCCAGATCACCATGGTGTTCGGCCTCGCGCCGGCGATCGCTCCGATCATCGGCGGCTGGCTGCAGCGCGTGTTCGACTGGCCGTCGGTGTTCGCCTTTCTGAGCGCGTTCGGGCTGCTGCTGTGGCTGTCGTCCTATCTGGGACTGCCCGAATCCCTGCCCCCGGAAGCGCGCCAGCCTCTGCATCTGCGCACTATCGCCGGCAATTACTGCCGCGTGCTGCGCAGCGGGCGTTTCCTGCTGATGGCGCTNGCGATCGGCACCGGCTTTGCCGGTTTCGGTCTGTACATCGCTTCGGCGCCGTATTTCGTCATGACGCTGCTCGGCCTGCCGGAGACGGCTTTCGGCTGGCTGTTCGTGCCGATGGTGACGGGCATGATCACCGGCGCATGGGTGGCCTCGCGCAACGCGCATCGCGTCGTGCCCGGGCGCATGATCCGCAACGGCTACCTGTTCATGGCTGCGGCGGTGGCGGCGAATCTGCTCTACAACGCGCTGCTGCCGCCGGCCTTGCCGTGGATGGTGCTGCCGCTCATGCTCTACAACTTCGGGTTGTCGCTCCTCATGCCGAGTCTCACGCTGCGCATCGTGGATCTGTTCCCCGCCTTGCGCGGGCTGGCCTCGTCGCTGCTGTCCTTCGTGCAGACGGCGGTGTTCGGCGCGACTGCCGCCATCGCGCCGCTGTTCTTCGGCAGCGGCCTGAGGCTCGCGGCCGGCATGGCGGGCGCGTTCCTGCTCAGCGTCTCGTGCTATCGCGCCACACGCATGCGGGCAGGCGCGGCGTAGTAGAGTAGAGGCCGCGATTCCAACTGATCGAGTGCGCCTATGCAACGACGCGAATTCCTGCACGTGCTTGCCGCCGCGGCCGCGTGCGGCTTCAAGCTCGACGCCTTTGCGAAAACCGACGGCGCGGCGTTCTACGACGTGCCGCGCTTCGGCAACGTGAGCCTGCTTCACATCACCGATACCCATGCGCAACTGTTGCCGGTCTATTTCCGCGAACCCAGCGTCAACATCGGCGTCGCCGAGGCGGCGGGGCGGCCGCCGCATATCGTCGGCGAAGCGCTGCTCAAGGCTTTCGGGATCGCCCCCGGCACGCGCGAAGCGCACGCCTTCACCTATCTCGATTTCGTCGAGGCGGCGCAGCGCTACGGCCGCGTAGGCGGCTATGCGCACCTCGCCACGCTGGTGAAACGCCTCAAGGCCTCGCGTCCCGGCGCGCTGCTGCTCGACGGCGGCGACACCTGGCAGGGCTCGGCCACGGCGCTGTGGACCCGGGGGCAGGATATGGTCGACGCCGTCAAGCTCCTGGGCGTGGATGTGATGACCGGCCACTGGGAATTCACCTACGGCGCCGAGCGGGTCAAGGAAGTGGTGCAGAAGGATTTCGCCGGCAAGGTCGATTTCGTCGCGCAGAACATCCGCACCTTCGATTTCGACGAAGAGGTGTTCGAGCCCTACGTGATCCGCGAGATCAACGGCGTGCAGGTCGCGATCATCGGCCAGGCTTTCCCCTACACGCCCATCGCCAATCCGCGCTACTACGTCGAGGAATGGCAGTTCGGCATCCAGGAGGAGCGCCTGCAGGCCTATGTGGACGAGGCGCGCGCCAAGGGTGCGCAGGTCGTGGTCGTGCTCTCGCACAACGGCATGGACGTGGACCTCAAACTGGCGGGCCGCGTGCGTGGTATCGATGCCATTCTCGGCGGCCACACCCACGACGGCATGCCGCAGCCTGTCGTGGTGAAAAACGCCGGCGGGCGGACGCTGGTCACCAACGCCGGCTCGAACGGCAAGTTCCTCGGCCTGCTCGATCTGGAGGTGAAAGACGGCCGTATCACGGATTACCGCTACCGTCTGCTGCCGGTGTTCGCCGATCTGCTGCCGGCGGATGAGGCGATGCAGCGCTACATCGAACAGGTGCGCGCACCTTACAAAGCCAGGCTCGAGGAAGTGCTTGCGGTGAGCGAGGATCTGCTCTACCGGCGCGGCAACTTCAACGGCAGCTTCGACCAGCTCATCCTCGACGCGCTGATGAAGGAGAAGGACGCCGAGATCGCGTTCTCGCCCGGCTTCCGCTGGGGGACGACCGTGCTGCCGGGACAGCCGATCACCCGCGAGCGGCTCATGGATCAGACCGCCATCACCTATCCGTACACCACGGTGACGATGATGAAAGGCGAGATGATCAAGACCGTGCTGGAAGACGTGTGCGACAACCTGTTCAACCCCGATCCCTACCGCCAGCAGGGCGGGGACATGGTGCGCGTGGGCGGGCTCACGTACAGCTGCAATCCGCACGCGAAGTTCGGCGAGCGCATCGGCGACATGCGTCTGAACGGCAAGCCCATCGAGGCCGGCAAGACCTACAAGGTCGCCGGCTGGGCGCCGGTGGCACCCGGCGCGCAAGGCGAGCCGGTCTGGGAGGTCGTGGAACGCTATCTGCGCGCCGAGAAAGTCATCAAGCCGCGGCCTTTGAACCAGCCGCGCCTGGTGGGCGTGAAACGCGGCGACCCCGGCGTGGCGGACGAGTTCTTCAATGCATAGCTTCAGCGGCGCAATTCGGCGATCAGACCGATCGACCAGCTTCGTCCCGGCGCCGGCTCGAAGTATCGCCCGGCGCTCTGGTTGACGATGACGGAGCCGGCGTAGCGCTTGTCGCCGAGATTGTCGAGACGCGCATAGGTCGCAAGCGACCAGCGGCTGTAACTCTTGCGCAGCTCCAGACGCGCGTTGTAACGCGTATGCGCCGAGGCGGCGTCGGTGTTGGCATCGTCCACGTAGATGCGCCCCACATGCACCGCTTCGACGGCCGCGGTGAGGCCGGATAGCGCGCTAGCCTGATTCGGTTGCCACATCACGCCGGCGTAGATTTGCCGCGAAGGCGTGCCTGGCAGGCGGTTGCCGTCGCTGTCGCCGCCCGCGAAGCGCGCATCGAGCTCGGTCCAGGCAAGATCCATTCGCCATGCGCGGCCGAGCGGCCGGCGATACGCCAACTCCATGCCCTTGCGTTCGGTACGTGCGGCGTTGCGGTAGGTGGTGCGTCCGCCCGCGTTCGATTCCACGACGAGCTCGTCGTCCGTCTCGATGATGAAGAACGCCAGATCGAGCGCATGTCCGGCTCCCGGGCGGAATTTCGCGCCGACTTCCCAATGGCGCGAGCGGGCGGGATCGAGCGCGAAATTGAGGCCCGGCCCGTCGCTGCGGTAGGCGAGCTCTGTGAAGCTGGGCGTCTCGAAACCGCGGCCGAAATTGGCGTAGAGGTTGAGCGTGTCGCCGGCGTGATAGGTCAGCCCCAGCACGGGATTGGTCGCGCGATAGCGCACGTCGCCGCTGTCGTCAGGGTTGCCGGCTGCGATGTAGCGGTCGTCCACATCGAAGCGCACCGTGCTATGGCGCACGCCGGCCAATGCCGTCCAGCTCGCGGCGAAGCGCCACGTCAGTTGCGCATAGACATCGGCGTTCCACACCGTATCGTCCTCGTCGCGTTTCAGCGCACCGCGTCGGCCGCCGTCGTTGAGGTAGCCGCGGCGGCGTTCCCGCATCCCGTCGAGCTCGACGCCGGCGACGAAATCGGCGGTGCCGCCATGCAGCCCGCGTCGCATGTATTGCAGACCCAATCCGCCGTAGTCGCGTTCGAGATCGACGATGCCGCCTGCCGAAGTCGGGCTCAGTTGCGCGGCGAGCGGGATCGCAAGCGCCTGGAACAGATCGCGCTGGCCGAAGTAGAGGCGGGCGCCGATGGAACGCGAGCCGTCCAGCGCATGCTCGAACAGCAGGCCCGCCTGCCGCTGGCGCACCGACTTGCGCGCGTCTTGAGCGAGGTTCAGTGGCGCCGCGCCGCGCCGGTCGCTTCCGTACTCCGCACGCGTGAGGCCGCCCGGATCCTGCGCGTGGGGCTGTTCGAAGACGTTGCCGGTCAAAGTGAGCCGGCTCGACGGCCCGACCTCGAAGCGCAGCTTGGCGTTGAACAGCGTACGTTCCGCGGCGCTGTGCTCGCGCCAGCCGTCGGTCGTGAAACGGCTCAGGGAAGCGGCGCCTTGGAAGCCCTCGGTTTCGCCGAGCAGGCGCAGGCCCAGCCTTTGAGTGTCGGAACGGGCGCGGTCGAGCCCGGCTTCGATACGATCCGGACCGCCGAGCGCGGTGGTGACCTGGAGCACACCGCCCGCCGCGTTGCCGTAGAGCTGGGCAAGCGGGCCGCGCAGCACTTCGATACGTTCCGCACCCGCAAGATCGATGGCCGATACCTGGCCCTGGCCGTCCGGCATGGTGGCGGGAATGCCGTCGACGAGGATGCGCACGCCGCGTACGCCGAAGGTCGAGCGCGCGCCGAATCCGCGGATCGAGAGCTGCAGATCCTGGGCGTAGTTCTGGCGTTCGAGTGCCTGGACGCCGGGCAGGCGGACGAGCGGTTCGGACAGATTGACCCGCGGCCCGGCGGCGCGGATGGCCTCCGCGTCCAGCGTATTCACCGCCGCCGGCGCATCGAAGACGCGCTGTTCACGGCGGCTGGCGGAAACGACGATTTCTTCCGCCGTGTCCTGAGCGGCAACGGGAAAGCCCGCGCCGCAGGCGAGCACGAACAGGGCACAGCGGCGGAAAGCGCGGATGAACATGGTTGGAGGGTATCAACCATGCAGCAGGCAATGTGCCGGAGACGACCGGCGTGCACCGCCGCCTCAGCGCAGCGTCTGCAGTTTCTGCTCCACGAATGACGCGATGCCGGGAGCGAGCGTGCCGGTCTCGCGAGCGCGGGCATAGGCCGCCGCTGCGTCCCCGGTCCGCCCGGCCGCCTCGTAAGAGCGTCCAAGCCCGACCCACCAGATGCCCGCATACGGGGCGAGGTCCAGCACGGCGAGGTATTCCTCGATGGCTTCGGTGTGACGGCCGAGACGCTGCAACAGCGCGGCGGTGAAGGCCCGGTATTCGGCGTTCGACTCGGCTGCCGCGGCGTGGGAACGCAAGGTCTGCAGCGCGGCGGCCTCTTCGCCGCGTTCGAGTTGCAACCGTGCCAGCACGATGGCGAAGTTCGTTTGCGCAGGATTCAAGCGCAGACCNTCGGCCAGCACGGTTTCGGCATCCTCATCGGCATGCGCCTCGATGAGCAGCACCGCCAGCGTCTGACGCGCTGCTTCATGGGAGGGATCCAAAGCCAAGGCCGACCGCAAGGCGGCGCGTGCTTCCTCGTTGCGGCCCTGATCGATTAGCGCCGCCGCACGGCGATACTCGCTGTTCGCCGTGGGCTCGGGCACATAGGGCCGCACGTCGATGCGCGCCGGGCCATGCGCCACAGGCGCCTCGTGTTCCGGCGCGGCCGGCGCCGGGACGGCTGCTGTCGGCTGGACAAGCGGCGGTGGCGGAGGCGTCTCAGGTTGTGGCACGGGTCCGGCTTCGGCGAGCGTAAGAGGAGCCTGGGCCGGTTGTACCGCTTCCTTTGTCGCGGCGACGTCTGCGACCGATGCGGCCTCGGCGGCGGGCGCTTGGACTGCCGGCGAATCCGCTGCGGCGGGCGCGGCGATGCCGCTTCCGACAGACTGAGCGGCCGGACGCGCGGCCTGCGCGGGCGGCGCGTGTCGCATGTCCGGGGCGGCCGCGGCCGGTTCGGGCGCCGCCTTGCCGTCGCCGACGCGGCGCAGCACACCGTAAGTCGCAATCAGCGCGAACACGAAGGCGAGGGCGATGATGAGCAGGGGTTTGCGGGAAGCGGGCGCCGGGGCGATGAGATGCTGGACGTAGAGCGGCCGTTCGCCGCCTTGACGCCGGTCGAGATCCCGCAGCATCCGGTTGATGACGCTCATAGTCTTCAGATCATGAGATAAGCCGTCACCACGCCCAGGATCACCGCGGCGAGTATCCCGAGCCAGAGCAGCCGGTTGGCGCCGCCCTTTGCGGCGGGCGTGTCCGCCACCGCGCGCAGCGCGTCGCCGAGTTTCACCTCGTGATCGCCGCGGCCGTAGGCGAGCATGAGCGTTTTGTGCGCGAGGATGTTGATCAGACGCGGTACGCCGCCGCTCGCGCGGTGGATCACCCAGGTCGCCGCGGGCGTGAAAAGACGGCTGCCACCGTGACCGGCGATGACCAGACGGTGGGCGAGATAGCGTGCCGTTTCGTCGCGGCTGAGCGGCGTCAGGCGATGCTCGAAGGTGATGCGCTGGCGCAGCTGCCGGATCTCGGGGCGCGCGAGCTTCTGGTCGAGCTCGGGCTGTCCGAACAGCACGACCTGCAGCAGCTTGCGCTTCTCCGTTTCGAGATTGGTGAGCAGCCGCACCATCTCCAGGGTTTCGATCGGCATGGCCTGCGCCTCGTCCACGCACAGCACGGGATACCTGCCCTGTTGGGCGAGTTCCAGCAAATGCGCGTTGATCGTGCGCATGAGCGCGTGTTCGTCGCTGTCGTGCTCGACGGAGGCACCCAGTTCCTCGGCGATGGCACGCAACAGCGTGGAAGGCGAGATGTTGGGGTTGGGGGTATAGGCCGCGACCCACTCCGGTTTCAGGCTGGACAGGAACTTGCGGCACAGCAGCGTTTTGCCCGTGCCGACCTCGCCGGTGATCTTGATGAAGCCTTCGCCGTTGTGCACGGCGAACATCAGCGTGTTGAGCGCCGCCTGGATGCTGCGGAACGAGCAGAAGTAGCTCGTGTCCGGCGTGATGCTGAACGGCGCTTCGCGCAGCCCGAAATGGGAGAGATAAACCATCTCAGCGGTTGACCCGGCTCCGCGTTCCGAGGTTGAGCAGGCGTTCGCGCGCCTCGCCGATCTCCGCGCTGTTCGTCTCGCCGCCGATGATGGTCGGTTTGATGAGGATGACCAGTTCCTTCTTCACCGCCACGCGGTCGCGGCTGCCGAAGGCCTGGCCGACCACCGGCACGTTCTGCAGGCCGGGCAGGCCGGATTTGCTGTCGATCACGTCGACTTTCATCAGGCCGCCGATGGCGACGATGTTGCCGTTCGCGACCTTGACCACGCTGTCGGTCTCGCTCACCGTGCTGCGGGCGAGGGGAAGGTTCACGGTGCCGAAGAACTGCTCGCCCAGGTTGATCACGCGATTGTCCTGCTCCACCTGGCTCACGGACGGGTGCACGTGCAGGATCACGTTGGCGTCCTCGTCGATCTGCGGCGTGATGTCGAGCGACACGCCGGAGAAGAAGGGCTGCAGCGTGAGCGTCGGGAAGGTCGTGGTGTTGCCGCCGATCACCCCCGTGGTGGTGTTGCCGCTTTGCACGTTGGTCACGAAGAATTCGTCGGTGCCGACCTTCAGCACCGCCTTCTGGTTGTTCAGCGCGGCGATACGCGGGCTGGAAAGCACCTGCACGCTGCCCTGGCTTTCGAGGAATTCCAGCACCGCGGCGAAATTGCGGGTCTGGAAGGCGAGGCCGAACAATCCTCCGGACAGGTTTGCGGCGTCCTCGACCACGGATTCGATGGATCGATCGCCGGGTGTGGAACGGATGCTGCCGCCCCTGATTTCGCCGGAGCGTCCCAATCTTGCGCCGGGCCGCATCACACCGCCGGCGAACCGGCCCGCACCGAAGGCGGACCAGTTGATCCCCGCCTGATAGCCGTCGGAGAGCGTCACCTCGATGATCTTCGCCTCGATCATCACCTGGCGTTCGACAGAGAGCTTGATGGCGCGCAGGTACTCCTCGACGTTGCGCATGTCGGCCGGCATGCCGCGTACCACGATGACGCCGGCCTGCGGGTTCACGACCACGCTGCGGCCGCCTTCGCCGCCGACGATGAGCTTGAGCGTCTGTTCGAGATCCTTCCAGAAATCAGTGCTGGTGGAAGTGAGCACGCGTGCGGAATCGGTCGCCCGGCTGGCGCCGCCCTGCTGCGGGTACGGTTGCGCGCCGTCGATACCGGGAACGGTTCCGCCCACGGTACGGGGCGTCGACGGTCCCGCGTCGGCCACCGAACCGGAGATGACGCGCACCTCGCTGCGCCCCTGCCGATGGCCGGCCAGATAGTTGACGCGGAATACGCGCGTCTGCAGCGAAGGCGCTTGGACGATGATGCGGTGGCCGTCGATACGGTGCTCGTAGCCGTAAAGCTCGCGCAGCGCGTCTAGCGCTTCCGGCACGGTCGTGTCCTTCAGGTTCAGCGTGACGCTGCCGGCCACGTCCGGGTGGATCAGCATGCTGTAGCGGGTGCCGGAGACGATGGAAAGCAGCACCTGCTGCGCCGGCGCGTTGTGGACCGAAATATCGAAACGCGGCTCCAGCTCGCGATCGTCGACCTTGGGCAGTTCCAGCCGCAGGGGCGGGATGAGCGCCTCTTCGACCGCGGACTCATGCGCGGGCTGCGGCTTGGCGGCGGCAGCCGCGTTGATCTCGTCGAGGATGCGCGGATCCAGGGTCTGCGGATCGTTCGGTATTGCGCATGCGGTCAGCACCCACGCAAACGCAAGCACGATTTTTCTTCTCACTTTTCCTTATCTCCCCCGGGCAGTGTCGCGGCTTACGTTCTTGGGTGCCACGATCGGTTGCTTGAATTCCGGTACCAGTCTCAGCACGGTCTCGCCGGCGGCGTCGCGCAACGTGACTTCGTTTTCGGTGATGCGCACCAGCTTGGCATCGCCGTACGCCTCCCCCAGGCCGATGCGTTCGCCGTTGATGATGGCATGACGCCTGTCCTTGCCGATGATCACCGACTGCAGCACGGGACCGCTTTGGGAGGCGGCTTGCTGCTGTGCCACGAATTGCGGCGGACGCATGGGATCGTTGAGCGTCTGCGCCTGGGCGGCGACGGCGGCCAGGACGAGCGTCACGGTCGGGATGGCGCGAAGCTGCTTCATACCACCACCCACGTCCGTTCGAGACTGAGCGTATAGACGTTCAATCTCATGGTGATCAAGGGATAGTTCTCGCCCGAGAGCGCGACCTCATGCCAGTACATGCGCAAGGGCAGGCGTTCGAGCTCGTCGAGATAGCGCACCAGGTCGAAATAGCTGCCGCGCACGATAAGCTCCACACCGTGCCGGTATACCTGCAGCGACGGCACGGCGTTGTCCCCGCCGGCATTGCCGGACGGCGCGTCCTTGCCGTCGAACAAGGGCGCCGGCGGCAGCGACTTCAGGCTGACCAGCTCCAGACGCCGCTCGCGGCGCAGCATTTCCTCCAGCAGCCCCGGCACGTGTTCGGGCGAGATCAGCTCGCGCTCCTTCTCGGCGAGCGTGGCCTCCAGCTTGGCGAGGCGCGTCCTCAACAGATCGAGCTGCACGCGGCGCTCGGCATCCGGGTCGCGCGTGCGCTGGGCGATGAGGATCTGGATCTGATTCTGAAGCTGGCGGGTCTCCTGCTGCGTCTGGGCAAGCTGCCGCATGACGTCCCGCTCGCGCCGCGTGACCGGATCGCCGAACAGCATCTGGAAAGCGAAGACCAGCACCATGGCCGCGGCGAAGAACACCGCCGCCCGTTCCCGCAGTGTCATGGCGTCGATGCGTTCGGACCACTTCAGCCACCATTGCTTCATCGGTCTGCTCCTTTGACGGTCTGCGTCGCACCGAGCGTGAATTCGACGTAACGCGCTTCGCCTGCATCCGCCCGCTTTTCCTCGCGTGCCGTGAGCTGTACGGCGGCGAAGCCGTGGCCGCGCAGAGCTTCCTCCTTGTTGAGCGCGCGCAGGTAGGCCGGCAGGAGATCGGGTTCGAGCATGCGGCCTTCGATGATCTTCGGTCCCTCGCTGCCGGTGGCCAGGAAGCCCGTCAGCCATACGCCGGGCACGTTCTGGCGGGCGAGGGCGGTGAGGTAGCGGGAAAAGCCTTCCGTGTTGCCGAGTTCGCCGCTGTCCAGGCGCGCCAGCAGAGCCTCCCGGGCCTTGACCTGCGCCTCGATGCGCAGCAGTTCCTCCTGCAGGGCGGCGCTCGGTTCGGCCTGAGCGGCTTTGAATTCCGCCAGCTGCCGCTGCACCGTGGCGTGCTGCGCCTGCGCCTCGGCCAGCTGTTTCTCCAGGCCGTTCAACTGCCAGCGCTGGAAGCCGTGAGTGCCGACAAGCGCGGCGAGCACCACGCCCAGCAATTGCAGCATTGCGGCGGCGGAGAAGTATTTCTTCTGCCGCAGGAAGACGGGGTTGAAGAGGTTGAGCTGCTGGCTCATAGCGTCTTCACCTCCTGGCGCAGCGAAGCGCCGATGAGGTGGAACAGGCGCCACTGCAGCCGTTCGTCCAGCGGACCGCCGCCGAAGTCGATGACTTCGTTGAGATCGACCGGCTGCACGGCGAAGCCGCTTTCGGCCGCCAGGTAGGCGGTGAGGCCGGTGTCGGCGGGTGCCGGCGCCACGAGCAGCCGTGAGACGGGAATGGAGCGGAACTGGCGGTCGAAATGGTCGAGCGAGCGCTGGGCCTCCAGCAGGACGCGGGCGCGCGCTTCGTCGCGCAGTCTTTCATCTTCGCCGGCGAGCTGCTCGAAGGGACAATCGAAGCGGCGCGTGAAATACAGCTCGCGGTTGTAGTTGATGGTGAGCAGGCCCTGCCGCCGGTCCAGGTAGAGCAGCGCAATCGCGCTGCCGGCGTCTTCGTACAGCGCGGCGATATTGCGCTGCGCCGTGTCCGGGATGTCGATGACCGACAGAGGAATGTCCGCTTCCTCGAAGCGCTTGATGACGGACTGGATCGCCTCGTTGCGCCCCGCCACGGCGTACATGGTGTGGTTCCACACCGGCACATCCTTCGGCACGGGGATGTCGAGCACGTCGAGCGTGACGTCGTCGATGTGCGCGTCGATGAGATCCTTGACCCGCCAGCGTATCGCGGCTTTGAGCTCGTCGCGCGGCACATTGGGCGCGTCGACCACCACGATCTGGTAGTCGTCCGCGCCGAGCAGGGTCGCGCATTGATAGCGCTTGAGGCCGAGCTCTTTCGCGGTCTGCTGCAAGGCGTTCGGCGCGTCCCCGATCGCCCGGACGGCGTATTGCCGCACGGCGGGGCGTCCGTTGCCCGACTCGCCGTGCACGGCCCGCAGCTCGCCATCGGCCGCGTCCAGCACCATCCAGCCCGGTTCACGCGGGGCTTTTCGCCACCAGCTCACACACCCTCCCGATTTGCATCCGAGGCGGTATCGAGACCGCCTCCTTCCTCCGAGCAAGTTATCGTTCTCTTGCAACTAATTGTCTTACAAGGGCACCTTTCCGTCCGGCCCGGAACTGTCCAATTATCGTCAATAGTTCTCGCGCGAATAAATGAACCGCTTCGGCGCCTGCGGACCATACACGCCGAACGTGATCCTCGCCACCGGATCGTCGTCGTAGCCCGCGCCGTTCTCCGCGTCGTTCCAGCGGCCCTTGAGATAGCCGCGCACCGCGCTCGTCGCATCCGTCCGCACGCCGTTCGGCGCCGGGCAGTACTGGCCGGAAGGCGTGCCGAGATTCGCCCGCAGAGCGATGCTGCCGTTCGAACCGTTTACCGGTGCACTGAAGGTCATCTGTGCCTTGCCGCCGGAGAAAGCGACCGGGCCGCCGACGATGGCCGTGGGACAACTGTTCGGCGCGAAAACCTCGTAGTTGTCCATGGCGATGTCCGAAGGCTCAAGCGTCGTGCAGTCGTCGGCCGTGTTCGGCACGAAGGCCGAGCCGTTCCAGTACTCCGTCTGCATCGGCACGAAGAGAGGCGCGCTGACTGAACCGAGCGCGTTGAAGATGCGCAGGCGCCCGAAGCGCATTTCCTTGCCGTGGGTGAAGTCGATGCCGCCGCCGTGCGTCGGGGTTCCGAACCGCGCCGGGTTGTCGGCGTAGGCGGTACCGTCGCTGTCGGTCAGCGTGACCGCCAGGCTGATCTCGGCATCGAAGGGCGCGACCGGAGCGGTGCGCGTGAACTGTATGCCGCCGCCGTCGTCGAAGACGAGCTTCGCCGTTCCGGCCGACTCGATGGTGATGACCGGATCGTTCGCCGGCACCAGCCCGAGATCCAGCGTTCCGGTGAGCACGCTGTAGGTGCGGTTCGTCGCCGTGAGCTTGAACCATCCGCCGTTCAGTCCGCCCACGGTGTAGTTCTCCGTGACGTCGCCCTGCTTGTTCAGGGCGCGCACCGTCATTTCCGGCGCGGTCGCGTAGCGGAAGTTCTGGCCGACGTACGTGAAACCGGCGACGCCGCTACCGCAATAGGTTTCGAACGCCGGCGTGTTCAGCGTGACGCCGAACTCGTAGGGACGGAAACGGCCGACGATTACGCCGCCCGCGTCGCCGATGTCGGCGCCGGCGGCGCCCAGATAATTCTGGGCCGCGGCGCGCAAGGTGAAGCTGCCCACCTCGCTGTAGCGCAAGGTGGTAGGCGTGGCGGAGCCGCCGATGAAGGCGTTGGCCGGTACCACGCCGTTGCCGACTGTGCCGGCTCTGCCTGCTACCGGCCAGAACGTGCCCGGCGCGGTATCGGCGCTCAAGACGGTGTTCCAGGCATAGGCGGGCGTCGTCCCGTTGTCCGCGAGATTCGCGTTGGCATCCGGATGGCCGTCATTGTCCGCGTCGTCGCCCGCCTGCCAGAGCACGGCGCGGACTACGGCCTGGAAATCCTCGCCCGCGGCGGTGAAGAGCGGATCGTTCGGGCCGGTGGATGGCGGACTGGGATTGCCCGGCACCTGGACATGGAAAGCGAAGGGCCGCACGGTGAACTGCGGCGAGTTGCCGGCGATATCCATGCCGCTCGCGAGCTGTCTGCTGCCGTCCAGCAGATTGAGGGCGTACTGGCCCACATCGGCGGTCCACAGTTCGAAGTTCGCCACGCCGTTCGTGAAGCTCAGCGTCACATTCGTGTTTGCGGGCTGGGCGAACGGCAGCGGCTCCGGCGAAGACACGTCGAGCGTCGGCGCGACGGCACCGCCCGGATGACTGCCCCCTGCCGTCAGCCAGGCTTTCAGACTGAGATTGCCGCTGTAGGGCAGGGTGCCGCACTGATTGTTGTTCGAGGGGTCGCGGCGGACGATGGCGACCTGCAGGGTATGCGGCCGTCCCGCGACCGGCACGTCGCCGAGCGGATCGGTCACGGTGATGACGAAGGCATTGTCGCGGAACTGTATGGTCGAGGACGTCGAGAGGCTCGCATTGCCGATCACCGAATCCTCGACGGAGACGGTGAGGTCGTCCGCATGCGCGTTGCTCAGCGCGAGCACGATTTCGCCGTTGTCACCCGCGACGAAGGTGTACGTGGCTTTGCCGTCGTTGGCGGCACCGTTGTCGAACGTCCCCTGGGCAGACACGACGGACCAATCGCCGCGGTTCGTCGAGGTCGAGATCAGCACCGTGCCGGTGTAGTCGGTCACCACGTTGCCGTTGCCGTCGATTGCCCGGATGGTGATGTGCTTGGGCGCGCAGGTGCTGGCGTTCGCGCCGCCGGTGACGATCTCGAAGCCTTGCAGCACCACGCAGCTGCGCGGTGTCGCGCCGGGGATGTCCTGGAGCGTCAACGCGCTCATCCAGTGGCCGGCGCTGCCGGCTTGCGCGCCGTAGTTCGTGCTGCCGTAAGCGGTCGTACCGGGCGCGCCGCCGTCGACGCGGTAGAGCGCCGCCAAGCCTGAGCTGGCGGCATAACCGCCGCCTCCGCCGCCGCCGGGGCCGTGCGGCGAGTTGTCCTGATTGCTGCCGCCGCTGCCGCCGCGTACGTCGATCGTCAGGCCTGCGAGACCGCCGCTCGCGGCATAGACCAGCACCGATCCGCCCGCGCCGCCGCCGCCGCTGCCGTCGATGCGTGGCGTGGAATTGCCGTCCATGCCGCGCGCCAGCAGATAGCCGCTGCCGCTGACGGCGCCGGCGCGGATCATGATGATGCCGCCGCCGGGCGCGCCGCTGCTCGCCTGGCCGTCGTCGCTGCCCTGTGCGCCGTTGATGAACGTCGAGCCGTTGTCGTTGGTGCCGCCGCCACCGCCACCGCCCATGAAAAGGCGGGCCGCATTGGGTGAAAGCGCACGTCCGCCTATGCCGCCTGTGTCGCGGTTGCTGCTGTACGAGTTCCCGCCGCGGCCCCCGGCGCCGGCATTGCCGCCACCGCCGCCGCCGGTGTTGTGGTTGTTGTTTTGCGGGTTGCCGTCCGAGCCGCCGCCCCCGGCGTTGGCCGGTGCGCCGCGCGCCGTACTGCCGCCCGGATAACCTTCCGTCCCAAGGTCGAGACGCTGGCCGTCGTGCGTATAGACGAAACGCGGCGTGCCGGCCGCGCCTTCGGCTTTGCCGCCGTGCGCGTTGCGGGTGGAGAGGTTCCAGTAATCGTTGTAGCTGGTATTGGAGGAGCCGCCAAGTTTGCGCGAGCCGCCGCCGCGGAAACCCAAACCGTTCACGGTGGCATACGCGTCGTTCAAATCGAGCGTGCCGTATACGTCGACGGCCAGCACGCCGCCGGTCGAGCCGTTCCAGGGTTGTGCGGTCAGGCCGTTGACCAGCATCCCGCTGCTGAACGTGGGGACGCGGATCACCTGGAAACGCCGCTGGCCCGTGGTGCTGGTGGCGTCGGCGTGCGTGAAACCGCCCGGCGTCGTGATCGGCGTTTCGAGATGGACGACACCGTTGACGATGGCGCTCGCGGCGATCACGTATTCATAGCGGCCCGCGTTGCGCAGATCGGCGGTCTGACCGTAGTTGCTGTTGGTTCGTGAAGACTGATTGTCGGCGGTCTGGGCACTGATATCGGTATCCTGCATCTGGATCACCAGCAGCATGTCGCCGGGCGCGATCGGCTCCGCCGCGCCGGTCGGCGTGCCGACCGGTATGGAGGTCGCGCCCTGCGCAACGCTCGCCGTGCCAGGGTAGTAGGTGTTGACCACGCCGCCGCCGCTGAGCGGTACGCAATGGCCGAGTTCCGTTTGCACCGGTCCGGGCTGGCCGGGCGTGAATTCGGGAATCGGCATCAGGGCGATGGACTGCGTGGCGCCCTGGTCGGCGTTGCTGTTGCTGCTCGCGCGTGCGGTACGCGTGCCCGTGAAACCGGCCTTGGGTTGCAGTTCGTAATAGATCGCCATGGAAATGCCGTTGGCGCTGTTGCCGTGCGAGGCGACATCCACGGCTTCCTGCGGATTGTTGATCCAACCCGTATAGGGCTGCCACGTCCTCGAGTTGGCGAACTCGAAGGCCGTCACCATCATGACATTGGGCACGCTGAGATTGAGACCCAGCGCGAGATGGTCCTGGCTCCTGGGCGTGGGCTGCCCGTCGTGCGGGCCGATGGGGTTGGTGGTATCCACCCCGCTGAACGAGACGATGCCGCCCACGACGCCGTCGTGCGGATCGGAAAACTCCCACGTATATCCCGCCGGTTCCGAAGGTCCGGCCACGCGGTAATAGGTGATCAGCCGGCTGTGCCGCCGCTCGTTGTCGCCGTCCTGGTTGTTCTGATAGACCTCGCGGATCTGCGTCCACCCCGCCGGCGCCGTGATGCTGAGGTTGGCCACGATCGTGGGCGAATCGGCCATGACTGCGATGGCCGCGATCATCACATCGTTCGGGAGCGTGCCGGCAGGAGTGGGGACGGTCAGGGTGGGCAGGTCGTAAGTAGTCGGCGTCTGGGGACGCAACGCGATGAGGACGCCGTAGCTCCTGCCGCTGTTGGAGGTGTTCAGCATGAAGGTGCCGGTCGGCGTATCTCCCCACGGCCGGTGGTAAAGGCCGAGGAAGATGTTGGTGCCGGAAGGCGTTTCGGTAAAGGCCGTGTTCCAGCCGGGAAAGGTCTCGGGATTCGTCTGCGCATCCATATGCGCGGCGAACAGCAGCATCACGCCTACGGTCTGCGGGGTCAGGCTGCCGCTGCGGATGATGTTGCCGCTCGGGCCGGCATATGCCGCATAGGACACGTCGAGCGGATTATCGGGGTCCACGCCCCGGTAGGCCGAACAGCGCGCCACCATGCTGGTGTTGTCGTTGCCCGATTTGGTGATGGTGGGGGCGGGCGTTCCCGAAGAGGTGGCGATCCGGTAGTACGCCGCGGCACGCAATTCGCCCTGGCTGAGCGAGTAGATTTCGGTCCAGTCCTGCGGATCCGAGATGGAAAGCGCCTGCGGTTTGCGGGAGGTGACCGTACAGATCAGCAGATCGCCGGCGACGTGAGCAGGCAGCGTCGGTGTGACCTGCTTGCCGTTTTGCGTGGAGCTCCGGGAGCCGCTGCCTACGTACGTGATGTTCGTCGTGAACGTGCCTGTGCCCCCGGGGGCGAAGGCCTGCGCGGCGGCGCGGAACTGAACGTCGGCGTGGGCGTGCAGCGACACGAGTGCCAGCGCGATCAGGATCAGTCTCAGCGCGATCATGAGCCATTGCCGCCGCATCACAGACCTCCCGCGGCGGTATCGGTCACGGTCGCACGCAACTGGCGTTCGACGTAGCTGACGCCGTCGGCTGCGGCGGGGCACGCGGTGCGGTTGCAGGCCGTGGCGACGATCTCGTAGATCGTCACCGATTGCGACGCTTCCTCGTGCGCGCTCGCACTGCATTGCACATTGACCGTGAACTGCCCGAGTGTGAAGCCGGGCGTCACGCTGCCGCAGCCGCCGTTGATCGCCTCGTAGGCGCCGCGGTCGATACCGGTACGCGCCGCCTGGAATGCCTGGATGCCGAGCGCGTCGAAGGCCATGCCGCGGTGCTGTCCGCTCGAGATCGTCACGAGCGCCGCGCCCAGCGCACCGAGCACGACGAGGATGAACACCGCCGTGACGGCGGCAAAACCGCGTCCCGCGCCGGGCAGGGCTTCAGGGAATGTTCGTGACATGGACTTCATGGTAGAGCGAGACCGATTCGCCGCCGCGCGTGAGCTTCAGCGTCATCGAAACGAGGCCCAGGCTCTGCGTCAGCACCAGCGGGCTGTAGGTGATCTGGCAGTCGGCCACGTAGTTCGCGAGCAGGGACGCGGTGCCGAAGGCGCTTCCGGTCGGCTGCGCAAGCGCGATGGGATAGCCGGTGATGCGTTTCAGTGTGCCTGTCGCGTTGCCTTGCGCATCCAGGGGGCCGGGCAGGCATTCGTAGCTGACCGGGCTGCTTTCGATAACGTGGAAGCGGTTGCCCGGCGAGGCGTACGGAAACTGCCGCGCCTGGAAACTGATGCGCGTTTCGTTCGGCAACGCGCCGGCGCCCGTGCCGGTGATGAGCGCGGTGTTGCAGCTGGGCGAGCTCGGCGTGCCGCAATGGTTGCTGTTGTATGTATAGGCGTTCGCGCTCGGGATGGCCGGATCGGCATAGACGTTATACACCACCAGGATGTCGCCGGTCGTAACGGGTGAGGGCGCGTTGCTCAAGGGGCCGAGCGTGTCGAAGGCTGTGTCGGGCTGAGCGAAATCGAGCACATCGCCCTGGCCCGATCCGTTGGGCTGTTCACGGTAGCGGCCGCCGGTTTTGGTGAGCAGCATTTCGATGTTGCTGCCGTTCACGCGGATGCTGTTCGGCAGCGCCAGCCGGATGTCACGCGCCATCCTGCGCAAGGCGGTGTCCGCGATATTGGTGAGCTCAGCGCGGCGGTTGATGTCGGCATAAGCCTGTATCGGGCCGTGAAGCGCGACGGCCGCCACCGTGGCGATGACCGCCAGCACACCGATGACGACCACAAGTTCGATGAGCGTCACCCCGTGCTGGTGTCGCGCACGGAGGACGGCCGCCGTGCCGGGTTCAGTAATCGAACTTGTATCCCGTAAGCGCATAGCTGACGTTTTGCGGTCCCGTCACGCTGACGGTCACCGCTAGGGACGGGACGGTGAACATGCCGGGCGCGACGGTGACATCGACGCTGTAGGCTTCCAGGCCCGCGATCGGCGTGGCGTCCTCGTAGCGATACACGCCGTCGGTGTGGAAGCCGTCGTAGTCCCGTATGTCGTCGAAAGCGGCCCGGGTGGTCTGATCCTTCGTGGCGGGCGGCGTGCCGATCACCTGATACGGATGCGCCAGCACTTCTTCCAGCATGGACTCCGCGATCGCCATGGCCTGTTTCTGCACCATCGGGTCGGCGCTGTGTCTGGTCGTGACGAGGTACACGGCCAGGATGCCGCCCAGCCCGACCGCGAGCACCACGATGAGCAGCAGCAGTTCGGGAAGTGTGAAGCCGCGCAGCCGCCGGAAAGGCTCAGTGCACATAGCCGGTGCCCGCTTCGACGATGACATGGTGCGCGCTGCCGCCGCCGCTGACGGTGAACAGCGCGCCGGCGCTGGGCTTGCCGAGCGGATCGAAGCTCAACACCGCGTCCGGGCCGATGCTCACGCCGCCGGGCGCCTGGCGCACGAAATCGGACTCGCCCTGAGGCGAGGCGACCGGAACGGTGCTGCCGCAAACCGGGAAACCGGTGCACATCGTCAATGCGACGGTGTTTCCGGAGACGGTCGCGGTGACGATGCGGCGCGCGCCGACGGCCACTTTCTGGGCGTAGGCCAACTGGGCACGGACTTCGTCGGCAAAGCCGGCGGCATCGAAGCTGCGGCGGTCGAAGACGGTGACTGTGAACACCGCAATGATGACCGCCACCACCATGACCGCCACCAGCTCCGTCAGCGTGAAGCCGCGTGCCTGGCGCAAGGGCGGGCTCATGCTCGGAAAAACGAAGGGAACGGCGGCTTGCGCGGCCGTTCCCTTACGTTTTTACGCCTTCCCGTCACGCTGCGTAGACGGGCTGCGAAGGCCTATTCTTACGCCTTGCAGCCGGCGTCGCAGCCGACAATGTGGAACGTTACCGGGTCCGAATTCGGCGCGCCGTCGTCTTTGATCGTGCACCCCAGCGTGGCACCGGTTGCCACGGTCGGGTTGCCCGGATCCGCGGCGCCGATGGTATAGGTCCGGCCGCTGATGGTGAGGGTGGTCGCGTTGGAGGCGCTTGCGCCGACGAGCAGATCGTCGAACTGTGTCGCAGTGCAGCCGGTAACTTCTTGTGCGCCGCCGCCGTTGGCGATGCCCTTCGCGTAGTTCATAGCCGTAGCGGAAGCGATCGCACCGCCCACGCCCGCTGCGGCGGCTTCGGCCGCTTCATCCTTAAGGTCGGTGAACTGCGGGATGGCGATGACGGCGATGATGGCCAGGATGACCATCACGGCGATCAGTTCGATCAAAGTAAAACCAGCGTTCTTCTTCACTTGAGTTCTCCCCGAGAGTGCACGTCGATTAAAGTCACAGTCGCACATCGCCTGCCGGTCTCATCGGCGGATGATCCGCTTCTTGCGCCGGCTGCAAGACCGTGGTGCCGCCGTGACGGGCGGTACGCCGGTGCTTGCCGCGATGTCCGCTCTGTTCCCCCCTAGCACAAAAGCCGGCGAATTGTATCGCTTCTTTTATGTTTATGCTTAATGTGAATTAATGGTCCATTGATAGGGTTCTACCGGCCCGAATTCCATGCGGCGGACGCCCCGCAGGGGCTCCGCGAGCATTTCGCCGCCGGGCAGCTCGCCCTGATCGACCCAGATTCTGAACCGGATGTCGTGGTAGGGATTGACGGGCGTCAACAGATGGCGGGTACGGAGCGGCCGGTACACGAGCTCCCGGGCCTGGCTGTCGAAATACCAGGAGGGGGCGGACACGAATTCGGTCGGCGCAGTACCGGCGAAGCTGCCGGCATAGTGGTGCGGCCGGTCCGTTAGCCAGTCCATGGGGTTCTGGTCGGCGAGCTGCACGATCGCCTCGTCGGCCCCGCGTACGAGCAGCCCGGCCACGCGCATATGCAGGGCCGCACGGATGGCAGACACGACTCGTTCCATCGCCGCCCGTTCGGCGCGCTCGGCATAGTCCGCGTAGGCGCGAAGCATCACCGCGGCGAGGATGCCGATCACGACGATCACCACGACCAGCTCGACCAGCGAGAAGCCGCGTTCCCACCGTTGCCGGGTCCGCATGTCAGCCGCCGCCTATCATGGCCTTTCCGAGTCCCCAGATCGGCATCATCACGCCCAGCGCCAGGATCAGCACCATGGCGGCGAGGATGACGATAAGGATGGGCTCGATCTGGGAGGCCAGACCCTTGAGCTCGTATTCGACGTCGCGTTCGTAGAGCGCCGCGACTTCGAACAGCATCTCGTCGAGCGCGCCGGTTTCCTCGCCGACGGCGATCATTTGCAGCACGACGGGCGAAAAGACGCCTGCGGTGACCGCGGTGCGCAGCACGGACTCGCCGCGTTCGACGCCGTCCCGCATCTGTTCGACGCGGGCGCCGATGTAGTCGTTCTCCACGACTTTCGCTACGACGGAAAGCGCCTGCACCAGCGGCACGCCGCTCCGGGTGGACAATGCGAAGCTGCGTGCGAAGCGGGCGAGGGTGGCTTTGGTGACGAGCTTGCCCGCGATGGGAATGCGCAGCTTGAAGCGGTCCCAGCGGTAGCGCCCGCCCGGCGTCGAGATCCACAGTCTGAAAGCGAGCGCCGCTCCGACTGCCGCGGCGACGATGAGCGGCCAGTAGGCCAGGGTGAAATCGGAAAACGCGAGCAACGCACGGGTGAGCGCCGGCAGTTCGGCGTTGAAGTTCTGATAGAGGTTGGCGAACGCCGGGATCACGAACACGTTCACGATGGCGAGCGCCGCGATCATGGCCGCCACGACGAAAGCAGGATAGCGTAGCGCGGCCTTCACCCGCGCGCGCATCTCCGTTTCGAATTCCAGGTGCTGGGCGAGACGCAGGAAGACTTCTTCGAGCCGGCCCGAGGTCTCGCCGACACGGACCATGGCAACGAAGAAGGGCGAGAACACGCGCGGGTGCCTGCGCATGGCGACGGACAGTTCGCGGCCGGCATCCAGGCTGGTACGCAGATCGAAAATGATCTTGGCCAGAGCGGTGTTGGTCGCGGATTCCTGCAAGGCTGCAAGCGCGCGCATGATCGGCACGCCCGCGCGCATGAGCGTATGCATCTGCCGCGCGAAGAGCATGAGATCGACGCGCGACACCTGTGTGCGCAAACGCGCCAGCAGATCCTCGACCTGCACCTCGCCGGCGCTGGCCTGATGGATGTCGATCGGCGTGATGCCGGTGTTGAGGAGCTGGTCGGCCACGACGGCGGCGTCGCTCGCTTCGATGACGCCGCTCACCAGTTCGCCGCGGGCGTTGCGGCCCTTGTACTGGAAGGCGGCCACTAGTCTTCCACCTCGCTGGTGACGCGCATGACCTCGGCGATGGTGGTGCGTCCGCCGGCCGCGAGCGACAGCGCATGCGAGCGCAGGGTGCAGCCCTGCATGCGGACGCGCGCAAGCTCCATGAAGCCGGCCGGGTCGTTGCGGTTGACCGCCTCGACCAGGTCGCTGTCCATTTCGAGCAGTTCGTACACGCCGTTGCGGCCGCGGTAGCCCGTGCCGTTGCAATGCGTACAGCCGCGGCCGCGGACGAAGTTTCCATCGCTTAAGCTCTCGCCGCACGCCTCCAGCCAGGCCCGTTCCTGCGAAGTGAGAGCATGAGGCTCGGCGCAGCTTTCGCACACCAGCCGGACCAGGCGCTGCGCAAGCACCGNGTGCAGCGAGGTGGACACCATGTACGGCGGTGCGCCCATGTCGATCAGGCGGATGGGCGTGCTCGCCGCGTCGCGCGTATGCAGCGTGGAGAACACCAGGTGGCCGGTGAGCGCGGCGCGCAAACCGATCTNCACGGTTTCCTGGTCGCGCATCTCGCCGACCAGGATCACGTCCGGGTCGTGGCGCAGCACCGAGCGCAGCACGCGCGCGAAAGTCAGATCGATCTTTTCGTTGACCTGCACCTGGGTTACGCCGGGCAAGCGGTATTCGACCGGGTCCTCGACGGTGATGATCTTCTTGTCGATGGTGTTGATTTCCGCGAGGGTGGAGTAGAGGGTGGTGGTCTTGCCGCTGCCGGTGGGGCCGGTCACCAGGATCATGCCGCTCGAGCGATGGGAAAGCGCGCGGACGCGGCCGAGGATCGCCGGCGGCATGCCCAGCGTGTCCAGTCCGCGCGCGCCGGCGGACTGGTTGAGCAGACGCAGCACCACCGACTCGCCGTGTTGCGTCGGCATGGTGGAAATGCGCACGTCGATCTGCTGCCCCCGTGCGCGGACGTTGCAGCGCCCGTCCTGAGGCAGGCGCTTTTCGGAAATGTCGAGGCCCGCCATAAGCTTCAGGCGCAGCACCAGCGGCGGGGCGATCTTGGCGTCGGCCTCAGTCTGCAGTACCAGCATGCCGTCGATGCGGAAGCGCACGTGCAGCCGGTGCTCCTGCGGCTCGATGTGGATGTCNGAGGCCTCGACCTGCGTGGCGTCTTCGAACAGCGTCTGCAGGAGGCGCACGACCGGCGCGTCCTCCACGCTCGCCGAAGCGCTCAGCGTGTTGAGGTCGATGACGCTGTCGCCGATGTCCTGCTCCAGCGCCCGCGCCAGGCCGGTGATTTCCTCGGTGCGGCGGTAGACGCGGTCGAGGGTCTGCAAGAGCAGCGATTCGTTGACGACCGCGAGATCGATGTCGCGTTTGAGGATGCGCGCGATCTCGTCGTAGGCGACCAGATCGCTGGGGTCGCTCATGCCGACCAGACAACTGTTTTCGCGTTCTTCCAGCACCAGCGCGCGGTGCCGCCGGGCGTACATCTCCGGCAGCTTGCGCGCGACGGCCGGCGACACGTTGGCGTACTTGAGGTTGATGTAGGGGATGCCGAACTGCTTCGCCAGCCCTTCGCAGATCTGGTCTTCGGTGACGAAGCCTTGCTCGATGAGCACCCGGCCGAGCTTGCGGCCGGTACGGCGTTGTTCTTCCAGCGCGAGCCTGAGCTGCTCCTGCGATATGAGCTTTTGCAGCAGCAGCGTTTCCCCCAGACGTATTTTTTCTGGTCGGCCCACCCGCATCTCCCCCGTGTCGGAATGTCGGCGGAACATAGCCGAAGCGGTAAAAGGCCGCAATAGGCGCGGCTTCAACTTCGCCGGCTATTTGTTTGTTTTTTAAGTCAGGTCAAACGCGGTGCCGGTGCGCGTACCCCCGGGGCTACGGGCCGAGTTCGCGGTCGCGCAGCTCGGCCAGCAGCTCGAGCGACCGCAGGCGCGCCCGCTGATCGTAGACATGCGCAGTCACCATCAGCTCGTCGGGCCGATGCGTCGCGATGAACTCGCGCAATGAAAGCGCGACGCTGCGCGGCGAACCTACGAAGCTATACCGGAGCGCATGCTCGACCCCGGCGCGTTCGGCCGGTGTCCACAAGCCTTCCATAGTGTCGACCGGCGGCTGGACGGGCATGGGCTGGCCGCGGCGCACCTGCAAAAAGGACAATTGCTGCGACGTGAAATGGCGCCTGGCTTCCTCGTCCGTCTCCGCCACGAGCACGTTGACGCTCAGCATGAGATAGGACTGCTCATGTCCCGGTGAAGGGCGGAAAGCGCTCCGGTAGAGCTCGATCGCCGGCTCCAGATAATCCGGCGCGAAATGCGAGGCGAAGGCATAAGGCAGGCCGAGCAGGGCGGCCAGGCGCGCACCGTAGAGGCTCGAGCCCAGGATCCAGATCGGCACATGCAGTCCGGCGCCGGGCACCGCCCGGACGCCGTTTTCAGGAAGCTCGTCGCCGAAATAGGCCTGCAATTCCAGTACGTCCTGCGGAAACTGTTCGGCGGCGCCGACCGGATCGCGCCTCAGCGCGCGAGTCGTGGCCGGATCGGCACCGGGGGCACGGCCCAGGCCCAGGTCGATACGGCCGGGAAAAAGGGACGCCAGGGTGCCGAATTGTTCGGCCACGACCAAGGGCGAATGGTTCGGCAGCATGATGCCGCCCGCGCCGACGCGGATCGAGCGCGTGCCCGCGGCGACGTGGCCGATCAGGACCGCCGTGGCGGAGCTGGCGATGCCGGCCATGTTGTGGTGCTCGGCGAGCCAGAAGCGCCGGTAGCCGAGCCGTTCGGCGTGCTGCGCGAGTTCGAGCGTTTTGCGGAAAGCGTCCGAGGCCGTCTCGCCAATATTGATCGGCGCCAGATCGAGCACGGAGAAGGGAATCATCGGCAGGGAACGGTCATAGATAGGCGGATGGGGCCGATTATCNCATCCACGCCGGCGGCCGGCCGGTCAGAGCGGACTGGCGCCGGGCTTGGAGACGATCTGCACGCTGCTCGCCTGCGGCCCTTCTTCGCCCATCTGCGGCTGGAACCGTACCTCCGTGCCGATGCTCAGGCGGTCGAAATCGCCGTGCAGCACGCTGTTGCGGTGGAAATAGAACTCGCGATCCTCTCCGACGGTGCGGATGAACCCATAGTCGGAAAACAGCTTCTCGATCATTCCCGTGGGCTGTTCCGAATATTCGGGGATCTTGGTGTCGTAGCGCCGCTTGGCGAGCGTTTCCTTCAACTGGCGCTCCATGGCTTCGAAAGCCTGTTTGACCAGCGGCCGCATTTCCATGTGCATGTCGTGTATGGGACGCGACTTGTTCACCACCAGTTCATGGTTGGGCGGCACGTGGATGTTGACCATCACGCCGTAGACGTTGCCCTTGGTCTTGGCCAGATGCTCGCCTGAGACGGTGACGACCGCCGAGGTAATGTCTCCGTCGGCGATACGGTCCAGCTTCTGCAGGCGCTCGCGGATGTAGTCCTCGACCCAGGTGCTGCGGTCGCATTCGTGGAACTTGATTTCGGGCGGGATCTTCATGTCTGGCGGACTTGCAACCGGCGTTCCGCGGCCAGCCAGGCGCGCTTGCTGCATCGCCAGGCCAGGAACGCCAGAACGAAAGGAGCGCAGTGCCATGGCCATCGCCAAAGTCATCGAAATCACCGCCGAATCCGAAAAGAGCTTCGAGGACGCGATCCAGCAAGGCATCGCCGGCGCCACCCGGACGCTGGAAAACGTGCGCTCGGCGTGGGTCAAGGAACAAAAGGTCGTCGTGAAGGACAACAAGATCGCCGCGTACCGCGTCGATCTCAAAGTCACATTCGTGCTCGAGGATCGCTAGGCGCCGCTGTCGGGGTATTTGCCGGCGGCGCAGGGCGGGCGGACGGCGGCCGCCCAAACCGCCCGGAATACGTCCATCATTGATTTAACATAATACACATTGTTGTCGCATAATTCCGGAGCCGCTCGCAGCAGTCGGCGGCGTTGATCCGCCACCGGTGGCCCCCTCGACAAGCCCAAGCAATGCAGACTTTGCCCAAGGCGTGCCGGCACGGGTCGGTGACAGATTCGCACGCCGAAAAGGTTCGGCATCCCGAAAATCGCAGGCAATCGATGACGCAAGGGCCGCGAGAGCTTGCGCGCGTTTTTCCGCGGAGGGCGCGCATGGTATACGGCAAAACCGGGAGCGTATTCGCCCCATTCGATCGTGAAGGCGACGCCGGAACCCGGGCGGGTAACCTTCACCGATCACCCTTCAGGTTGCCGTTATGCGCTTTTGATAAAAACGACAGAGGTGGCGCTCGGCCATTAGGGGTGTGGCCAGCGAGTCGTAGTACGAGGGCCCGGGCGTGGCAGGCATGCGCCCGGGGTCATCTGTGTCGGGAAATGTTCTCTTGAGGGTTGGATGAAGCGTCACTGCCTCGTCATTCTTCCTCGCGACGCTGGCTTACGGAGAACTCGGACTCCGAGCTGAATCCTTCTTCCTGTACGCCTTGTTGCGGCCGTGATTCTTTTCCGGCGTCGTGCTGTTCCTTCTTCCGGTCGTCGGCGGCCGCCTGCTTCAGGGATTCGTTGACCGAGAATTCCGACTGGGAATCGTCCCGCTGTTGCGGGACGGATTCCGAGCTGCTGCGCTGTTTGCGTCTGGCCATGACAATGCTCCTGGATTTTCCGCATCCATGGCCATTCAAGAAACGCGCCGACGGGGCGCGCCCCGCATGCGGCAGAGGCGCACCACTCATCGCGCTGTCAAGGTTAGTTGGATTCGCGCGAGCCGCGATAGACCATGACGGGAACCGGCGAGCGCGCCAATACCTTCTGCGCCACGCTGCCGAGCAGCAGCCGGGCGACGCCGCTACGGCCGTGCGAGGCCATGAAGATCAGGTCGCAGCCGCAACGCTTGGCGGCTTCCACGATGCCTTCGTCCGGCGAAAGCGGGCGATCGACCTCAACCTTCACTGACACCCCCGATTCTTCAGCGAGGCGCTTGGCCTCTTCCGCCAGCCGCTCGCCCGCTTCACGCGTCTCCTGCTCCAGTTGTTTCACCAGATTCGGATTCAGTACCGGCGATTCGTCGCGCAGGAAGAGCGGAAAGGGTTCGAGGGCGTGATAGATGGTCACGGCGGCGGAATACGATTTCGCCATGTCGACCCCGGCTTTCACGGCCTCGAGCGAAAGACTCGAACCGTCGGTGGGCAAGAGGATGTGGCGGATCATGATGCATCTCCTTCGCGATAGACAGGACACATCTTGAATCGATTCCGCCGGGCGATTTTGAGCACGGTCAAAGATCGGCGTCATGGCCAAGCCGTGTGAAAGCGCCCTCGCCCGGCGACGCTTGCGGGAATGCATGAAGCGGCGCAGGTTTTGACAGTGCCCGCGCCGCGGCGGGATCAGAGCAAGATTTCGACCTGTCCGCCGCCCTCGCGGCGCAGCAGGCTGACGGCGACGTNTTCGCGTTGACCGCGCACCAGCAGATCGACCCGGGCCTGCCCGACTTGCAGATCGCGGATCTGCAGCCATTCCAGTGAAACCGGCAGATAAGGACGCAGCAGTCTCACGGTTCCGCTCGCCGCGTCGAGCTCGAGCCCCAGGCAGGCCTGAAGCAATGCGAACGGCGCGCATGCCGCCCAGGCCTGCGGCGAACAGGCGACGGGATAGAGCACCGGCGATTTGTCNGGTTTGCGCTTGAAGCCGCAGTAGAGCTCTGGCAGGCGCCTCAGCTCCATGTGCTCCGCCGCCTCGAACAGGGCCTGGGTGAGCCGCAGCACTTCATCCTTGAAGCCGTAGCGCGCCAGACCGAGCGCGATGATGGCGTTGTCGTGCGGCCAGATCGAACCGTTGTGATAGGAAGCCGGGTTGAACCGGCGTTCCTTGTCGCTCACGGTGCGGATGCCCCAGCCGGTGAAGAAGCTGCTGTCGAACAGCCCGCGTGCGACGCGGCGCGCGCGTTCCGGACTGGCGATGCCGGAATACAGTGCATGGCCCGCGTTGGAAGTGCGTACGGCGCAAGGGCGTTTGCGCCCGTCGAGCGCGAGCGCATAGGTGCCGAGCGGCTCGCACCAGAAGACGTCCTCGAAACGTTCGCGCAGCCGCCGGGCCTCCGTTTCCAACTGTCCTGCAAGGACCGGCTCGCCCAGATCGCGGGCGATGCGCGCGGCGCCGATTTTGGCCTGATACACATAGCCCTGCACTTCGCAGAGCGCGATCGGCCCTTCCGCAAGCGCACCGTCGGCATGGAAGATGGAATCGCCCGAATCCTTCCAACCCTGATTGCGCAGCCCGCCTTCGCTGCGGCGTCCGTATTCCACGAAACCGTCGCCGTCCACATCGCCGTAGCGGTCGATCCAGTGCAGCGCGGCTTTGATGTTCGGCCAGATGGCGCGCAGCGTCGCTTCGTCGCGCGTGCGCTCCCAGTACAGCGCGCCAAGCACGACGAACAGCGGCGTGGCGTCCACGGAACCGTAATAGCGTCCGAACGGCACTTCGCCGATTTGCGCGAGCTCGCCCTGCCGGGTCTCGTGCAGGATCTTGCCCGGTTCGGCGTCGCGATCCGGATCGACCCTGTCCGCCTGTGTGGCGGCAAGGAAACGCAACACGCCGCGCGCGATGGAGGGATCGGCCCACAACGTCTCGATCGCTGTGATGAGGCCGTCGCGGCCGAAGGCGGTGCAGAACCACGGCACGCCGGCATAGGGATACGGTCCCTCCGCGGTATCGGTCACCAGCATGGTGAGGTCCGCCGAGGAGCGCGCGAGCACTTCGTTGATCAGTTCGTTGGACGTTTTGATCGCCGCGCCGCGCCGGCCGGCATGCACGTACGCCCGGCGCGCGTGACGGATGGCGGTGAAGAAACCGGTTTCGCGCGCCTTGCCCTCCTCCCCTTCGCCTACCAGGCATTGCACGGTCACGCTCAGCATCTTGCGTTCGCGCGGTCCGAAATCCAGCGTCCACTCGGCACGGCTGATGTCGAGCCGGGTGGGCGCGGGATGGAAGACGAGCCGCGTGCGGCGCAGGCGCCCGTCCAGGCCGTGATAGCTGTAGACGACCGCGTCCCGGCCCTCCACCGCCACCTCGCGCAAGCCGCATTGCGAGCGGCGATGGCCGCGCACCTCGAACATGTCCGCGAAATCGGTGCCGAAGGTGAGCGAGACCCGCAGGCTGTACGCACGGGCGAGATAGCTCGAAATGCGGAACAGCTCGTAGCAGCCCGCCTGCCAGAGGAATTTGGTGCGCGCAACATGGAAGCTGTCTTTCTCCAGCACCAGCCGCTTGCCNTCGTACACGTCGGGATTGGTGAGATCGACGTTGAGCAGGAAGTTGTTGCGCTGGACGGTCGAGCTGAGCAGCAGCGGCGCGCGATCCTCGATGCGGAAACGCAGGCCGGCGAGATGCCGCATGTCCTGATGGAACAGTCCGGCCGGGCTGCCGTCGTGATCGAGGATGTCGCCGTAGTCGTCGAACAGCGCGTAGGTGTCGCCGTGCTTGAGCGTACGCCGCTGGGCGTCGAGCAGCGACACCACGCCCGGAATCAGCACACGGGCACCCGGCTCGTGCGGGCTCGGCGGCGCGTCGGCAGGAGACGAAGCCATCCGCCCTCCTCTTCAGGCCACGCGATAGACCCGCGCAGGCGTCGTGTCGCGGTCGGCAGGCAGCGGTTCGCCGAGCAGGCGCCTGTAGATGCGCAGGTAGTCTTCGGCCATGCGGCGCGCGGAGAAACGGCGTTCGAAGTATTCGCGCACCTTGCGGCGCGGCAACTGGTCGATCTTGCCCACCGCCTCGACGGCCTCTTCGATGCTCGAGACGACGTAACCGCTCGTGCCGTGCTCCATCACTTCGGGCACCGAACCGCAGGGCCAGGCGATCACCGGGGTGCCGCAGGACATCGCCTCGATCATCACCAGACCGAAAGGCTCGGGCCAGTCGATGGGAAACAGCAGCGCCCGCGCGTTGCCCAGGAACTCCGATTTTTCGTGCTCGCCGATCTCGCCGATGTATTCGATGCCCGGCTGCCTGAGCAAGGGCTCGATGCGCTCGCGGTAGTACGTGCGGTCGGCCGCGTCGACCTTGGCGGCGATACGCAGCCGTACACCGGCGCGCCGCGCGATTTCGATGGCGCGGTCCACCCGCTTTTCCGGCGAGATACGGCCGAGAAAAGCGAAGTAGTCGCCCTGCGGCGTCTCGGTGTAGCGGCACAGGTTCGCCGGCAGGCCGTGATACACCGTGCCGACCCAGTTCGCGAACGGCAGGGGCGCGCGTTGCGCGTTGGAGATCGACACCACCGGCATGTCGTCGAACTCCCGGTACAGCGGCACCAGGTCGGGCAGATCCAGACGGCCGTGCAGCGTCGTCACGGTCTTGTGCGCCGCCCCGCGTAACGCGGGGAAATGCAGATAGTCCACGTGGTAGTGGATGATGTCGAATTCCGCAGCGCGCTGACGCACGCGTTCCAGTTGCAGGATGTGATGGGACCAGGGATCGCGTACCGCGTCGTCCAGGCGCAAGGCGCGGGGCACGCAGGGCACCAGTTCCGCGCCGGTGATGGAATCGCCGCTCGCGAACAGCGTCACTTCGTGTCCGAGCCGGACCAGTTCCTCCGTGAGATAGGAAACGACGCGCTCGGTTCCGCCGTAGAGTTTGGGCGGCACGCTCTCGAACAGGGGGGAGACTTGTGCGATCTTCATGGCAATCGTGCTTTGAAATCGGGTTGCGATAACAAGGGCGCGAAGGCCACGATCCGCCGGGGCGGCCGGAAACGGCTCCTTAACGGCGTAGAGAACTATATGGGCGCTCTTCCGCAATTCAAGCCTCGGCAAGGCTCGTCGCGATGAACCGCCCGGCGTCGTGCGGTTCCGTCGAACGCTCACGCGGCGGAATGCGCGAAAAACGCGTCAAGGCGCAGCCATCGCGCGAAGACGGCCGCGATTGGCTACCATAGCGCGGCGNTTTCTCCCTCGGCGCATATGCGCGTGTTCCGTACGCACATCCACAAACTGAGGCTGTGTCTCGAGGCCTTGCTCGGCCGCCTGGGCCACCATCAGCTCGGTCTGTTGCTGTGGCTGGCGGTGTTCTGCGCGGGCGCCTGGGGCTTCATGACCGTCGCGGACGCGGTCGTGGAAGGCGAAACGCACAGCCTCGACGAGAAACTGCTGCGCGCGCTGCGCAGCGACGACGGCGCGGATCCGCTCGGTCCGCCCTGGGTGGAAGAGATGATGCGCGACTTCACCGCGCTGGGAAGCTTCGGCGTGCTGACGCTCGTCACCCTGAGCGCTGCGGGCTACATGCTGCTCGCGCACCGGTATCGCACCGCGCTTTTCACCGTCGCGGCCGTGCTTGGCGGCCAGCTATTGAGCAGCATGCTGAAACTGGGATTCGACCGGCCTCGTCCGGACCTGGTCCCCCACGAAACCTTGGTTTCGACGGCGAGCTTTCCCAGCGGCCACTCGATGATGTCCGCCGTCACCTATCTCACACTCGCCGCCCTGCTCGCGCGTACGGAGCGGCGCGCCCGCCTCAAAGCCTATTTGCTCATCGTGGCACTCGTGCTCACGGTGCTCACCGGTGTGAGCCGCGTCTATCTGGGCGTGCACTGGCCCACCGATGTGCTGGCCGGCTGGACGGCCGGCGCCGCATGGGCTGCGCTGTGCTGGCTGGCGGCGCATGCGCTGCAGCGGCGCGGCATGGTGGAGCGCGCCGCCGATAACGACGCTTGAGAACCCGCGGTGCCCGCCTCAGGCCCGCGCCGCGTGCCGCGCGGCGATGGTCGCNACGTGCCGGCCCTGGAAACGCGCGCCTTCCAGTTCGATCTGCGAAGGCTGGCGGCTGCCGTCGCCACCGGTGATGGTGGCCGCACCGTAAGGCGACCCGCCGAGGATCTCGCCCATCTCCATCTGCTTCTGGAAGGCGTAAGGCAGGCCGACGATGATCATGCCCAGATGCAACAGCACGGTATGGAAGCTCAGGATGGTCGATTCCTGGCCGCCGTGCTGCGTGGCGGTGGAAGTGAACACCGAACCGACCTTGCCCACCAGCGCCCCGCTCGCCCATAGCTTGCCGGTCTGATCGAGAAAATTCTTCATCTGTGCCGTCATGTTGCCGTAGCGCGTGCCGGTGCCGAAGATGATGGCGTCGTACTCGGGGAGTTCGTCCACGGTTGCGACGGGCGCCGGCTGGTCGAGTTTGTAGCCGGCTTTGCGCGCCACTTCTTCGGGCACCAGCTCGGGCACGCGCTTGATGACGGCTTCCGCGCCCGCCTCGCGCACGCCTTCGGCAACGGCCTGGGCCATGCGTTCGATGTGGCCGTAGGCGGAGTAATACAACACCAGCACTTTGGTCATGGCAGCCCCCGCATCTCAAAGCCGCCGGGGATCCAGGCGGCCGGACGCGGAGGACATGCGCTTCTCATGCCTGGTGAAGCGCTCGCGCAGTGAAGCGAGCGCACGGACGAACAAGTCGGCCACATAGGCACGGCGCAATTCGCGGGCACGGCGGTCGAGAGCATGTTGCGCGCGGAGCATGGCGCTCTCCTTGAGTGAATACGCATCCACTCTAGTTTTTGCCGCACGGCGCTACAATGTGCCGTCCTTCACTTCTTCTTTTCCGTTATGGCAAAGATCCCCGCTGCAGACGTCTATGCGCAAATGGAGGCGTTCGTGCTGACGGTGGAACAGCGCGGACTGAGCGCCGCGGCACGTCGCAAGGAGGTGGCGCCTTCGACCATCTCGAAGCTCATCACCCGTCTGGAGGAACGGCTCGGCGCGCGACTGCTGAACCGCACCACGCGCCGGCTGTCGCTCACGCCCGAAGGCGAGCGCTTCTACGAACGCTGCCGGGACATCCTCGCCGCGCTGGAGGACGCGGAGAACGAAGTGAGCCGCGCACGCGAGCGGCCGCGCGGTAAGCTGCGCATGTCGGTGTTCGCCGCCTTCAGCACCTACGCCATGGTGCCGGCGCTGCCGCGCTTTCTCGCGCGCTATCCCGAAGTGGAAGTGGAGTTGCGGGTGAGCGACACGCTTTCCGACCTCGTCGCCGAGGGCATCGACCTCGGTGTGCGGCTCGGGCCGCTTGCCGACCAGTCGCTCGTGGCGCACAAGATCTGCGACCTGTACCGGATCGTGTGCGCCGCGCCCGCCTATCTGGCGCGCGCCGGCACGCCGCGCACGCCTGCGGAGCTCGACGCCCACAACTGCATCGTCCACTGCGACATGCCGGAGCTTTCGCTGTGGCCCTTCCGTACGGCGGACGGCATCGTCACGCGGCGCGTGCGCGGCAACGCCACGGTGAACAACGGCGAATCGATGGTGCAACTGGCGTTGCGCGGACTGGGGATCGTGCGCGTGGTGGATCTGGCCGCCGGCGAAGCCATCCGCCGCGGCGAGTTGGTGCCGCTATTGACCGACAGCCACTATTCCGAACCGGTGCCGGTATATGCGGTGCACTTGCCGGGAAGGCACAGGCTGCCGCGCGTGGCGGCCATGTTGCAGTTCCTCAAGGAATCGTTCGCGCACGCGCCGTGGCGCTGATCAGGTACGCGTGCGCCTGGTCAGCATGCCGTAGATGAACAGCACGATGATCGCGCCGACGATGGCGAGTATCCAGGTCTGCAGTGACCAGAAATCCTCCAGGCCGACATCGAACAGGGCGCTGCCGATCCATCCGCCCACCACCGCGCCGATGACGCCGAGGATCAACGTGGCAAACACGCCGCCGCCCTGATCGCCCGGCATGATGGCTTTGGCGATGGCGCCGGCGATGAGGCCGAGAATGATCCAGCCGAGGATGCTCATGGTGACCGCCTTTCGCGTGCTGAACTGCCGACCCGGATGCCGAGCCAGAGTAGACGCACCGCGAATGCGGGGCAATCGTGCTTTCGGCCGAGTTGCCGGCGCCCGACAGTCAGTGCGCGAGGCCCGGCAGGAGTTCCTTCAGGCCCTCGGCCATGATCTGCACCGCCATCGCGGCCAGCAGCAGGCCGAGGATGCGGGTGGCGACATTGAGCGCCGTCCGGCTCACGCGCGCGGCGATGGCATGCGCGTGCGCGAGCGCACCCCAGGAGACCAGACAGACCAGGCCGATGCAGAACACGATGGCGAGGCGGTGGACGAATCCGCCCTGCCCCACGGCGATGATCGAGGTGCTGATGGCACCCGGTCCTGCGAGCAGCGGAAAGGCGATCGGCACCACACCGCTCACCACCCCGCTCTCCGCCTCGCTCATCTCGTCGTCGGTCTGCCGCACCCGTCCCGGCTGCGCGTTGAGCATCGCCAGCGCCATCAGCAGCAGCACAAGCCCGCCGCCGACCCGGAAGGCGGGCAGACTCGCGCCGATCAGTTCCAGGATCGCTTCGCCGAAAAACGCCGCCAGGGCGAGCACGATGAACACCGTCACCGCGACGATGCGCGCGAGCCGCACGCGTTGCTCGGCGCTGTAGCCGCGCGTGAAGACGAGAAAGAAGGGAATGGCGAGAAACGGGTCGACGACCGCCGTGAGCGTGACGAAAAAGCGCAGGTATTCGGTGAAGGACGCCATATCGGTTCAGTGCGGTCGGACGGCCAGCGTACCGCAAATCCGGCTGCCTCAAACAGCGTTCCGGCCGCAACCGCGAGACATTAGCCCGCACGGGCGGCGCATTTTGGCGCCCGTCCGCCCGGGCGGTGTCGCAAGGGGAATATGAGGCTCGATGCGGCTGCCGCAAGGGGCCGAGAGCGGCGCCTGCGCCCGGGTGGGANGGCTACGCCGGCGGCTCGCCGTCGCAGGGCGCGGCCCATTCCCGCAGCAGCGCCTCCAGTTCGGTGTCGCCCTCGCGCGCCGCCATGTCGATGAGGGCGCCGACGTTCGCGTCGTTGACCCGTTCGCGGGCCGTCCCCAGCTTGAGCTGACGGTAGAGCTGCTGCAATTGCTCGGGAGATTCGGGGGCCTGGGACATCGGTTTTTCCTTCCGGGCGACGCCGATGAAACGATCATCGCAACCGCTGTGCCTGTGCGCCGCCGCCGAAGGCGGTTAACATCGGCGTTTTCGTTTGCAACCCTTGACGACGACGTCGACCATGGCATTCAACACCGAAATCCATCCGGGCGTGTGCGCCGAAGCGCCGGCCGCTACGCGCGGCTTCGTCTTCAACCACACCATGTTGCGGGTGAAGGACCCGGTCGTTTCGCTCGATTTCTATACCCGCGTGCTCGGCATGCGCGTGCTGCGCCGGCTCGATTTCGAGGAAATGAAGTTCACGCTCTATTTCCTGGCCCTGCCCGCGAGCGACGAACCGGTGCCCGCGGACGAAGGCGAGCGCATGGTCTACGCCTTCAGCAAACGCGGCGTGCTGGAGCTCACCCACAACTGGGGCACCGAGAACGATCCGGACTTCAAGTACCACGACGGCAACGCCCAGCCGCAGGGCTTCGGCCACATCTGCATCTCGGTGCCGGATCTGGACGCCGCCATCCGCTGGTTCGACGAAAACAACGTCACCTACGTCAAGCGTCCCGATCAGGGCAAGATGCGCGACATCGCCTTCATCAAGGATCCGGACGGCTACTGGATCGAAATCCTCGAAGCGGGTCGTCTGGCCGGTCTCGGCCGCTGAGGGCCCGCGTGCGCCCAAGCGCTGCGAGCCGGGCGCCGGCCTGAAGCCCGGCTCATTCGCGCCTGCCATTCATGAGCGAATCCCGGACGATCGACGCCACGGCCGCCCGTGCCGACAACGGACTGGTGCGTTTCGCGCCGGCGACGTTCGTCGTGTTGTGGAGCTCGGGCTTCATTGGCGGCAAGCTGGGTCTCCCCTACGCGGGGCCGCTCACCTTCCTGCTGATCCGCTTTGCCGCGGTGGTGGCCGTCCTGCTGCCCATCGCCTGGCTGCTCAAGGCCGCCTGGCCGCGCAGCGGGCGCGACTGGGCGCACATCGCCGTGGCCGGTTTGATGCTGCACGCCGGCTACCTGGGCGGCGTGTTCAGCGCCCTTTCGCTGGGTATGTCGGCGGGCGTGGTAGCCCTGATCGTCGGGCTGCAGCCGGTGCTGACCGCGTTCCTCGCGGCGGCGTGGCTGGGTGAGCGCGTGACGCCGCGCCAGTGGCTGGGACTGTGTCTCGGCCTCCTGGGCGTCGCCCTGGTGGTGTGGGAGAAGCTGGATTTGTCGGCCGACGCCGCGGCCTTCGCGCTGGCGCTGCTGGCCCTGGCCTCCATCACGCTCGGCACGATCTACCAGAAGCGCTATTGCCCGCACCTCAACCTGCTCAGCGGCGCGGTGATCCAGTACGGCGCCTGTCTCGCGCTCTATCTGCTGCTCGCGCCCCTGCTCGAGGATCTGCAGGTGCAGTGGACGCCGCAGTTCCTGTTCGCGCTCGGCTGGCTGGTGCTGGTGTTGTCGATCGCCTCCATCATGCTCCTTTACGTGCTCATCCGGCGCGGCGCCGCGACGCGGGTGACCGCCCTGTTCTATCTGGTGCCGCCGACCACGGCGCTGATGGCCTGGCTGCTGTTCGGCGAACGTTTCGGCGGCTGGGCGCTCTTGGGCATGGCAAGCTGTGCGCTGGGTGTGGCCCTGGTGGTGCGCCCTCCGCGTGCCTGAAGGGTGAACGGAACCACACGGCGCCGATCCGGTCTGGCATATCAAAGCGGCCCGGCTGGCGGATGCCGCATTCAAGCGGAGGAAACGTGGCCGCCATCGCGCTCCCCACCCTGCTCTACCGTTACTTCTTTTTCACCTGGCTGTTTCGGGACATGTGCCGCGGCACGCCGCTGGAGCGCGCGGCCGCCTGGCGCCACAACCGTTCGCAAGCCGTCTGGCTGCCGACCTACATGCGCCGCTGGCTGTGTTGCGGCGCGCTGTTCTACCTGCTCGGCGCGGTCGTGGAACTGCTGCTGGGCGAGCCCATGTGGTCGGCCATGTTCTATGTCCCCAGTGCGCTGACCGTGCCGGTGAACGCGGTCATCGCCGCCGCCTATGTCGGCCTGAAAGTGATGAACGCGCCGCTCTGAATCCGCCGTCCGCACCCGGGTACGGGGCATGCAATGCCTGCCTGCGGGCGAGGCCGCGTCGGCTTCGCCCTGTCCACGTCAGCGAGGATCCAGCATGGCGAGCCCGGAAGAGGGAGCCGGACGCGGCCGTGAAGCCAGCAACCCCGCCCAGATCCCGAAACGGGGCTGGAAAGACATCCTGTTGCGCGTCAAGGCGGAGATCAGCGACGACAACATGTCGATCGTCGCCGCGGGCGTCGCCTTCTACCTGCTGCTCGCCATCGTGCCGGCCATGGCGGCGTTTGTCGCCATCTACGGTTTGTTCTCCGATCCTCAATCCATCGGCACGCAGCTCGACGCGCTCGGCAACGTGCTGCCCGAAGACGCGCGGCGCATGCTGGAGGAGCAGCTCACGCGGCTGGCCTCGCGGTCCGGCCGGGCGCTCGGCCTCGGCGCGGCCATCGGCCTGCTGGTTTCGCTCTGGAGCGCGATGAACGGCACCAAGGCCCTCATCACCGCCTTGAACGTGGCCTACGACGAACGCGAGAAGCGCGGCTTCCTCAAGCTCAACCTCATTGCCCTGGTGCTCACGCTCGGGGTCATGGCCTTCGTGGTCGTGGCACTGGCGTTGATCGCCGTGATTCCCGCGCTGCTGCAATTCGTGGGCTTGGGAGAGGTGGTCGAATGGACGGTGCAGATTCTGCGCTGGCCGCTGATCCTGGTCGTCCTGCTGCTGGTGCTCGCCGCCCTGTATCGCTGGGCACCGGCGCGCGAGGAGGCGCGCTGGTCATGGGTCTCGCCGGGCGCGCTGTGCGCGGGCGTGCTGTGGCTGCTCGGCTCGATCGGCTTTTCGCTGTACGTGAGCTTCGTCGCCGATTACGACGCCACCTACGGTTCGCTCGGCGCGGTGGTGGTGCTGCTGATGTGGATGTACATCAGCACCTATGCGGTGCTGCTGGGCGCCGAGACCAACGCCGAAATCGAACGGCAGACGCGCAAGGATACGACCGAAGGCCCGCCGCAGCCGATGGGCAGCCGCGGCGCCTATGCCGCCGATACGCTCGGCGAGGCGCGCGGACGCTGAACCGCCTCACCCAGCCGCCTCTTCGTCGCGCGTGCGCAAGGCGCGGCGCAGGGCCTCGGCGCAAAGCGCGAGCGTCAGACCGTAGACGAGATGCACCGCCAGCCCGCGCGCGTGGGCGCTGAGCGGATAGGCGCGGTTGGGTGCGGTGATGCCCAGCGCGGGGCAGACGCCCTCGTCCACCAGCACGGACAGGCCGGCGCCGAGCGCCGTGCCGGCGGCAAGCGGCCCCAGTCCCGGCGCGCGGCGCAACGGCGGATAGAGCGCGCCCCACAGGCTGCCCAGACCGTAATGGATGCAGGATTTCATGATGCCGATGCGGCGACGCGTGCGGCGGACGCCGAGCGCCTCGGCGGTCATGCGCGCCGCCTGCTCGGCCGACGAGCAGCCGGGATAGTCGGGCTCGCGCAGTTTCTCCGTCACCGGGGTCAGCCGGTAGAACAGACGCTGCGCCTTGTCGCTGACCCGGGTCGCCACATAGCCCGCACACAGGGCGATGGCGAGGTCGATGAGAATCGGTCTGCCGGGCACACCAAAACCCTTTTCCGGGAGGGGTTTAGATACCGTGCCAGCGGCGTGCCGGCTCGCCCCCTTTATGCGGTGCTGGTGCGCATGGGGACAAAAGGAGTATGCTGCGCACCGCTGCGCCCTTCCGGGCGCGACGAAGCTGTAGCAGGCTGTTGGGGGATCGACTTGAGCAGCAGCTATACACTGACCATGTCGTTCTCATCGCCTGCCCGTAAAGAGGAGCAAGCCGGGCGGATGAGAACGAGACTCTAAAAAGAAGCCGCCGCAGGCGGCCGACTCGTTTCTCTCCTTCCGGCTTGAAGGCGTGTCCCGATACCCGCTGGGTAACGAGACGCGGATGTCCATCAGCAAAGAGGAGGAGAAACGATGTCGACTGCACATGACTCCGCCGCCGGCGGCGCAACCCCGGCCCGCCAGGCGGATTTCAAACCTGAAGAGAAACGGGTCATCTTCGCGTCGTCGCTCGGCACGGTCTTCGAGTGGTACGACTTCTACCTTTACGCGACGCTCGCGCCGTTCTTCGCGAGGCTGTTCTTCCCGCCGGGCAACGACACGGCAGCGCTGCTCGCGAGTTTCGCGACCTACGCGGCGGGCTTCCTGGTGCGCCCCTTCGGGGCCGTGGTATTCGGCCGGATCGGCGATTTGGTGGGGCGCAAATACACATTCCTCATCACGATCATCGTGATGGGCGCCTCGACCTTCGCGGTCGGCCTGTTGCCCACCTTCTACACCATCGGCTGGGCCGCGCCCATCATCCTCGTCACGCTGCGCCTGCTGCAAGGCCTGGCGCTGGGCGGTGAGTACGGCGGAGCGGCGACCTACGTCGCCGAGCATGCGCCCGAGAACCGTCGCGGCTTCGACACCAGCTGGATCCAGACCACCGCGACCCTGGGCTTCTTCCTGTCCCTGGCGGTGATCATGGTGTGCCGCAGCATGATGAGCACCGAGGAGTTCTCCGACTGGGGCTGGCGCATTCCCTTCCTGCTCTCGCTGGTGCTGCTGGTGTTCTCGGTCTACATCCGGTTGAAGCTGGAAGAGTCGCCGGTGTTCCGCAAGATCAAGGCCGAAGGCAAGACCTCGAAGGCGCCGCTCAAGGAGAGCTTCGCCAACTGGAACAACGGCAAGATCGTGCTGCTCGCGCTGCTCGGCGCCACCGCCGGCCAGGGCGTGGTCTGGTACACCGGCCAATTCTATGCGCTGTTCTTCCTGCAGATCACGCTCAAGCTCGATTATCAGCTCGCGTACATCATGATCGCGATCTCGCTCCTGATCGGCACGCCGTTCTTCATCTTCTTCGGCTGGCTGTCGGACAAGATCGGGCGCAAGAAGATCATCATGGCCGGCTGCCTGCTTGCGGCGTTGACCTACTTCCCGCTCTTCAAGGGCCTGACCCACTACGTCAACCCGGCGCTGGAGGCGGCCAACGCGAACACGGTGGTGACCGTGGCGGCCGATGATTGCGACGTGCACGTGTTCGTCGGTCCCTGGACCCGCTTCTCCGACTGCGACCGAGCGAAGGACTTCCTCACCAAGCAGGGGATCACGTTCAAGTCCGTGCCGGCCGAGCCGGGTCAGACAGTGGTGACGCGGATCGGCGACAAGGTGCTGTACGGCTGGAACGAGGCCGAGTACAAGAAGGCGCTGGCCGAAGCAGGCTTCCCGACCAAGGCCGACCCGAGCCAGGTCAACTGGTTCATGGCCGAGCTGATCCTCGTCATCATGGTGATCTATGTGACCATGGTGTACGGTCCGATCGCGGCCTTCCTGGTCGAGCTGTTCCCGGCGCAGATCCGCTACACCTCGATGTCGCTGCCCTACCATATCGGCAACGGCTGGTTCGGCGGCATGCTGCCGCTGCTGGCCACGGCGACGGTGGCGTACACGGGCAACATCTACTACGGCCTGTGGTATCCGATCGGCGTCGCGGTGATGACGCTGGTGATCGGCACGCTGTTCCTGAAAGAAACCAAGGACCACAAGGTCCGCGTCGATCTCTGATCGACGCTTCGCGCTACAGGGCGCGCCTTTGCCGGGCGCGCCCTTTTTCTTTCTGCCATCTTTTTTGACAACACTTGCCAGCGCGATATGGCACCTTAAGCGCGTCCGTTTCGACTTGGAAGCGTGATCTCCCCCGAAGCCCCGCACCAGGGGGGCGCATTGAACGCTTGCGTCGCGCAAGCGTTTTTTTTGACTGCGGCGGAGGGCGCGTAATATTCCCGTCATCCNCCCGCGGCAGAATGCGCGGTACGTCAGGAAGCGAAAGAATCGATCATGTCCCAATGCCTCGAGCGGACACAGGCGCAGATGCTGCACGAAGCAATGATGGCGCTCGGCATGGGCGCCATCCCTCTCCACACGTTCAAGGACTCGCTGCGCGCCGAAGTGGCGCTGCTCGATGAGTTGCGCTCCATTCTGGCCGGTGCCGTGATGCTNGACGGCCATGCCTTGATCCCGCGCGACCGCCTGGAGAACGCCAAAGCGATCCTGGAGAGCACCATCGGCGCCAAATCGATCGCTTTGGATCTGCTCTCGGAGCAAACCCGCTGAGCCGGCGATCGTACGGTCCGAGAGCGGGATGGGCCTACCGTTTTGACTGATTCAGGCGCACGGCAAGCAACCTGAAGCGCGATCAGGCTCGTAGCAACGCCGAGTCGCAGCTCTTTTCGCATCTGCGTCGCAATCGTTCGCGTCCTTCAGCCTGCGTCCGCATGATCCATTGCGCCCCCGAGGCCGCGACCGTAGTATCGGTGTGCGCCACTTTCCGCGGCGCCCGTAACAACAACACGAAAACGGGGCGAACCTTGGATACCGATAGTCACGTCATTGTGCTGCGCGAATTGCGCGAGGCGGCCGATCGGCTGATCGGCCTGCCGGGAGAAGCCCGGCACCTGCTCAGCAAATTCCTGACGGTCGACGAAGCAATGCAGACACTTGTGGAAGTGGAATTGGAAGCGTCGTGCAACGTGATGCAAGCCCTGTCTCCATCGCGCGCACAGGGCATGCGCACGGCACTGCACATTCTGGAGGAAGCGCGGATGATCAAAAGCGCGCTGGCACGCGCACTGGCGGCGCCTTCGGGTACCGAAGGGCGGCAGCCCTCCGGCTGAGCTCAGTTCATTTCTTCCCGAGGCGGGATGGGCAGCGGCAGGACCGCGATGCCTTCCTCGATCAGTTCGCGCGTCTCGCTCAAGGTCGCCACGCCGCGGATCGGGCGCCTGGGCGCCTCTTCGTAATGGATGCGGCGCGCCTCCTCGGCGAAGCGCCGTCCGACATCGTCGGTATTGGCGATGATCGCTTCGAGCAGCTGCGCCACCTGCTTGTGAAACTCGAGCGCCGAGGGCGCGGCCTGCTGCTGCTCGGACGGTTCCGGTTGAGCGAAACCGCCGATGCGCGCGCTCGGCAGTTTGGCGATGTCGGGATCGGCGCAGACCGGGCAGCTCAGCATCCCGCACTTGCGTTGCCGCTCGAAATCCTCCGCCGAGGCAAACCAGCCCTCGAAGCGGTGTTGCTGCGTACAGACCAGTTCGTAGACGATCATTGGAACGACGTTCCGACTGCTCGCGTGCTCGTGCGCCCCGCTTAAACCGATGCCCGAATTGTAGCGCCCGAAAGCGGCGTTTTGCCGCCTCGGCCCCCTACCACCAATGCAGCGACCAGACGGCAAGCACGGCTGCACCGAAGAACAGCAGGGCCCGGGTCAGCGGCGCATGATACAACGTCGCGCCTTCGCCTGCCGCGGGCAGCGTCTGCCGCCCGTGCAGCATGGGCGCGATGAGGTTCTTGCCGCGCAACAGGTAGTAGAGGACGGCTGCGACGTGCAGCGCGACGAACGCGAGCAGCACGTCGAATACGGCACCGTGCAGATCGGTCAGGCGCGTGGAGATCTCGCTGGAGACCAGATGCGCCAGCGGGCCTTCGGAGTAGATCTCGTCGTTGGCGAACAGGCCCGTCCCGGCCTGGAGGAAAAGCAGCACCAACATCGCCACGATCGCCAGCCCGCCGGCCGGGTTGTGGCCGATGCCGGCGGGCACCGCCCCGCGCATGAGCTGCACGAAGTGGCGGTACGCGGCGCCGGGGCCCCGGACGAAGCTGCGAAAGCGCGAGGGAGACGAGCCCCACAGGCCCCACAGCACGCGGAACACGACCAGCGCCAGCACTGCCTGGCCCAGCCACATGTGCAGGTCCATGTTGGTAATGAACCAGGTCTTGCCGCCGGGCAGCGGCACCACGAAGTCCAGGCCGCCGACCTCGCCCGTCGCCCACAGCAGGGCGAAACACAGCGCCAGCGACCAGTGGAACAGCCGCGTCGGCAGATCCCAGACGACGACCGTGTGCCGCGGCGAATCCTGCTTCATCGCGCCGGACGGTCTCAGCCGCCTTTCTTCAGCTTGAACTGATCGTGGCAGCTCTTGCAGGTCTTGCCGACTTCGCCCACGTACTTGCGCACCGCGCCCTGATCGTTGGCGGCGACCGCCTTGGCGAGCTGCGCGGCGGCTTCCTGGAGCGCGTCGGCGTCCTTGGCGAACCGGTCCCAATCGCTCCAGACCGCATCCTTGGACGCGCTCTGGCTGTTCTGGACCTTTTCCTTGAATACCGTCTTGGTGAACAGCGCCGTGGCGGCAAGCGCCTGCGCGTGCGCGTTCAGCTGGTCGGTGTGCGGCACTTCGTTCTTCACCACGGCCGTGATGGAACCCATGTGGGCGCCCAGCGCGGCCATCTGGTTCTGGCGGTATTTGACGACGGCGTCGTCCGCCCAGGCGGCCGAGCTGAACGCCGCGGCGGCGACGAGGATAAGAGGTTTGAGCGATCGCATGTTCTGATTCTTGGAAAGGAATGGGCGGTAATCCGCCGCAACGGCCGAAGCTTAACCAAGCCGGCTGTGCGGCGGTGTGACACGAGTCGCGCCGGGACTCAGGACTTGGTGGTCGCGCAGGTCGAAAGGCCGAACAGCCGGTACAGCGGACACGTGCCGGCCAGGCCGGTCACCAGGGGCACGATGCCGATCCAGCCCCAGGGCGTGGCGGGGCCGACGAACACCAGGCTGAGCAGGACAATACCCAGGACTACGCGGATAATGCGGTCGGTCGTACCGAGATTTCGGCAGAACATTCGCGCCTCCATGACAGGTTTGCGGACGGCCATAGGTATAGCCACGGCCGCCGCGACGCTCAGTGATTAAGTCACCGTCCGGCGCGCACGTTTTTGCGATCCGTCAAATGAACGACAAGCTGCTCCTCGAACATCCCGCGCTCGCCTCCCTGCCCGCGTCCCTGCGGCAATTGGCCCTTCAGCGTCTCAGCGTCCACGAACTGCCGGCGGGCGAAGTGGTGATCGGTCACGGTCAGCCCTGCCCCGGCCTGCCGCTGGTGCTCTGCGGCTGCATCCGCGTGCAGATGCGCGATGACTCGGGCAACGAGATCGTGCTCTATCGCATCGGCGCGAACGAGATGTGCGCGCTGTCGATCGGCTGCCTCATCTCGCAGCGCCCCTTCCAGGCCGAGGCGGTGGCGGAAGAACCGACGCGCGTGGCGCTCCTGCCCCCGGCATTGTTCGACGAGCTGATGCAGGCTTCCGAAGCTTTCCGCCGTTTCGTGCTGGCGAGTTACGACGACCGGCTCGCCACCTTGATGATGCTGGTGGAAGAAGTCGCCTTCCGCCGCATGGACAGACGCCTGGCGGCCTGCCTGCTGGTCCGCGCCCACGACGGCGCGGTGGAAGCCACGCATCAGGCGCTGGCGACAGAACTGGGTACGGCGCGTGAAGTGGTGAGCCGCCTGCTCAAGGAATTCGAGCGTACGGGCATGGTGAGGCTGTCGCGCGGCCGGATCGAGCTGCTGTCGCCCGAGCGCCTGCGGGATCTCGGCGCCTCGCATTGAGCGTCGAAGCTCGGGACGCCTGCTCGCCCCACTGCGTTTGACCAAGGCACGCGCGCAACTTTGGCGCAAACTGACGTGGTGCCCGGAGCCGGACTCGAACCGGCATGACCTTGCTTGGGATTTTGGCTCCGACATCACGCGCGCCTGCCGGCGCGCATGAGTCTCCACCCAAATCCCATGACGCAAGGTCTTCGCTGTCATGCGCCTAGTGTGGGTTGGGTGGTCGGCTTTGGTGCCCGGAGCCGGACTCGAACCGGCATGACCTTGCGGTCGAGGGATTTTAAGTCCCTTGCGTCTACCAATTTCGCCATCCGGGCGTGACACGCGCGCCTTGGCCAAGGCGCGGCGCAGAGTATGCCACCGCGCGCAGCTGACGCGCTCACGGGCCGGTCATCGGCGCCCGGTTGTAATGTCGCCCGGCGATGTGGGACAAGGATCGGGGAGGTTCTGGAGGCGGGGGTCGGAATCGAACCGGCGTCCACGGCTTTGCAGGCCGCTGCATAACCACTCTGCCACCCCGCCGCGGGAGGAACGCGCTGCCCACAGGGGCAATTGAACCGCAAAAAAACTAAAAAGGGAAAGCATTTGACTGCCTTCCCTCGTAGAGAAACTGGAGCGGGAGACGAGTCTCGAACTCGCGACCTCAACCTTGGCAAGGTTGCGCTCTACCAACTGAGCTACTCCCGCAGAGCGAGGCCGCATTCTACGCAGCCGACGCATGCGGGTCAAGCAGCAATCTCATTCCGCGTCCGCGCCGCGGCGATTGAACGCGCGCGGGCTGGCGAGTTTCAAGTAGTAGAACATCGACACCAGCGTCAGCACCGCCGCGGCCCAGATCAGCCAGGTGCCGAGGGCCATCGGATCCAGGAATCCGACGCGATCGTGGTAGAGCAGCATGGGAATGGCGACGAGCTGCGAAACCGTCTTGATCTTGCCGAGGAAGTTGACCGCGACACTTTTGGTCTCGCCCACTTTCGCCATCCACTCGCGCAGCGCCGAGATGGTGATTTCGCGCCCGATGATGATGAACGCGAGCACCGCGTTCACGCGCTCGAAGTCGATCAGCACGATCAGCGCCGCAGCCACGATGAGTTTGTCTGCGACCGGATCGAGGAAGGCGCCGAACGCGGAAGTCTGGTTCCAGCGCCGCGCGAGATAGCCGTCGAGCCAGTCGGTCACGGCCGCCGCGGTGAAAAGGACGGTAGCGATCAGGTTCTTCTCGTGCAGCGAAAACCAGGGTTCCGGCAGATAGAAGATCGCCACGAACAGCGGAATGATCGCGACGCGGAACCAGGTCAGGACGATCGGCAGATTGAACGGCACTTAGTGCAACTCCCTGTAAATGCGTTCGGCCAGGGTGCGGCTGATCCCCTTCACCTGCGCCAGATCCTCCACGCTCGCGGCCAGTACCCCTTTGAGGCCGCCGAAGCGTTCGAGCAGCTGGCGCCGGCGTTTCGCACCCACGCCGGCGATGCCTTCCAGGCTCGACGTCACGCGCGCCTTCGCCCTGCGCGCGCGATGGCCTGTGATGGCGAAACGGTGCGCCTCGTCGCGCACCTGCTGGATGAGGTGCAGGCCCGGGTGATCGGGCGGCAATTGCAAGCTGTGTTTGCCGTCTGCGAGAATCAGCTCCTCCAGGCCGGGTTTGCGTTCAGGCCCCTTCGCCACACCGATCAGGGCCACGTCGCCGAGCCCCAGATCCTCCAGCACCTCGCGCGCCGCGTTCACCTGGCCGCGGCCGCCGTCGATCAGGATCAAGTCCGGTACCACGCCCTCGCCCCGTGTGACTTTCTCGTAGCGGCGCGAGAGCACACTGCGCATGGCGGCATAGTCGTCGCCCGGCGCGATGCCGGTGATGTTGTAGCGCCGGTACTCCGTCGGCCGCATGCCGAGCTGATCGTACACGACGCAGGCCGCCACTGTCGCCTCGCCCTGGGTGTGGCTGATGTCGAAACACTCGATGCGGCGCAGCGTCTCCGGCAATTCGAGCGCTTCGCGCAGCGCCGCGAGGCGCTGCTCCTGCGTGCCCTGCTCCCGCAGCCGTTGCGCCAGGGCGTGCGCGGCGTTGCGCTGCGCCATGTCCAGCCAGGCGCGGCGTTCGGCGGTCGGACGGTTGACGAGCTGCACCGCATGCCCCGCCAGTTCCGACAGCAGCGCCTCCAGCTCTTCGGTTTCCGTCTCTTCCTGGACGATGACGAGGGGCGGCACCGGGCTCTGGGCGTAATGCTGCGCCAGGAAGGCGCTCGCCACTTCGGCGGGGCTGTGCCCCTCGGCGTGCTGCGGGAAGAAGCTCTTGTCGCCCAGATAGCGGCCGTTGCGCACCATGACGAGGTTCACGCAGGCAAGGCCCCGTTCCGCCACGCAGGCCACGGCGTCGGCGTTCAAGGCCTTGCCGACGTCCACATACTGCCGTCCCTGCAGGGTGGACAGCGACTGCAGGCGATCGCGATAGACGGCCGCCTGCTCGAATTCCAGGCGCTCGGCCGCTTCGTGCATTTGCCTCGTCAGCGCCTCGCGCACGTCGTCTTCCTTGCCTTCCATGAACAGCACGGCGTTGCGCACGTCGGCCTGATAGCTCTGCTCGTCCACGAGGCCCACGCAGGGCGCCGAGCAGCGCTTGATCTGATGCAGCAGGCAGGGCCGCGTACGGTTCATGAACACCGAATCCTCGCAGGTCCGCAGCCGGAACACCTTCTGCAGGAGCTGGATGCTCTCGCGCACCGCGCCCGCGTTGGGATACGGCCCGAAATAGAGGTTCTTCTTGTCCAGCGCGCCGCGGTGGAAGGCTAGCCGCGGAAAGGCGTGGCCGCTGATCATCAGATAGGGATAGGACTTGTCGTCGCGGAACAGGATGTTGTAGCGCGGCGCGAGCGACTTGATGAGATTGTTCTCGAGCAGCAGCGCTTCGGCCTCCGAACGCGTGACGGTGATCTCGATGTTGGCGATCTGGCTCACCATCAGCGCGATGCGCGGGCTGTGGCCGGTCTTCTGGAAATAGGAGGCGACGCGCTTCTTGAGATCGCGCGCCTTGCCGACGTACAGCACCTCGCCCGAGGCTCCGAGCATGCGGTACACCCCGGGCAGATGCGGCAGACCGGCGATGAATGTGGCGGCGTCGAACACTTTGGCGCAGAGCCTGCCGGCTCACCGCCCCAGATAGGCGGCGATGTCGGCGAACACGGCTTCGAACATTTCCGTGGTCAGGCGTCGGGTCTGGGTATTGTATCGGCTGCAGTGGTAGCTATCGTAGAGCCGCATCCCGTTCGGCAGATCGTGGACCGCGTGATGCGCGAAGCGGTAGCCGTTGGGTTTGAAGCCGAGCGCCATCAGCGCGGCGTCGTGCGCGATGCGGCCGAGCGCGAGAATGGCGCGCGGCGGACAGGCGGCGAGCTCGGCGGCGAGATACTGGTTGCAGCGCTTGATTTCGTCCGGATTGGGCTTGTTCTGCGGCGGCAGGCACTTCACCGCGTTGGCGATGCGGCAGCCTTTCAGCACCAGCCCGTCGTCGGGATCGGCCGTACCGACGCGGTTGGCGTAGCCGAACTTGTACAGCGTCTCGTAGAGCAGGATGCCGGCGTAGTCGCCGGTGAAAGGCCGGCCGGTGCGGTTGGCGCCGTGCATGCCGGGCGCAAGGCCCACGACGAGCAATTCGGCTTTCGGATCGCCGAACGACGGTACCGGGCGCGCGTAGTAGCCGGGATTCGCCTCGCGCACTTCGGCGAGGAAAGCCGCCAGCCGCGGGCATTGCACGCAGCCGGCATCGAAAGTCTTGCCCTTGGGCACCTGGTTCATGAGCGGTTCGCGCGCGCGGTCGTCCATGCCTCACGCAAAAGGTTGAACGTGGCGAATCCGATCAGGCCCGCCACCACGAGCGAAAGTATGGGGTCGATGGGCAGCCAGCCGGTGAGATAGATCACGACACCCGAAATCAGCGCCACCACCGAGCCGGCCAGATCGCCGAACACGTGCAGGAGCGCGGCGCGCGTGTTCAGCGTCTGCTCGCCGTGGGAAATGACTTTGGCAACGAGCACGTTGACGCCCACGCCGACGAGCGCGATGCCCGCCACCACCGCCCCGTCCACCGGTCGCGGCGCCCGCAGGCGCTCGAAGGCTTCGAACGCGATCCACAGCACGATCGCCGCCATGAGCAGCGAATTGATTACCGCGGCGGCCATTTCCGCGCGATGCAGATCCTCGCCCGCGCGGTGACGATGGGCGACACGTTCTGCGCAGGCGGCAAGCCCCAGAGCGAACGCATCGCTCAGCATATGGCCCGCGTCGGAGAGCAGCGCCAGCGAATGCGCCCACCAGCCTGCGATCGCCTCCACCACGCCGAAACCGAGCGTAATCGCCAGACCGAAAGCCAGATGGCGCCCCGCGCGATGGGTATGTCCGCCGCTCAGACCAGCACCCCCGCCGCCAACGCCTCGTTCAGCTCGCTTTGCGCCGCACGGGCGAGCTGCCGTTCTTCCGGTGCGGGCGGCGTCTGCCGGCGCAGGCGCTCCACCCTGACAGCTTGCACCGGCGGCACTTCCAGGCCGGCCAGAACCTCTCGTGCCGAATCGGGCTTGTTGCAGACCAGCACCATGTCGCAGCCCGCTTCCAGCGCGGCCTGCGCGCGCGCGAGCGGCCCGCCCGCGACGCTGGCCCCTTCCATGGACAGATCGTCGCTGAAGACGAGACCGTCGAAACCGAGCTCGCCGCGCAGAATGTCCTGCAGCCAGCGGCGCGAAAATCCGGCCGGCCGCTCGTCCACCTTGGGATAGATGACGTGCGCGGGCATCACCGCGCACAGGCCCTGCCCGAACAGTTTGCGGAAGGGCTGGAGATCGGTGCGCGCGATGTCCTCGTAGCTGCGCTCGTCCACCGGGATCGCGACATGCGAGTCGGCTTCGCAGCCGCCGTGACCGGGAAAATGCTTGCCCACTGCGCCCATGCCCTGAACACGCAGTCCGGCGATGAGCGCCCCCGCAAGCTCAGCGATCGCATCAGGGTCGGAATGGAAGGCGCGGTCGCCGATCACCGCGCTGCAGCCGTGATCGACGTCGAGCACGGGCGTGAAGCTGAAATCGACGCCGTGCGCCTGCAGCTCGCTCGCGATCACCCGGCCCGCAGCCCGCGCGAGATGCCGCGCAAGCTCCGGATCGCGGTCGTAGAGCCTACCGAACGCGCGCATGGGCGGCAGCCGCGTGAAGCCATCGCGGAAGCGCTGCACCCGCCCGCCTTCGTGATCGACGCCGATCAGGAGCGGCGGCGTACGCAGGGCGCGGATTTCCGCCGTGAGCACCTTCAGTTGTTCGGGAGACTGGTAGTTGCGCGCGAACAGGATCACGCCGCCCACCAGCGGATGAAGGAGCATCTGGCGTTCGTCGTCGCCGAGCGCGGTGCCGGCGACGTCGATCATGACCGGCCCCAGGGGCAGCGCAACGCTCATGGCGTCCGCCCTTCCAGGATCACGTAGGCGGCCGCCATGCTGCGTTCGTCGGTGATGCTCACGTGCATGCCGGTGATGCCGCGCTCGCGCACCAGCGCCTCCAGCTCGGGCGCGAGATCGAAACAGGGACAGCCGGAAGGATGGTTCACCACGCCGATATTGCGCCAGCTCACCGGCCAGCGCATGCCCGTAGCCATCGCCTTGGAGAACGCCTCCTTGGCGGCGAAACGCTTGGCGAGATAGGCGGCCGGCTTGGCATGGCTGCGGAAGCGGCGCAATTCCTTCTCGGTGAGGATGCGCTCGGCGAAGCGTTCGCCGTGGCGCGCGAGCGCAGCCTCGATGCGCGAGATTTCCACCAGATCCATGCCGATGCCGACGATCACGGCGCTAGCTCCGCCGCTGCAAGGTGCTGGCCGCCACGATCAGCGCCTTCATTTCGCGCACGGCTTCGCGCATGCCGACGAATACGGCACGGCTGACGATGGCGTGGCCGATGTGCAGCTCGCGCACACCGGGCAGTTGCGCCACCGGTTCGACGTTGAAGTAGTTCAAGGCATGCCCTGCGTTGAAACGCATGCCGAGGTCGCGGATCGCCTCGCCCGCCTTGCGCAGCGCTTCGAGCTCCTTCACCACCGCCGGGCTTTCGGGATCGCGTCCCTGTGAATGGAAGGCGTGCGCGTAAGGGCCGGTGTGGACCTCGCAGACCGCGGCGCCGATGCGCTTGGCCGCCTCCACCTGGCGCAGGTCGGCGTCGATGAACACGCTCACCACGATGCCGGCGTCCGCCAGCCGCGCCACCGTTTCGCGCAGCTTGCTCTCCTGAGCGACGATATCGAGGCCGCCTTCGGTGGTGATCTCCTGCCGGCCTTCGGGCACCAGCATCGCCATTTCCGGCCGGATGCGCCGGGCGATCTCGACCATCTCCGGCGTAGGCGCCATTTCCAGGTTGAGCTTGATGTGCGTCAGCTCGCGCAGGCGGCGCACGTCCTCGTCCTGGATGTGGCGGCGGTCTTCGCGCAAATGCACGGTGATGCCGTCGGCGCCGCCCAGATGGGCTTCCACGGCCGCCCAGACCGGATCGGGCTCGTAGGTCCGGCGGGCCTGCCGGACGGTCGCCACATGGTCGATGTTGACGCCCAGTTCGATCATCATAGTTGTTGCAGTTCCCTGTAAACGTTGCGACTGTGCAGCGGCTGCTGGTCGAGCCGATGATTGATCAGCAGCCGCATGAGCTGTTTGTATTGCTGCAGCGTGCCCGGGTCGCTGTAATCCTCGTTGGCGATGGCGAGCAGCGTGCGCCCGCGCAGCCTCAGCCTGCCCTCTCCGCGCGAGGGCACGGGGCCACGATCCGGCTCGTAATCATAAAAGGCCTCGGGGTCGATCGGGCCGCCCGTTTCGGCGTCGCGGTCCAGCGTCAGTCCGTAGCCCAGTTCCTTCAGCAGCGTCCGCTCGAAGGCACGCAGCACGCGTTCCAGATCCTCGGCGTGCTGCAACTGGGCGAGCGTGGCTTCGTAATGGTCGAACAGCGCCTCGTGCGGATCCTCGCGCGGCAGGAGCCGCATCAGCAACTCGTTGCAATAGAAGCCGCAGAGCAGCGCGTCGCCTTTGAGCAGCGGCAAACCACCCACCCATTCGCAGCGGTTGAGCGTGCGCACTTCGCCGCGCCCCGACCAGCCGAGCGAAAGCGGCTGGAAAGCCATCAACAGTCCGCGCAGCGACGAGCGCGGCCGCCGCACGCCTTTGGCGAGCAGCGGCAGGCGGCCGTAACCGCGGCTGAAGATCTCCACCAGCAGGCTGGTTTCGCTGTAAGGCCAGGTGTGGAGCACGTAGGCGCGCTCGTTCTCCACCCGGCGGCGGCTGCCCTGCTCCATTTCAACCCGCGTCGTAGCCGAAACTGCGCAGCAGGTTCTCGTTCTCCGACCAGCCGCTGCGCACTTTCACCCAGACTTCCAGATAGACCTTGCAGCCGAAGAGTTTCTCCATGTCCAGCCGCGCCGCCGTGGCGATCTCCTTCAGCTTGGCGCCGCCCTTGCCGATGACGATGGCTTTCTGCCCGGGTTTTTCGACGATGATCGAGGCGTAGATGCGACGCAGGTTGCCTTCGTCCTTGAACTGGTCGATCACCACGGCGCTGCCGTAGGGTACTTCGTCGCCGAGCAGCCGGAACAGCTTCTCGCGGATGAATTCGGCCGCCAGAAAACGCTCGTTACGGTCGGTCAGCTCGTCTTCGGGATAGATGGCCGGCTGCTCGGGCAGGAGCTTGCGCAGCACGGCGAGCAGCTCGTCCTTGTTGCGGCCCTGCTCCGCGCTCACAGGCACGATTTCGGCGCGCTCGAACTCGCTGCCGCAGCGCTGCAGGAAGGGCAGCAGCTCGGCTTCGGAGACGCGGTCGATCTTGTTCACGACCAGCACCAGCGGCATCTTGTCGGGCAGCAAGGCCGCGACCTTGTAGTCGGCAGGCCCGAGGACGCCGGCTTCGACCACCCACATGACCACGTCCACGTCCTGCAGCGAACGCTGCACGTTTCTGTTCAGCATGCGGTTGAGGGTGCCGCCGTGCTCGGTCTGGAAGCCCGGCGTATCGACAAAAATGTATTGGGTGTCCCCGGTCGTGAGGATGCCGAGCAGGCGATGACGCGTGGTCTGCGGCTTGCGGGAGGTGATCGCGAGTTTCTGACCGACCAGCGTGTTCAGCAGCGTGGATTTGCCGACGTTCGGACGGCCGACGATGGCGATCGTGCCGCAGCGAAAAGCTTCTTTCATGGGCCTGTCTGAATCGTTCGCAAAGCTCACGCCCCGTTCAGGGCTTCATGGGCGCGGCGCGCGGCTTCCTGTTCGGCCAGCCGCCGGCTGGTGCCGCTGCCGACGGTCCGGATGCCGAGCGCGGGAATGAGGCATTCGACCTCGAACCGCTGGTCGTGCGCCGCGCCGTGGGTCGCGATCACATTGTATTGCGGCAACGGGTGCTTGCGGCTCTGCAGCCATTCCTGCAGCAGGGTCTTGGGGTCCTTGTCGGCGGTGACCGCGGGATCGAGGGTGTCGAGCAGAGGCTGGTAGAGCGTCATGACGACGTTCTGCGCGGCCTCGAAACCGCCGTCCAGATAGACCGCACCGATGACCGCTTCCAGGCTGTCGGCGAGGATCGAAGGACGGCGGAAGCCGCCGCTCTTCAGCTCGCCCTCGCCCAGGCGCAGGTAGTCGCCCAGTTCGATGCGCACGGCGATGTCGTGCAGGCGCTGCTCGCGCACCAAGCTCGCGCGCAGGCGCGACAGCTCGCCTTCGCGCAGGCGGGTGAAGCGCCGGTAGAGCTCCGCCGCGATGATGAAGTTGAGGATGCTGTCGCCGAGAAACTCCAGCCGCTCGTTGTGCGGCGTGCTGTGGCTGCGGTGGGTCAGGGCCTGCTGCAGCAGGCCGAGGTCCTTGAATCGGTACCCGAGACGGGTTTGGAGGCGGTCGGTCTTCAAGACGGTTGCATGCGCTGAAGTGCTCCCCCGCCGCTCACTGGCGCTCGCTCGCCCCTTCGAAATCGATGACCAGCGTCAGATTCGCGAACAGGGGGATGCGTTTTTCATAGGCAAAGCGGATGCCGTCCCGGTCGACGACCAGATTGTTGGGCGAGATGCCGTCGAAATATTCGACGCTGGCACGTTGCCGGAAGGCATCGCGGATCTCCTTAGGCGAAGTCAGCTCGCTTTGGGCCAGGTCGGCCACGATTTTCTTGACGGTGAAGTACTCGATATATGCGGGCACGATTTTCATCGCCAGGACGGCGACCACGACGATGCCCACGATCAGGCACAGCCCGCCCAGGACGCCGATTCCCCGTTGTTTCGCTCTCATACGCGGCACTCCTCGCCTACTGGAACGATCCGATGCGGCTCGGATCGCTCAAATTGAACCAGATGAAGAACGCCTTCCCGACGATGTTGGCCTCCGGCACGAAGCCCCACACGCGGCTGTCGCTGGAGTCGTCCCGGTTGTCGCCCATCAGGAAGTAATGTCCCGGCGGGACGGTACAAACGAAACCGTCGGCGTTGTAGACGCAGTTGTCGCGAAAGGGGAATTGCATCACGAAGGACACGCCGTCGGGGGCTTCGTCATCGTTCAGGACGGCGTGCCGCACCCCGCCGAGCGTCTCGTAATAGAGCTTGGAGTAGCGGATCTTCTCCCGGTGCAGGTATTCGCCGGCGGGCTCGATCGGAACCGGCACGCCGTTGATGCTCAGACGCTTGCCGATGTACGCCACCTTGTCCCCCGGCAGGCCGACCACGCGCTTGATGTAGTCGTAGGACGGGTCGACGGGATAGCGGAAGACGATGACGTCGCCGCGCTCCGGCTCGTTGATGTCGATGATCTTCTTGTTGATGACCGGCAGCCGGATGCCGTAGGTGTACTTGTTCACCAGAATGAAGTCGCCGTCCTCCAGCGTCGGCAGCATGGAGCCGGACGGAATGCGGAAGGGCTCGACGATGAACGAGCGTAGCACGAACACGATCAGGATGACCGGAAAAAAGCTCTTGGAGTATTCGATCCACCAGGGCTCTTTCGTGCCCGCGGTCCGGTGTTTGCGGAAATACAGGCGGTCGGCGAGGCTGACGCCGCCGGTCACCACCAGTAGCACAAAGAGTAGCAGCGCGAAGTTCATGCGCGGGGCACCGTTTTAGTTGTTCGCTCCCGGGACGGCCTAGCCGCCGGCCTATTTGTTGTCCACCTGCAGGATGGCGAGGAACGCCTCCTGCGGGATTTCCACCGACCCGACCTGCTTCATCCGCTTCTTGCCGGCCTTCTGCTTTTCCAACAGCTTCTTCTTGCGCGTGACATCGCCGCCGTAGCACTTGGCGAGCACGTTCTTGCGCAGCGCCTTGACTGTTTCGCGGGCGATGATGTGCGAACCGATCGCGGCTTGCACGGCGACGTCGAACATCTGACGCGGGATGAGCTCGCGCATTTTCGCCACCAGCTCGCGGCCGCGGTACTGCGCATTGGCACGATGCACCATGAGCGAGAGCGCGTCCACCCGGTCGCCGTTGATCAGGATGTCGAGCTTGACCATATCCGCGGCGCGGTATTCCTTGAATTCGTAGTCGAGCGAAGCATAGCCGCGACTCACCGACTTCAGCTTGTCGAAGAAATCCAGCACCACTTCGTTGAGCGGCAGCTCGTAGGTCAGCATGACCTGCCGGCCGTGGTACTGCATGTTGCGCTGCACGCCGCGCTTGCTGTTGCACAGCGTCATCACCGCGCCGACGTAGTCCTGCGGCACGAAAATGGTGGCGGTAATGATCGGCTCGCGGATCTCGGCGATCTTCGACGGATCCGGCATGCGTGCCGGGTTCTCCACCCGCATGAGGGTACCGTCGCGCAGCAGCACCTCGTACACCACCGTGGGCGCGGTGGTGATGAGATCCATGTCGTATTCGCGCTCCAGCCGCTCCTGCACGATGTCCATGTGCAGCAGGCCGAGGAAGCCGCAGCGGAAGCCGAAGCCGAGCGCCTGCGAGGTCTCCGGTTCGAACTGCAGCGAGGCGTCGTTGAGCTTGAGCTTGGTGAGCGCGTCGCGCAGGGCATCGTACTGGTTCGCCTCGACCGGATAGAGTCCCGCGAAGACCTGCGGCTTGATCTCCTTGAAACCGGGCAAGGGTGCGGCGGCCGGGCGGTCGGCCAGGGTGATGGTGTCCCCCACCCGCGCCGCTTCGAGTTCCTTGATGCCGGAAATGACGAAGCCCACCTCGCCCGCGGAGAGCTGCGGCTTCGCCTGCGATTTGGGCGTGAACACGCCCACCTGTTCGCACATGTGGGTCGCGCCGGTGGACATGAGCAGCATCTTGTCCTTGGGCCGCAGGGTCCCCTCCATCACCCGCACCAGCATGACCACACCGACATAGTTGTCGAACCAGGAGTCGATGATGAGCGCCTGCAGCGGATTGTCCGGATCGCCCTTGGGCGGCGGGATGCGCGCCACGATGGCCTCCAGGATGTCGTCGATGCCCTCCCCGGTCTTGGCGCTGGCGCGGATGGCGTCCTTGGCGTCGATGCCGATGACGTCCTCGATCTCGGCGATCGCCGCCTCCGGGTCGGCCGAAGGCAGATCGATCTTGTTCAGCACCGGCACCACTTCCACCCCCTGCTCGATGGCGGTGTAGCAGTTGGCGACCGTCTGCGCCTCGACGCCCTGGCTGGCGTCGACCACCAGCAACGCCCCTTCGCACGCGGCCAGCGAACGGGACACCTCGTAGGAGAAGTCCACGTGTCCAGGGGTGTCGATCAGGTTAAGGAGGTAGACCTTGCCGTCGCGCGCCTTGTACTGCAGCGCCGCGGTCTGCGCCTTGATGGTGATGCCGCGCTCGCGCTCCAGCTCCATCGAATCGAGCACCTGCGACTCCATTTCGCGGTCGGTCAGGCCGCCGCAGCGCTGGATGAAACGGTCGGCGAGCGTCGATTTACCGTGATCGATGTGAGCGATGATGGAAAAGTTGCGGATATGCTGCATGTCGAAGGCGCGGGCCACAAAAAAGGGCGCCGATTCAGCACCCTTGCGCGTAGTAAGCCGGGAATTCTATCAGGATGCGGCGGTCCCGAGCGCGGCACCCGCCACACCGGTGAGATAGCGGCGCACCGCGGCCGGATCGAGGAAGTAATGGCAAAGTTCCTTGCCCGCGTGGACCAGCACCGGCACCCGTTCGCCGTAGCGCGCTTCCAGCGCCGGATCGCTGTCCACATCGACGACTGCGACGGTGAAGCGGAACTCGTCCTGCAGCGTGCGCAGCGCCCGCTCCATGTCCTCGCAGAGATGGCAGTAACTGCGCCCGTACAGGATCAGTTCGGGAGGAGCCATGGCGCCTCTAGCGGGGCGGCCGGTGTTCGACGGCGTCGGCGATCCGGCGCACGCTCACGGCCGGCGCGTCGCCGACGACGGTCACCAGGTGGTTGTCCACGTTGCGCGTATAGATGTTGAGCGCGCCCTGCCGGAAGGCGCCGAGCCGCGCCTGGCCGGCTTTCGGCCCCAGCGGTTCGATGAACACGGATACGGCCGCCAGCCCGTCGGAGATCACCATGTGGCCGACGTCGAAGCTCTCGCCCATCCGGCGCTTGAGTTCCATGACCTTCCGGTAGCCGGGGGGCAGCTGTTTCAGCGTCCAGCCGAGCTTGCCGAGGTCCGCCTCCACCATGCCGGAGCTTTCCACGCGCCAGTCCTTGCGCTGCCCGGCGAAGCGCGACTTCACCGCGTTGCGGTCGATCGGGCCGCCGATTTCCAGTTCCGTGAACGTGAACTGTTCGACCGGCCGCCCCTGCTCGTCGAAGGTCTTGGCCTTCAACAACAGCCCGGTGTCGAGCTCCGCCCACAGGCGCTGCCCGTAGCGCATGTCGTCGCGCGGCGTGAGGATGATGACCTGGGCGGCGTGTCCGGCGATGCGGTCCACCGGCCCCATGCGCACGTCGTAATGGGCGGCGATATCGTCCAGGTGTTCGCTGCGCAGATGCGGGAACGGGCCGGTCTCGCGCCGGTTGTCGATCTTCACGGTCATGCTGCCCGGGAAGTAGCAGGCGACTTCGTCGTTGGTCCGGACGATTTCGCGCGGCGTGCCGTCTAGCGCTTCGAGGCGCTCATGGATGCCGTCGGCGTCCACGAGCCGGATGATGCGGGCCGTTTCGATATGGTCGCCGCGCTGGTAGAGGAAGGTGCCCGTGTAGCTGAGGTACTGGCTCGCGCTGTACATGCGCGACAGCCATTGCAGGGCTTCGGACTGCTGCGGGTAGGCGGCTGCCCCGTACAGCATCGATCCGGCCGCCAGGGCCGCAAACCATAAACGGTTCATGGCTCAGTGCTGTTCGAGGTCCTGGGACACGGTGCGCGCATAAGGCGCGACCCCCACCATGGCGGAGGCCGGCGAGAAACGCTGATGCGCCATCAAGTAGTCGCTGATGTTGCTGCCGGCCGGCGCGACGTTGGCAACCGGCGCGGTGGCCGGCGCGACGCCGAGCTGCTGGACCGGCTGCGCCGCCGGGGCGGCGACGATCTGGGTTTGCGGCGGAGAAACCATGGGCAGCGCCATCCAGCCGACCAGGGCCACGGCCGCCACCCCGGCCGCGGCCGAGAGCGCGAACCAGGCCGGGTGGCGCTGGAAGCCCGTACGCGAGCGCCGAGGGGCAAGCACGGCCGGCTCCTGCGCGAGCCGTTCGCTGAAGCTGGCCGGCAGGGAGCTGCCATGCTGGCCGCGCAGGACGTCGCCGACGAGGTGGTAAAGGTCCCAGGCTTCGCGCGCCTCGGGATCCTGCTTCAGGCGCCTGATACAGCCCTCGGATTCGGGACCGCTCAGTTCGCCGTCCATGAGCGCCGACACTTCTTCTTTCATCGGTTCACCACCTTCTGTCTTTGCGTGTATCCAACAACGGTCGCAGTTTCGCCGCAATCGCCTCGCGCGCCCTGAAGATGCGCGAGCGCACGGTCCCGATCGGACAGTTCATGATCGATGCGATCTCCTCGTAGCTGAGTCCCTCGATCTCGCGCAGGGTGATGGCCGTGCGCAAATCCTCGGGCAGCTCCTCCATGGCCTGATTGACCGTCGCACCGATCTGCTTGCTCATCAACATGCTCTCGGGCGTATTGATGTCCCGGAGCTGTTCCCCGTCCTCGAAGCTCTCGGCTTCCTCGGAGTCGTATTCGGTCGTCGTCGGCGCGCGCCGTCCCATCGCCACCAAGTAGTTCTTGGCGGTGTTGATCCCGATCCGGTACAACCAGGTGTAGAACGCGCTGTCGCCCCGGAACGAGGGCAGCGCGCGGTACGCCTTGACGAAAGCCTCCTGGGCCACGTCTTCCACTTCCGCTGGGTCCCGGATGAAGCGGGACAGCAGCCGGCCGAGCTTGCGCTGGTACTTGGAAACGAGCAGATCAAACGCATGTTTGTCGCCCGCCTGCGCACGCTCGACCAATTGCTGGTCTATATCCCGGTCACTCATTCGCCGCCGTTTTTCCTGTTGCCTCACGGTTAGCTTGTAAGGCGATGCCAGTCAGGCGGCGGGAGTATACCGGAGCACTCTCGGCGAATTGGCCACGACCTTGCAGCAAGAGACAGGTCCCTTCTGGGTTAGTTCAGTTCGGACGATCGGACGCGAAGGCCGAATGCCAGCGCAGCCACACCCGCAAGCGGCGGAACGCCTCGGCTTCCACGCGGTCCGGTGTAACGAGAATCGCCGTGCGCCGGCCCTGCCCGTCCCGCAGCTCCAGCACGGCGAGCCACGGTGCCGGGACGAGGCCGCCCTCCACCGTCACGGCCCCCGTGGCGCCTGCAAGGGCCAGACCGCCATCGGGGCGGCCGACGAGCCGCAAGCCCGACTGCCGCCACAGTCTTAGCGTCTCTGCGCCCCAGGACAGCAGCACCCCGGCGCAGACCAGGCCGAGCGCCAGCCCTTCCAAGGCGATGAAGGCGCAGGCCAGCCCCAGCAGGTGCATGAACGACACGGCCGCGCAAAGCGCGGCCGGTCGGTGGAGGATGAGGTCCGGAGCCTTCAAATCTGTTTGAAGATCAGCGTGCCGTTGGTGCCGCCGAAACCGAAGGAGTTCGACAGCGCGGCACGGATGCGCATCGGACGCGCCTGCAACGGCACGTAATCCAGATCGCAGGCCGGATCGACGTCGACCAGGTTCGCCGTCGGCGGGGCGACCTGGTGATGGACCGCCAGCACCGAGAAGACCGCTTCGATCCCGCCGGCGGCGCCGAGCAGGTGCCCGGTCATGGACTTGGTCGAGCTCACCGCGAGCTTCTTGGCATGCTCGCCGAAGCAGCGCTTGATCGCGACGGTCTCGGCCACGTCGCCGAGCGGCGTGGAGGTACCGTGGGCATTGATGTAGTCGATGTCCTCGGGATTGAGCCCCGCATTGCGGAGCGCATTGGCCATGCAGCGCATGGCCCCGTCGCCGTCCTCGCAGGGCGCGGTCATGTGGAAGGCGTCGGCGCTCATGCCGTAGCCGGCCAGCTCCGCATAGATCCTGGCGCCGCGCTTCTTGGCGTGCTCGTACTCCTCCAGCACCAGCACGCCCGCCCCTTCGCCCAGCACGAAGCCGTCGCGGCCCTTGTCCCAGGGACGGCTGGCCGTGGCCGGGTCGTCGTTGCGGGTGGACAGCGCGCGCATCGAGGCAAAACCGCCGACACCCAGGGGGCTGACGGTGCTTTCCGCGCCGCCGGCGATGGCGACGTCGATGTCGCCGTACTCGATCAGCCGCATGGCATCGCCGATGCAGTGATTGGAGGTGGTGCAGGCGGAGACCACGGCGTAGTTCGGGCCCTTGAAGCCGTACATGATCGAGAGGTTGCCCGCGATCATGTTGATGATGCTGCCGGGTACGAAGAACGGCGAGATCTTGCGCGCGCCGCCGCTCATCAGCGCCTCATGGGTTTCCTCGATCATCGGCAGACCGCCGATGCCCGAGCCGATGACGCAACCGATGCGCTCGGCGTTGGCTTCGGTGACTTCGATGCCCGAATCCTTGATCGCCTGGATGGCAGCCGCCATGCCGTAATGGATGAAGGCATCCATGCGGCGGGCTTCCTTCGTGGGGATGTATTCGCCCACGTCGAAGCCCTTCACCTCGCCGGCGATCTGGCTGGCGAAAGGTGTGGGGTCGAACTTGGTGATCCGGGTGATGCCGGACTTGCCAGCGGTAATGTTCGCCCAGGCTTCGGCAACCGAATTGCCGACGGGGCAGACAATACCGAGACCTGTGACTACAACTCGACGACGGGACAAAAGAAACCTCGTCTTAGGCTTTCTTGGCGTGGGCGGTGATGTAATCGATCGCCTGCTGCACGGTGGTGATCTTTTCCGCCTCTTCGTCGGGGATCTCCGTTTCGAACTCTTCTTCCAGCGCCATGACGAGCTCGACCGTATCCAGCGAATCGGCGCCCAGATCGTCCACGAACGAGGATTCGTTCTTGATCTCGGCTTCGTTCACGCCCAGTTGCTCAGCCACGATCTTCTTGACGCGCTGCTCGATGTTTTCCATGGGGTCCTCTGTGTTGTGTTCTGAAATCAGAGCGGGCCGCATTGTAGCAGAACTACCCTGCGATACCGCCGGTCCAAATATGCTTCAGCTCATGTACATGCCGCCGTTCACGTGCAGGGTCGTGCCCGTCACGTAGGCAGCCCCCGGCGAGGCGAGGTACACCACCGCCGCGGCCACGTCCTCGGGGCGTCCAAGACGCCCCAATGGGATCTGGTTGAGAAGCGCCTCGCGCTGCGCTTCCGGCAGCGCCTTGGTCATGTCCGTGTCGATGAAGCCGGGCGCCACGCAATTTACCGTAATGCCGCGGCTGCCGATCTCGCGCGCCAGGGCGCGGGTCATACCCGCCACGCCGGCCTTGGCCGCCGCGTAGTTGACCTGCCCGGGGTTGCCGCTTTCCCCCACCACCGAGGTGATGTTGATGATGCGGCCGGCGCGCGCCTTCATCATCCCGCGCAGCACCGCGCGCGAGAGCCTGAACACCGCCTTGAGGTTGGTCTCGATGACCGCGTCCCATTCCTCGTCCTTCATGCGCATGGCGAGGTTGTCCTGGGTGATGCCGGCGTTGTTGACGAGGATGGAGACGGCACCGTACTCGGCTTCGATGGCGGCGATCAGTTGCGTGATGCCGTCGGCGTCGGTGACGTTCAGCACCGCGCCGCGGCCTTTGATGCCTGCGGCCTGGAGCGCTTCGCTCACGGCCGCCGCGCCGGCCTCGGTGGTGGCGGTGCCGATGACGGTCGCGCCGGCTTCCCCGAGGGCGAGCGCGATGGCTTTGCCGATGCCGCGCGAAGCGCCCGTCACCAGGGCGATCTGTTCTTGCAGCATGCTCATCAGGCCTCCTTCAAGGCAGCGATGGTCTGTTCGATGCTGGCGCGGTCGTTGAGCGCGTAGCTTTGCACGCCGTCGGCGATGCGTTTGCAAAGCGGCGCGAGCACCTTGCCCGGACCGCATTCCGCAATGTGCGTGACACCCTGCTCCGCCATCGCGCGCACGGTCTCGACCCAGCGCACGGGATGGTCGGCCTGCTGCACCAGCACGTTCTTGATCGCCGCCGGGTCGGCATGCGATTGCACGTCGAAGTTGTGGATCACCGGAATGCGCGGCGCCTGGATGGTCACGTTCGCCAGGTATTCGCGCAGCCGCTCGGCGGCGGGCGCGAGCAGCGAGGAATGGAACGGCGCGCTCACCGGCAGCGCGACGGCGCGCTTGGCGCCCTTTTGTCGGGCGAGCTCCATGGCGCGCGTCACCGCGGCGGTGTGGCCCGCGATGACCACTTGCGCCGGCGCATTGAAGTTCACCGCTTCCACCACTTCGCCCTGCGCCGCCTCGGCGCAGACGGTACGCACGGCGTCGTCGTCCAGACCGAGGATGGCCGCCATGGCGCCCGTGCCCTGCGGCACTGCCATTTGCATCACCTGCGCGCGGTAGCGCACCAGCGGCAGCGCGTCTTCGAATTTCAGTGCGCCGGCAACGACCAGCGCCGTGTACTCGCCGAGGCTGTGGCCCGCGACCACTTCCGGTTCCGGACCGCCGAGCGATTGCCACACGCGATAGGCGGCGTATCCGGCCGTCACCATCACCGGCTGGGTGTTGACGGTGCGGTTCAGCTCCTCGGCCGGGCCTTCGGCGATCAGCTTGCCGATGTCCTGCTTCAGCACTTCGGAGGCGATGCCGAGCACTTCCTGCACCTCCGGTGCATCGCCGTAGGCCGCGAGCATGCCCACCGATTGCGAGCCCTGCCCCGGGAAAACCATTGCCAACTTCATGCTTGCTCCTTGCTACGAGATCGCATGCGCGACCGTTTACATCTGCACCAGCACCGCGCCCCAGGTGAAACCGCCGCCCACGCCTTCGAGCAGCACCTTGTCGCCGGGTTTGATCCTACCGTCGCGTACCGCCGTATCGAGCGCCAGGGGAATGGAGGCGGCGGAAGTGTTGGCGTGACGATCGACCGTGACGACTACGCGCTCGGTCGGGATGCCGAGCTTCTTCGCCGTGGAATCCAGGATGCGCAGATTGGCCTGATGCGGAATCAGCCAGTCGATATCCGACAATGCGAGTCCCGCCTTGTCGACGGTTTCGCGCGCCACATCGTCGAGCACCTTCACGGCGAACTTGAACACCGCCTGCCCGTCCATCTCGACGAAGGGGTTGCCGACGATCTTGCCGCCGCACATCTTGCCCGGCGCCGCGAGGATGTCGCTGTAGCTGCCGTCCGCATGAAGCGTGCTGGCGAGGATGCCGGGTTGGTCGCCGGCGCGCAGCACCACGGCGCCGGCGCCGTCGCCGAACAGCACGCAGGTGCTGCGGTCCTGCCAGTCGAGGATGCGCGACAGCGTCTCGGCGCCGACGACGAGCGCCGTACGGGCTTGTCCGGCGCGGATGAAGCTGTCGGCCGTGGCGAGCGCATAGACGAAACCGCTGCACACCGCCTGGATGTCGAAGGCGGTGGCGCCTTTGTTGCCGAGCTTGTTCTGCAGCAGACAGGCGGTGCTGGGAAAGACCTGATCGGGCGTCGTCGTGGCGACGATGATGAGATCGAGCTCGTCGACGCTCACACCCGCCTGATCGAGGGCCTGCCGGCTCGCCTCGAGCGCCAGATCGCTGGTGGTCTGGCTTTCCTCGGCCAGATAGCGCTGACGGATGCCAGTGCGCGTGGTGATCCATTCGTCGGAGGTGTCGACGGTCTGGGCGAGTTCGTGGTTGGTAACAAGCCGGGTTGGCAATGCGCTGCCGGTGCCGATGATGCGGGAGTAAGTCACGTGGTCTCCGGAACTGCGAGGCGCTGCGTGATGCGCGCCAGGACTTCGTTGCGTACTTCTTCGCTGGCGCGTTCCAGCGCGCGGGCGAAGGCAAAGGTATCTGCCGAGCCGTGGCTCTTCACCACGATCCCGCGCAGACCGAGCAAGGTGGCGCCATTGTAACGGCGATGATCGACGCGGTTGCGGAATGCGGACAATACCGGCCAGGCGAACAGGGCGGCAATACGGGTGAGCGGATTGCGGGTGAATTCCTCCCGCAGGAAGTGCGCCAGCATCTGCGCCAGCCCCTCCGAGGTTTTGAGCGCGACGTTGCCGACGAAGCCGTCGCAGACGATCACGTCCGCGGCGCCCTTGTAGATGCCGTCGCCTTCCACGTTGCCGATGAAATTCAGGTCGGAGGCGCGCAGCAGTTCGGCCGCCTGCTTCACCACCTCGTTGCCCTTGATCGACTCCTCGCCGATGTTGAGCAGGCCGACCGTGGGACGTTCCTTGTGCTCCACGGCGCCGAACAGCGAAGCGCCCATGAGCGCGAACTGCAGCAGATGCTCCGGTTCGCAATCGACGTTGGCGCCGAGGTCGAGCATGTAGGTGCTGCCGCACATGGTGGGCAGCACGGAGACGATGGCCGGCCGGTCGATGCCCGGCAGGGTCTTGAGGACGAAACGGGCGATGGCCATGAGCGCGCCGGTGTTGCCCGCGCTGACGCAGGCATCGGCTTCGCCGTTCTTCACCAGGTCGATGGCGACGCGCATGGACGAATCCTTCTTGTTGCGCAGCGCCAGAGCCGGCGCCTCGTCCATCGCCACCACTTCGCTGGCGTGGTGGATGCGCAGCCGCTCGTGCGGCACGTTCTGGTGCTGCCCGAGCTGCGTCCGGATGGCCTCTTCCTGCCCGACCAGGATGACCGAGACGGTGGGGTAGTTGGCAAGGAACTGCAGCGTGGCCGGCACGGTCACGGTCGGGCCGTGATCGCCGCCCATGCAGTCAACCGCCAGTCTGACGTCCGTTTTCATGACGCTCAGGTCCGCGCCGGGTCCCGTGCACCAGGCACGCGGCTATGCCAAACCCTCCCCCACCTCGTCCGCCGGACGGCTTTAGTCGTTCTTGGTGTTGACGACTTTCTTGCCGCGGTAGTAACCGCTCGGGCTGATGTGATGACGCAGATGCACCTCTCCGGTCGACGGCTCGATGGCCAGCGGCGGATTGCTCAGACCATCATGCGCACGACGCATGCCGCGCTTGGACGGCGACTTCTTGTTCTGCTGAACGGCCATTTGGCAGCTCCTTCAACTCTGCTATTGCGATTCTTTCCCGGTTCACACAAGGAACTCGCCTTGTGCCGCGTTTGAATGCGACGCCGCTCATCGCGGGCGCGACGCCATTCAACCTTCGGAATTTCCCTTCTTCAATGCCGCAAGTGCCGCAAACGGCGACGACCGCTCCGCTTCGGCAGGCAGATCGCAGGTCTCGTGCATCGGCACCATCGGCAGCGACAGAATCAGTTCGTCCTCGATCAGTTCGCTCACTTCCATGTTCGGCGTGGCGAGCACCCGATCGACGTCGTCTTCCGCCGACTCGATGAAGGCAGGATCGACAGCCAGCTCCAGCTCGTTGCGGACGGCCGCGGCATGCTCCAGAGACCCCAGGCAGCGCTGGCATTCCAGTTCCAGCACGCCGTCGATCGTCACGCGCAACGCGAGCCGGCCTTCGGCATTGCTGCAGCCCTCGATCTCGTAATCGACGCGCGCAGCCAGACAACCGAATTCCGCCAGACGCGGAAAGGCCTCGAGTTCGAGATGACCGGACCGCCGTTCGCGCTCCTGCGCAAACTGCAGTCCGTCGATCTGTCCTGCTTGCGACATAAGCAGCGGATGATATTATTTTTCAGTTTCAGTCGTCAAAAAAATCAGAGAGGTAGCGCGCTTTACGCACGGTTACGCCGCGCCCGCCCGTCCATGACCCGTCCACGCCTCGTCCTTGCCTCCACCTCGCCCTATCGCCGCGCGCTCCTGGAACGGCTGCGCCTGCCTTTCGAGGTCACCAAGCCCGAAGTGGACGAAACGCCTCTACCGGACGAGGCGCCCGACGCCCTGGCGCTGCGCCTGGCCGAGGCCAAGGCGCGGGCGCAGGCCGCACAGTTCCCGGATGCGCTGCTCATCGGTTCGGACCAGGTGGCGGTGCTCGACGGCCGGCCGCTGTCCAAGCCCATGACGCACGACAACGCCGTACGTCAGCTGCGTCTCATGCGCGGAAAAGAGATCGCGTTCCTCACCGGGCTGGCGGTGCACAACGCCGCCACCGGGCGCACGCTGAGCCGCCTGGTGCCCTATCACGTGCGCTTCCGCGATTTCTCCGACGACGTCATCGAGCGCTATCTGCGGGCCGAACAGCCTTACGATTGCGCGGGCAGCGCCAAGGCCGAGGGACTGGGCATCGCCCTCATCGCCGGCATGCGCGGCGATGATCCCAACGCCCTGATCGGCCTGCCGCTCATCGCCCTCGTCGATCTGCTCAACGAACACGGCTATCAGGTCCTGTGAGCGGCACGCTTTATCTCATCCCCGGTCCGCTGGGCGGCCAAGTGCTGGCCGACGTCCTTCCGCTCACGGTGATCGAGCGCCTGCGCAACCTCGAATATTTCATCGCCGAGCATCCCAAGAACGCGCGCGCGTTCATCAAGCTCAGCAACCCGCCGCGCGCCATTTCGCTGCTGCGCATCGAAAGCATCGGTGCCGACACGGGCGGGGAAGAGCTCGACCGCCTGCTGCAGCCGATCCTGGAAGGCAAGGACGCGGGCCTCGTGTCCGATGCGGGTGCGCCGGCCGTGGCGGATCCGGGCGCGAAGCTGGTCGCCCGCGCCCACGCCAAGGGCGTGCGGGTGGTCCCGCTGGTGGGGCCTTCGGCCATCCTGCTCGCGCTGATGGCCTCGGGGCTGGAAGGCCAGCGCTTCGCCTTCCACGGCTATCTGCCGGTCGAGGACGAGGCGCTGGTCGCGCGTATCAAGGAACTGGAGCGCCGCTCGCGCACCCAGCGCCAGACGCAGATCTTCATCGAGACGCCCTACCGCAACGACCGCCTGCTGCGCATCCTGCTCGATACCTGCGCACCGAAGACGCGCCTGTGCCTTGCCACGCATCTCACCCTGCCGGACGAGTCGGTGCGCACCCTGTGCATCGACGAATGGCGCAAGGCCGCGCCGCAGATCGGCAGACGGCCCACGGTCTTTCTGCTGCAGGCCTGAGCGTTCAGCGCACCGAGAGGGACTTCGGCGCGACCGGCTGCAACAGATCGGCCATGGTGCTGCCCAGGCGCTTGGCGAAGCGTTCGGCAAAACCCTCGCGCTGCGTGAAGTCGGCGAGCCGCTCGGCCTTGATCACGTCGCGCGCCACGCTCTGCACGCTGCCGAACGCATCCGCCAGCCCGATTTCCAGCCCGCGCGCTCCGGTCCAGATCAGGCCGCTGAACAAGCCGGGCACTTCCTTGAGGCGCTGGCCGCGTCCCTGCTTGACCGCCTCGATGAACTGTCCGTGTATCTCGGCCAACATCGCCTTGGCATGCTCGACGTGCTCGGGTTGCAGCGGCGAGAAAGGATCGAGGAAGGCCTTGTTCTCGCCCGCGGTCAGCACCCGCCGTTCGATGCCGAGCTTGTCGATCGCCTCGGCGAAACCGAACTGATCGATCACCACGCCGATCGAGCCGATGAGGCTGGCCTTGTTGACATAGATACGGTCGGTCGCGGCGGCGATGTAGTAGCCGCCGGAAGCGCAGATGTCCTCCACCACCGTATAGATGGGGATGTCGGGGTACTGGCCGCGCAGCCGGCGGATCTCTTCGTAAATGATGCCGGCCTGCACCGGGCTGCCGCCCGGGCTGTTGATGCGCAAAATGACGCCGCGGGTGTTCTTGTCCTTGAACGCGGCCTGCAAGGAACTCACGATGTTCTCGGCACTGGCGTCGCCATCGGTGGCGATGACGCCGTCGATCTCGACCAGCGCCGTATGGCCTTGGCCGCTGTCCGCGGCCGGCCGCCAGTCCAACGCGAGAATCAGGAACAGCGTCAGGTAGGCGAACCCCAGCAGCTTGAAGAAAATGCTCCAGCGCCGGGCGCGGCGCTGCTCTTTCAGAGCGCTGAACGCCAGACGTTCGAGAACGCTGCGCTCCCAGTCCTTGTTGTTGTCGTCCGCCATAAAACCTCAATCGTCCTGTTGCAATTCGACAAGACCGTCGCGCTCCACCACCGGTACCGGAATCAGCCGGCCGCCCACGCAGGGCCCGGCGCGGCAGACGCCGGTCGCCGGATCGTACAGCGCGCCGTGCGTCGCGCACATGAGCATGCCGGTTTCAGGATCGAAAAACTGCCCCGGCTGCCAGTCCAGCTCGATGCCCACATGCGCGCACCGGTTGAGATAGGCCCGCACAGCCCCGTTGTGGCGTACCGCGAAAGCGGACAGCGTCCGGCCGTCGCGTTCGATGCTGAAGCGTACGCCCGCACCGCCGTCCACCAGCGCTTCGCTCGCGCAGATCACGCGTGCCGACGCAGCCATTGCTGCAAGCCTGCCACGGAATCGACCAGCGCCAGCGGCGCCATGCGTTGCAGCTCATCCGCCGGGTGCGCGCCGTACGTGACGGCAACGGCCGCCACCCCGGCGTTGGCCGCCATGCCCAGGTCATGGGTGGTGTCGCCGATCATCAGGGTGCGTTCCCGCTCGGCCCCGAGCTCGTCCATCAGCTCCAGCAGCATGTCCGGGGCCGGCTTGGGCGTGCACTGGTCGGCGCAGCGGGTGGCGACGAAACGCGGCTTGAGGCCGGTGGACTCCAGCACCCGCGCGAGACCCGCCCGGCTCTTGCCGGTGGCCACCGCAAGCAGATGGCCGCGTTCCTCCAGCTCGGCCAGCATTTCCGCCGCGCCGCCGAAGAGCGGCAGGTGAGCGTCCTGGGCGAACCAGTGGAAGCGGTAGCGCTCGATCAGTTTGTCGTAGTCGGCCGGGCGCAGATCCGGGCAGATGTGCGCCATGGCGTCCCGTAGGCTGAGCCCGATGACATGACGCGTCCGCTGCGCGTCGGGGACCGGATAGCCCAGGTCGCGGCAGGCATTCTGCAGCGCATAGACGATCGCCGCAGCCGAGTCCATGAGCGTCCCGTCCCAATCGAAAACAATCAAATCAAATCTTTGCGACATCTTCTTAAGTATTGGCCTCAATAAAGGCGGCCAGCTCGCGCGGCAGCGGCGACGTCAGAGCGAGCGGCTCCTCAGTCAGCGGGTGCCTCAATCTCAGTTCGCACGCGTGCAGGAACATGCGCTTCAGGCCCGCTTTGGCCAGCTCCCGGTTGAGCGCGTAGTCCCCGTACTTGTCGTCGCCCAGGATCGGGTAACCCAGATGCGCCAGGTGCACCCGGATCTGGTGCGTGCGGCCGGTGTCGAGGATGGCACGCAGCAGCGTATAGGAGCCGACGGCCTGCACGAGCTCGAACCGGGTGCGCGCTGCCTGACCGGCTTTCCGATCGACACTGACCCGACGTTCTCCTTCGTTCGTCAAGTACTTACGCAGCGGAAGCGAGACTTCACGTGAACTTTGCCTCCACTGCCCCTTGACCATCGCGTAGTAGGCCTTATGAATCCGGCCCGCCCGCATCGCGGCATGCAGGCGCGTGAGCGCCGAGCGCTTCTTGGCGAGCATCAGCAGGCCCGAAGTCTCTTTGTCCAGCCGGTGGACCAGTTCCAGGAAGCGGGCCTCGGGCCGCGCCGCGCGCAGCAGCTCGATGGCGCCGAAACTGATCCCGCTGCCGCCGTGCACCGCCACGCCGGCGGGCTTGTCGATGACGAGCAGCGCATCGTCTTCATAGACGACGTTAAAACCCGGGTCGGACCGTCTCGCGGGCGCGGCCTTCGGCGCACTGGTACGCACGGGCGGGATCCGGACCTGATCGCCGGCGTTCAACCGGTAGGTCGCATCGACCCGCCGGCTGTTGACGCGCACCTCGCCGGAACGCAGCAGCCGGTAAACGTGGGCGCGCGGCACGCCCTTTAATTCGCGCAGCAGGAAGTTGTCGATCCGCTGCCCCGCGCTACCCTCGTCCACCTCGACCCAGGCCACCCGGGGCGGCGCCGCCTGCGCCGGCGTGCCGGCGTGCCGCGGTGCCTTTTTTAAATCCTTCATTCTGCTTATACTCGCTTCGCTGCCTTCGATCGCGGGACAGCGGCCTCGGCGTTCGTTCCGGGAGAGTAAACAGCGTCGTGCATACTCCCCTGACAAGCGTCTGCGCCGCCAACACGTCCCCCGCCAATGGAAGGTCTGCGAAACCGCGGCATCGGATGAAAGACTGCGAGGCTTGCGAGCGCCGGAACGGCGCCCACGCGCCGGTATACCGCGTCAGGAGAGCCGGGCCGCATCAGGCAGAGCTTCTACGCCGCGAAGGTGGGCTCGTTTCAAGCAGAAGCCCTACAGCTGGTTAACTCGCTCACCAAAAAGTAGCGATAGTAATTCATTTTCATTTCAGCGCGACGGATCACTACGGAGTTTGTTGAGGGATCGTTTCATGTATCGCTACGCAGGCCCGAGGGGGCGAAAGTGCGCTGCTCGACGAATGTCGCCGCCCGCCCCCCGACCGTCTGCCCGATCCGCCTCAAGAACTTCCTAGAGGATATGCGCTGCCGACTGTGTGGTGGCGCGAGAAGCACCGACGAACCCCACTGACCAACGTACCAAGTCTCCACACAGGATGACGATGTAATTGCGTCCGAAAAGTCAGCGGCGTTTAGTCCTGCCCGCGCGCAGGAGAAGAACTAAATGAAGCGCATGCTGTTTAACGCGACGCAGGCCGAGGAACTCCGCGTCGCGATCGTCGATGGTCAGAAACTGATCGACCTCGACATCGAATCGGCCAGCAGGGAACAACGCAAGAGCAACATCTACAAAGGAGTCATCACCCGGATAGAACCGAGTCTCGAAGCGGCATTCGTCGACTACGGCACGGAACGCCACGGCTTCCTGCCCTTCAAGGAGATCGCTCGCTCGTACTTCAAGCGCGATGTCGATCCCGGGCGTGCGCGCATCGCGGACGTCATCGACGAAGGCACCGAGCTCATCGTTCAGGTGGAGAAGGACGAGCGTGGCAACAAGGGCGCTGCGCTCACGACCTTCATCAGTCTGGCCGGGCGCTACCTCGTCCTGATGCCCAACAACCCGCGGGGCGGCGGCGTCTCGCGCCGCATCGAGGGCGAGGAGCGCAACGAGCTGAAGGAGATGATGGACCGCCTGAACGTGCCTCCGGGCATGAGCATCATCGGGCGGACGGCCGGCATCGGCCGCACCTTCGAAGAGCTCGAGTGGGACCTCAACTACCTGCTCAAGCTCTGGAGCAAGATCGTCGAGGCGGCCGAGCCGCAGCACGACGAACACGGCAAGCTCCTCAATCCCGCCCCCTACCTCATCTACCAGGAATCCAGCCTGGTCATCCGCGCCATCCGGGACTACTTCCAGCCCGACATCGGCGAGATCCTGATCGACACCGACTCGATCTACGAACAGACGGCCGCGTTCATGGCGAACGTGATGCCGGACAACGTCCACCGCGTGAAGCGCTACAAGGACGATATCCCGCTGTTCTCGCGTTTCCAGATCGAGCACCAGATCGAGACTGCGTACGCGCGCCAGGTGTCGTTGCCTTCCGGCGGCGCGATCGTCATCGACCATACCGAGGCGCTGGTCTCCATCGACGTCAACTCCGCCCGCGCCACCAAGGGCAGCGACATCGAGGAGACGGCCTTCCGTACCAACCTGGAGGCGGCCGACGAGATCGCCCGGCAGTTGCGGCTGCGCGACCTGGGCGGGCTGATCGTCATCGACTTCATCGACATGGAGAACCAGCGCAACCAGCGCGAGGTCGAGAACCGGCTGCGCGAAGCGCTGCGCTACGACCGCGCCCGGGTGCAGATGGGCAAGATCTCGCGCTTCGGTCTGCTGGAACTGTCGCGCCAGCGGCTGCGCCCCTCGCTTGGCGAAGGCATCACCATCACCTGCCCGCGCTGCAACGGCACCGGCCACATCCGCGGCGTGGAATCGACCGCGCTGCACATCCTGCGCATCATCCAGGAAGAGGCGATGAAGGAGAACAGCGCCGCCGTGCATGCGCAGGTGCCGGTGGATGTCGCCACCTATCTCCTCAACGAAAAGCGCGCGGACATCCACTCCATCGAGGCGCGGCTGAAGGTCAACGTGGTGCTGATCCCCAACATCCATCTCGAGACGCCTCACTACCACATCCAGCGTCTGCGCCACGACGACCTGAACCAGGAAGGCGCGCTGCCGCCGAGCTACAACCTGGTGCAGGTGCCGGCGGAAGAAAATGTCATCGCGCTGAAAGAGGAACGTCCGCCTCGGCAGCAGGCGGCGGTCCAGGGCGTGACGCCGGAACAGCCGGCACCGCCCGCGCGGCCCGCCCAGGCGCCGTCTGCCGAAGGCGCGCGGCCGGGCATCATCGACCGCATCTTCGGCTGGTTCCGGCGCAGCGGCAAAACGGCGGCTGCCGCCACCACCGAAAAAGCCGCTGCGGCGCCGAACGGACGCGCCGAACCCCGCCGCGAGCGCCAGGACCGCGGCAAACGCGCCGAGCGCCAGGAACAGCGTCAGCGCAACCAGCAGCAACAGGCGCGCACACAGGAAAAGGAGACGCAGCGTCAACAGCGCGAAGCCCGCGAACAACAGCGCAACGAACAGCGGCAACAGGCCCGCGAACGCCAGCGTGAAGCCCAGCAGCGTCAGCAGCAGCGTGCCGCCGAGCAGGAAGCTGCGGCCGCACCGGTGAACGGCAACGGCCAGCCCGCCGCGCCAACCTCCGCTGCCGAGGAAGGCCGCGAGCGCAGGCGGCGCCGCGGCCGTCGCGGACGCGGCGGCGACCGGGGCGAACGCCAGGAGCAGCCACGCAGCCAGCAGACCGCTGAAGCGCCGTCCCAAACGACGCCGGCCGCCGAGGCAGTGCCGGCGCCTGCGGCGGAACCGGCTGCGCCCGAGCCTCAGGCCATCCCGGTGCCTGAGGCGCAATCGCAGGTCGAGCGCGGCGTAGCAGTAGGCGAGCTGGGCGAACGGGTCCGTGAACCCTCCCCCGCTCCCGCCGAGACGGCCGAGCCGGTACGGACAACGGAGGAAGCGCCGGTGCCGCAGACGCCCGCCGCTTCCACCGCGGCGACAGCGGTTCAGCCCCCGGCCGCGGCCGACGAGCACCCCACCGAACCCGCTCCCGTAGCGGCGCCGCAACCCGCGGAAACGGTGCGGGCGGAACCCTTCACGCCCGCCGAATCGCCGCTACCGGTCGCTTCGATGCCCGTGCCCCCTGCCGCGCAGGAGCCTGAGGCCCAGACGGCGGCACCTCAATCCGCGTCCTCGTTCAACCCCGAGGAAGTGCTGAAGGACAGCGGCCTGGTGCTGATCGAGACCAGGCCGGATGCGGCGCTGCCGGAACCCGAACCCGAGATGGCCGTACCGCAGGCACCGCGCCGGCGGCGCGAACGCCGTCCGCCGCCGCCCAGCGAGCCGCTGGAACAGGTGGAAACGCGCAAGTAGGCGCCCGAACGAAAAAAGCCGCTCGACCGAGCGGCTTTTTTCTTGCGCGGCCGGCCCCTCTAGCGAACGTACTCGAGTTCGGCGCGCACTTCTGCCAAAAGGCCTTCGCAACTGTCTTCCAGCAGGTCGAGCACGAGTTCGAAGCCTTCGGGGCCGCCGTAGTACGGATCGGGCACGATGCTGTGGCTGGCGTTGCGCGCGTAGGCCATCATCATCCTGATCTTGTGCGCAGCGGCCGGGTTCGCCATGCGCGACATGATGCGGTAGTGATCGTCGTCCATGGCGAGCAGCAGATCGAAAGTCTCGAAGTCGCGCCGCTCCAGTTTGCGTGCGCGCAACCGCGACATGTCGTACCCGCGCCGCCGCGCGGCCAGTTGCGAGCGCGGATCGGGCGGTTCTCCGATGTGATAGCCGTGCGTGCCGGCGGAATCGACGCGGATCAGACCGCTCAATCCCGCGTCGGCCACCATTTTGCTGAACACCGCCTCGGCGGTGACGGACCGGCAGATATTGCCGGTGCAGACGAAAAGTACGGAATAACGGTGCGTCGAAGTCATGCACCGTAGTGTACGAGGTCTGCGGACCAATGTGGCCGCAAGACCGTGCGCTCAGCGCGACCAGCGCATCCGCAGCATGCCCTGCTTGTCGTACTCGGCGTCCAGCCGGCCGCCGTAACGCTCGCGCAGCGTCTCTCCGATGTCCCGGGCGAGCTGAACTTCGGTCGTGGTGAGCCGCATGCCGCCGGGCGTCGGTTCGATGTCCATCAGCCGTTGCAGCGGATTGTCACGCTGCAAGGCCTCCTCGCGCTGCAGGGCCACACGCTTGAACTCGTCCCGATGCCGGGCCACCGAGGCCCCTTCCATGACGAGGGTGGCGGCCGGTAGTTGGCGACGCTGGCGCTCGCAAGCCGGGCAGCGAACCTCGTGTGCGGCAAAGGGTACCGCGCCCCAGCGCCAGCGCCCTTCGTAGTACACGGCCTCGCAATCGGGACAGCGGGCCGGCGACAGGACCGTCACGGGCGGCTTCGGCTCCAGATACCTCCTGTTGGCCGGCTGCCAGGCCCACTCGCCGCGCCTCACGTTCGGTTCAAAGTTCATTTCACCCTCGGCAAAAATCGTTAAGGCTTTTGCAAACGGCAAGCGCCTTCGTTGTCCGAACCAACGATAGCGCGGCAGACGCGCCGGTTCTTGACCGGCGTCAAGCATTGTTCGGGCCGGGTCAGCCCGCGGCGGAGGAACGCAGGTCGGGAGGCAACTGGTCGATGCCGAGCATACGCTTCTTCAGCTCGGCGAGCTGGTCGCGCACCTCGGCGGCTTTCTCGAACTCCAGGTTGCGCGCGTAGTCCAGCATCTGCTTCTCGAGGCGTTTGATTTCGCGGGCGAGCTGCTTCTCGCTCATGTTCTCGTAGCGGGCCTGCGCTTCGGCGGCGCGCAGCTCCGAACGGACGTCTTCCGCACCGTAAACGCCGTCGATGATGTCCTTGATGCGCTTAGATACGCCCTTGGGCGTGATGCCGCGCGCCTCGTTGTAGGCGATCTGCTTGCGGCGACGGCGCTCGGTCTCCTCGATCGCCCGGCGCATGGAGTCGGTCACCGTGTCGGCATAGAGGATCGCCGTGCCGTTCAAGTGCCGCGCCGCCCGGCCGATGGTCTGGATCAGCGAACGCTCGGAACGCAGGAAACCTTCCTTGTCGGCATCCAGGATGGCGACCAGCGACACCTCGGGAATATCCAACCCCTCGCGCAGCAGGTTGATGCCGACCAGAACGTCGAACTCGCCCAGGCGCAGGTCACGGATGAGCTCGACCCGCTCCACCGTCTCGATTTCGGAGTGGAGATAGCGCACTTTCACGCCGTGCTCGCGCAGGTATTCGGTGAGGTCCTCGGCCATGCGCTTGGTAAGCGTCGTGACCAGCACACGCTCGTTGCGCGCCACCCGGGCGTTGATCTCGGACAGCAGGTCGTCGACCTGCGTCGAGGCCGGCCGCACTTCCAGCTTCGGGTCCACCAGGCCGGTCGGCCGCACCACCTGCTCCACGATCTGGGCGGAACGTTCCAGCTCGTATGGCCCCGGCGTCGCCGAGACGAAAATCGTCTGCGGCATCATGCGCTCGAACTCTTCGAACCTCAGCGGCCGGTTGTCCAGGGCCGAAGGCAGCCGGAAGCCGTACTCGACCAGGTTCTCCTTGCGCGAACGGTCGCCGCGGTACATGCCGCCCACCTGCGGAATGGTGACATGGCTCTCGTCGATGAACATGAGGGCGTCGGGCGGCAGGTAGTCGAGCAGCGTCGGCGGCGGCTCGCCGGCCTTGCGTCCGGAGAGATGGCGCGAGTAGTTCTCGATGCCCTTGCAAAAGCCCATCTCGTTCAGCATCTCGAGATCGAAACGGGTGCGCTGCTCGAGCCGCTGCGCCTCCACGAGCTTGTGGTTGTCGTGGAAGAACTTGACCCGCTCGCGCAACTCCTCCTTGATGGCCTCGATCGCGCGCAGCACGGTCTCGCGCGGCGTGACGTAGTGGCTGGACGGATAGACGGTGAAGCGCCCTACCCTCTGCAGCGTCCTGCCGGTGAGCGGATCGAACAGCATCAGGCTGTCGACCTCGTCGTCGAACAGCGTGATGCGCAGCGCCGTCTCGGAGTGCTCCGCCGGGAACACGTCGATCACGTCGCCCCGCACCCTGAAGACCCCGCGCTTGAACTCGAAATCGTTGCGCTGGTACTGCATGGCGGCAAGGCGCGCAATGATGTCGCGTTGCGACACGCGCTCCTTCTCGCGCAGATGCAGGATCATGCCGTGGTAGTCCACCGGGTCGCCGATACCGTAGATGCACGACACCGTGGCGACGATGACCACGTCGTTGCGCTCCAGCAGCGCCTTGGTGGCCGAAAGACGCATCTGCTCGATGTGGTCGTTGATGCTCGAGTCCTTCTCGATGTACAGGTCGCGCGAAGGCACGTAGGCCTCCGGCTGGTAGTAGTCGTAGTACGAGACGAAGTACTCGACGGCATTGTTCGGGAAGAACTCCCGGAACTCGGCATAGAGCTGCGCCGCCAGCGTCTTGTTGGGCGCCAGCACCAGCGCCGGCCGCCCCACCCGGGCGATCACGTTCGCCATGGTGAAAGTCTTGCCGGAGCCGGTGACGCCGAGCAGGGTCTGGAAGGCCAGGCCGTCGTTCAGACCTTCCACCAGCTTTTCGATCGCCTCCGGCTGGTCGCCGGCGGGCGCGAAGGTCTGATTCAGCTGAAACGGGCTGTTGGGGAAAGTACGGAGCAAGGGTAAAATCGCGGACTCGTCCAACGAACCTCAGTCTAACACGATGAGTTCCGCCTCTTCTGCCCTGTTCGCCCGCGTCGAAATGGCGCCGCGCGACCCCATCCTCGGCCTCACCGAAGCCTTCAACGCCGACCCCAACCCCAACAAGGTCAACCTCGGTGTCGGCGTCTACTACGACGACAACGGCAAGCTCCCGCTGCTGGAATGCGTCAAACGCGCCGAGCAGGAAATGGTGCAAAAGGCGACGCCGCGCGGCTACCTGCCCATCGACGGCATGGCGGCCTACGACGCCGCGGTGCAGAGCCTGGTGTTCGGCGCCGATTGCTCGGCTGTTAAGGACAAGCGCATCGTGACAGTGCAGTCGCTGGGCGGAACGGGCGGCCTGAAGGTCGGCGCCGATTTCCTGCGGCGCCTCAATGCCGACGCCCAGCTCTGGATCAGCGACCCGAGCTGGGAAAACCACCGCGCCCTGTTCGAAGCGGCGGGCTTCAAGGTCAACACCTACCCCTACTACGACCCGGCAACCCACGGGGTGCGTTTCGACGCCATGATCGACTGCCTGAATGGCCTGCCCGCGGGCTCGGTCATCGTGCTGCACGCCTGCTGCCACAACCCCACGGGCGTGGACCTCAGCGCCGACCAGTGGACGAAAGTCATCGAAGTCGTCAACGCGCGCGGCCTGGTGCCCTTCCTCGACATCGCCTACCAGGGCTTCGGGGACGGCCTGGACGCCGACGGCGCGGTCATCCGCCGCTTCGCCGAAGCCGGCGGTCCGGTGTTCGTAGCGAACTCCTTCTCCAAGTCGGTGTCGCTCTACGGCGAGCGCGTCGGCGCGCTGAGCATCGTCACCGCGAGCGCCGAAGAAGCCGCGCGCGTGCTGTCGCAGGTCAAGCGCGTCATCCGCACCAACTACTCCAACCCGCCCACCCACGGCGCGCAGATCGTCGCCACCATCCTGACCAACCCCGAGCTGCGCAAACTCTGGGAGCAGGAACTGGCGCAGATGCGCGAGCGCATCAAGAGCATGCGCAGCCAGCTCGTGGACAAGCTCAAGGCGCGCGTGCCCGGTGCCGAATTCGACTTCGTTATCAGGCAGCGCGGCATGTTCTCCTACTCCGGACTGAGCAAGGAGCAGGTGCACAAGCTGCGCGACGAATACGCGATCTACGCCGTCGACACCGGCCGGATCTGCGTCGCCGCGCTGAACTCGAAGAACATCGACTACGTCGCCGACGCGATCGCCAAAGTGATCGCCTGAGCCTGACGGCCGAAGCGAAAAAAGGCCCGGCATCGCCGGGCCTTTTTGTTTATGCGCACCGCCTTCGGATCGCCTCTGACGCGCTCCAAATCCGGCGGCGCGGAAAAATGAAAAAGGCCCGAATTGATCGGGCCTTTTATCGAATTCTGGCTCCCCGACCAGGGCTCGAACCTGGGACCTGCGGATTAACAGTCCGTCGCTCTACCGACTGAGCTATCGGGGATTTGCGAGTCCGTAATTTTAGCGACAGACACCGTACCGGTCAAACAAGAAACGGACGAGTCTTCGGTCGTTGCCCGCGTTCTGGCGATGTGGCGCGCATCACGGATAGAAGCTGAGCACCACGCGCGCATCCAGCCGTCCGGATTCCTGGTCCGGCACCACCTTGTCGAAGGCCGCACCGTAGGACACGTTCACATACCAGCGCTTGCCCGAGCGCCACGTGATGCCCACCCCCGCTCCCGTGATGCTCTCCTTCGGCTCCGGAAACACCGCACCGTGGTCAAGGAAAACATAGCCGGTGAACTCCCCCCAGAGCTGCCGGTGCACCTCCAGCTGCACGTTGTAGCCGCGCGCCGCCGACAATATCCCCTGCTCGTAGCCGCGCACGCTGTGCAAGCCGCCCACCTGATACAGCTCCGAGGCCGGCGCCTGCTCCTTGTTCAGCCAGTACCACCCCAGGTTCGCCGCCACCGTCATCGCGTTGCCCACCGGCCAGATCACGTTCACGCTGCCGCTATAGGCGAAGAACGACGGCCACTTTTCCGTGTCCGAATCCACCGACGCATGCGACAGCGTGTGCGTGGTCATCCACCGCCCCCAGCGCTCGGCGCGGTCGTAGCTCGTGCCCACGGAAAACTTCGTCACCTTGCTCTCGCTGAACGGCACCCCGCTGATCTCCGTCTGCGAGTCGCTCAACGACCCCGAGACCGACACGTCCCAGCGCGAACGCTCGTCCACATACACCGGCTGCAGGTAGCTCAGCATCAGCGTCGAGGACGTGCCCGTGATGTCCAGCGCCTCGAACGGCCCCTTGACGATCTCCAGGTCGTTCTGCGCGTAGCTCAGCGCCAGCCGCCCGTTCCGACGGTTCACCGGCACGTTGTAGCTCAGACTCCCGGTGAGCGTGCCGTCCGAGCCCACCAGATAAGCCGCAAGCTGGTCGTCCCAGCCGAACAGCCCGTTACGCCGCGCGTACAGCCCCAGCTGATACTCCCCCGTGCTCTCCGCGCCCTGGTTGTCCAGAAAAAACTGCAGCACGTTGCGATCCGGCTCCTGCACCGAAAGCAGCACATCGGTCAGCCCATAGCCCGCCCCCGGCTGCAGCGCCGCCTTGAGCTGGATGTCGCTGGTGCGGTTGAAACGGATCAGCGCCCGCTGCAGCGCCTCGGTGTCCACGATCGCCCCCTGCTCCATGGCGATGCGATCCAGAATGAAGCGCTCCTTGGTGTAGGCATTGCCGCTCACCTTCAGCTCACCCAGCCGCCCCTCCACCAGCTCGACGCGCACGATGCCCGCTTCGATCTTCTGCGGCGGCAGCACCGCCTGCGCCGTGCCGATGCCGCGCGCACGGTAGGCGGCGTTGATCTTGCCCACCAGCTCCTGCAGCTCGGCAAAGCCCACCGTGCGCCCCACATAGGGCCGCGCAAGCGCCGTCAGTTCCTCCCGGCTCAGGAAGGCCGAGTCGTTGATGCGCACCCCCTTGAGCTCGAAGCGCACGCCTTCGGCAGGCTGCGCCGCAGGCGCCGGCGGCGGCTCTTCCGCCTCGATGGGATCACGGATCTCTTCCTTGGGCGGCTGCTGCTGTTCGAGCTCCTGGCGCTGCTCCAGCGTGCGCTTTTGCGCCGCCCCAGACTCCAGCGCCGGCGGAAACGCCGGCGGCCGCGGCGCCTGTGCCCAGGCCACCGTGCACGCCACAAACAGCCCGACGGCCAATCCCAGACGACCGCCGGCACCCATCGAATCGTTGTTCATTCTTCTTCGCACCCGGAACACACCGCCCGTGCAGCCCTCTCTCAACAAAAGAGCGCGCGGACAGCACTGTGCCCGCGCGCCCTGCCTGAGCGGCCGCGCAAACCTGTACTACTCCTCCTCC
>JGI26049J44785_1000006_pt1 | contig 104182 bp, 92 predicted proteins | sample HigsolmetaGSP11D_FD_44785 | JGI IMG/M metagenome (IMG submission 44785)
GGCTTGTAAAAAGCCGCGGCCCCCCCGGCCGCGGCAGAAGTACTACCGTATGCCGGTCCTTTGCGGACCGGCATGCTTTCACGAGCTTACTGCTTGGCCAGNAAGCCCGCCGCCTTCATGAGCGCCTTGTGGGTTTCCTCGGCTTCCGCCACCCACTTCTTGAACTCCTCGCCCGTCATGAAGGTTTGGTTGAAGGCGCCTTTGGCCATGAAGTCCTTCCACTCGGGGGTCTCGCGGACTTTCTTGAACAGCTCAACGTAGTAGTCGACCTGCTCCTGGGTCACGCCCCCGGGCATGAAGATGCCGCGCAGCATCACATAGTCCATGTCGACGCCCGCTTCCTTGCAGGTCGGGATGTCGTACCAGGACATGTCGCCGGCGACCTTCTCTTTGTACGGCATGCGCTCGTTGTCGAACACGCAGAGCGGCTTCAGGTTGCCGCCGCGCCACTGGGCAACGGCCTCGGCGGGGTTGTTGACCGAGGAGTCGACGTGGCCGCCGACCAGCTGGGTCGCCACCGTGCCACCGCCCTTGAAGGGGATGTAGGTGAACTTGGCGCCGGTCTGCTGTTCGATACCGATCGTGATGATCTGGTCTTCCTGCTTGGAACCCGTGCCCCCCATCTTGTACTTGCCGGGGTTGGCCTTGACCATGTCGATGTATTCCTTCGCGGTCTTGGCCGGGTTGTCCTTGTTCACCCAGAGCACGAACTGGTCGAGCGCCAGCATCGCAACGGGCGTGAGGTCACGCCAGTTGAACGGAACGCCGGTCGCCAGGGGCGTGGTGAACAGGTTCGACAGGGTGATGATGATCTTGTGCGGATCGCCCTTGGAATTCTTGACCTCCATGAAGCCTTCCGCGCCGGCACCACCCGCCTTGTTGATCACCACCATCGGCTGCTTCATCAGGTTGTGCTTCTTGATGATGCCGTCGATGAGGCGTGCCATCTGGTCAGCACCGCCGCCGGTACCGGCCGGAACGATGAATTCCACCGTCTTGGTCGGTTCCCAGGCATGGGCGGGGGCTGCCGCAAAGGCTGCAGCCGTAGCGGATGCAATTACCGCCAATCGCAGCGGCTTGAGCGTGCGAAACGTCATGAGTACTCCTCCTTAAGTGGATTGCTGTGCCGGCCACCTGCTCCCTTGCGGGAAACTACCTCTGCGGTGGCTTTTGAAGGCTCGTTATTGCGCCGTATTGTTCCCTACTTTTGCGCGCAAAACGCTTGATCGCGATCAAGCCCCGAAGCCGAATCCTGCGACCAATGCTCCGCCCGCAAAACCGGGTATGCGGCGCGGCCCGAGAGCCAGCGCCGCTAGTGTGCACCAAAATTCCAGCTTGTACACCTGGAAATTCGGGTATGCCCGACGCGAGGCGTCGGGGATTGCCCTACCGGACAACCAGAACCGGCACCTTGGACAGGTGCAGGGTCTTGGTCGCCACCGACCCCATCACCACCCCCGCCAGGCCGGTCCGGCCGTGGGTGCCCATGACGATCTGGTCCACGCCGTTCTCCTCGGCAAAACGGGTGATGGACTGGGCCGGATCCCCCACGACGATGTGGGTGGCGTACTTGGCGCCGGCAGCGTCCAGAGCCTCCTGGGCGGTCTTCAGTTCCTTGGCCGCCTCGTCCTGGTGGAACTTCTTGATGTCCTCGGCGCTGACGAAGCGGCTCACGTCCGCAGGCAGGGCGGGCTGGACGTTGATGAGATGCAGCTCGGCATTCGCGAGGTTGGGCAGCAGCCCGATCACGTACTTGACCGCTCGCAGCGCGCACTCGGAGCCGTCAACCGCTATCAGNATTTTTTTCATGAATGTTCTCCTCGTCTCTTAGGTGGAAAGGCGGCTCGCGCCGCCCTCCGATCCGATCAACCGGCCAGGTCGACTTGTTTTTCTTTCTCGGTTTGCCGTTTGGCAAGCGCCTTGCCGATGGCAATCACGATGATCGCGCCGATGATGCCCGTGATGTACTCCAGTTTCACGCCGCCCACGAAGGCATGGCCGGCTTCATCGGTGGTGAAGGTCGACCTGACCCAGTCGGCAATGGCCGGGTCGGTCACCGCCATCTCGCCTGCGACGAAGCCCAGCAGGCCGCCGCCGATGGTGATGATGATCGGGAAGCGTTCCATCACCTTGAGCAGCAGGGTGCTGCCGAAGACGACCAGCGGGATCGAGATCGCCAGACCGATGACGAGCAGCAGGAAGCTGCCCTTGGCCGCGGCCGCCACGGCGATCACGTTGTCCAGGCTCATCACCAAGTCGGCGATCANGATGGTCCGGANGGCCGCCCAAAAGCTGCTGGCAGCCTCTTCGCCGCCCTCCTCCGACTCCTCGGGCAGCAGCAGCTTCACACCGATCCACAACAGGAGTGCGGCACCTGCGAGCTTGAGGTAGGGCAGTTTGAGCAACGCCACAGCGAAGAAGGTCAGGATGATCCGCATCACGATCGCTGCGCCGGCTCCCCCCCAGACCGCGATTTTCTGCTGGTGCGGCGGCAGCGAACGCGCCGCCAGGGCGATGACCACGGCGTTGTCGCCGGACAGGACGATGTTGATGCCGATGATCTTCATCAGCCCCGCCCAAAATTCAGGTGATCCGAACTCCATAGCGTTGTCTCCTAGTCAATGAAAATCGTTATTTGCTCTCCCCGGCTACGAGTGGCCGGGGCGCTTATGAAAACGCCGGGCAAGCGCTTGCGCACGTGCCCGGCGTTCCACCTTCACGGAAGCTTAGAACAACCCGACGACCTTACCGTCGACCAGGTCGATCTTCTCCGCGGACGGCACTTTCGGCAGACCCGGCATGGTCATGATGTCGCCGCAGATCATGACGATGAACTCCGCACCGGCCGCCAGGCGCACTTCGCGGATGTTGACGGTGTGGCCCGAGGGCGCACCGCGCAGGTTCGGATCGGTGGAGAAGGAGTACTGCGTCTTCGCCACGCAGATCGGGTAGTGGCCGTAGCCTTCGTCCTGCAGCTTCTTGATCTGGTTGCGCACCTTCGAGTCGGCGGTGATGTCGGCCGCGCCGTAGATCTTGGTGGCGATGGTCTTCATCTTCTCCCACAGCGGGGCGTTCTCGTCGTACACGAACTTGAAGTTGTTCTCGCCCTTCTCAATGAGCTCGACCACCGTCTTCGCCAGGTCGACGGCGCCCTTGCCGCCTTCCGCCCAGTGACGCGCCACCACGACCGGCACGCCCATCTGCGACATCTTGCGCTTGAGCAGATCGAGTTCGGCCTCGGTGTCGAAGGTGAAGTTGTTGATCGACACCACGCAGGGCAGACCGTAGTGGTTCTGCACGTTGTAGACGTGGCGCTCCAGGTTGGCGATGCCCTTCTCGAGCGCGGCCAGGTTCTCCTTGTTGACTTCCTTGACGTCGACGCCGCCGTGGAACTTCAGCGCGCGCAGGGTCGCGACGATCACCACCGCGTCAGGACGCAGACCCGACTTGCGGCACTTGATGTCGATGAACTTCTCGGCGCCGAGGTCCGCACCGAAGCCGGCTTCGGTCACGACGTAGTCGGCCAGTTTCAGCGCGGTCTTGGTGGCGATCACGGAGTTGCAGCCGTGCGCGATGTTGGCGAACGGACCGCCGTGGATGAACGCGGGGTTGTTCTCCAGCGTCTGCACCAGGTTCGGCTTGAAGGCATCCTTCAGCAGGACGGTCATCGCGCCGTGAGCGTTCAGTTGACGCGCCGTGACCGGCTTCTGGTCGCGGGTATAGCCGACGACGATGTTGCCCAGACGGTTCTTCAGGTCTTCCAGCGAGTTCGCCAGGCAGAAGATCGCCATCACTTCGGAGGCCACGACGATGTCGAAGCCATCCTCACGCGGATAGCCGTTGCCCGGGCCGCCCAGCGAGTTGACGATCTGGCGCAGCGCGCGGTCGTTCATGTCCAGCACGCGCTTCCAGGTGATGCGACGCACATCGATCCCCAGCTCGTTGCCGTGGTGGATGTGGTTGTCGATCATCGCGGCCAGCAGGTTGTTGGCCAGCTGGATGGCGTTGAAGTCGCCCGTGAAGTGCAGGTTGATGTCCTCCATCGGCACGACTTGGGCGTAGCCGCCACCGGCCGCGCCGCCCTTCATGCCGAACACCGGACCCAGGGACGGTTCACGCAGGCAGATGACCGCTTTCTTGCCGATCGCGTTCAGCGCGTCGCCCAGACCCACGGTGGTGGTCGTCTTGCCTTCGCCCGCGGGCGTGGGGCTGATCGCCGTCACCAGGATCAGTTTGCCGTCCTTCTTGTCCTTGAGCGAGTCAACGAACTCGAGCGAGACCTTGGCCTTGTAGTGGCCGTAGGGCTCGAGGTGCTCGTCGGGAATCCCAAGCTTTTGCGCCACTTCCGTGATGCGCTTCATCTTAGCTGCCTGGGCGATTTCGATATCTGAAGGCATTACCTTGTCTCCTGGAATTCTTAGTCGCTAAAAAAGGATAACGGCCATGCTCTGGCCGCATCAGAACCGGCGAAATATAGGCGGTGGGGGGAAGGCGCCACATTGACGAGCATCAATAGATGCCCACCCCTCGAAAGCAAAACCCCGGTCGCGAGGACCGGGGTTCGGCTTGCACGGCTGTGCGTCTTAGGCGACCGCCAGCGCCTGCCCGCCGCCGTAGCTCAAGCGCTGCGGCTTCTCGCCGCCGGCGGTCACCTTGACCGCGCAGTACTTGAACTCCGGAATCTTGCCGAACGGGTCGAGCACCGGGTTGGTGAGCTTGTTCGCCGCCGCTTCGTAGTAGCAGAAGGGGATGAACACCGCGCCGCGCGGCGTGCCCTCGTCCATGCGGACATAGAGCGAGATCTGGCCGCGGCGCGAAGCCACCGTGATGATGTCGCCGGGCTTGACGCCCAGTTGGGCGATGTCGAGCGGGTGCATCGACGCCACCGGCTCCGGCTCCAGCGCGTCCAGCACGCCGGAACGGCGGGTCATCGACCCGGTATGCCAGTGCTCCAGCTGACGGCCGGTGATGAGCACCATCGGGTACTCGTTGTCCGGACGTTCGGCCGCCGGCAGCAGGTCGGCGGGGACCAGCTTGGCCTTGCCGGTGACGGTCGGGAAGGTGTTGGTGAAGATCACCGGCTCGCCCGGATCGCCCTCGTTCGGGCACGGGTACACCACCGCGGAGTCGCGCTCCAGGCGCTCCCAGGTGATGCCGCGGATCGAGTCCATGGCCTGGCGCATCTCGTTGAACACTTCCTTGGGATGCGTGTAGGTCCACGGCAGGCCCAGACGCTTGGCCATCTCGACGATGATCCAGAAGTCCTCGCGCGCGTCGCCGGGCGGGGTCAACGCCGGGCGGCCGAGCTGGACGGTCCGGTCGGTGTTGGTCACCGTGCCGAGCTTCTCGGGCCAGGCGGTGGCCGGCAGCACCACGTCGGCAAGATAGGCCGTCTCGGTCAGGAAGATGTCCTGCACCACCAGATGCTCGAGCTTGGCCAGACCTTCGCGGGCATGGTCGGCCTCAGGGTCGGACATCGCGGGGTTCTCGCCCATGATGTACATACCCTTGATCTTGCCGTCGCAGGCGGCGTTGATGACTTCCACCACCGTCAGGCCGGGTTTGGGATCCAGCTCCATGCCCCACAGCTTCTCGAAGCGCGTCTTGGCCTCGGGGTTGTCCACGCGCTGGTAGTCCGGGTAGACCATCGGGATCAGACCCGAGTCGGACGCGCCCTGCACGTTGTTCTGGCCGCGCAGCGGGTGCAGGCCCGTGCCCGGACGGCCGATCTGGCCGGTAATCATGGCCAGCGCGATCAGGCAGCGCACGTTGTCCGTACCGTGGGTGTGCTGCGACACGCCCATGCCCCACAGGATCATCGACGCCTTGGAGGTCGCGTACAGACGCGCCACCTCGCGGATGGTGTCGGCCGGGATGCCGCAGATCGGCGCCATCGCCTCGGGCGTGAACTTCTGGACGTTCTCCTTGATCGCCTCGTAGTTCAGCGTGCGGGTCTTGATGAACTCCTCGTTCACCAGGCCTTCGGTGACGATGACGTTCAGCATGGCGTTCAGCAGCGCCACGTCGGTGGACGGGTTGAACTGCAGCACGTAGGTCGCGTGGCGCGCCAGGTCGGTGCGGCGCGGGTCGGCGACGATCAGCTTGGCGCCTCGCTTGGCCGCGTTCTTGATCCAGGTCGCTGCGACCGGGTGGTTCACCGTCGGGTTGGCGCCGATGACGATGATGACCTCGGCCTTCTCGACGTCGCGCACGGGGTTGGACACAGCACCCGAGCCGATGCCTTCCAGCAGCGCCGCAACGCTCGAGGCGTGGCACAGTCGCGTGCAGTGGTCGACGTTGTTCGAGCGGAAGCCGGTGCGGACCAGCTTCTGGAACAGGTAGGCCTCTTCGTTGGTGCCCTTGGCGGAACCGAAGCCGGCCAGCGCCGAGGGGCCNTCGCGGTCGAGGATCTTCTTCAGGCCGCCGGCGGCAAAGTCGAGCGCCTCTTCCCAGGTCGCCTCACGGAAGACCTCGTGCCACTTGTCGGGATCGACCACGAAGTCCTTGGTCTTGGGCACACCGGGCTTGCGGATCAGCGGCTTGGTCAGACGGTGCTTGTGATGCACGTAATCGAAGCCGTAGCGGCCCTTCACGCACAGGCGCGACTCGTTCGCGGGACCGCCGCGGCCCTGCACGTAGATGATCTTGTTGTTGCGGACGTGGTAGGTGAGCTGACAGCCGACGCCGCAGAACGGGCAGACGGAGTCGACTTTCTTGTCCACCTCCATGAGGCCGACGTCGCGCGCGGGCATGAGCGCGCCGGTCGGGCAGGCCTGTACGCATTCGCCGCAGGCGACGCAGGTCGAGGCGCCCATGGGGTCGTCCAGGTCAAAGACGATCTTGGAATGCTCGCCGCGGTAGGCGTAGCCGATCACGTCGTTGACCTGCTCTTCACGGCAGGCGCGCACGCAGCGCGTGCACTGGATGCAGGCGTCGAGGTTGACCGACATCGCCGGATGCGACAGGTCGGCCCGCGGCTGCTGGCGCGCGGGGAAACGCGGTTCGCCCACGCCGAGTTTCTTGGCCCAGAGGTCCAGTTCCGAATTGAGCGTATAGCGCGTCTCCGGCTGGTCGGACAGGAGCAGCTCCAGCACCATCTTCTGGGCCGAGACCGCCCGCTCGGAGTCAGTAACCACTTCCATGCCGTCCTTCGGATAGCGGCAGCAGGAAGGAGCCAGCACGCGCTCGCCCTTGATCTCCACCACACAGGCGCGGCAGTTGCCGTCGGGGCGGTAGCCTTCCTTGTAGCAGAGATGCGGAATCTCGATCCCGTACTGCTTGGCCGTCTGGATGATCGTCTCGTCGGCACGGCCGATCACCGTCTTGCCGTTGATCTTGAACTCGACGGGCAGGGCCGCGACTTCCTGTTTGCTGATTGCTGTCATAGGGTCACCCTTACGCCAATTCGTTCGGGAAGTACTTCATTACGCACAGGACAGGGTTCGGCGCCGCNTGCCCGAGGCCACAGATGGATGCGTCCATCATGGCCGTCGAAAGTTCCTTCAGCAGCTCCTGATCCCACTTCTCGGCTTCCATCAGCTTGACCGCCTTGGCCGTGCCCACGCGGCAGGGCGTGCACTGGCCGCAAGACTCGTCGGCGAAGAAGCGCATGATGTTGCGAGCGGCCATCTTGGCACTATCCTTGTCCGACAGGACGACCACCGCAGCGGAGCCGATGAAGCAGCCGTACTCGTTCAGAGTGTCGAAGTCCAGCGGAATGTCGCCCATCGACGCCGGCAGGATGCCGCCGGAGGCGCCGCCCGGCAGGTAGCCGTAGAAGGTGTGGCCATCCTGCATGCCGCCNCAGTACTCCTCGATGAGCTCCTTGATGGTGATGCCCGCCGGCGCGAGATGCACGCCCGGCTTCTTCACCCGGCCGCTGACCGAGAAGGAACGCAGGCCCTTGCGGCCGTGGCGGCCGTGGCTGCTGAACCACTCGGGACCTTTTTCCTGGATGTCGCGCACCCAGAACAGCGTCTCCATGTTGTGCTCAAGGGTCGGCCGGCCGAACAGACCGACTTCCGCCACATAGGGCGGACGCAGGCGCGGTTCGCCGCGCTTGCCCTCGATCGACTCGATCATCGCGGACTCCTCGCCGCAGATGTAGGCACCGGCCCCGCGCCGCAGCTGGATCGGCGGCAGCGGGAAGTCGGCCTTCTCGGTGAGGTTCTTGAGCTCTTGCTGCAGGATCTCGCGGCAGCCGTGATACTCGTCGCGCAGATAGATGTAGACCTCGGCAATGCCTACCGCCCACGCGGCAACCAGCATGCCTTCCAGGAAGCGGTGCGGATCGCGTTCGAGGTAGTAGCGGTCCTTGAAGGTACCCGGCTCGCCCTCGTCGATGTTCACAGCCATCAACCGCGGTTCGGGCTGCGAGGAGACGATGCGCCACTTGCGCCCCGCCGGGAAGCCGGCGCCGCCCAGGCCGCGCAAGCCGGAGTGCTCCATCTTGGCAATGACCGTCTCGCGGTCCACGTGCCCTTCCAGGCAGTCCTTGATGAGCTTGTAGCCACCGTTCTTGACGTATTCGTCGAAGCCGATGTGACCGGGGGTGATGATCTTCAGATCCGGGTGCGAGCCGGAGCCGTGCTTGACGGCCTTCTCCTGCACCAGCTTCTGCACCTTCTCCACGGTCGCATGCGGCACCGGGTTCTGACCCACCACCGCGACCGGCGCGGTCTCGCAGCGGCCCACGCAGGGCGCGCGCAGCACGCGCACTTCCTTGCCGAGGATCTGCGGGAGCTTGGCGAGCAGCTCGTTCGCCCCCGCCATCTCACAGGACAGCGATTCGCAGACGCGCACCGTGATCGCGGGCGGCGCATCCTCGCCGTCCTTCACCACGTCGAAATGGTGGTAGAAGGTCGCGACCTCGTACACCTCGGACATCGCCAGCTTCATTTCGTGCGCGAGCGCGACGAGGTGACGATCGGACAGACAGCCGTAATGATCCTGGATCTTGTGCAGATGCTCGATCAGCAGGTCGCGCCGGCGCGACTCGTTACCCAGCAGCGCCTGCACTTCGGCCAGGGCCTGGGGATCGGGGCGGCGACCTTTCAACGTCGGCCGCACTTTGATGGGCACGAGAGGAATGGGTTGCGAATTGCCGCGATAGCGGTCGTTCATATTAAGCCTCTTTCCGGTCACGGTTTCCGCGGCTGAAGCCTTGGTGGTTCTTTGACCGACGGGATTGAAATCAGGAAATTCTAGCGATTCGACATTGCGCCTACGATTGACCCCTGTCAACAATAGGAGGCTCGAACACCAACCGATCCGGACTGAAGAAAGCCGAACCTAAAGGGCGCCCATGACAGAGGCGAGCCGGGAGTTTACCACCAAGCTATATGGCGGCGTCCCACCGTGCCCAAGAGGAAGCAATGATCTATTAATTACTTTCCTCGATAACCGTTCCGATGGGCATCGGCCGGCATATCGGAGGCGAGGCGCTAGCCGGCGCGTTGGAGGAACGCCAACAGCTGCTCGTTGAATGCCGCGGGCATTTCGAGGCTGGCGAGATGCCCCGCACCGGGCACGACGCGCTTCTCCGCCCCCGCTTCGCGCACCAGCGCGTCGGCCATGAGATGGAAATCCGGCATGTCGTACTCGCCCACCAGGGCGAGCACCGGGCCGCGCAGTTGAGCGAGCCGTTTGACGACCGGCGGGTCGAGCGTCCGCGCCGGATCCTGATGGATGAAATGCCAGCCGCTGTAGTCGGCCACCATGCGGCGCAGCCGCGCATAGACCGCGTCGTTGCCGCGCGCGATGGCGAACACCGGATGCGCCAGCCAGGCCGCCTTGGCTGCGGCCACGTCCTTGCGCTGCCCTGCGGCGATCACAGGCNCGTAGGAATTCAGCAACTCCTTGGACCATTCCCAGCCGCCGAGCACCGCATCGGCCAACGCGAGCGACCGCCACTGACCGGGATACGAGACCGCGTAGTCGAGCGCCAAGCGNCCCCCCATGGATGCTCCCACGAGATGCGGCCTATCGACGCCGAGCTGCGCGAGCAGCGCGCGCAGATCCTCGACATGCGAATAGGGCACGCCTTCCGCAGGCAGGCTCGAGCGGCCGAAGCCGCGCGCGTCGTAAGCGATGAGGCGGTAACGTCCGGCGAGCGCTTCGAACTGCGGCGCCCACATACGGGTGTCGAGCGTGAAGGCGTGCAGCAGGATGACGGGATCGCCGCTGCCCGCCGCTTCGTAGTAGAGCCGGCCGCCGTCCACCTCGACGTAACCGGTTTCGCGCGATGCGCCGCCCAGAAGCGCGCCGGGACCGGCGCAGCCGCCGAGCAGAAGCGAAAAGCCGGCGGCGGTCAGAAACCGCCGCCGGCTATCGCATTGGCTGGGTTGATGAGTGTGCCGATCGATCGTGTTCAACGTGAGGCCGTCTGTGCGCTACCTAGCTTCCGTCACCGTTCGGTCGGACTCCCAGCTCCAACCACCCTCCTCCGGGTTCTGGCCAGTCCGACTGAAGTCGCAGTATGGCGCGCCGGCTACCGGGAATACAGTCGTGCGGACAAAGATTCACAACCGCCCGGCGCAATCGCCGTACCGCGAACTTCAACCGGATGGTATTCGATCGGGAAAGAAAAAAGGGCGCACACTGCGGCGCGCCCTTTGTCGTCTGCTTAGGCCTTCTTGAGGACTTCGGCCACCAGCTTGCCCATCTCACCAGGGTTGCGCGTGGTACGGATACCGCACGCTTCCATGATTTCGAGCTTCTCCTGGGCCGTGCCCTTGCCGCCGGAGATGATCGCACCGGCGTGGCCCATGCGTTTTCCGGGCGGCGCGGTGACACCGGCGATGAAGCCGACGACCGGCTTCTTCATGTTGTCCTTCACCCACAGCGCGGCGGTTTCCTCGTCGGAACCGCCGATCTCGCCGACCATGATCACCGCGTCGGTGTCGGGATCGTCGTTGAACATCTTCAGCACGTCGATGTGCTTCAGACCGTTCACCGGGTCACCGCCGATGCCGACGACGGTGGACTGACCGAAGCCGTACTCGGCCAGCTGGCTGGCGGCTTCGTACGTCAGCGTACCGGAGCGGGACACCACGCCGATGCGGCCCTTGCGATGGATGTGGCCGGGCATGATGCCGATCTTGATTTCGTCGGGCGTGATCAGGCCGGGGCAGTTCGGGCCGAGCAGCAGGGTTTCCTTGCCGCCCTTGGCGACCTTCTCCTTCATCTTGTTGCGCACGACGATCATGTCGCGCACCGGGATGCCCTCGGTGATACAGATCACCAGATCCAGATCGGCCTCGACGGCTTCCCAGATGGCGGCGGCCGCGCCTGCCGGCGGCACGTAGATCACGGACACGGTCGCGCCGGTGGCTTCCTTGGCTTCCTTCACCGAAGCGTAGATCGGGATGCCCTCGAAGTCGGTGCCGGCCTTGGTCGGATGCACGCCGGCGACGAAGCAGTTCTTGCCGTTGGCATAGTCACGGCACATGCGGGTGTGGAACTGGCCCGTCTTACCGGTGATGCCTTGGGTGATGACTTTGGTGTCTTTGTTGATGAGGATCGACATGTTCCTCGCTCCTTATTGCTTCTGGGCCGCGGCCACAGCCTTCTGCGCCGCGTCAGCCATGTTGGTGGCCGAGATGATGGGCAGGCCCGATTCGGCGAGGATCTTCTTGCCGAGATCGACGTTGGTGCCTTCCAGACGCACCACCAGCGGCACGTTCAACTTCACTTCCTTGGCCGCCTGCACCACGCCGGTCGCGATCACGTCGCACTTCATGATGCCGCCGAAGATGTTGACCAGGATCGCCTTGATCTTGGGGTTCTTCAGCATGATCTTGAAGGCTTCGGTCACTTTCTCGGCCGTGGCACCGCCACCGACGTCGAGGAAGTTGGCCGGGTTGCCACCGTAGAGCTTGATGGCGTCCATGGTCGCCATCGCCAGGCCGGCACCGTTCACCAGGCAGCCGATGTTGCCGTCGAGCGAGATGTACGACAGGTCGTACTTGGAGGCTTCGACTTCGGCCGGATCCTCTTCGTCGAGGTCGCGCATGGCGACGATCTCGGGATGACGGAACAGCGCGTTCGAGTCGAAGTTCATCTTCGCGTCGAGCGCCAGCACCTTGCCGTCACCGGTGACGATGAGCGGGTTGATTTCCGCGAGGCTGGCATCGGTTTCCCAGAAAGCCTTGTAGAGGCCCTGCATCACCTTGCGGCCTTCGCCGATGGAGGCTTCCGGAATGCCGATCTTGCGGCACAGATCGTCCGCTTCGGCATCGGTCAGGCCGGTGGCCGGATCGACGAAGACCTTGTGGATCTTCTCGGGCGTTTTCGCGGCCACTTCTTCGATTTCCATGCCGCCTTCGCTGGACGCCATGACCACCACACGCTGGGTCTGACGGTCGACCACCAGGCCGACGTACAGCTCCTTCTTGATGTCGGCGCCTTCCTCGATCAGCAGGCGACGGACCTTCTGGCCTTCGGGACCGGTCTGGTGCGTCACGAGCTGCATGCCGAGGATCTTGCTGGCGTTTTCGCGGACCTCGTCGAGCGATTTCGACACCTTCACACCGCCGCCCTTACCACGGCCGCCAGCGTGAATCTGCGCCTTCACCACCCAGACGTTACCGCCCAGTTCCTGCGCAGCCTTGACTGCTTCGTCAACGGAGAAACACGGAATGCCGCGCGGCGTGGGAACGCCGTACTTGCGCAGCACTTCTTTGGCTTGATATTCGTGGATTTTCATCGCACCCCCTTGGTGTAGCACGCGAGTGTGGAAGATGCCGCAGGGATGCGGCATTGACTGAAATCAAGCTAAATCTTTTGCGCGCCGCAAAGAAACGCACGGACGAGCCGCAAAAAGACTCAGCAAGACCGGAAAGGCGCGGAGTTTAGCACGCGGACGCGCCGCGGCGTTGATCTGCGCGAAGCACGGGCGGCCGGACCGGCCGCCAAGCCGCGCACTACAATGGGCGACGGCGTGACCGGAGGAGGCATGATGGCGTTCGTACTCGCATTCGATCAGGGCACCACCAGTTCCCGGGCGATCGTCTTCGACGAACGCGGGGTCATCCGCGGCATGGCGCAGGCCGAGTTCACCCAGCACTTCCCGCAGCCCGGCTGGGTGGAGCACGATCCCATGGAAATCTGGCGCAGCCAGCGCGATGTGGCCGCCGCCGCGCTGGAGAACGCCGGCGTACGCGCCCGCGACATCGCAGCGCTGGGCATCACCAACCAGCGCGAGACCACCCTGCTCTGGGACCGCCGCGACGGCACGCCCGTGTACCGGGCCATCGTCTGGCAGGACCGCCGCACCGCGGCCGATTGCGAAAGGCTCAAGGCGGCCGGACACGAGCAACTGGTGCGCGCGAAAACCGGGCTGGTGCTCGACCCCTATTTCTCCGGTACCAAGCTCGCCTGGCTGCTCGACCACGTTCCGGGCGCGCGCGAACGCGCGGAGCGCGGTGAGCTCGCTTTCGGCACGGTGGACACCTGGCTCGTCTGGCAACTCACGGACGGCGCCGTCCATGTCACCGATCCCACCAACGCCAGCCGCACCCTGCTCTACAACCTGCACACCGGCGACTGGGACGACGAACTGCTCGCCCTGTTCGGCATCCCGCGCAGCGTGCTGCCCGAGATACGCCCTTCCTCGGGCGTGATCGCCGAAACCGCGCCGCACTTGTACGGCCGCGCCATTCCCATCGCCGGCATCGCCGGCGACCAGCAGGCTGCACTCTACGGCCAGGTCTGCCTGCAGCCCGGCATGGCCAAGAACACCTACGGCACCGGCTGCTTCATGTTGCTGCACACCGGTGCGCACTGCATCGCCTCGCAGCAGGGACTGATCAGCTCGCGCGCCGCGACCGCGCCGGGCGCAGCCCCGGAATACTGTCTCGAAGGCAGCGTGTTCGTGGCCGGTGCGGTGGTGCAATGGCTGCGCGACGAACTGCGGCTCATCCGCCATGCGGCGGAGATCGAGACCCTGGCCGGCCAGGTTCCGGATGCCGGCGGCGTCTATTTCGTGCCGGCCTTCGCCGGCCTCGGCGCCCCGCATTGGGATCCTTATGCGCGCGGGGCGATGTACGGCCTGACGCGCGGCACCACTGCGGCGCATCTGGCGCGCGCCGTACTCGAATCCATCGCCTTCCAATCGGCGGACGTTCTGCGCGCCATGGAACAGGACGCGGGCAACCGCCTGGCGGAGTTGCGCGTGGACGGCGGCGCCGCAGCCAACGATCTGCTGATGCAATTCCAGGCCGATCTGCTCGGTGTGCCCGTGGTGCGTCCGGTGGTGCAGGAGACGACCGCGCTCGGCGCGGCGTACCTGGCCGGTCTCGCCACCGGTGTCTGGCACAATCCCGGGCAACTGAGCGCGCTCTGGCAGCAGGACCGGGTGTTCACGCCGAAGATGAGCCGCGACGAAGCGGAACAACGCATGCGCGGCTGGCGACGCGCCGTCGAGCGCTCCCGGGCCTGGGCGGCGGACTAGACGCCGCCTGGCATCCGACGCTGCCGGCCTTCAACCCTAGGGAGGATTTCGTTGCAGGTGCCCGCACTCGCCCGAAGNGATCCAGATCTCAATCGCCCGGTCTTCTACATTTCGGCCGGGTTCGTCGTCGTCCTGGTCCTGCTGACCGTACTTTTCACCGACACGATGTCGGCCGCGCTTGCCGCACTGCAGGCCGGCATCGTCGCCAATTTCGGCTGGTTCTACATCCTGGCGGTCGCCTCCTTCCTATTTTTCGTGCTGTTTCTGTTCTTCAGCCGCTACGGCGCCATCCGGCTGGGCGGCGACGACGAGGAGCCGGAGTACAGTTATCCCACCTGGTTCGCCATGATGTTCTCAGCGGGCATGGGCATCGGCCTGCTGTTCTACGGCGTGGCCGAGCCCATCCTGCACTTCAGCGAACCGCTGGAGAGCGCGCCCCGATCGGTGCCTGCGGCGCGCGAGGCGATGGAACTGGCCTACTTCCACTGGGGCCTGCACGCCTGGGGCGTCTATATCGTGGTCGGCCTGGCGCTGGCCTATTTCTCCTTCCGCCACAACCTGCCGCTCACCATCCGCTCCACGCTTTATCCCCTGCTGGGAGAGCGGGCCCAGGGGGCAATCGGCCATGCAGTGGAGATCATGGCGGTACTGGGCACGCTGTTCGGGGTCGCGACCTCGCTGGGCCTGGGCGCCGCGCAGATCAATTCCGGTCTGGCGTATCTCGGGCTGCTAGCCGTCTCCACCGAAAATCAGCTCTGGCTCGTCGCAGGCATAGCGTTGCTGGCAACGATCTCGGTCGCCTCCGGCCTCGACCGCGGCATCCGGCGGCTCAGCGAATTGAATCTCGCCATCGCCGGTCTGCTGCTGCTCTTCGTCTTCCTCGCCGGCCCCACCGTGTTCGTGCTGAGCACCTTTGTGCAGAACGTCGGCCACTACGTGCAGACGCTGATCGAGATGAGCTTCCGCACCGCGGCTTACCGCGGCATCGAGTGGCAGGCGAGCTGGACGATGTTCTACTGGGGCTGGTGGATTTCCTGGTCGCCCTTCGTCGGCATGTTCATCGCGCGGATTTCGCGCGGCCGCACCCTGCGCGAGTTCATCGGCGGCGCGCTGTTCGCACCCACGCTGGTCGGCTTCATCTGGTTCGCGGTATTCGGCAACACGGCGCTGCACATGGAGCTGTTCGGCGACGGCGGCATCGTCGAGGCGGTTCGCGAAAGCGTGCCCACCGCGCTGTTCGTGATGCTCGACAAGCTGCCCCTTGCCGCCATCACCACCACGCTCGCCACCATCGTGATCATGACCTTCTTCGTGACCTCGTCCGATTCGGGCTCGCTGGTGATCGATATCCTGGCCCACGGCGGCAATCCCAACCCGCCCGTGGCCACACGCGTCTTCTGGGGCCTGTCGCAAGGGTTCGTGGCCGCCGTGCTGCTGCTCGCCGGCGGACTCGCAGCGCTTCAGACGGCGGCCCTGGCCTCGGCCCTGCCGTTTTCCATCGTCATGATTTTCATGTGCGTCAGCCTGTACATGGCGTTACGCGCCGAGCCCGCCATGGACACCGAGGCGGGCGGCGCGTTCTCCCGCCAGATGCCGCTCGAGGGCGGCGCCGAGGCGAACGGCGAAGCGCCGCCGGACTGGCGCACCGAACTGCGCGCGCTCATGGGCCGACAGCCCGCGCAGCGCAAGGTCGCTCCTGAGATCGCGGCCTGCCGGGAACGCATCCGGGCTTTCATCGAAGAGGCGAACGAGGCCTTCCGCGAACTGGCGGAGGAACTGGCGCGTCACGGGCGTGAAACGACGATCAGCCGGCACGCCTACCAGATCACGCTGGTCGTGCTGCGCAACGGCCGCGAGGAGTTTTCGTACACGCTGCGCGGGCGCACCTTGCGCCGTGCCGCCTTCGTCTTTCCCGAGCTGTCTCGCGCCGATGACAAACCGCGCTGCCGCGTGGACATCATCCTGCGCGGCGGCGTGGTGCACGAAGTGGATCTGGAAGGCTTCGACCGGCAGCGCATCTACCAGAATTTCCTCGTTGAATACGCAAAGTGGATCGGCTGGTGAGCTAGAAGTAGAAACCGATGTTGATGTTGAAGCGCCGATGCCACTCGTCGTTGCCGCCCCGGCCGAGCGCGGTGCCGTAATCCGGCCCCAGAAAGGGATGATGCTTGCCGAAGCCGAGGTCGGTGTAAACGAGCCAATTGCCGAGCGTCCACGCCGCGCCGATCAAATTCTGTCGACTGTGGGGAAAGCGGCCCGTGTCCTTGTGCAGCATGCTCCAGTCGAAATAGAGGGTGACTGTCTCGAGCGGACCGCGATTCACCGGCAGCCGGTAGCTCAAGCCGGCAACCAGGAACGTTCCCGCGGCGGCCACCTCGTAAGGCGCATCGTAGGCGCCCATCGTCACCACCTTGTCTTCAGCGCTTTTCAGCCGGTAGCGATAGCGGATGGCTTCCAGCTTCAGTCCCCAGCGGCCGTAGTTCCCCTGCGCATGCAGCGCCGCCGCCCAGCGACGGCCGGTCTTGTCGCTCAGCCGGTCCGGCACCTCCCCCGCAAGCACCGAGAGGCCGATCTCGGTCGATGCTTGCGCCCCGTGGCGCACAACCCGCGCGAGGCGGGCGACGGCCGTGTTGCGCTCCCGGTTGCCTGAAGCATCGGTCTCGACCACGTTGTAGGTGTAGCGCGCGCTGTCCTTACTCTGGCCGTGGCCGTCCGGTCCCGGCCGCAGATAGAACGCCAGGTGCGCGCGCCAATCGCCCCGTGAAGCCTCGTATTTCAGGCCGAGGTTGTACGCATCCTCCAGTCCGGCGTAATAGGGCAACTGGAAGAAGTAGGAATGGCTGGCAAAGGGCAGCGCGCCGAACGGCATTTTGTTCAGGCCCGCCTGAAACTCGTCCCCGCCCGCACGCCAGCCCAGCCAAGCGTGGCGCAGGAAATGAGTGTCCTCGCTGTCGCCGCCGAAGCGTTGCACGAAGCGGCCGTCCTTCGCCGCACGCGAGCGGTAATAACGGTATTCGGCGGACGCGACGAAGGCCCCGTCCCGGTAGTCAACGTTGATGCGCGCGGTATCGAAATCGAGCTTGCCGCGCCCGCCGTAGCCTGCGGTGTAATCGTTCTGGTGGTAATTGAAGCGCACCGCGCCGCCGAAGCTCCAGCCCGTCCGCTCCTCTTCGGCACAGACGAATCCGCCCCATAAGAGCATGCACAACAACAAAGCCGACCGCATCCGTTCTCCCTGTATAGCCTGCTGAATGCGCCCGGGCCGCGATGCCCGCCGCCAATCGGGCCGATTAACAGTTTGTATTGGCCCATTTAAATTCTCTAGGGTAGTGTCATAGTATGAGCCGCTCGTGCGTCGGGCGGCTGTCCTGGCCCATTCAAGAGAGGAGGTCTGTATGCAACTGAAAGGCTCGAAGACCGAGGAGAACCTGAAGTACGCATTCGCGGGCGAATCGCAGGCCAACCGCCGTTATCTGTACTTCGCCAACAAGGCCGACATCGAAGGTCAGAACGATGTCGCGGCGCTGTTCCGTTCCACCGCCGAAGGCGAAACCGGCCACGCCCACGGCCACCTCGAATTCCTGGAGGCCGTCGGCGACCCGGCCACCGGCCTGCCGATCGGCTCGACGCGCGACAACCTGAAGGCCGCCGTCGCCGGGGAAACGCACGAGTACACGGACATGTACCCGGGTATGGCAAAGACGGCGCGCGAGGAAGGGTTCGACGAAATCGCCGATTGGTTCGAGACCCTGGCCAAGGCCGAACGCTCGCACGCCAACCGTTTCCAGAAAGCGCTGGATCAGCTGGCCGACTGAGTGCGTCCGGGCACTTGGTACGCAAGGGGGCGCACGCCCCCTTTTTGCTGGATCGGGTTGGAGGGACTCGATAGAGGAGGACGCGAATGAACGTACGCGAAGGCAGTCTCGAGGCGCCCATTCGTCACCCCATCGACTGGAAGAGCGCCGAGTTCTACGACGAAGCGGCCTGTCTCGAAGAGATGGCGCGCATCTTCGACATCTGCCACGGATGCCGGCGCTGCGTGGGTCTTTGTCAGGCCTTCCCCACCCTGTTCGATCTCGTCGACGCGACGGAGGACGGCGAGTTGCACGGCGTCGACCGGGCCGACTACTGGAAGGTGGTCGACCAGTGCTACCTCTGCGACCTGTGCTACATGACCAAATGCCCGTACGTGCCGCCGCACCCCTGGAACCTCGACTTCCCGCACACCATGCTGCGCGCGAAGGCGATCCGCTTCAAACAGGGCAAGGTGAAGGCGGGGGAGCGCTTTCTCGCCTCCACCGACGTGCACGGCAAGTTCGCAGGCATTCCCATCGTCGCGCAGACGATCAACGCGGTCAACAAAACCCGGACTGCACGCAAGCTCATGGACCGTACGCTCGGCGTGCATCCGAATGCCTGGCTGCCCGATCTGGCCACCCGGCGCTTCCGTTCCGCCGCGCCGCGGCGGGGCAGCGCAACGAAGGTGGTGAACGGAGAACGCACACCCGGCAAGGTGGCGATCTACGCCACCTGTTATGTGAACTACAACGAGCCGGGCATCGGTCACGACCTCGTCAAGCTGCTCGAGCACAACGAGATCCCGTACGAGATCGTCGAGAAGGAAAGCTGCTGCGGCATGCCGAAGTTCGAGCTCGGCGACCTCGACGCGGTGGCCAGGCACAAGGAAGCCAACATCCCGGTGCTGGCGCGCTACGCCCGCGAAGGCTGGGCGATCATCACCCCGGTGCCCTCCTGTACCTTGATGTACAAGCAGGAGCTGCCGCTCATGTTTCCCGACTGTCCGGACACGCAGGCGGTCAAGGAAGCGATGTTCGATCCCTTCGAATACTTCGTCGCGCGGCACAAGGACGGTTTGCTGAAAACCGACTTCAAACAGCCGCTCGGCAAGGTCAGCTACCACATTCCCTGTCACGGCCGCGTGCAGAACATCGGCCGCAAGACCGAGGAAATGTTTAAGCTCATCGGCCAGAGCGTGGAAGTGAAGCTCAACACGGTGGAGCGCTGCTCGGGCCACGCCGGCACCTACGGCGTGAAGACGCCGACCCATCCGATCGCCATGAAGATCGGCCGGCCGGTGTTCCGCGCCATGGCGAAGGACGCGCCGGACTACATCAGTTCCGACTGCGCGCTCGCCGGTCACCACATCGCACAGGGCATGGCGGAAGGCGATGCCGCGAACGTCCGGCTCGAACACCCTCTGAGCCTGATGCGCCGTGCCTACGGCTTGGAATGAAAGGAGTGGCAATGGGAATCATCACGCCTGACAGCCTTCTCACCCTGGAGGCCTACTCGAAGATCCGCAAGAGCACCCGCAAGGAAGCCATCGCGCATCGCTGGCGGCGCACCGTGCGGCTGGGCGAACACATCAGCGTGCAATTCGAGGACGAGCAGACGATCCGCCGCCAGATCCAGGAGATGCTGTACATCGAGCGGATCTTCGACGAGGAAGGCATCCAGGACGAGATCGACGCCTATCAGCCGCTGGTCCCCGACGGCACCAACTGGAAAGCCACCATGCTGCTCGAGTACCCCGACATCGAACAGCGCAAACGCGAACTGGCTCGGCTGATCGACATCGAGGACCGCATGTACATCGAGATCGAGGGCCACGGACGCGTCTATGCCATCGCCGACGAAGACCTGGAGCGCGAGACGCCGGAAAAAACCTCTTCGGTGCATTTCCTGCGTTTCGAGTTCGACGAAGCGCAGCGCGCGGCCATCCGCGAAGGCGCAAGCGTGACGCTCGGCTGCGACCATCCCAACTACACGGCCAGCACGACCATCCCGCCCGAGACGCTCGCCAGCCTGATCAACGATTTCCGCTAGACCATCCTCCGCCGCGGGCGGGCCGTCCCGCGGCGCCGCGACCCGCGCGGGCACGCGGGTTGCGGTCGATCAAAACCCGCACCATTTCCCGTCCGATACTTCATTTGCCGCCCGGCGCGGATTGCGGCCGCCCGCGGGAACGCTACGCGAGCCGGCGCAGTCCCATCCTGTGGCAAAGCCACCGCCGGGGTAACGTATCGTCCGCTCCGCCGGCAGCGCCGGCGCGGCGGCGGGCGTTTCACGGCATTGTGCAGGTCTTCAAGCAAAGGAGAACCGGATATGCGCACCACCTGGGTCGTCGCCGCGGATGCGAGTCGCGCGCGGATCTTTCGGATGCTGGGCCGCAGTCAAGTCGAGGAGATCGAGGATTTCATCCACCCTGCGGGTCGCCAGAAGGACCGCGAACTGCGCACCGATGCGAGCGGGCAGGCTTTCGCCAAGGGCGCGCAAGGCAGCAACGTGGGCCATGCGACGGGAGAACGCACCGAACCCACCGAACACGAAGCCGAGGTCTTCAGCCGCACCATCGGCGAATTTCTCGACAAGGCGCGCGTCGAGAACCGCTACGACGAACTCTGTCTGATTGCCCCGCCGAAATTCCTCGGCCTGTTGCGCAAGACCCTCAGCAAGGAAGCGCAACGCATGATCTGCAAGGAGATCCCGAAGAACGTTTCCTGGTTCAACAGCCGCGACATCGAAGCCGTCATCCGCAGCACCAAGGAACTGCCGGACTAGGCCCGGGCGCCGCGTTCAGGCGGTCCCGCCCACGGTGAGGCCGTCAATGCGCAAGGTGGGCTGGCCCACGCCCACCGGCACGCTCTGGCCCTCCTTGCCGCAGGTGCCGATGCCGCTGTCCAGCGCCATGTCGTTGCCGATCATCGTCACGCGCGTGAGCGCGTCCGGACCGTTGCCGATGAGGGTGGCGCCTTTCACCGGATAGGTGATCCTGCCGCCCTCGATCATGTAGGCCTCGGAGGCCGCGAACACGAACTTGCCGTTGGTGATGTCCACCTGGCCGCCGGAGAAATTGACCGCGTAGAGGCCGCGCTCCACCGAGGCGATGATCTCCTGCGGGTCCTTGTCGCCGTTCAGCATGTAGGTGTTGGTCATGCGCGGCATGACGTTGTGGGCGTAGGANTCGCGCCGGCCGTTGCCGGTGAGCGGCTGCTTCATCAGGCGCGCGTTGAGGCTGTCCTGCATGTAGCCGCGCAGGANGCCGTCCTCGATCAGCACCGTGCACTGGGTCGGATTGCCTTCGTCGTCGACGTTGAGCGAACCGCGCCGCCCGGCGAGCGTGCCGTCGTCCACCACCGTGACCCCCGGCGCCGCGACGCGCTGACCGATGCGGCCGGCGAAAGCCGACGAGCCTTTGCGGTTGAAGTCGCCTTCCAGACCATGACCCACCGCCTCGTGCAGCAGGATGCCGGGCCAGCCGGGACCGAGCACTACCGTCATGGTGCCCGCCGGCGCCGGACGCGCTTCCAGATTGGTNAGCGCCTGATCCACCGCCTGCCGTGCATAGTCCGCCAGCACNTCGTCGGTGAAGAAACTGTAGTCGCAACGGCCGCCGCCTCCCGCATAGCCCTGCTCGCGGCGGCCGTTGTGCTCGGCGATCACCTGCACCGACAGCCGCACCAGCGGCCGCACGTCGGCGGCCATCAGGCCGTCGCTGCGCGCGATCAGGACCACCTCGTACACACCGCCGAGGCTCGCCATCACCTGGGTGATGCGCGGATCGCGCGCGCGGCACAACCGTTCCAGCCGTTCCAGCAGCCGGACTTTCTCGGTGTCCGGGATCGAAGCCAGGGGATCCAGTCCCGGGTAGAGCGCAAGCCCCCGGCCGACACGCACCGCCGGCACCCTGCCCTGACGGCCGCTCTGCGCGATGGCGCGCGTGGCATTGGCAGCCGCCTCCAGCGCCGGCAGGCTGATCTCGTCCGAATAGGCGAACGCCGTCTTCTCGCCGCTGATCGCGCGCACGCCGACACCGCGATCGATGTTGAAGCTGCCGGATTTGACGATGCCTTCTTCCAGGCTCCAGCCCTCGCTGCGCAGGTACTGGAAATACAGGTCGGCGTAATCCACCTGGTGGCGCATCAGCACGCCGAAGATGCGCGCAAGCTTGTTTTCCTCCAGATCGTAGGGCGCGAGCAGGGTTTCGGTCGCGGCACGTAGGACGGTCGTATCGGTTTGCATGGGCGGTTGATTCCGTTCGGGATAGAAGGGTGCGGCTAGCGCAGCACCCGGTGATCCAGTGCGGGCAGGCTGGCGCGCACCTTGGCTTGGTAACTCGGGTCGATTTCGGCGATTGCAACACCCGGCCCCTCGGCCTGCAGCGCCAGGATCCGGCCCCAGGGATCGACGATCATGGTGTGGCCGTGCGTGCGCCGGCCGTTGGGATGCCTGCCGCCCTGGGCGGGGGCGAGCACGTAGGCCAGGTTCTCCACTGCCCGGGCGCGCACCAGGATCTCCCAGTGCGCCTCGCCGGTGGTGGCGGTGAAGGCTGCGGGGATGGCGATCAGATCCACCGGCGCGAGCGCGCGATAGAGTTCCGGGAAGCGGATGTCGTAGCACACGGACAGGGCCAGCCGCCCGAAGGGGGTGTCGACCGCCGTGGGCCGGTCGCCCGCTTCGATGGTCTCGGCTTCCCGATAGCGCTCGCGTTCGTTCTGGTAGCCGAACAGATGGATCTTGTCGTAGCGCGCAACGCGCCGGCCTTCGGGGTCGTAAACCAGGCAGGCGTTACGCACGCGCTGCGGATCGGCGCAGCGGATCGGCACGGTGCCGCCGATCAGCCAGATGCCGTGCCGCGCCGCCGTTTCGGCGAGAAAACGCTGCACGGGGCCGTCGCCGTCCGCCTCGCANCATTTCACCTTGTCGGTCTCGGCGCCCATCAGGCAGAAGTATTCGGGCAGCGCGACCAGTTGCGCGCCTGCGCCGGCCGCCTCGCCGATCAGCCGTTCGGCCGCGGCGAGGTTGGCGTNGATGTCGGGCTCGCTCACCATCTGGATGGCGGCGACTTTGTAGGTCTGGCTCATATCAGGGCGCGTTTCCTTCTTCGTCGGGTGCGCGCAGCTTCTGCACCTTGGGATCGTGCCAGCTGCCGGTGATGGCGTATTCGTAGGCGAACATCTGGCCGATCGGGTCTTTGAGGATGCGCTGGGCGATCCAGGCGCCGACGCCGACCACCGGGTTCAGCAGCGCCAGGCCGGCCGCCGTGGCGACGCTGTCGCCCACGGTGGGGACGACGCGCACGTGCAGGTTCTGGGTCTCGCGCGCAAGATCGGCCGTCCCCGTGATCNCCACGGTGGCCGAAGGGCCAACCATACCAAGGTTGTCGGTCCGGATCACCCCGCGGGTGATGGTCGCGGTGCCGTCGATGCGGTCGAAGGCAAAGCCTTCGCCGAACACATCCTTGAAATCGAGCGCGATCCGGCGCGGCAGCGCCTGCAGGCTCAGCACGCCGAGCAGCCGCCCCATGCCGGGCTTGATCTGCACGAACTGGCCGTTCTCCGCCCGCAGTTGCAGAGTGCCCGAAAGGCTGCCGTAATCGAGCGCCGTGGGCGGCCCATTCCAGCCCACCTGACCGCTCAGTTCGCCTTCGCCCCCGCGCACTGTGTCCTCATAGCCGAACTGTTTCAGGTAGGCGCCGATGTTCTGCACCTGCACCTTGATGTTGAGGTCGGTACGCTCCTGCCCCAGCCGCGCCGGCCGCCAGTAGCCGCTGGCCGAGGCGGTCCCGGCGGCCGTGGCGAGCGCGACATGGTCGATGCGCCAGCCGCCGCGTTCGTTGAACGCCTGCAACTCCAGCCGGCCGAGCTCCCGTCCGTCGAGGACGAAGCGCTCGGCAACGATGTCGAGCGCCGGCAGGCTCTGTCGCTCGGGCGGCTCGCCGCCCTGCTCCGCCACGGGCTGCGGCTGATGCAGGTAACGCAGCCGCGCCTTGACCACGCCGTTGCCTTTGGGCAGCCAGCTCACTTCGCCCGCCAGTTCGCGTGCCTGCACCTCCGCCCGCCAGACCTTGTCGNGCAGCTGCGCCCGCACGATCACGTCGTGCACCACGCGCCCAACGCCCACGAGTTCCTTGGTACGCAAATCGAGACTCGCCACCGGCGCCATCGTTGCGCCGCCGGCACCGCCCTGCAGCAGCGGGGCGAAGGCGTCGAGGTCGACGCGCGGCACCTCCACCGCCACGGCGATCGCGGCGCCCGCGGGCCGGGGCACGGCGGCACTGCCGATCGCAACGCCGGCTCGTTCGAGCACCGTACGCGCGCCTTCCCTGCGCAGCACGCCCTGAAGATTGAACACTTCTCCGAGGCTGACGCTCAGGCGCTGACGCGCGGCGCTTTCNCTCGCGCGTTCGATCCGCAACGGCCAGCTTTCGGCCGCCGCCTTGGCAAGCGGAGCCGGCAGCTCGATCGCCACGCCCCGNAGATCCGACTCGAACACGCTGTGCGTGCGGCCGCCTTCGCTGCGGAGGACGGCCTGATACTGGAGCATGCCCTTCAGGCGCTCGGCGAACGGTACACCCACGCTGCGCGCCAATGCCGCCGCCTCCCCACGGCCCGAGGCGCGGGTCAGGATGGCATCGCCGTCCTGCTCGATCCTGACGGTGAGCGGACCGCCCGCGTACTGCGCCTGGATGCCGGGACTGCTCGCTCCGCGCTCGCTGAAATCGACGTGGCCCTTCACGTGCGTCATCGGCAGATCGCCGGGCGCCATCACGATGGTGTTGTCGTCGAACACCACGCGGCCCTGGACCCGGCTGCGCTCCAGCGCCTCCAGCGGCAGCACCAGAGCGAGCTCCAGCCGTCCCGGGCCTTCGGCCGTCCAGCCGTCGGTCAGACCGTTGATGTAGCCGCGCACCGGGCTCTTGGCGATGTAGTGCAGCAGGGCTTCGGTCGGCGCCTGCGCCCTGCCAGTGACGCGCAGCACCGGCGCGTCGTGGTAGAGCTCGTCGAATCGCGCTTCGACCGATTGCAGTTGCGCACCGAGCGTAGTGGCGCGCTGGGCCAGGATGGTGAGCGAGGGGCCGTCGAAGAGCATCTCGCCGCTGAGATGCTCGATCGCCGGCCAGTCCGCCGCATAGCGCAAATGCACATCGGCGAGGTTCGCGGCGATGCGGAACTCGCCCTTGCGGGGGTCGCGGAAGGGGAAGTCGGCGAGGTCGCCGCGCAGCCGGAACCGCACGTCGCTCCCCCGCCCCGCCAGGATGCTCTCGCGCAGCCACTGCGCCACTTCCGGCGNCAGATAGGGAATGTATTTGTAGACNGCCGGACCGTGCGCGCGCGTCGCTCGGCCGGTGAGATCGAGCCATTGACTGCCGGAGGCGGTGGTGCGCACCCGGCCGCTCAGGCTGCCGCTCGCATCGGCGTTCTCGAACAGCAGCTCTTCGACCCGCACATCCACCGCACCCTCGCGCACGTTCCAGTTGATGCGGGTGCTCATGCGCTCGAGCGCGAAACGGTCGACGGCGAAGACGCCCGGATAGTGAAGCGCCAGATCGCGGGCTTCGGCCTTGAGGCGCCCGCCGGTTTCGCTGAGCTGCACTTCGCCGTCCAGGCGCTGGAAGCCGGGCAGGTCACCGTGGGCAGCCATCCCGAGCCCTTCGAAGCGCGCGCGGGCGCTGTAGCCGGCGGGCGCCTCGAGCGCCCCCCGCCAAGCGAACTCCACCTGATGCAGGGTGCCCTGCGGCGCGGCCGCCTCCACCAGACGGCGGAAATCCTCCGGCAGCACGAAATAGCCGCTCAGCCGGGAAAGCGGTTCGAGTTCGATCTTCGCGGCCGTGATTTCGCCGCGGGCGGGGTTGCCGGCTTCGTCGAGCGCCCAGCGGACGGTGAAGTCTCCCGGCTGGAGACGTTCGCCGTCGCGGGTCTGCAGGCGCAGTTCCCGACCGTAGATCTCGTAGGCCGCGTTCGTGGACCATCCCAGCAGCGCCAGCGTGTCGCGGCTCTGTCTGCCGCCCAGCTCGCCCTGCAGCGCCGCAAGCTGCAGCTCGGGCAGATCCGCGCGCGCGCGCAAGCGCACATCGGCCAGCGCGACCTGCGCCCGCACTTCGTGGACACCCCGCTCGCCTACCGACAGCCATAGGCGCAACGCCCCGCGCCCGCCGCCCAGGTCGAAGGGATAGTCCACCCACTGACGCCAAGCGTCCAGATCGATGTCGTCGACGGCGGCATAGAGCCNGCCGCTCCACTCCTGCCAGCGCGCGAAACTGCGGCCGTCGAACTGTCCGCGAATGTCCACGGCCTGGCCGTATTCGGCCGGCGGCGCGCCGCGGAAAGCGAATTCGTGTCGGCTGAGGCCATTGCGCAGCAGCAGATTGAGGCCGTCGAAGCGCAGGGGCGGAGCACCGCGCAGCTCGTCGAGCCATTCGATGCTGCCGTCGCGGATGTGGATCTCGCCCTGCCGCAGCACCCAGTCGGCGGCGTTGCCCGCCGAATCCGGGCTGGGCGTGAGCTCCATGCCGGCCACATACAGCCGCCCGTCGGCCGAGCGCCGGATGTCGAGATCGGCACGCTCGACGACCAGGGAACGCAGCCGCAGTTCGCGCGCCGGGATCGACCGCCAGGCGAACACCGCGTGTACCCGGGGCAGGGTCAGCGCAGGGTTGTCCTCGCGGTCGTAAACCGTCACCCCCCGCAGCTCGATCCAGGGATGGAACCCGCGCCAGTCGGCGCTCAAGGCGTCGATGGTGATGCGCTGGCCGAGCGCCTTTGATGCCGCCTGGGCGATGCGTTCCCGGTATTCCGGCAACTGCGGCACCAGCCAGTACCGCGCCGCCAGCAGCGCCAGCGCGGCCAGGAAGTACAGACCGACGAGCAGCCAGCCGACGCGCCGCAGCCAGCGCAGCCAAGCGCGTTCGCGTGCGGCAGGTCCGGGTTCCAGGTTGTGGACGGTGTGGGACAAGACCGGGTCGGCAGGAGGGACGGTTATGGGATGATCGCTCGCTTCACGCTCCAGTCCAGGACGGTGCGGGAGCGTCATGCACAGTCAATGCACAAATCGGGCGCCCGCCTCGCCCGGGGTCCGGCGGCCCGCTTACAATGCCACGATCGCCTGCAGTGCAGCGCCGCCGTGCCGAGTCGATGATTCTATCGCCGCGCTCGCCTTTCTTTCTATGACGACCGCCTCGCCTCCGCCTACTTTCTCCGATACCGCGTCGCTGCGCTCGGCTCTGCGTTATTCGCGCTACGCGCAGCGGCTGCTCGAGGCCCGTCCGGAATATGCGGAGGAGCTGGAACGCGGGCGCACCGAGGCTTGGAGCNCCGCGGCGATGCGTGCGTTCCTTGCGCCCGACAGCTGGCAGCGTGGAGACGATCCCGNAGCGGCCCTGGCCGCGCGCCTGCGCGAACTGCGCGCCCGCGTCATGCTGCGCCTGGCGGCGCGCGATCTGGCCGGGCTCGCCCCGCTCGAGGAAGTGACGACCACCATGACCGCGCTGGCGGAGGTGGCGCTGCAGACGGCACTCGACTTCCACTACGCGCGCCTGACGGCGCGCTACGGCCGGCCGCTGGCCGAGGGCCGCGTACAGCCGCTGCTGGTGGTCGGCATGGGCAAGCTCGGCGGCGGCGAACTGAACGTCTCCTCGGACATTGACCTGGTATTCCTCTACCCCGGGGAAGGCGAGACCGACGGCGAGCGGCCGCTGGCGAACCAGGAATTCTTCGTGCGGCTGGGCCAGCGCATCATCCGGACGCTGAGCGAAGTGACCGCCGACGGACAGGTGTTCCGCGTCGACATGCGCCTGCGGCCCTGGGGCGATGCCGGCGCGCTGGCCACGGGTTTCGAAGCCCTGGAACAGTATTTCGTCGCCCACGGCCGCGAGTGGGAGCGCTACGCCTGGATCAAGGCGCGCGTGGTGGCGGGCGGCGACGCCCAGAGCATCGCCGAGCTGGAACAGCTCGTGCGCCCGTTCGTGTTCCGCAAATACCTGGACTACGCCACCATCGGCGCCGTCCGCACCCTGCACGCCCAGATCCGGCGCGAAGTCATGCGGCGCGACCTGGTCGACGACATCAAGCTCGGCCCCGGCGGCATCCGCGAAATCGAATTCATCGCCCAGTCCTTCCAACTCATCCGNGGCGGCCGCGAGTCGGCGCTGCGGGAGCGGTCCACGCTGCAGATCCTGCAGACGCTCGGCGCCAAGCGTCTGCTCGAGCCCGAGGCCGTGGCGCAGCTGCGCGAGGCCTACGTCTTCCTGCGCCGCCTCGAGCACCGGCTGCAATACCTCGACGACAACCAGACGCACCGTCTGCCGGCGAACGAGGCGGACCGGGCGCTCGTCGCCGAAGCCATGGGCTGGGCCGGCTGGGAGGCGCTGCGCGCCGCGCTCGACGCCCACCGCGCGGTGGTGACGGCGCGCTTCGAAAGCGTGTTCGCGGCCGGCGAGGAGGAAGAGCGCAATAGTTTCCAGCCGGTTTGCGACGGCGGGCTGTCGGTACCCGAAGCGGCGGTGCAGCTCTCGCGCTGGGGTTTCGAGGACGGCCGCGGCGCGGCCGAGCGGCTTTACGCCTTCCAGCGCAGTGCGCGCTACCGTTCGCTGCCGGCCAGCAGCCAGGCGCGGCTCGACGCGCTGCTGCCGCGCGTGGTGGAAGCCGCATGCCGCACCGCTGCGCCCGATGCGGCGCTGGCGCGCTGCCTGGAGCTCCTGGAGGCGATCGGCGGCCGTGCCGCCTACCTTGCCCTGTTGCAGGAGAGCCCGCAGGCGCTGGCGCGCGTGGCCGAGCTTCTGTCCGCCTCACCCTGGGCGGCGAGCTATCTCACCCGCCACCCCATCCTGCTCGACGAACTGCTCGACCCCCGTCAGTTGCACACGCCGCCGGACTGGAGCGCATTCCTGCTCCAGTTGCGCACGGAAATGGCCGCGAACGAGGGCGACACCGAGCGCCAGATGGATCTGATGCGCGAGCTGCATCATGCCCAGGTGTTCCGGCTGCTGGCGCAGGATCTGGCGGGACTGCTGACGGTCGAGCGCCTGGCGGANCACCTGTCCATGGCGGCCGATCTGGTGCTCGCGGTTTCGCTCGAGCAATGCTGGAAGCTCGTGAGGCAGCGCCACCGCGAGACCCCGCGCATCGCCGTGATCGGCTACGGCAAGCTGGGCGGCAAGGAACTGGGCTANGCCTCGGACCTGGATCTGGTCTACATCTACGACGACGACCACNCCGCCGCGCCGGAGAACTACGCGCGCCTGGTGCAGCGCATGAACACCTGGCTCGGCAGCCACACCGCGGCCGGAACGCTGTTCGAGACCGATCTGCGCCTGCGGCCGAACGGCGAGGCCGGGCTGCTGGCGCATTCCATGGACGCCTTCCGCCGCTACCAGCTCGAATCGGCCTGGTCGTGGGAGCACCAGGCCCTCACCCGGGCGCGCTTCTGCGCCGGCGACGCGGCGCTGGGGGCGCTGTTCGACGCCCTGCGGCGNGACATCCTCACCGCGCCGGTGGACATCGAAGCCCTGCGCAACGACGTGCTGNCGATGCGGGCGAAGCTCCTCGAAGGCCACCCGAATCATTCCCAGCTCTTCGACATCAAGCACGACCGCGGCGGCATGGTGGACATCGAGTTCATCGTCCAGTACCTGGTGCTCGCCCACGCCCCGCGCCACTACGAGCTGACCGCCAACCTGGGCAACATCGCNCTGCTGCACATGGCCGGCGGCCTGCACCTGATCCCCTCCGCGCTCGCCTCGGCGGTGGCTGACGCCTACCGCGAATACCGGCGGCTGCAGCACAAATTGCGCTTGAACGGCGCGCAGTACGCGCGCGTGGAGCACGAAACCGTGGCGCCCTACATCGAAGCCACCACCGCGCTGTGGCAGACGGTGTTCGGGCGTGACTAAGGCCCGGCCGCGGATGCGCGGCACCGCTGCGGCGCGCGGCGCTTTTTCGCTAGAATGCCGGCTTTGCTTCAACCCTGCTCCCGCGCCGCCCCGGCCCGCGGGACGCCCGAAATCATCCCGGAGAACAACGACATGTCCATGGCCGACCGCGACGGTTGGATCTGGTATGACGGCAAGCTCGTGCCTTGGCGTGATGCCACCACCCACGTCCTCACCCACTCGCTGCATTACGGACTCGCCGTTTTCGAAGGCGTACGCGCCTACAACACCGTCAACGGCACGGCCATCTTCCGTTTGAGGGAACACACCGAGCGGCTGTTCAACTCTGCGCACATCTACCGCATGAAGCTGCCCTTCACGCCCGAGGAGCTGATGGAGGCGCAGAAGGAAGTGGTGCGCGCCAACAAGCTGGAAAGCGCCTACATCCGGCCGATCGCTTTCTACGGCGCGGAAAAGATGGGCGTTTCGCCCCTCGGCGCCAAGGTGCACGTGGCGGTCGCCGCCTGGCCCTGGGGCGCGTACCTGGGTGCCGACGGCCTGGAACGCGGCATCCGNGTCAAGACCTCCTCCTACGCGCGCCACCACGTCAACGTGTCGATGTGCCGCGCGAAGTATTCCGGCACCTATGCCAACTCCATTCTCGCCAACATGGAGGCCACCGAGCACGGCTACGACGAGGGTCTGCTGCTCGACGTGGACGGCTTCGTCGCCGAAGGCCCGGGCGAGAACCTCTTCATCGTCAAGAAAGGTTGCATCTACGAACCGGAAATCGCCTCGGCGCTGATCGGCATCACGCGCGAGACGATCATCACGCTCGCCAACGACCTCGGCTACGAGGTCAAGTCGAAGCGCCTCACGCGCGACGACGTGTACATCGCCGACGAGGCGTTCTTCACCGGCACAGCGGCCGAAGTCACGCCGATCCGCGAAGTGGACGGCCGCACCATCGGCGAAGGCAAGCGCGGCCCGGTCACGACGCGGCTGCAGAAGGCCTTCTTCGACCTGGTCGCCGGCAAGAACAGCAAATACGCGGAATGGTTGACCCCGGTCGCCTGAGCGCGGCCGGCCAACGTCCAGACGGAGTAACGACGAAAATGGCTGAAGCCTTGAAAAAAGAAACGGTTGTCGAGGTCACCGAGAAAGACCTGCCGCTGCACTGTCCCACGCCCGACACACCGGTGTGGAACTACCATCCGCGCGTGTTTCTCGACGTGGTCGACCTCGGCACGGTGCGCTGTCCCTATTGCGGCACGATCTACCAGTACAAGGGCGAGCGTCCCGCCGGTCACTGATCCCCTCTTCCGCGCGCAACACCGCACGCATCGCGCCGCACCGACACTGGACGAACCAGAACGAATCGGGCACGCTGCTGTCATCCAGTAGCGTACCCGTCGTTTGCGGTCGCGCCTCATGTCCCGCACCCTGATCGTCGCTCCCAATTGGATCGGAGATGCGCTGCTCGCGCAGCCGCTGTTCGCACGCCTGCGCGAACAGCGGCCGGGCGAACGCATCGACGCGCTCGCGCCGCCGTGGACCGCGCCGGTGCTCGGGCGCATGCCCGAGATCGACGAAGTGATCCAGTCGCCCTTCGATCACGGCGAATTCAAACTCGCGGCGCGCTGGCGTCTCGGCCGGCGGCTCAAAGAGCGCGGCTTCGCGCGCGCGATCGTGCTGCCCAACAGCTGGAAATCGGCGCTGGTGCCCTTTTTCGCGGGCATTCCGGAGCGCATCGGCTACGTGGGCGAGGCGCGCTACGGGTTGCTCAACGTCATCCACAAACTCGACGAGAAAGCGCTGCCGCTGATGGCGGAGCGCTATGCCAAGCTAGCGGAGGATCCGTCCGAGCCGCCGCAGCGGCCGCTGCCGCGGGTACGGCTGCGCGTGGACGAGGCCAATCTCATCATTAACATCGGCCGGCTGGGCCTGGACCGCTCGCGGCCGGTCGTCGCGATGTGTCCGGGCGCTGAATACGGGCCGGCCAAGCGCTGGCCCACGCGGCATTTCGCCACGCTGGCGCGCAAGCTGCGCGCGCGCGGCAAAACGGTCTGGCTGTTCGGTTCGCAAAAGGACCGCCCGGTCGCCGACGAAATCGTGGCGCTCTCGGACGGCGCCTGCGTCAATCTCTGCGGCCGCACCAACCTCGCCTCGGCCATCGACCTCATGTCGGTGGCGCAATGCGTGGTGACCAACGACTCCGGGCTGATGCACGTCGCGGCGGCGCTGGGACGGCCGATCGTCGCCCTGTACGGGTCGTCGAGCCCGCACCACACCCCGCCGCTCAGCCCCAACGCGCGGCTGGTGACGCTCAGTCTGGAATGCAGCCCCTGCTATCAGCGCGAATGCCCGCTGGGGCATTTCAAGTGTCTGAACGATCTCGAGCCGGAGCGGGTAGCGGCCGAGATCGACAAGCTGGAAACGACCGCCGCCTGAGGCGGCGGTCTCAGGCGCTCAGTCGACCCGCGCGCCGCTCGCTTTCACCACCTTCGACCACTTCTCGCGTTCGGCCTCGACGAACTTGGCGAAGTTCTCCGGCGTGTCACCGACGAAGTCAGAGCCCGTGTCGGCGAGGGTCTTCTGGAAGTCGGGCATCTTCATCGCCTTGAGCGCGGCGGCGTTGATCTTGTCGACGAGTTCCTTCGGCATGCCGGCCGGGGCGAAGAAACCGTACCAGGCATAGGACTCCACCTCCGGATAGCCCAGTTCGGCGAAGGTCGGGATGTCCGGGAACTGCGGCGAACGCTGCGCCCCGCTCATCGCGATCGCTTTGACCTTGCCCGCTTTGATGTGCGGCGTGATCGCGATCATGCTGTCGAACATCACCGGCACGTGGCCGCCCAGCAGATCGTTGATTGCGGGCGCCGAGCCCTTGTAGGGCACATGGATCATGTCGAGCTTCGCGACCGACTTGAACAGCTCGCCGGTCAGGTGCTGCGGCGTGCCGTTGCCCGCGGAGGCGTACTGGAAGGTGCCCTTTTGCGCCTTGATGTGCTCGATCAGCTCCTTCAGGTTGTTGGCGGGCACCGAGGGATGCGCCACCAGCACCAGCGGTACACGCAGCAGGTTGGTGATCGGAATCAGATCCTTGGCCGGATCGAAGGGCATGCTGCTGTAGAGGCTGGGGTTGATCACGATCGGCGCGCTCGAGGTGATGAGCAGGGTATAGCCGTCGGGCGCGGATTTGGTCACCGCCGCCGTGCCGACGTTGCCGCCCGCGCCGCCGCGGTTCTCGACCAGGAAGGTCTGCCCCAGCAGTTCCGTCAGTCCCTTGGCGATCGGACGCGCCGCGATATCGGACGGCCCGCCGGGCGGCCAGGGCACCACGATGGTCACAGGTTTGGCCGGCCACTCCTGGGCCGTTGCCGAAAACGGCACGAGCCCGGTCAGGAGCGCGCCGCACAATATCGCCATTGCACGCAATACACGCATAGATCCTCCTCGTCGGTGAGCGCGGCCTTTTCGTGCACACCACCGGCCGCCGCGCGGGCCGCTTGGCGCNTCTCAATGCAGAATCATATGCCGCCCCGTGCCGGGGCGGCGCGATTGACGAGATCCCGACNCCCTATTCGAAGTCCGCGTCGAGCACGATGCGATAGTGCGGCTTGCCTTCGCGCAGCCGCTGCAGCGCGGCGTTGACCTCGCGCATGGGGAAATGCTCGACCCGCGGCGTGATGTTGTGGCGCGCCGCGAACTCCAGCATCTTGTCCATGGCGTGACGCGGCCCGGTCGGCGATCCGCTCACATGCTGCTCGAAGCTGATGAGCTGCATCGCCTGCACCGGCACCGGCTCCAGCACCGCACCGACGAAATGCAGCCGTCCCTTGGGTGCAAGCGTCGCCATCAGCGCATCCCAGTCGAGCGGAACGTTGACGGTGTAGAGNATGAGATCGAGCGNACCCTGCAGCGCCCGCATGGCCGCGGCGTCGGTGCTCGACACCACACGGTGCGCACCGAGCGCAAGCGCTTCCTCACGCTTGGACGCGCTGGAGGTGAAGGCCACCACCTCGCAACCCCAGGCGTTGAGGAACTGCAGCGCGAGGTGGCCGAGGCCGCCGATGCCGACCACGCCCACGCGCGCGGTGGGCGAGAGGTTGGTCATCAGCAGCGGATAGAACACCGTGATGCCGCCGCACATCAGCGGCCCGGCGCTCGCGGCATCCAACCCCGCGGGCAGCGGCACCGCCCACAGCCAGTGCACCCGCAGGCGGTCGGCGAAGCCGCCGTGGCGGCCGACGATGGTGCCTTGCACGCCGGAACAGAGATGGTGGTTGCCGCTCAGGCAGCTCGCGCAGTGGGCGCAACTGCTGGCGTTCCAGCCCACGCCCACGCGNTGTCCCACTTTGAGCCCTTTGACGTCTTCGCCGACGGCCACCACACGGCCGATCGCCTCGTGGCCCGGCACGAAGGGATACTGCGTCATCGACCAGGCGTTATCGAGCATGGAGAGGTCGGAATGGCANATGCCGCAGTATTCGACGGCGATCTCCACGTCCTCGGTGCCCAGCGGGCCCGGATCGTAATCGAAGCGTTGCAGTGGACCGCCCGGGGTGCGGGCGGCCCAGGCTCGAATACGGGTCGTCATGGAAAAGCTTCCTCCTTCGGGGACGCGGGTCGCCTGGGCGCACGGCAAGGCCCATACCCACGTCGTCGCCGCGAAGCCTAGCGGGCTCGGGAAGCCGTTTCAATTCCGCTCACGCGCCGGCCTTGCGCCAGACGCTGGCGAACCAGGGCTGGCGTTCGCGCGGCAGTCCGGGGGGGCGGTAGTAGGCGTCGATCAATTCGAAGCCGGCCGCCCGCACATGGGCAAGCCAGCTCTCGGGCGCGTGGAAAACCCCGTAGCGCCCTTGCACCCAGCCCGCCTCGTCCTGTCCGCGGGGATTGGAGCTGAACAGCACGCCGCGCGGCTTGAGCGCGGCGCGCAGCTCGGCGAGCACGCGCGGCAATTCGGACAGCGGGNCGTGAAACAGGGAAGCNTTGGCGTAGATGCCGTCGAAGCGTTCCGCCGGCAGTTCGAGTGCGAGAAAGTCCTGCTGCCACACCTCGCAGCCGCTGTAGGCGCGCGCCATTTCGCAAAAGCGCGGCGCGCCGTCCAGGCCGATAGCGACGTGGCCGCGTTCGTTGAAGGCCTTGAGATCGCGTCCCGGCCCGCAGCCGAGGTCGAGCAGGGTAAAAGGCGGTTCGGCTTCGATGGCGCCGAGCAGCGCCTCGATGTTCTGCGAGACNTCGTGGTCGCGCGTGCCGGCCCAGAAAGCTTCGGCGTGGGCGTCGTAGTGACGCAACGTCGTCGTGGTNATGCGGGATCGATCCTCGCCGTTCACTGTCCGTCCCCGCCGCATCGTGCGGCGCCTGTGCGCCGCGCGGAAGGGTTCAGGGCGCTGCGGCGCTCAGCGGACCTGCCCGTACCAGCTCGCCCCATGCGGCGATACCCGGTCCATAGGATTGTATCGCCGCGCCGAGCAGTACCCCCAGCAACGCGACCGCCGCCACTCCCCAGACCGTGCGGCGTATCGCCGTACGGAACCACTCTTCGCTTTCGACGTTGTACAGGCTGCAGCACAGCGCGAGCGCGAGCACGATGGCCAGCAACAGATCCACCGACAACGTCGGGTTGGCCGTTACGAGCGACACCGCAGCCCATACCGCCCCGCACAGCACGGTCGCGGCGATGAGCACGAAGGCGAGCGTTTCGGCGTCGTAAGCGCCGCGCGCGCCCTGCTCCGCAGGGTGTGCCGGTGCGCCGGGAAGCGAAACTCCCCCCCGTGCATCCGGCCGCATCGCATCGCCCCGCCTGTCGGACAGAAAATCCAGACTCTCGTCGAGCCTTTCCTCGGCACGCGGCTTCGTCCTCGACCACAGCAGCAGCAGACATGCCAGATAGCCGATGCCGATCGCCGTGGGATAGCGCAACCAGGGCGCGCTCATGCCGGTCTGCCACAAGAGGAAGGATGCGAAGAAACCGACTGCAGCAGTGAGCGCCACGATGAGCGTGATGTGAAGCCCGGGGCGGCGAAGCGCACCGAGTCGATCCTGCGCCGACGCCGGCGCGACACGCTGACGTGGGGCCGGCGCCNCGACCCCTCCGGATGGATGCGTGCTCGGGGTACAGGCGTGCTCTTTGTCCATGCTGCCTCCACGACGCAGGCTACGCGTCGAGGCGTGACGCTAACGGACGGGCATTCCCCCCGCAACCTAACCAAACGGCCTAGTTGACGCGCGACAAAAAGGAAATCTAGGACGCAAACCACAAGGCCCTGCGTCTACGACAGAAAGTGCCGAACGGCCTCAGACGCTAACCGGCCGTCACCGGCAACAGCAGGATGCGGTTGTAGTTGGGATGAGATTCCGCGCCGACTCGATGCCGCAAAGATCGGCCGCCCGCTTCGGCAGTTCATCGAGCGTGCGCACGCACGCCATGCCGTTGCCCATCATCACCAGCTCGATTCCAACGCCCCGACGCACCGCACTCGGCTGCAGTTTTGCAGCACTCAATATGCCGCAGGGAGTTGCATATCAATCCAATACCGCGACGATGTGGTCATGCGGNGCAATGGTGTAGTGCATCCGTCCCGCGTCATGCCCCGCGTTGGGGCATTGTTCAGGCCGCCATGCTGCGCGTCTGCACGACGGCGATGGCTTTGGCGAGATTGAGATCGTCGGTATAGCCGCTGCCGTAGAGGCAGCAGGCAATCTGGTTCACCACGGGCAGCGGCATGGGCACGACGCCCTCCAGCGCGCTGCGCACATATTGGGCCGTCGCCGCGGCCTCCAGATCCTGCGGTGCGAACTCGGGCACGTCCTCGGTCATGCGCTCCTGCTCGAACAGCAGCTCGTGATGCCCGTCGCGGTACAGTTCCATGCGCGGCCGGCGGCGCGGCGCGGCATAGGGTTCGCCTTCCGTACCCTTCATCAGCAGGGCGGCGCCGCGCGTCTGCACGAGCACTTCGCCAAGCTTCTGCATGTAGTCGGGATGCGTGACGGCGACGACGCGCAGGCAGTCGCCGCCGAAGGGGTCCATCAGTTTCACGACGGTGTGCGCGCTGTTGCGCACGCCGAGCCGCGCGCGCACGCCCAGCAACTGCGCGATACCGGGCGAAAGCACCGCGGTCGGCACGAAAGTGAGCCTGCCTTCGTCCAGGGAGCGTTGCGCCTGCGCGAGCGTCGCGCATGGCATGATGCCCAGCTCGCGCAGGATATAGGCGGTGGCGACGCGACCGTTGCCGTCAAGCAGACCGTGCACCAGCACCGGCACGCCGATGCGGTGCAGCGCCATNGCGACGAGCGGCACCAGATTGGGCTGGCGCCGCGCGCCGTTGTACGAAGGCAGCACCACGGGAAGCGTGCCGTCGTTCGGCCGTTGCAGACGGTGCACACGGTCGTTCAAGGCCAGGGAAAAGCCGAGCAACTCGTTCACCGACTCGGTTTTCATGCGCAGCGCAAGCAGGACGGCGCCCAGTTCCAGCTCGGGCACGCCGCCGTCCAGCATGGCGCCGAACAGTTGCCGCGCCTCGTCCACGCCGAGGTCGCGCGAGCCGTGCGCACCGCGACCGATTTCCTTGATGATGCTTGCGTAGTTCATACCGCCCTGCTCCACAACTTCGTTCGCGCTTTCATGCGGCGCGAGCTTCGCCCTTGAATGGTGCCGCCTGGCACGGCCGCCGCACTTCCGGCATGCAGGAACCGCGCATTACGTGCCGCATCGCAGCGTCGCCTTCAGCGCGTCGAATCTCCCCCTGCTCGAACCGCGTGCGAATCTCGGACGCCGATGCATCCATGCAGGTCGGCGCAAGCGCGGACGAAAACACGGCCGCGACTGCATGGCCCGCCCGCTCGGGCCCTTCGCGCAGAATCGCGGCGTGCGCGTGGATTTCGTCGACAACCCGCATTTTCGTCTCCAATGCGGGCGGACGGTTTGCAACATGTATGCCAGTCGTGACAGCGCGCCGCGCTTGGCGATCGGGAACCGGCATGTCTCGCACACCGGTGAGAAAAGGAAGTGAAGCTGGCCGATAAGCGGGATTCTGTCGTGAACGGCCATTCATCTAGGCCCTGAGTCACCCCAGGGCTCCAGCCACCTACCCGCAGGCTCCGCGGGCCGCCTCATCGCCTGCCTACTTGGTGTTGCTCCGGGTGGAGGTTGCCGCGTTTCACCCTTTCCCGACTGCGTCGGGAAAGCCGCCGCGCAAGCGCGACGGCCCCCTTCGCATCTCCCNTCCGGTGCAGGAGCAGAACCCCTGCCCTGCTCCGGGAGACTTTGTCTCCGCGCCTGAGCGCGGCGACAAGCCGGGAAAGACTCGTCTCTGTGGCCCTATTCCTCGCCTCACGGCGTCTGGGCGTTACCCAGCACCCTGCCCTATGGAGTCCCGACTTTCCTCTGCGGGGTCGAGCCCCGCAGCGGCCGTTTGGCCAGCTTCGCTTACATGATACCGCGCCGGCGCGCCAAAGTTCCCGCGCCTTGATTTCCGCGTCACCGCCGCCTAGAACGAATTGCGATCCACTCCACAAGGAGCGCGCCCGTGCGACGACGTCTCTACTTTCTGCTCCCTGACATCGCCAGTGCCGAACGCACCGTGGACGACCTACTGCTCGCACGCATCGAGGACCGTCACATCCACGTGCTGGCCCGGCGCGGCGCCGACCTGGGCAATTTGCCCGAGGCCACGGCGCTGCAGAAGACCGACCTGATCCACGGCGCGGAAATCGGCATGATCGTCGGCGGTCTCGGCGGACTGCTGGTGGGTCTGTTCATCCTCTTCACGCCGCCGGAGGGTGCCCAGCTGGAGTTGATTCTGGTGTTGGCGATCACGGCGGCAGGCGCGATCTTCGGCGCCTGGGCATCGAGTCTCATCGGCGTGTCGGTGCCCAACTCGCGGTTGCAGCAGTTCTATCCGGCGATCGAAGCGGGAAAGGTACTGCTGATGGTGGACGTGAGACCCGCCCGCGTGGATGAGCTGCGCGAACTCGTGCTCCGCCGTCATCCGGAAGCGGCCGGCGGCATGGTGGAACCGACGCTTCCCGCCTTTCCCTGATCAAAAGAACGGAGCGCACGCTCCGGCTCAAGCGCCGTTCCAACGGCGCATCGGCTCGCTGGCCCGAGCGAGCCTCAGGCCCCGTCCCCCCATGACGGGGCCTTCCCATTTACGGTGCGCGCACTTCGGGCCTGCGCGTGCGTCCCGGGCGGAAATGTCCGGTGTCGTCGTAATACGCCGGATCCTCGTTCGCGGCACACCAGCCTGGAATGCCGAGAATCGGCACCGGTTGCAGCGAAGCCGTGTCGCGCAGCGTAGCTTCGTCCACGAGCTGCTCCGCGATCGCAGCATCCAGCGCGGCGTTCTGCACCGCTTCCGGCAGCGCGAAGAAATCGTCCTCCACCGCAACGCACAAGGCATGGGCGACGATGCCCTTGTAAGGCACGACGGCTTTCTCGTGCACGGCGTGGCCGAGGATGCGGAAAGCCATGTGCGCCCGCACCGCTTCGCGGTGCATCACGAACAACGCCTTCCACTGGAAACCGCGCAGCAGTTCGATGAGCTGCGGACGGCTGCAGGCCACCGCCATTCCGCTTTCGTCGAGCAGCGTCAGCACATCGCGGGCGACGCTGCGGGCGCGGCCCGCCTGCCGTGCGAGCTCCTCGATGTGCAGGCGGTTGATGACGGCCTTGGTGCGCGGGAAGACGAGCCACGCCAGCGCGTTGAACAGGTCGTGCCAGTTGTGCGGCCGCGTCAGCACTTCGCCTCGCGCCCAGGCCCGCCCTTCGTACTCCGCCGCCGACACCTTCTGCGTCTGTGTCACGAAGCGGACGGGCAATCCCTGCGCGTTGACCAGACCCTGCCGCTCGGCAAGCGCGTTCAAGGACGTGTTGTCCGGAAAGCGGTCCGCAGGCAGCGCCTCGACCAGCGACCGCACGGTGGCAAACAGCGGCGAATCGAGCAGCGCCTGCCGGTCCCAGCGTGCCTCCGCCTTCATCACGCCTGCAGACGCCAGCTCAGCGATTCGCCCGCGCGCAAGGGGACGAGTTCAGCCTCGCCGAATTCGAAGCGCTGCGGCACCTGCCAGGGCGCACGCACGAGCGTGATGCGCTCGGTGTTGCGCGGCAGCCGGTAGAAATCCGGTCCGTTGAAGCTGGCGAAGGCTTCCAGCTTGTCGAGCGCGCCCGCCTGTTCGAAGGCTTCGGCGTAGAGCTCGATCGCGGCGTGCGCCGTGAAGCAGCCGGCGCAACCGCAGGCCGCTTCCTTGTCGTGCCGCGGATGCGGCGCGCTGTCGGTGCCGAGGAAGAATTTCGGACTGCCGCTCGTCGCCGCCGCGACCAGGGCTTTGCGATGCCGTTCGCGCTTCAGCACGGGCAGGCAGTAGTAGTGCGGCCGCAAGCCGCCCTGGAAAATCGCGTTGCGGTTGTAGAGCAGATGGTGCGCGGTGATGGTGGCGCCGATGTTCGGTCCGCTGTCGCGCACGAATTCGGCCGCTTCCTTCGTCGTGATGTGTTCGAAGACGATGCGCAGTTTCGGAAACCGCCGCACGATCTCGGCCATCACGGTGTCGATGAACACTTTCTCGCGGTCGAACACGTCCACGCCGGGCGTCGTCACTTCGCCATGCACGAGCAGCGGCACGTCGTGCTCCTCCATCGCCGCGAGTGCGGGCGAAGCGCGATCGAGCGAAGTCACGCCCGAATCCGAGTTGGTGGTCGCGCCGGCCGGGTAGTACTTGAGCGCGTGCACGAATCCGCTCGCCTTCACCTTCGCGATCTCCTCCGGCGTGGTGTTGTCGGTGAGATAGAGCGTCATCAGGGGCTCGAAGCGCATACCCTCCGGCAAGGCGCGCAGGATGCGCTCGCGATAAGCGCGCGCGAGTTCCACCGTCGTCACCGGCGGTTTGAGATTGGGCATGATGATCGCGCGCGCGAACTGCCGCGCGCTGTACGGCAGCACGCTTTCGAGCGCGGCGCCGTCGCGCAGATGCAGATGCCAGTCGTCGGGGCGGGTCAGGGTGAGGCTTTGCATTCGTGATCCTTCATTCGGCCTGGTCGCGCAGGCCCAGTTCGTAGAGTTCGTTCTTGCGCGCGCCGGTGATCGCCGCCGCGAGCCGCGCCGCGTCCTTCAACGGCAGCGCTTCCCGCAACAGCTTCAGCACGCGTTCGCCTTCGATGCGCGTCGCGTCGGCGTCGGCTGCCGCCGGCGAGACGATGAGCACGAATTCGCCCCGCAGGCGGTTCGCGTCCTCAGCGAGCCACGCGGGCGCCTCGCCGAGCGGGCAGACATGCACGCTCTCGTACAGCTTGGTGAGCTCGCGCGCGATTGTAAGCGTGCGCCCGGGCCCGTAGACCGCAAGCAGATCCTCGACGCATTCGGCGACGCGATGCGGGGCTTCGTAGAACACCAGGGCATAGGGCGCGCTCCGCCAGCCCTCCAGCAGCTTGCGGCGGGCGCTCGCTTTCGCCGGCAGGAAGCCCACGAACAGGAACGGTCCGCTGATCCCGGACACGGACAAGGCCGCAATCGCAGCATTGGGCCCCGGCACGGGCACGATGCGGTGGCCCGCTTCGCGGGCCGCGGCGACCACCAGCGCACCGGGATCGGAAATCGCCGGCGTGCCGGCATCGCTGATCAGTGCCACCGCACGGCCCGCCTCCAGCTCGCGCAGCACTTCCTGCGTGGCGCGCGCCTCGTTGTGTTCGTGCAGCGACCTCAGGCTCGTGCGGATGCCGTGATGGGCGAGCAGCGTCGCGCTCGTGCGCGTATCCTCGGCGTACACCACATCCACGCTGCGCAGCACCTCCAGGGCGCGCAGCGTGATGTCTTTCAAATTACCGATCGGCGTGGCGACCACATATAATGCGGCGCGCAGCTTGTCGGAGTGTTGTTCCGCGTGCCCGCTCATCGATTGATACGTTCTCTTTGCACCGCGCTGGCTGCGGCGAGCCTGGCATTGTCCTGTGCCCCCATGCCGCCTGCAACCCAGCCGCCTGCCCAACCGGCGCCGGTGGTCGCGCCCGAAACGCCCGCACCGCCGGTCGAAGCGCCCGCCGCGCCGGCGGAACCCGCACCCGGCAGCGCGGCCGAGCCGGCACCCGCGCCCGAGGTGGCGCGCCGGGCGCCCTTCATGGCGCTGCTGCTGCCGCTCGAATCGCCGGATTTCCGCAACGCGGCGGACGCTTTCCTGCGTGGGGTCGAAGCCGCGGCGTTGCAGCAGCCCGCGACGCTGCCGATCGAAATTCACGCCACCGACGCCAGCCCCGAGCGCATTCTCGAAACCTACACCTCGGTACTGCAGCAAGGCGCGGCGGTGGTGATCGGTCCGATGACGCGCAACGGCGTCTCCGCCATCGCAACCAGCGGCCTGGTGATGGTGCCCACCCTGACGCTCAATCAGCCGGAGGGCGATCAGCCGCTGCCGCCGGGACTGTATGCGTTCGGCTTGTCGGTGGAGGACGAGGCGCGCGTGCTGGCGCGGCGCGCGTACCAGGCGGGCGTCCGCCGCATCGGANTGATCGGCACGCCGGCGCCGCTGTCGCGCCGNACGCGGGCGGCTTTTCTCGATACCTGGCAGCAGTTGGGCGGCCAGGCGGTGGCGATGCTGGACGCCGATCCGCAGGGCGATCTCGCAGCCCTGCGCGCGGGGCTGTCGGAACTGACGCTCGATGCCGTGTTCCTCGCCGCGCCCTATCGCGAAGCGCGTCTCATCCGGCCTTATCTGCCGGCACAGACGCCCGTCTACGCCACTTCGCAGATCCATNTGTTGCCGTCCGACACCCTCGGCATGGTGGACCTGAACGGCGTGCGCTTCATCGACATGCCCTGGCTGCTGTCGGACGAGCATCCGAGCGTCGCCGTCTACCCGCGGCCGGCGGACCTGAGCGGCGGCGTGCTGCGCTTCTACGCGCTCGGGGTCGATGCCTATCGCATCGCCGCCCAATTGGCGCAAGGCCGCCGGCAGTTNGAGCTGGAAGGGCTGACCGGCGACCTTTCCATCCGCCCGGACGGCACGGTGGAGCGGCGCCCCCGCCTGGCGGTGTTCCAGGACGGCGCCGCGCGGCTGCTCGAGTGAGACGCCGGCTCGACGGGCAGGCCGCCGAAGCTCTGGCGGCCGAATGGCTCGCGTCGCGCGGGCTGCGAATCGTCGAACGCAACTATCGCTGCCGCGCCGGCGAAATCGACCTCATCGCCGAGGACGGCGCCGCCCTGGTATTCGTCGAAGTGCGCCTGCGCCGCTCCGCGGCCTACGGCGGCGCGGCGGCGAGCGTGGATCACGCCAAGCGCCAGCGGCTGATCCGCGCCGCGCAGCACTATCTCATGGGACAGGCGGACCGTCCCTGCCGTTTCGACGTGATCCTGCTCGACGCGCTGGACGAGCGGCGCGTCGAATGGCTGCGCGACGCCTTCGGCGCCTGAGGCCATGGCGCCCGAGACACGTGGAGTAGAATTGACCGCCTCGCCATTTCCGTTGCCGCTCAGCCCGATGGACCTCGCCGAACGCATCCGCCAACAGTTCAACGACAGCGCCCAGACCAAACTCGATGCCGTCGACGTGCTTGCCGCACCCATCGCGCAGGCGATCGAGGCCATGGTCAAATGTCTGCTCAGCAACGGCAAGATTCTTGCCTGCGGCAACGGCGGCTCGGCGGCCGACGCGCAGCACTTCTCCGCCGAGCTGCTGAACCGCTTCGAGCGCGAGCGCCCCGGCCTGGCGGCGATCGCGCTCACCACCGACACCTCGACGCTGACGTCCATTGCCAACGATTACGATTACAACCAGGTGTTCTCGAAGCAGGTGCTGGCGCTCGGTCAGCCCAACGACGTGCTGCTCGCCATTTCGACCAGCGGCAATTCCCCCAACGTCGTGGCGGCGATCCATGCCGCGCACGACCGCGACATGCGGGTGGTGGCGCTGACCGGTAAGGGCGGCGGGGAAATGGCGAAGTGGCTCACGCCGAACGACGTGCACATCTGCGTGCCGCACCAGCGCACCGCCCGCATCCAGGAAGTGCACCTGCTGACCCTGCACTGTCTCTGCGACGGGATCGACTGTCTACTTTTGGGAACGGAGTGAACGCATGAACCGACGTCTCGCAGCCGCCATCGCTTTGCTGTGCACAGCCGTGCTCACCGCGGGATGCTTCCCGCTGCTCGTAGGCGGCACCGCGGGCGGTGCGGTGGTCGTCGCCGACCGGCGTCCCGCGGACATCATGGCCACCGACGAGCGCATCGAATGGACGCTGTCGCGGGAAATCCAAAAACGCCTGGGCGACAAGGCCCACGTCAACGTCACCAGTTACAACCGCCAGGTGCTGCTTACCGGCGAAGTCACCACCGCCGAAGGCAAGGCGATCATCGACGACATCGCCTCGCGCACCCACGACGTCCGCAAGGTCTACAACGAGGTGCAGATCGGCATTCCCAGCTCGCTTCAGAGCCGTTCGCGCGACACCTACATCACCAGCCAGGTCAAGGCGCGCATGATGAACCAGGACAAGTTCAATCCGCTGCACGTCAAGGTGGTGACTGAAGCGCGCACCGTCTATCTGATGGGCCTGGTCACGACGGCCGAAGCCGACGCCGCCACCGAACTCGCGCGCACCACCAGCGGCGTGGAACGCGTGGTGCGGCTGTTCGAATACGTCCAGCTGCAGCCGTCCAAATGAAACGGGCCGGGCCGGCCGCGCGGCCCGCCCGGTCATCCTTCTTGCCCTTCCGCGCCGACCGCGGACGCGCTGCGCAACATCGACGACGCATAGCGCGCGGCGAAGGCCTCGGCGGCGAGCGCCGGACTGAAGAGATTGCCCTGCGCGTAGTCGCAGCCGCAGTCCTGCAGAAAACGGCGCTGCGCCTCGGTCTCCACCCCTTCGGCCGTCACCTTCATCCGCAGGCTGTGCGCCATGGCGATGACCGCGCGCGTGATCGCGGCGGCGNCGCCGTCGTCGGGCAGATCGCGCACGAACACGCGGTCGATCTTGACGCAGTCGAAGGGAAAGCGCTTGAGGTACCACAGGCTCGAATAGCCGGTGCCGAAATCGTCGAGCGCGAGCTGCACGCCCATGAGCTTCAGCGCCCGCAGAACCGCCGCGGCATGGCCCGGATTGACGAACATCAGCCGTTCGGTGATCTCGAATTCCAGCCATCCCGGATCGATACGCGTCTCGGCGATGATCTGCGCCACATGGGCGAGCAGATCCTCGCGCAGGAACTGGCGCGGCGAGAGATTCACCGCCACGCGCAGCGGCCCCAGGCCGGCCGCCCGCCAGGCCTGTACCTGCTGACAGGCCTCGCGCAGCACCCAGCGGCCGAGCGTGTCGATCATGCCGCTGTCCTCGGCCACCGGAATGAAAACCGCCGGTTCGATGCTGCTGCCGTCGGGCTGCTGCCAGCGCGCCAGGGCCTCGACCCCGACGATGCGGCCGCTCGCCAGATCCACCATCGGCTGATAATGCAGCGCGAGTTCGCCCCGCTCCAGCGCGCGGCGCAGCTTGGATTCCAGTGCCAGCCGTTCATAGGCCTGGACGTTCATCTGCGCCGAATAGAACTGGAAGGCATTCTTGCCCTGCTCCTTGGCGCGGTTCATCGCCGTGTCGGCGGCGCGCAGCAGCGCGTCGGCGTCGTCCGCGTCCTGCGGAAATAGGCTGATGCCGACGCAGGCCGTCAGGTGATACTCCTGCCCGGCGATGAGGTAGGGTTGCGCCACCGCGTCCAGCAGCGCACGCGCGAAGACCGAAACCTCGCCCGCCGCTTCGAAGGACTCCAGCAGTACTGCGAACTCGTCGCCGCTCAGGCGGGCCACGATATCGCTCACGCCGCTCACGCGCGTGAGCCGCTCGGCCACCTCGCACAGCACCCGGTCGCCGATGACGTGACCGAAGCTGTCGTTGATGTTCTTGAAGCGGTCCAGTTCCAGCGACAGGACCGCGAGCGGACGCTCGAAGCGCCGCGCACGCGCCAGCGCCTGCTGCAGACGCTGCTGGAACAGCACCCGGTTGGGCAGGCCGCAGAGCGAGTCGTAATGCGAGAGGCGATGGATGCGCTGCTCGGCATCGAAGCGATCGGTGACGTCGCGGCCGATGCCGCGATAGCCCTTGAAGCGCCCGGCGTCGTCGAATANCGGCTCGCCGCTGATGCTGTGGTAGCGCCACTGCCCGGCGGCGTTGCGGCGCCTGTAGACCAGGTCGCGGAAAGGNTGCTGCGTGGCGAGGCTGTGCCGCAGCGCCGCCCAACCCGATTCCAGGCACTCGACGCCTTCGAGTTCCCAATACGCCCGGCCGAGATCGCGCTCGGGCGCGAAGCCCGTGCGCTCCAGCGCGCGGCCCGAGAGCCGCGTCAGGCGCAAGCACTCGTCCTGCTCCCAGTACCAGTCGGACGACCATTCGAGCAGACTGCGGAAGCGCGTCTCGCTGCGCCGGGCTTCCTGTTCGGACGCCAGTCGCGCAAGGACGGCCGCCGCCGCCAGGGCGAACAGCGACAGCAACCGGATACCGTCCTGCTCCGGCACCGACGCACCCCATACGGCGATCACGCCGATCAGCCGGTCGCGGTCCGCAAGCGGCACGGCCAGCGCGGCATGCGCATCCGCCTGTATGCGCCCCGCCTGCGCGGCGCGCATCGCCAACGCCTCGACCGCGTGCGGCTCGGCGCGACTTGCGTGGGCGAGCACCAGCCGCCCTTCCGCGCTCTGCAACCGGACGGCGCAACCGTCGCCGTGCAGCAGGCGCTGCGCGGCATCGGCGATGCAGCGCAAGGCGCCGCCGGTCTCGTCCTGCTGCGCGAGTTCGCGCATGCAGTCGTGGAGTGCTTCGAGCTCCTGCCCGTGGCGCCGCACCCGCTCTTCGGCCAGCTTGAGCGCGTCGATGTCGGTGGCGGCGCCGATCATCCGCAGCGCGCGGCCGTATTCGTCGCGCTCGACGATGCGGCCCCGGGCCACGATCCAGCGCCAGCCCCCGTCCTCGGCGCGCACACGGAATTCGCATTCGAAACGTTCCGTTTCGCCCTTGAACGCCTGTATCAGTCCGGCGCGATAACGCGCGGCATCGTCCGGATGCACCAGTGCGCCGAAGGCCGGCGCGCTCGTCACCGTCTCCGTCGGCGGCCCGCCCAGCATTTCGCGCCAGCGCGCGCTCAGGTAGACGGCGCCGCTGGCAATGTCCCAGCTGAAGGCGGCCACCCGGGCCGCATCCAGCACCGGCTCCTGGGGGAGCGTGGCTTGGCCGCTGACGCGCAGCGCATGCTGCGACTCGTCCAACCGCGCGAGCCGTGACTGCAACTCGGCCAGCGCGTGGCGGTAGTAATGCAGCGCCGCATCGGCGTGGGATGTCGCCGTGCAGGGCGTTCGCACGGTATCGATTTCGAAAGGCTTCGGCATCGGTCGCCCGCGTTCAGTGGGCGACCATGGAAGACGGATCGCGCCCGCTCAGACCGAAGTCCGGCAGACGAAGCTGTCGCGGCGCATGACGCAGCTGCGGTAATGATTGCACGCTGGCTCCTCTTTTCTTGGATGTGTTGTGGTCTCGAGGCCCGCGCAAGGCCCTCCCCTTCCCGGACTTGTTGCGCGCCCTCGTCCAGCGACCGCCAGCCGCTCCTTCCCCCCCCCATCACTACGCCTTTATTATTTGTTTTGTGAGCAATGGCTTAGGCGCAGTCCTTGAGACGGAATCCTAACCGTGCATGATACGAAGAGGCAAGCTTCCCTGCGCGGAACCGGTCGTCTGGCGGACGGCCCGGCCGGCCCCGGACACGCTGTCCGTTCCAGACGACGGGAACGCCGTCTGCTTGACAGCTCNGGAGGCTCGCTATGAACAAATCCGAAACGACTGCGCAACAAACTCAAGCCACGCGCTGGCGCTTATCGATCGGCGCAGTGGAACGCGATACGGGGCTATCCAAGGACACGCTGCGCGTATGGGAGAAGCGCTACGGTTTTCCCAAGCCGGAGCGNGACAAGTTCGGCGAACGCGTCTATCCGCAGGAGCAGGTGGAGAAGCTGCGGCTGCTCAAGCGGCTGATCGATCGCGGCTACCGGCCCGGCAAGCTGGTCTCGCGCAGCATCGAGGAACTGCTGGAACTGGTGAGTCCGCAACGGCCGGCGGCGNCCGCGCAACCCGCGTCGCCTGCGCAGCCCTTCGCGGCATTCAACACCCAGGACGTGGCCGAAATCCGCGAACAGTTGCGCGAGCGGCTCTCGCGCGAAGGCTTGCGCGATTTCGTGCTGGGTACGGTTTCGGAGCTGCATCAGCAGTTGAGCGACGCGTGGATGCGCGGACAGCTCGCGCTCTACGAGGAACGGCTGTACAGCGAAGCGCTGTGCAGCACGCTCCACGNGGGACTGGGCGCGCTGCCGCTGCAGAACCGCAACCCGCGCGTGCTGCTCGGCACCTTCCCCAACGAAGCGCGCATCCTGGGGCTGCTGATGATGGAATGCCTGCTCAGCGTCGAAGGCGCGACCTGCATCTCCCTCGGCGCGCAGACGCCGGTGGTGGACATCATGCTCGCCGCGCGGGCCCAGCAGGCCGACGTGGTGGGTCTTTATTTCAGCGCCGCCTATCCCATGACACAGGCACTGGAAGGGCTCAGCGCCTTGCGCGAACAGTTGCCGGAACAGACGCAGATCTGGGTCGGCAGCGCCAATCCGGCGATCATGCGCCGCGCGCCGGGCGACATCCTGACCCTGCCGAAGTTCGACATGCTGGCTGAGGCCGTCGCAAGCTGGCGGCAAAGCCACAGTGTCGGCTCGCTTTCCACCCACTAGCGCCGCCTGCGGCCGGACATCGGGCGCCGGAGCCGGCAAAGCTGCTACACTGCGCCCCTCTTCAACTGCGCGGCGGCGCCGCGCGCCGATGTCCGACTCATGTTCCGTTCCGCACGCTTCGAATCGACCGAGTGCGAGAAAACGGCGGGCACCCGATCGCCGCACGCGGCGGCGGGCCGTCCCGCAGCAGACCGCAAACGATGAACAGCTATCCGCGCCCCGCGTTCGAATCCAAGTTCTGCGCCCCGGAGGAACTGCCGGCGCGTCTTGCGGCGCTCGCCAGGCCGCTGGTGTTCACCAACGGCGTATTCGACATCCTGCACCGGGGCCATGTGACCTATCTCGCGCAGGCACGCGCGCTCGGGGCGAGCCTGGTGGTGTCGCTCAACAGCGACGCTTCGGTGAAGCGCCTGGGCAAGGGCGCGGACCGGCCGATCAATCCGCTCGCCGACCGCATGGCGGTCATCGCGGCCCTGCAAAGCGTGGATCTGGTGACCTGGTTCGAGGACGACACGCCGCTTGCGCTCATTCTCGCCTGCAGGCCGGAGGTGCTCGTCAAAGGCGGCGACTGGAAGCTCGAGGACATCGTCGGCGCGGCCGAGGTGCGGAGCTGGGGCGGCACGGTGCACGCCATTCCTTTCGAGCACGAACGCTCCACCACTGCGCTCCTCGAGCGCATCCGCCGCAGCGCGAAGCCTTAGCCGGCCGGNGGACAGGCACGCAACGGCGCGCCGCCCAGAGCCTCGCGGATTTCCTCGACCTCGGCCCGCGTCGCCGCGGAGAGCTGGCGCAACTGCACGTACACCNCGTCGCCTTCCTGGCGCTCGCTGATGGCGGGGGCCGGCCGCAGGGCGGAGAAGCTCTCTCTCGCGCGTGCAGCATCGGCGGCGGCCAGCGGCCCGATTTCCAGACATGCGCCGGCTCCCGGTTGCAGGGCCGCCACTTCCTGGGGGCTCATCAGCCGGATGCGCTCCGGCCGGACCTGTTGGGCAAGCGCCTTGGATTCGTCGCGGGTGCGCTGCGCGTCGTAATCGAGCCAGGCGAGCAGAGCGACGTTCGCCAGCAGCAGCATCAGCACGACGATCCGCATCCCTGCGCTCCTTCCCCGCGCATCATCTCCTCGGCCAGCGCCGCCACGCCTTCCAGTACGAGATGTTCGACCTGCACGACCGGCATGGTGAGATGCGGGACGAGCGCGTGCGCCCCGCCGCCGGAGATGACGCAGCGCGCCCCGGGCGGCAGTTGCCGGTACATGCGCTCGATCGCNCCGACCTGGGCATGGATGCAGCCGCTTTCCATGGCATCGGCGGTGTTGCGCGGCAGCTCGCGGTAGTTCCCGCGCGCGAGCGTCAGCGCCGCGGTGTGATCCGCAAGCGCGCGCTTCATCAACCCGAGCCCGGGAAGGATGAGCCCGCCGCGGAACACGCCGCGCGCATCGAGCACGTCGATGGTGGTGGCGGTGCCCGCCATCACCACCAGGCATTCGCGCCGTTCGCGCTGCCATGCGGCGACAGCCGCCGCCCAGCGGTCCACGCCGAGCTGGCGCGGGTTCTCGTAATCGTTGACNACCCCGCANGCCCGTTCCGCGGCCGCCACCCAGAGCAGCTCAGTCTGCCAGCGGCTCGCCAGATCGATCACCGTCTCGCGCATGGTCGGCCCGGCGACGTTGGCGATCGCCACGTGCCGCGGCGCCGGGATACGCGCCCAGGCNTCGTAGGCGCGTTCGAGCTCGTCCACCGANGCCGCGCCGAAGTCCGTCCAGCGGCCGTCGGCGTGCCGCAGNCCCCATTTGATGCGCGAATTGCCGGCGTCGACGGCGAGCATCATGCCGCCTCGCGCAGCGAAACTTCGCCTGCATGGAAGCGATGCAGGCCGGTTTCCGTTTGCAGCACCAGCGCACCGTCCTCGGCGACATCGCGCGCCCAGCCTTCGACGCTCTCGCGCTCGTTCACGGCCATGCGCACACGGCGGTCCTGATAGGCGTGGCGTCGCAGCCACTCGTTCTTGAAGAAGGCCGCGAAGCCCTCGCGTTCGTAGCGCTGCAATGCGCTTTCCAGCTCGCGCAGCAGGCCTGCGAGCAGCGCGGTGCGCGAAGGCGGCGTGCCGTCCCCGGTGTGCAGATCGGCCAGCGGCCGGCCCACCTGCGCCTGCAACGCGGCATCTGCCCGCACGTTGAGGCCGACGCCGATCACCAATTCGGTCCGGTCGCCGGCACTGCGCGCCACTTCGACCAGGATGCCGCCGAGCTTCGCGCCATTGCGCATCAGATCGTTGGGCCATTTCAGTCGCACGTCGCCGAAGCCCAGCGCTTCCAGCGCCCGCGCGCAAGCCACCGCGACGGCGAGCGTGAGACCGCCGAGCGCCTGCGGCGGCAGCGCGATGCGCCAGGCCATGCTGAACGTGAGGCTCGCGCCGAGCCGGGCATGCCAGCCGTTGCCGCGCCGGCCGCGGCCGGCGGTCTGCAGTTCGCAGGCCAGCACCCGGCCGTGGACGAAGGGCGCTTCCAGCAAGCGCGCATTGGTCGACGCGCACTGGTCGAGCACCTCGGCGCTCAACGCCGAACCGCGCGCGCGCAAGTCCGCCTCGAGCGCGGCGGCATCGAGCAGATCGACGGGATCGGCAAGTACAAAAAGATCTCCCGCGCGGCGGATCGCGACGCCTTGCGCCGCGAGCGCCTGCAGACCCGCTTCCAGCTCCGCATCGCCGAGATTCAAGGCGCGCGACAGCGCCTCACGGGACTGCGGTCCTGCGGTCCGGAAACGGCGGAGGAGTGCAAAAGCGGAAGGCGGCACGACCAACGGAGACTGAAACGCGGCGGGTGGCGATGGTAGCACGACCCCGCCGCGCTCTTTGCGCGCAGGCGCGCGCTTCAGGAACCCGGATCCATCTGCGACTGCAGATAGTTCTGCAGCCCGACGCTGTCGATGAGCGACAACTGCGTTTCGATCCAGTCGATGTGTTCTTCCTCGGACTCGAGGATGTCCTCGAACAGCTCGCGCGAGACGTAGTCGCCCACCGATTCGCAATAGGCGATCGCTTCCTTCAACAGCGCGTGACCGTCGCGCTCGGCCTGCAGGTCGCAGGAGAGCGCTTCCCTGACGTCCTCGCCGATGAGCAGCTTGCCCAGATCCTGCAGATTCGGCAGCCCTTCGAGGAACAGGATGCGTTTGATCAGCGCATCCGCATGCTTCATCTCGTCGATGGATTCCCCGTACTCGTGCTTGGCAAGCTTGTGGAAGCCCCAGTTGTCGAACATCCGCGCATGCAGGAAGTACTGATTGATGGCGGTGAGTTCGTTCTTGAGGGCCTGGTTGAGGTATTGGATGACGCGCTGATCGCCTTTCATGGGAATCACTCGCTCGAATGCCGCGCGCGGGCGCGGCGTTGAACTATGGCACGGATCGGCGATGAAGCCGGACAGCGGGGAAGATAGCACGCACGCCTGCGCGACGCAGCACGCGCGAGAACACGACAGCGCGGGAAGGGATTAAGCGGCTTCGAGCAGGTTGCTCGCCGCGACGTGCTCCTGCAGCACCCGATCGGCGGCCTCGGCGCAACGGCCGCAGCAGGTCGCCACGCCGAGCACGTCACTCAGCTCGCCGAGGGTAGTCGCCCCCAGATCGGCGCATTGGCGGATTTCGCGATCGGTCACGGCATTGCAGACGCACACGTACATGAGGGGGCACCGGCGAATGAGAGTAGAAATGCGAATGATTATCATCAAGCTCGCNAACGAACGCAAGCGTTGTTTCCAAGTCCGGTATTTACGCACAAGAGCCCACTAAGCCATTGAGGGAATTACATCCTCTGCCCTTGACAGCACAAATGAGAATGGTTATCGTTTGCTCACGATGGATACGAAGGCTGCTCAAACAAGGCCTGATGAGACCCAGCCGCGCGCGGACGCGGCGCAGCCGCCACGCGTGAACAGCCGCTCGCTCCTGGGCGAACGCGGCGAACTGGTCATCGAACATGCCGGCCGCGAATACCGGCTGCGCATCACACAGAACGGGAAACTGATCCTCACCGCTTGAGCATTTGGGCGCGCGGCGGTCAGCCACACGGAGAGATTAGGACGGTGTCGCTCGCATCACTGGCTCGGCCACGGCCGCCACGCACCCGTGTCCCGGGTCTGGCGGTGGCGGTCGCCCTGCATGCAGCGCTGGGCGCCCTGCTCTACCACGGCCATCAGGCGGCCAGCCTCGCGCGAAGCACCAGCGTGCCGATCATGGTGAGCTTCATCACCCCCGAGCCGGTGGTGCCGCCCAAGCCCCAGCCGCCGCAGCCGGTCGTCGAACCGAAGCCCGCGCCCAAGCAAGCCGTCAAACCCAAGCCCAAGCCGGCCGAGAAGCCCGTCATCGCGAGCAAGAGTCCCGAGCCTGCGCCTTTCGCTGCGCCCGAACCCGAGCCGGAGCCGGAACCGGTGGCCGAACAGGCGCCGCCGCCCGCGCCGCCTGCGGCACCGGCCCCCGCCGTGGCTGACGCGCCGGTCCAGACGGCGCCGCCGCGCTTCAACGCCGACTATCTGCAGAACCCCAAGCCGCCTTATCCCAACCTCTCCCGCCGCCTGCAGGAGGAAGGCACGGTGGTACTGCGCGTCTACGTCTCGCCGAACGGTCTGCCCGAGCAGGTCGAAGTCAGCAAATCGAGCGGCTATGCCCGTCTCGACGAATCCGCACTCAACACCGTCAGGAAGTACTGGAAGTTCGTGCCTGCCCGGCGCGGCGACACACCGGTCGGCGGGTGGGTGCTGGTCCCCATCGCATTCACCCTCGAAGGATAAGAAGTCTCATGGATTTGCAACAAAGCTACGGCTTCGCACACTTTCTTTCCCAGACCGACGCCGTCGGCAAGAGCCTGTTCGTCGTGCTNCTGCTGATGTCGCTCGCGACCTGGTACCTCATCGTGGCCAAGGGTCTGCAGGTTTTCCTCACCCGCCGGCGCAGCGCGCGTTTCCTCGACACCTTCTGGAGCATGCCTTCGCTCAACGCGGTCGAGCGCCATCTCGAGCAGCATCATCCCGACGAGCCCTTTTCGCACTTGGCCTACCATGCCATCGTCGCCGCCCGCCATCACGCCCGCCACGGCGTCAACCGGCTCGATGAGGCGGGCTCCAAATCGGAATTCCTCACGCGCTCCATGCGGCGCGTGATCGACGAAGAGACCGCGCGCCTCGAATGGGGGCTCACCGTGCTGGCCTCGGTCGGCAGTACCGCGCCCTTCGTCGGCCTGTTCGGCACGGTGTGGGGCGTCTATCACGCCCTGGTCGCGATCGGCATCTCCGGTCAGGGCACGCTCGACAAGGTAGCCGGTCCCGTGGGCGAGGCGCTGATCATGACCGGCGCCGGGCTTGCCGTCGCCATTCCCGCAGTGCTCGCCTACAACGCCTTCGTGCGTTCGAACCGCATGGTGCTGGCNAANCTCGACGCCTTCGCCCACGACCTCTACTCCTTTCTCACCACCGGCGCGCACTTCGAAGCGGAAACCGCCAACGGCAACCGCCGCACGCAGCCGCAAGTCGTGAAAGGAGCCGCCTGATGGCCTTCGGCAGCTTCGACAGCCACGGCGGCGCCAGCCGCGTGCAATCCGAGATCAACATGGTGCCGTTGATCGACGTGATGCTGGTGCTGCTCGTCATCTTCCTCGTCACGGCGCCGCTGCTTACGCACTCGGTGAAGATCGATCTGCCGCGCGCTTCCAGCACGCCGAACGAAAGCAAGGCCGAAAACGTTTCGCTGTCCATCGACGCCGACGGCACGCTTTACTGGAACAACGAACGCATCGGCCGCGAAGAGCTGAAACGGCGCCTCGCCGTCATGGCACAGANCACCCCGGAAGCGGAGCTGCATCTGCGCGCCGACAAGACCACGCAATACCAGGTCCTCGCGGAAGTGATGGCGGACGCCGCAGCCGCGGGCGTGAAGAAGATCGGCTTCGTCTCCGATCCGAGCACGAAGCAGTAAAAGCGGAACCTGATCTCTCGGTAGCCAGCGACAAGCCAGCCACCCATAAAGGAGTTCAAAACTTGAAGCAATGATCGACCACCGACGGCGGACGTCGGTGTTTAGGGAGGACTATATGTACAGCCGTACGTCAGTCGTCGCGCTTCTCGTCGCGGGCACCTTTGCGAGCTGCGCGCATGCGCAGCAGGCCGACGCCCCCGCCGACGCCCGGGAGCTGGAAAAAATCATCGTCACGGGCGAAAAGGTCGAGCGCCCGCTGGAAGACACCGCCCCGAGCGTGCACGTGCTCGACCAGCGCGCTCTGATCGAGAATCCTTCGCTCAGCACGACCAACACCGTGCTGGAAGGCATCCCCAACCTCACTTCGACCGGCACCGGCAATCTGGCACCCGCCGTCCGCGGTGTGGACGGCACCGGCCCCACCGAAGGCATCGGCGCCTTCATCGCGGGCACCCGCCCGCGTCTCGGCCTGCAAATCGACGGACGTTCCGCCCATTACAACGAGGTGGTGTTCGGCGACTTCTCCACCTGGGACGTCAAGCAGATCGAAGTCTTCCGCGGCGCACAGAGTCTGCTGCAGGGGCGCAACACCATCGCCGGCACGGTGGTCCTCAAATCGAACGATCCCGTCTTCGAGCGTGAGATCGGCGGCCGGGTCATGGCCGGCAGCCACGGCCAGCGTCAATACGCGGCGGTGCTCAACGCGCCGCTGGCGGACAACGAAGCGGCGTTCCGTCTGGCCGTGGACCGCCAGCGCTACGACAGCTTCGTGCACGGCATGCAGGCCTATGCCGGCGTCGGCGATCCGGGCGAGTACGAATCCACGACGCTGCGCGGCAAGCTCCTGCTCAAGCCGAGCGCGCTGCCCGACTTCACGACCCTCTTCACCTTCGCGCACACCGATCACCTCGGCCCGCAAAGCGAACACGTGGTGCGTCCCTTCCGGAAGAAGAACGCCGCCTATCCCGAGATGAACACGTTCCGGACGCGCACCAACAGCGGCGTGCTCGACTCGACCTGGCGGCTCTCGGATCTCCTCAGCTTCGAGAACCGGATTTCGCTTTCGGACTTCGCCGTCATGCGGACCGCGCCGCCGGGAGGCGGAAACCTGCGCATCGACGGCAAGGACTTCGCCATAGAACCGCGCCTGGTCTTCGACGGCAGGACGACGAGTGGCTTCGTCGGCGCCTATTACTTCCACGCCAAGCAGGACGAGTTCATCGACATCGGCAACTCCATCTTCGACGACAAGACTTCGACCGTGGCCGTGTACGGCGAAATGACCCGCGCGCTGAACCGCGATTTGAAGCTGACGCTCGGCGCGCGCTACGAGGAAGAGCGCCGTCGTCGCGAAGGCGCGCTGATGGTCTGGGCGGTCGATCTGAACGAGACCTACCGCGCCTTCCTGCCCAAGGCGGTGCTGTCGTGGCAGGCGGCCGAAGGCCTGACCTTGGGCGCGGGCGTCTCGCGCGGTTTCAACGCGGGCGGCGCCGGCATCACGCTGTTTGCGCCCTTCACCGCCTTCGAATTCGATCCCGAATACGTCTGGACCTACGAAGGCTTCGCGCGTGCCGCCTTCCTGGGCGGAAAACTGCAGCTCACGGGCAACGTGTTCTACAGCGACTACAAGAACATGCAATTGCCCTTCGACCTCAACCCGGACCCCGCCGCGTGGGCCACCGTCATCCGCAACGCCGACCGCGCCGAGACCTACGGCGCGGAAATCGGCCTGACCTGGCAGCCGACCCGCGCGCTGCGCCTGAACGCCGAAATCGGCCTGCTGCGGACGCGCATCCGGGAGTTCGACAACAACGCGGAAATGGAAGGCAACGAGCTGGCGCGTTCTCCGGCACTGACGGCGGCGTTCGGCGTGCAGTACCGTCATACCAGCGGCGTCGAAGTCGGCGTCAACGCGCGCTACTCCCAAAGCTACTACTCGGAAGTGATGAACTTCTCGCGCGGAAAGGTCGATCCTTACTGGATCGTGAACGCCAGGCTCGGCTACAACCTCCGCGAGTACCGGCTGTTCGCGTTCGTGAACAACCTCTTCGACGAAGACAGCCCGGTGCTGATCGAAGCGGATCCGGCGAACCCCGCTGCGGCCGACACGGCGCTGTTGCCGCGTCCCCGCATGGTGGGCGTCGGGCTGGAAGCGTGGTTCTGATCGAGGAATAAGCGATGACCGCCAAATCCCTCCGTGCCTGGGCCTGGGTGCACAAATGGAGCAGCCTGATCTGCACGCTCTTCATGCTGCTCCTNTGCATCACCGGCCTGCCGCTGATCTTCCATCACGAGATCGGGCATCTGCTCGGCACGGAGGTGGAGGCGCCGGAAATGCCGGCCGGCACGCCCTACGCCAGCCTCGACAAGGTGCTGGAAACGGCGAAAGCGCAACATCCCGGTCTGGTGCCGCAGTTCCTGTTCCGCGAGGAGGACGAAACCGACCTGTGGATGTTCCGTTTCGGCAGGACGGCGCTGCCCACGGACGAGGACAAGTTCGTCGCGGTCGACGCGCGCACGGCCGAGTTGCTGAAGGAGCCCAAGTTCAACGAGGGCTTCATCTACCTNATGTTCAAGCTGCACGTCGATCTGTTCGCGGGTATGGCGGGCACGCTCTTNCTCGGTTTCATGGGGTTGCTGCTGGTGATCGCGATCGTGTCGGGCGTGGTGCTCTACGCGCCCTTCATGCGCAAGCTGGAGTTCGGCACCGTGCGCCGCAACCAGTCTGCACGGCTGAAATGGCTGGATCTGCACAACCTGCTCGGCATCGTGACGCTCGCCTGGCTGTTCGTGGTCGGGCTCACCGGCGTGATCAACACGCTGGCGCAGCCCCTCACCGCGCTGTGGCGTTTCGATCAGGTGAGCGAAATGATCGCGCCCTACCAGGGGCAGCCGCCCGTCACCGAGCCCGGCTCGCTCGATGCGGCGGTGCGCGCGGCGCAGGCGCTGGAACCGGACATGCACGTCAGCTTCGTCGCCTTTCCCGGCACCAACTTCGCGAGCCCCTACCACTACGGGGTCTTCATGCGCGGCAACGAGCCGCTCACTGCCCGTCTGTTCAAGCCCGTGCTCGTCGATGCGCGCACCGCGGAAGTGACCGACAGCCGCGAACTGCCGTGGTACATCACCACCCTGCTCATCTCGCAGCCGCTGCATTTCGGCGATTACGGCGGCACGCCGATGCAAATCCTCTGGGCCCTGCTCGATCTCATGAGCATTGTCGTGTTGTGGAGCGGGCTGGTGCTGTGGTGGCGTCGCCGCAGACAGCCGCTGGAAGCCATCGCGCGCGAAGCCGAGGCCGAAATCGAATCCGGGCTCGTGACGGCGAAGGAGTCGATATGAGCGCGCGCCGCACGCTCAGCGAGGTATACCGCTGGCCCGCCGCCATCGCCCTGGCCAGCCTCGTCGGCCTGTCGAGCGCGCTGTTCGCCGACGGCTTCTGGGATGCCGTCTCCTGGATCGCGCTCGCCGTTCCCGTCGCGGTCGGATGCTGGAAGTGGTTCAACGCGGGTNCGGGTTCCGCATGAAAGTCTGACAGGTGGCGTCCACTATTGCGGACGCCGTTTCTCCATCCCCGCCAGCCGTCGCCAGCCCCGTACTGCATGAGAGGAGTGCTATGCAAAAGCACGGCTGGCGGCTACGGCCGCTCATCTTCGCATGCCTGCTGGCCTATGCCGGCGCCGGCATGACACAGGACGCGACACAACTGCCCACCGTCGAAGTGAAGGCGGAGGCGGCGACCGAATCGGCGACCGGCCCGGTCGGCGGCTACGCCGCCACACGCAGCGCCACCGCCACCAAGACCGACACGCCGCTCGTCGAAACGCCGGCATCGATTTCCATCGTCACGCGCGAGCGCATCGAGGACCAGGGCGCCACGTCTCTGCAGGACGCGCTCAACTACGCGGCAGGCGTGCGCTCGGACGCCTACGGCCTCGATTCGCGCACGGACAGCGTGCGCGTGCGGGGCACCTATCCCGCCGAATTCAAGGACGGCCTCGCGCGCCAACTGACCGGGTACTACACCAGCAGCACACGCAACGATCCGTTCCTCTTCGAGCGCATCGAGGTGCTGCGCGGTCCCGCGTCCATGCTTTACGGACAAGGCAGCACCGCGGGCATCATCAACCTCGTCACCAAGCGGCCGCTGCCCGAAGCGCAGCGCGAAATCGGTGTGCAATACGGCAGCTTCGATCGCAAGCAGCTGCAAATGGATTTCACCGGGCCGCTGACCGAGGACGGGCAGTTCCTGTATCGCCTGATCGCCGTGGCGCGCGATGCCGACACCCAGGTCGATCATGTGGAGGACGACCGGAAACTGTTCGCGCCTTCGCTCACCTGGCGCCCGGGTCCCGACACCTCCCTGACACTGCAGGCGCTCTGGCAGGACGACCACAGCGGCTCCACCTCGCAGTTCTTCCCGTGGCGCGGCGTCCGCCTGCCTAACCCGAACGGCAGCATTCCGCTCGACCGCTTCATCGGCGAGCCGGGATTCGATCGCTACGACTCCGAGCGCAAGGAAATCGGCTGGCTGTTCGAACACCGTCTGAACGGCGACTGGACGGTGCGGCAGCACACGCGTTATGCGCACAACCGGGTCGAGTACCGCACCCTCTACGCGGACTCTTTCAGCAATCCGGACGATCCGTTCATCGATCCCGACGATCGCGTCATGAACCGCTGGGCCTTCCTGGAAGACCGGACCACGAAAGTGCTCGCCACCGACCAGCATCTGGTGGGGAAGTTCCGCACCGGCGCCGTACAGCATCAATTACTGCTCGGATTCGATTACGCGAGTCACCACAGCGAGGCCGAAAGCGGCGGCGGATTCGGTTTTCCGATCGACATCTACGCCCCGGTGTACGGCAACTTCGTCGAGCCTGCGATGGCCGACGGTCCTTACTCGAGGATGCGCCACGCGGGCGTTTACGTGCAGGACCAACTCAGGTTCGGCCGCTGGATTCTCACCGCGGGGCTGCGCCACGACCGCGTCACGAGCAAGGCGGAGGGTCAGGACGAGGAGAAGGACCGCGCCACGACGCGGCGCGCCGCGGTGATGTACAGGTTCGACGGCGGGATNGCGCCCTACGTGAGCTATACGGAATCGTTCACGCCCGTGGCGGGCGTCAANGCGGCGGGCAGACACTACAAGCCGCTTGAGGGCGAGCAGGTGGAAATCGGCATCAAGTTCGAACCGCCCGGCCGGCGCATGATGTACAACCTCGCGTTCTACGAGCTGAAGGAAAGCAATCAGCTCGTTGCCGATCCCCTCAATCCCGGCAGTTCGCTGCAGACGGGCGAAATCGTCAATCGCGGCTTCGAGGCGGAAGCGATCGGACGGCTGCTGCCGTGGCTCGACATCGCGGCGCACTACAACTACATCGACATCGACCCCACGCTCGAGGCGATACCGAAGCATCAGGCCGCGGTGTGGGCGCAAAGCCGCTTCTCCATCGGCGATCGTCCCGGCTTCCTCGCGGGCCTGGGCGTGCGCTACTTCAGCGCCTTCACCGACAGCGCCGCGCCGAGGACGCCGAGCGTCACGCTCTACGACGCCATGATCGGCTATCAGCACGGTCCGTGGCACTACGCGCTCAACGTGCAGAACATCGAGGACGAGAAATACGTGTCCACCTGCCTCGGTCGCGGCGACTGCTGGTTCGGCGCGCGGCGCACCGCCGTGCTGACGGCCAGCTATCGTTTCTGATGCCCGGCCGCCGCCTCACCAGCGGCGGTAGGGATGGACCCAGTAGGAGCCGAATGGATAGGAGTAACCGGGCCAGCCGTAGAAGAANTACTGATCGCGCGTCTGCAGGTGCTGCTCCCAGCGCTCGGCGGCGATGTAGGTTTCCTGCATGTAGTCGAGCACCNCGTCGGGCACGCCGCGGTTCTTGAGATCGGCGAGCTGACTGCCTGACAACCGGTACACGGCGCGCGCCGCCTTCATGCGCTCGATGATCTGCTCGGGCGGCATTTTCTCGTTCGACCACTGCACGATCTCGTCGATGGTCGGCGCCGGCGGCAGCGGCGTGGTCGCGCATCCGACCAGGACAAAAAGGCTGAGCAGCAGTGTCGCGAGTAAACGGCTCATGGCATTGACCAGGCGGCAACGGCTGTTCCTGTCGCCGCATCAACACTCTTCACACCCCAGGGCGTGATTATTGCCCCGAGCATGCGCGCGCGGCGGCGGAAGCGGCTGCCGCAGTTCCTATAATCCTCTCCGTTTTGCAAGGACAGCGTCATGAAGTTTTGCCGGCTTCGCATCGGCCTGTTGGTGATACTCCTGCTCGTATCGGTACGCGTCCAGGCGGCGACCGAAATCCAATTCTGGCATTCGATGGACGGCGCGCTCGGCGAAGCCTTGCAGCAGCTCACCGACGCGTTCAACGCCGCCCAGTCCGACTACAAAGTCGTGCCCGTGTACAAGGGCAGTTACGACGAAGCCGTGGGCGCGGTACGCGCGGCCTTCCTGGAAGGCAAGTCGCCGCACATCGTCCAGATCTATGACCTCGGCACCGCCAATTTGATCGCCTCCAAGCAGATTATCAAGCCCGTGCACGAGGTGCTCAAAGAAACAGGTGTACACATCCCTTCCGACGCCTACGCCCCGGCCGCCTGGAGCTATTACGCCGACTCCAAGGGCCGGCTGATGGGACTGCCCTTCAATGTCTCCACTCCCGTGCTGTTCTACAACCGCGACCTGTTGAAGCGCGCGGGTGTGGAGCCGGATTCGCCGATCACGACCTGGTACGACCTGCAGAAAGTGCTGCTGGCGGTACGNCAGTCGGGCGCGGCGCCATGCGGCCTCACTACCACCATGCCCTCCTGGGTGCTGCTGGAAAACACGCTGGTGTGGCACAGCCAGGAATTCGCGACCCGCAACAACGGCTTCGACGGCACCGACGCCCGACTGACGTTCAACACGCGCCTCGCGATCCGTCACATTTCGCTGCTGTCCTCCTGGATCAAGAGCACGCTCTTCACCTACGCCGGCCGGCGCGAGGAAGGCCAGGCGCTGTTCGTGCGCGGCGACTGCGCTTTCCTGACCGCCTCGTCCGCGGCCTACGCCGACATCCGCAAATCCGCCGGCTTCGACTTCGGCGTGCTGCCCATGCCCTATTACGACGACATCAACAACGCCCCCTACAACACCGCCGTGGGCGGTGCGGGGATATGGGTGATGGCGGGCAAGAAGCCGGCGGAGTACAAGGGCGTCGCGAAATTCCTCGCCTATCTCGCCAAACCGGAAACGCAGGCCGCCTGGCATCAGCAGACCGGCTACCTGCCGCTGTCGCGCGCCGCCTACGAGCTGACGAAGAAAAGCGGCTTCTACGACGAGCACCCCGGCACCGAAATCGCCGTGCAGACCGTTACCCATGCCAGCCGGCCCACCGCCCATTCGCGCGGCATCCGCCTGGGCAACTACGCGCTCATCCGCGCCATCATCGAAGAGGAGCTGGAAGCGGTCTGGGCTTCGGTAAAATCGCCCAAGGCCGCGCTCGACACCGCCGTGCAGCGCGGCAACGAAGTCCTGCGCCGTTTCGAACGCGGCGCGAATTTCTAGCAGCGGTGGGAGGACGACTTCGTCAGGTTCCTGGACGGTTTGTCGCCGCGCTGGTTCGTTTTCCTGCTCAATTTCTGGCCGCCCTTCCGTTGCGCGGGTATCCGCGTGCGGCGCATTTCCCCGGACTGGCGCGAGATCGACGTAGAGTTGCGGATGGGGCTGCTCAACCGCAACTACATGGGCTCGCATTTCGGCGGATCGCTGTTCTCCATGACCGATCCGTTCTTCTGGCTGATCGTGTCGCGCGCCCTGGGCCGCGATTACGTCGTCTCGCACAAAGGCGGCCGAATCGAGTTCCTCAAGCCGGGTTACGGTGTGGTGAGGGCGCACTTCGCCGTGAGTGACGACGCGCTGGAAAGCATTCGCGCGCGTACGGCCAACGGCGAGCGCGATCTGCCCGAGTTCAGCACCGAAATCGTCGATGAAGCCGGCGTGGTGATCGCCCGCGCCACGCAGATCCTGCACGTCCGCCGCAGAACAGCGGCCTAGGCGAAATCGAAGCCGAGCAGCACCGCGAGGCCGAGCGCGGCGAACAGCGCGGCAGCGGCATAGCGGACCAGTTTGAACGGGATTTTCTTCGCGGCCTTGTCGGCGAGGAACACCACCGGCGCATTGGCGCACAGCATGCCGAGGGTGGTGCCGCCAACGACAGCGGCGAGCGACTCGTACCTGGCGGCGAGCGCGACAGTGGCGAGCTGCGTCTTGTCGCCGATCTCGGCGAGGAAGAAAGCCACCAGGCTGCACATGAACACGCCGTAGGTGCCCATCCTGCAGGCTGCGTCGTCCTCATCGAGCTNGTCCGGCTTGATCGCCCAGGCGGCGATGCCGAGGAAGGAGGCGCCCAGTCCCCAGCGCAAGGTCTCCGGTTCGAGCATCTCCCGGATCCAGTTGCCGGCCAGCCCGGCAATGGCATGATTGGCGAGGGTTGCGACCAGGATGCCGAGCACGATCGGCACCGCCTTGCGGAAGCGGGTGGCGAGGATGAAGGCGAGCAGTTGAGTTTTGTCGCCGATCTCGCCGATGGTGACGGCGAGGGTGGAGACGAAAAAAGCTTCCATGCGTCCGGATCGAAACAACGGTCTCGCCGTGCTCAATGCCGAACGCACCATGGCCGCGCGGCCAGACTTGTTGATGCGCTCTCCCCGCCGAAGCGGGGCGGCTACTCCCCGTGAACCGGCGCGATTTTAACCCCGCCCGGAGGCCCCGAACGGCGAACCGGGCGCGGATCGCTTCATTCGTGCCCGGTTTCGCTCATTTTTTATTAAAAAGGCAGTTCCACGTCCGGCTTCAGCGCCAGCAACAGACGGCGGAAATCCTCCTGGATGCGCTTGAGACCCGCCTGATCACGGGCTTCGAAGCGCAGCACGATCACCGGCGTGGTGTTCGAGGCGCGCGCGAGGCCGAANCCGTCCTCGTATTCCACCCGCAGGCCGTCGATGGTGATGACGTTCGTGGCCTCGGGGAAATGCGCGCCCGCCTGCAATTGGGCGATGAGGCGGTGCGGTTCGCCCTCGCGCAGCTTGATGTTGAGCTCCGGTGTGGTGACCGAGTCCGGCAGGCTCTTCAGCGTCGCGTTGGCGTCCTGCTCGCGCGAGAGGATCTCCAGCAGCCGCGCGCCGGCGTAGAGCCCGTCGTCGAACCCGAACCAGCGCTCCTTGAAGAAGATGTGGCCGCTCATCTCGCCGGCAAGCGGCGCGCCGGTTTCCTTGAGTTTCGCCTTGATGAAGGAATGGCCGGTGCGCCACAGCACCGGCTCGCCGCCGTGTTTGCGGATCCAGGGCGCGAGATTGGTGGTGCATTTGACGTCGTAGATGATCTGCGCACCGGGTACGCGCGCGAGCACGTCGCGCGCGAACAGCATGAGCTGGCGGTCAGCGTAGATGATCTCGCCGTCCTTGGTGACCACGCCCAGCCGGTCGCCGTCGCCGTCGAAGGCGAGGCCCAGCTCGGCGTCGGTCTCGCGCAGTTGCGCGATCAGATCGCGCAAATTCGCGGGCTGCGACGGATCCGGATGATGGTTCGGGAAAGTGCCGTCCACCTCGCAGTAAAGTTCGCGCACTTGGCAGCCCATGCGGCGATAGAGCTCCGGCGCGAGGCTCCCCGCCACGCCGTTGCCGCAGTCGACGACGATGGACATCGGCCGCGCGCACTTCACGTCTTCGGTGATGCGGCGCAGGTAGGCTTCGCGCACGTCTTTTTCGATATAGCGGCCCTCTCCCGCGAGAAAATCGCCGCGCTCGATGCGCTTGCGCACGTCCTGGATTTCCTCGCCCGACAGCGTGGTGCCGGCGATGACCATCTTGAGGCCGTTGTACTCGGGCGGATTGTGGCTGCCGGTGACGGCCACGGCGCTGCCGGTGCCGAGCTCGTGCGCGGCGAAATACACCACCGGTGTCGGCACCATGCCCACATCGTAGACGTCCACGCCCGCGGCGCGGATGCCCTTGGCAAGAGCCGCCACGAGCTCCGGTCCCGACAGGCGCCCGTCGCGCCCCACCGCGATGGCGCTGCCGCCGCGTTCGCGGCACAGCGTGCCGAGCGCCCGGCCGACCAGTTCCACCACCGGCGGCGTGAGCGTCTTGCCGACGATGCCGCGGATGTCGTAGGCCTTGAAGATTTCCTGCGGTACTTGGTTCATGTTCAGCCCGTCTGATCGAAAAATGCGAAAACCCGCTCCGGCAGCCAGCGCAGGTGTCCGGGGAACGGCCCGCTCAGGAAACCGACATGGCCGCCCGTGGCCGGAAATTCAAGTGTCACGGCGGCGGACACCTCGTCGCGGCCGGGCAGATGCTGCGCGGGCAGGAACGGATCGTTGCGCGCGTTGAGGATCAGCGTGCGCACGCGGATGTGGCGCAGCAACGGCTTCGAACTCGCGCGCGTCCAATAATCGGTCACATCGGCGAAGCCGTGCAACGGCGCGGTCACGGCGTCGTCGAACTCGCGCAGCGTCCGTGCTCGCGCCGCGCGTTCGCCGTCGAAAAGGCCGGGAAAGCGCGCGATCATGTCCATGCTCTTTGCGACCAGCGTAGCAAGGAACATGCGGGCGTAGACGCGGTTGAAACCGCGCTCGAGCGCCTCGCCCGCCGCCATAAGATCGAGCGGCGCCGAGACGGCCGCCGCCGCACGCACCAGCGCGCCCGCCTCCTCGCCGCGTTCGCCCAGCCATTTCAGCAGCACGTTGCCGCCCAACGAGACGCCCATCGCGTACAGCGGCCGGCCGCAGGCATATTCCGCGGCACGTCGCAGCATCCAGTCCAGTTCCGCGGTATCGCCGGAGTGGTAGGCGCGCGGCAGCCGGTTGGGCTCGCCGCCGCAGCCGCGGAAATGCGGCAGCAGCGCGCGCCACCCGCGGGCGCGCGCGTGCTGCATCAGCGCACGTGCATAATGGCTGTGCGAGCCGCCTTCCAGTCCGTGGAAGAGTACAAGGAGCGGCGCCTCCTGCGGCCCGTCCAGTACATCCACGGCGACGCAATCGCCGTCGGGCGTCTCCCAGCGTTCGCGCCGCAGCGCAGGTCGCGGCGGCCTCCGGAACAGGTAGGGATAGATCGTCTGCAGATGCCCGCCTGGCAGCCACCAGGGCGCGCGATAGCTGCTCTCGGACGTCTCCCGGGCCTCGTCCAGTGCCGCGATGCCGTTGGCCGTGCGCGCCTCGCCCTCGTTCATTTCGCCTCAATGCAGGATCTTCAGCANCTCGACGAGCGGATCGGCGCGCCGCACCGGGTCCGCCGAGGCATGGTGCATGAGCATGCGCCAGCCCGTGCCGGTGCGGGTGTAGACGTTGGTCGCCAGGATCGGCGGCCGCGCCTTGGTCTCGCCGGCGACGAGGATGTGCTCGTACACGCTGTGCACGGCGAGCAGCACGCCCTGCACACAGACCTGATTGCCGAGATGCACCTGCAGCCGCGGACGGTCCTTGAACATCTCGGCGTAGCTGCGGCGGACCTGTTCGTAACCGACCAGCCGCGCCTCGCCCGGATGGACGCAGACGATCTCCTCGTCTTCGGCCCAGACGTTCATCATCGCCTCGAGATCGCCCGTCTCGAAGGCTTCGTAGAACGCCGCCTCGGCATCCTGCGCGGTGGGGAAGCCCTTGCCCATCTCAGCCCTCGAAGGACTGGTCGGCGACCCAGGCCGCGATGGCGTCGAGCAGCGCTTCGGCCTCACCGATCACCGGCAATACCCGGATGCGCAGTTGCGGATGGCGCTCGATCGCTTCCTCGACGAGCCGCGGCAGATCGTGTTGCACATGCGAGCCGGAGGCGAGAAAAAGCGGCGCGACGGTGATGCGCGCCACACCCTGCTCAACCAGCCCGTCCACGGCGCTGTGGAAATCGGGCGACATGAGCTCGAGATAGGCGCACACGACCGCCGTATCGCTGCGGCGCGCCGCGATGCGCTCGCCGATACGCTCGAACGGTGCCGCCCACTCCCGCGTACGGCTGCCGTGCGCAAAGAGCAGGATGCCGGTTTTCATCGCGTTCTCCCGCGTGCCTAGGATGAAGCCGCGTACCGCGCGAGCTGCGTCTCGCACCACTTCGCCACGCGCAACAGCAACGCGTCTTCACCGGCGGACGCGGCGATCTGCAGACCGAAAGGCAGGCCGGCGGCGGAACGTCCGCTCGGCAGCGACAAGGCCGGAAAGCCGAGCAGCGACCAGAGCGTGGCGAAGCTCGGATCGCCCGTGGCGTGCAGGCCCGCGGGCGCCGCGCCCGGCGCCGAGGGACTCAGCACAGCATCGCGGTCCTCGAACAGATCGCGCGCGCTTTCCATCATCGCCGCGCGTGCTGCGAGCGCCTCGCGGTATGCGTCCGCGCTCATGGCCGCGCCTTCGTCCAGCGCCGCAGCCAAAGTCGCGCTCAGCCGGTCGCGCGCGTTGACGCGCGCCTCGGCATGTTCGCGCGCGGCTTCATACAACATGATGGTGCGATGCACCGTCTTCGCTTCGGCGAGCGCATCCGGCAAAGCGATCTCTTCGATCTCCGCGCCGCCCGCGCGCAGGCGGTCGAGCGTTTCTTCGAAATGGCGTGCCGCATCCGGCTCCGCCTCGTTCCACGGAAACCGTCGCAAAGCCAGCAAACGCGGTGCGCGGCCAAGCGGCGCGCGTACCTGTTCGATTAGCTGATCGTCGGCAACGAGCACGGACGTGATGAGCGCCGCGTCATCGACATCGCGGGCGAAAGCGCCGAGCTGATCGAGCGTGCTGCTGAAAACCAGACAACCGCCGCCCGGCACGCTGCCCGCGGTCGGTTTGATCCCCACCACGCCGCAGTACGCGGCCGGACGCACGATCGAGCCGTTGGTCTGCGTGCCGAGTGCAAGCGGCACGAAACCCGCCGCGACCGCGGCGGCCGAACCCGAGGAAGAACCGCCGGGAGTATGTCCGGGATGCCGGGGATTGCGCGTCGGGCCCGGATGCATGAAAGCCATTTCGGCCGTGACGGTCTTGCCCATCACGTAGGCCCCCGCGCGCTTCAGGCGCTGGACGACTTCGGCATCGCGTTCCGGCCGCCGTCCCGCATAGAGCGACGAACCGCACTGCGTCGGCAGATCGGCGGTGTCGATGATGTCCTTGACGCCCACCGGGATGCCGTAAAGCGGCAGCTCGGTACGGTCCTCGACGGCTTCGCAGGCTTCGGCCAGCCGCAGCGCGCGTCCGGCATCGAAATCGACCCAGGCCTGTATCTCCCCTTCGCGTGCGGCGATGCGGTCGAGGAAAGGCCGCAAGTATTCGTGTGCGGCGAGGCGGCCGGCGCGCATGCGCGCGGCCGCCTCGGTCGCGTTCAATGCCGTCTCCGGGTTCATGTACGGCGCTTGTCCCACACCTCGGGATTGAGCAGATGCGGCGGCTTCTCGCCGCCGAGCGCGGCGACGAGGTTGCGCGCCGCGGTCATGCTCATGCGCACGCGCGTGGCGCGCGTGGCGCTGGCGATGTGCGGCATGAGCACCACGTTCTCCAGCTCCAGCAGACCGGGATGCACCACGGGCTCGCCTTCGTACACGTCCAGCCCGGCCGCGTAGAGCTTCCCGGCTTTCAAGGCCTGCGCCAGCGCGGCGTCGTCCACCACGCCGCCGCGCGCGAGGTTGACCAGCACCGCCGTGGGCTTCATGCGCGCGAGCTGCTCGGCGCCGATCAGATGGTGCGCCTCAGGGCTGTAAGGCAGCGTCAGCACGACGAAATCGCTCTCGGCAAGCAGCGTGTCGAGATCGGCGTATTCGGCCTGCAGCTCCTTTTCGATGGCCTCGGCCACCCGCCGGCGGTTGTGATAGCGGATGCGCATGCCGAAGCCGCGTGCGCGGCGCGCCAGCGCCTGGCCGATGCGGCCCATGCCGATGATGCCGAGGCTCGCGCCGTTCACGTCCATACCGAGGAACTGGTCGATCGCCCAGCCCTGCCACAACCCGGCACGCAGATGGCGTTCGGCTTCGCCCATGCGTCGCGCCGCGGCAAGCATCAGCGCCATACCGAAATCGGCGGTGGTTTCGGTCAGCACGTCGGGCGTATTCGTCGCCATCACGCCATGGGCGGTACAGGCGGCGACATCGATGTTGTTGTAGCCCACCGCGATGTTGCATACGGCCTTCAGACGNGGGCAGGCCTGCAGGAGCTCGGTATCGACGCGGTCGATCGGCAGCGTCAACACGCCGTCCTTGTCGCTCAGGCGCTCGCGCAGAACTTCGGGCGTGAGCGCCTCGTCCGCCTGGTTGTCCTCGACTTCGAAATGGGCGCGCAGGAATTCCAACACCTCCGGAAAATTCGCGCGGGTCACGAGTACGCGGGGTTTCATGTCGGATATCGGTTGGCTGGTTGCTGAAGGGAGCGCAAACGATACCATGCCCTGCGGCGTCATTGGCCGGGCGAAAGGCACACGGGCGGCACGCGCGCGGGCGGCCCGTCCGCTTCGGGCGGCGGTTACTGGTCCGGGAAGCCGTCGAACCCGCCCCAGTCGTACACCGGGACCTCGATATCGATCACGGCGTCGCCCGGCCGGACCAGCTCCCCGTGATCGAGCAGGCCCGTGACCAGATCAGGGAAGGCGATGAGGATCGCCACCAGCATGAGCTGCAACCCCACCCAGGGCAGCGCGCCCCAGTAGATGTCGGCGCTCTTCACTTCGCGCGGCGCGATGCCGCGCAAATAGAACAGCGCGAAGCCGAAGGGCGGATGCATGAACGAGGTCTGCATGTTGGCGCCGAGCAGCACGCCGAACCACACCAGGTCGATACCCAGCTTCTGCGCCACCGGCGCCAGCAGGGGCAGGATGATGAAGGCGATCTCGAAGAAGTCGAGGAAGAAGGCGAGCAGGAAGACCAGCAGGTTGACGAATACCAGGAACCCCACCGCGCCGCCCGGCAGCTCGCCGAGCAGGTCTTCGACCCACAGGTCGCCATCCAGGCCGCGGAACACCAGCCCGAACACCGTCGAGCCGATGAGGATGAAAATGACCATCGCCGTGAGGCGCATGGTGGAGGCGCCCGCCTGCCACACCGTGTTCCAATCGAGACGGCGCCGCGCCGCGGCGATGACCAGCGCGCCGACGGCGCCCATTGCCCCGCCCTCCGTCGGGGTGGCCAGGCCGAGCAGGATGGTGCCCAGCACTAGGAACATCAATCCCAGCGAAGGCACCACACCGGCGGCGATCTTGAGCGCGAGCGCCCGGCCCTTCAGCGTGCGTGCCTCGGGCGGCAGCGCAGGCACCCACNGCGGACGCAGGATGGCGAGCACGGCGATGTAGGCGCAGAACAGCAGCACCTGCACGAGGCTCGCGCCGATCGCGCCGGCGTACATCTCGCCCACCGATTTGCCGAGCTGGTCGGCGAGCACGATCAGCACCAGCGAAGGCGGAATGATCTGGGTGATGGTGCCGGAAGCGGCGATCACGCCCGTGGCCACGCGCGTGGAATAGCCGTAGCGCAGCATGATCGGCAGCGCGATCACGCCCATCGCGATCACGGACGCCGCGACCGTGCCGGTGATGGCGCCGAAGATCGCGCCCACGACGACCACGGCGAACGCGAGCCCGCCGCGCACCGGCCCGAACAGCTGGCCGATGCCTTCCAGCAGGTCCTCCGCGAGCCCGCTCTTCTCCAGCAGCGCACCCATGAAGGTGAAGAACGGGATCGCGAGCAGCAGATCGTTGGAGAGGATCCCGAACACGCGCTCGGGCAGCGCCTGCAACAGCGCGAAATCGAACAGCCCGGCCTGCACGCCGTAGAGCCCGAATGCCAGACCGACGGCGGCGAGCGAGAACGCGACCGGAAATCCGGACAGCAGAAACAGCACCAGGCCGCAGAACATCAGCGGCGCCATCCAGCCAGCGCTCATTGTTGCGGTCTTTCGTAATGCTCCGGCGCCAGGCTGCGATCACCCCTCAGCAAGGCGATACGTTTGATGAGCTCGCTCAGGCCCTGCAGCAGCACCAGCGCGAAACCGAGCGGCAGTAACAGCTTCACCGGCCAGCGGACGAGGCCGCCGGCGTTGAGCGACACTTCGCCGGACTGGAAGGAAGCGAGGAACATCGGCCAGGAAAACCACGCCAGCAGTCCGACGGCGGGAAACAGGAACAGCAGCAGGCCCAGCACGTCGACCCAGGCCTGCGCGCGCACGGACAGCCGGCTGTAGAACAGATCGACCCGCACGTGCTCGTTGCGCCGCAGAGTATGGGCCGCGCCCAGCATCACCACGCCGGCGAACAGATACCACTGCAGTTCCAGCCAGGCGTTGGAGCTGGCGTCCAGGGCGTAACGCGAGATCGCGTTGCCGGCGCTCACCGCGCAGGCCAGCAGCACGCAAGCCGTCGCGAGCGCGCCGAAACGGGCGCTCCATCGATCGATGTGACGGCTGATGCGCAAGAGCAGCGGCTGCATCCGTTCAAACTCCATACGCCCGTTGCCGGGCCGGGCGATTCTACGGGACTCCGAGTCGTGCGTCAGGCGTGCGCAACAAAAAGGCGGACCGCAGTCCGCCTCTTTGTCGTGCGCCGTGCGTTCCTCAGCCGTACAGCACCTTCGGCAGCCACAGCCCGATGGCCGGGAACATATAGAGCAGGAACATGGCGAAGATCTGGATCCCCATGAACGGCATCATGCCGAGGAAGATCTGGTTCAGCGTCACGTGCGGCGGCGCCACGCCCTTCAGATAGAAGGCCGACATCGCCACCGGCGGCGAGAGGAACGCCGTCTGCAGGTTGAGCGCGACCAGCAGGCCGAAGAACAGCGGATCGATGTTGAAGTGATCCAGCAGCGGAATGAAGATCGGCATGAAGATGATGATGATCTCCGTCCATTCCAGCGGCCAGCCGAGCAGGAAGATCACGACCTGCGAAAGCAGCATGAACTGGATGGGCGTCAGATCGAGACCGAGCACCCATTGCTCCACCAGCTCCTGACCGCCCAGCAGCGCGAACGCGGCCGAGAAGATCGAGGAACCGACGAACAGCCAGCACACCATGGCGCTCGTCTTGGCGGTGAGGTAGACCGACTCCTTCACCACGCCGAACAGTCGGAGCTGCATCACGGCGATGACGGCCCAGACGCCCAGCGCGGCGATCGAAACCACGCCCAGCCATGCCGGCGGCAGGCTGTCCATGAACGCGTACCAGAAGACGGACGCGAAGAACAGCCCCCACAGCGGCGCCCAGGTCTTCATCACCTTGCGCCGGCGCTCGGCCTCCTGCCCCACCAGCAGATAGAAGGCCGCGAGCGCGAAGCCGCCGAACCCGCCGACAGCCGCCGCTTCGGTGGGCGTGGCGAAGCCGAATACGATCGAACCCAGTACCGCGAGGATCAGGATCGCGAGCGGGAAGAACGATGTGAGCAGCATCTTGAAGACTTCGAGCCGCTCGAAATCGAAGAGCACGTAGAACGCGAACAGGGCGAACAGCCCCACCGCCAGCGTGATCCAGTACCACTTCGGCACTTCCAGCGCGGCGGCCGTCTCTTCCTCTGCCTTTTCGGCACTCGCGTCGTCAGCAGGCGCCTGCGCGGTATCGGCCGGCGCCTGCGCGGCGGCGGGCGCTTCGGTTTCCGCCCCGGGCGGGGGCGCGAGGTCAAGCGAGTATTCGAAATCGCTTTCCGCCTGCCAGCCGCCGCCCATCTCCGTCAGCCCTTCGATGGAATAGCTTTCCTCGGGCGTGACGAGCGCGTTGTAGGTCATGCCCATGATGCCGAGAAAGACCGCGGCGGGCAGCAGCGCAATCACCAGATTCTTGGCGACGACGGGCTTGGGCGCGTCCGGCAGCACGTTTTTGAGCGCGCGCAGGAGTGCGGGCAACGCACGCTTGCCTGCTTGCGCCCTGACCGTCTGCAACGCCGGCGGCAGCGGCACCGCGCGCTCTTCGGGCGGCAGCGGCGGCGCGAGCCGCGGCTTCCATTTCACCAGCACGATGACGTAGATCACGTACAGCCCGGCGAGCATGACGCCGGGGAAGAACGCGCCGGCGTAGAGCTGCACCACCGACACGCCCGCAGTCGCACCGTAGAGGATGAGCAGCACCGAAGGCGGAATGAGAATGCCCAGGCAGCCGCCCGCGGTAATGGAACCGGCGGAAAGCGGCACGCTATAGCCCGCACGCAACATGGCCGGAAGCGCGAGCAGGCCCATCAGCGTCACCACCGCACCGATGATGCCCGTCGCGGTCGCGAACACGGCGCAGGTGGCGATGGTCGCCACGGCGAGCGAACCGGGCACGCGCGCCAGCGCGAGGTGCAGGGCCTTGAACAGCTTTTCGATCAGGTTGGCGCGCTCCACCAGATAGCCCATGAACACGAACAGCGGGATGGCGATCAGCACATCGTTCGTCATCACCGAATAGGTCCGCTGGACCATCAGGTCGAGGGTCTGCTGTACGGCAAGATCGGGGTTGGNGCTGCGGTATGCCAGGTACGTGAAAATGACCCCCATGCCCATGAGCGTGAAGGCGGTGGGAAAGCCGAGCATGATCGCCACTACCACCAGCGACAGCATCAGCAGGCCGAGGTGGCCGTTGGTCCACTCCGAAGGCGGGGGCATGAAGGTCACCACGCCGGCGAGCAACAGCCCCATGATCGTGAATCCGAACCACAGCTCTTTTCTCATTTGTTTTCCTCGGCTGCTTGTTTGGCCACGAGCGCGCGGTCCGCGGCTTCGATTTCCGCGTCGTCGACGTGAACCATGGCTTTCAACTTGTCGACGTCGACCTCTTCGACGTCCTCCTCACGTGCCGGCCAAGCGCCCTGCTTCAGGCAAAGGACGCAGCGGATGATTTCCACCACGCCCTGCAGCAGCAGCACCGCGCCGGCCAAAGGAATGAAGGCCTTGAAGGGGTAGATCGGCGGACCGTCAGCCGCGATCGAGGAGTGCTCGTTCTGGGCATACGATTCCAGGAAGAAATCCCAGCCGGACCACACCAGCGCGACGACGCCGGGAATGAAGAACAGGATGTACAGCACGAGGTCGATGCTCGCCTGCACGCGCGGCCTGAAGAAGCCGTACAGGATGTCGCCGCGGACGTGACCGTTCTTGGCGAGCGTGTAGGCGCCGGCCATCATGAAACCGATGCCGTACATCATGTTGCTGGCGTCGAAGACCCAGGCATGCGGTGCGCCGAGCACATAGCGCGAGAACACTTCGTAGCTGATCATCAGCGTGAGCGAGACGATCAGCCACGCGAACAACTGNCCGACGAAAGTGCTCAGTTTGTCGACCGAGAGCAGCAGCTTTTGCATTCGAGCCTTCTATACGGCTAAGCGGGAACGGCTGCACGCAAGTCTGCGGCGCGCGCATAGCGTCCCATTGCGATCAGTGGAATACGGACCGTGGCGCACGACGAATTGCCGCCGCACGCCGCAAGGAAGCGAACGGCTGCGAGGACCGCAGCCCATTGCAAAAAAACCGGCCGTGCGGATCGTCCACACGGCCGGTTTCTGACGCTCACGCTTTCTTGCCCTTACCGCCGAAGAAGTGGTTCTGAGCGATACGGAAGTCGACCAGCGTATCGGTCTGCCACTTGGTAGTGCGCNCCGCGAATTGCCGCATCGACTCNTTGACCTTCTTGAACCAGGGGTTCTGCGCCTCCTGCTTCTTGACGATCTCGTCCCAGGCGCGCAGCTGGGCCTGCAGAACCTCGGTCGGCGTGGCGTAGAACTTGACGCCCTGCTTCTGCAGTTCGATGTAGTCCTTGGAGTAGCGGTCGATGGCCTTCCAGGACATGTCGGCAGAAGCCGCCTCCACGGCGTTGGCGATCAGCGCCTTCATGTTCTGCGGCAACGCGTCATAGCGCGACTTGTTGAACAGGATCTCGAACTGCTCCGAGCACTGGTGGAAGCTGCGCAGCATGCAGACCTTCGACACGTCGGCGAAACCGAGCGCGCGGTCGGAGCTGGCGTTGTTGAACTCGGCCGCATCCAGCAGGCCGCGGTCCATGGCGGGCACGATTTCGGCGCCGGGCAGCGCGTTCACCGAGGCGCCCAAGCCGGTGAAGATGTCGATCGACAGGCCGACGGTGCGGAACTTCAGGCCCTTGAAATCCTCGAGCTTGGTGATCGGCTTCTTGAACCAGCCCAGCGGCTGCGTGGGCATGGGACCGTACATGAAGGAAACGACGTTGGCGCCCATGCTGCGGTAGATCTCCTCCAGCAGCTCCTTGCCGCCGCCGTATTTGTGCCAGGCCAGCAACATGTTCGGGTCCATACCCCAGGCCGGACCCGAGCCCCACAGCGCCACCGCCGAGTTCTTGCCGTACCAGTACGCGATAACGCCGTGGCCGCCGTCCAGCGTGCCCTTGCTCACCGCGTCGAGCACGTCGAAGGCCTTCACCACCGCGCCCGCCGGCAGCACCTCGATCTTCAGATCGCCGCCCGCCATGTCGTTGACCTTGGCGGCAAAGTCGAGGGCGAACTCGTGGAAGATATCCTTGGTGGGCCAAGTGCTCTGGAAGCGCATGGTGATCGGGCCCTGGGCCTTCACCACTGCAGGGAAGCCCAGCGTGGCCGCCCCTGCGCCAGCCGCAACCGCTCCGGTCAGGAATTTACGGCGCGATGCGACGGGCTTTTTTGCCTCCTTCACCTCCTTCATGCTTGTCTCCTTTGTTTGCGATCGAACATGCGCACCCTGGAGTGGATCCCTGATGCGCGCCTTGGTTATCAGTAGCCGTTTTTATGCAGGCATTATTGTTTCTTTTATTCTAACCNCAAGAACCGGCAGGATGTCTCATCTGCCAACTCTGTCACGCNTCCAGGCGCGGCCAGCCCGGCGCAGCCGGTAGCGGCGTTGCGCGCTGTTGCACCAGACGAAGGTCACGATTCCGTACACCGCCAGCGCGCCGCCGCCGGCCAGCAGCAGCAACCCCAAAGCCAGCGGCTTGCCGGCGGCATAGGCGGCTTCCCACCAGAGCCGCAACCTGGCGCTGAAACCTTCCGCTTCCCGATCGAGGATGGCCGTCCAGCTCTCGTCATGGGGCAGATCGAGCAAGGCGGCGCCGATCCGGTAGGCTGCAAGATAGATCGGTACGAAAGTCAAAGGGTTGCTGACGAAGGTACCCGCGACCGCGGCCGGCAGGTTGCAGCGCAGCAAAAGCGCCAGCAAGACCGCCAGCGGCATTTGCGCCGTGGGTACGAGCAGGCCGAAGAACACCCCCACCGCCAGCCCCATGGCGATCGAACGTCTGTTGACGTACCACAGGCGCGGATCGCCGATGCGCGGTCCCAGCCGGGCAAGAAAGCGCTGGCGCGCCGCCCAGTCCGGGTCGGGCAGCACACGGCGGAAGAAATGTCTGGCCATGAACGCTTGCGCCGGAAGCCGGTCTGGCGCCTAGCGCGGGCCGCGTACGCTCAGCAGGTGCACGCTGAACCAGCCGTCGGCATCGGTCCAGACCGCGAGCGGCTCTAAGCCGGCCGCTCGTGCCATGCCCTGAAACTCCGACACGGCGTATTTGCAGGAGATTTCAGTATGGACGGTTTCGCCGGCCGCGAAAGTAAACATTCGCCCGCCGACGCGCACCTGCTGGGCCGCCAGGCTTTCCAGGTGCATCTCGACCCAGCCGCGCGGGTCGTAAAAGGCGCGATGGCGGAAGCGCGAAAGCTCGAAGTCGGCGCCCAGTTCCCGGTTCATGCGCGCGAGCAGGTTGAGGTTGAAAGCGGCCGTCACGCCCTGCGCGTCGTTATAGGCCGCTTCCAGCACGGCGGGATCCTTCTTGGTGTCGACCCCGATCAGCAGCTTGCCGCCGCCTCCCAGCCAGGCGGCAAGCCGCCGCAGAAAGCGCAGCGCTTCCTCCGGACTGAAATTGCCGATGGTGGAACCCGGGAAGTACACCACGCGCGGCGCATCGGCGCGGACGATGGGCGGACGCAGCCGCAGGAGACGGCTGAAGTCGGCGCACACGGCATGGATGGGCAGTCCGGGATAGTCCGCATGCAGACGGGCGCAGGCCGCCCGCAACGCCGCTTCGCTGATGTCCACCGGGACGTAACGCGACGGCCGGGCGGTTTCGATCAGCAGCCGGGTTTTGGTACTGGCGCCCGAACCGAGTTCGATCAGTTGCGCGCGGCCGCCCACACATCGGGCGATGTCGTCGATGTGCGCCCGCATGATCGCCATCTCGGTGCGGGTCGGGTAGTACTCGGGCAGGGCGCAGATGGCTTCGAACAACGCCGAGCCGCGCGCGTCGTAGAAGTACTTCGGCGGGATGCGCTTCGGTGAGCGGGCCAGGCCGCGCAGCGCATCGGCCAGGAAAGAACTCCGGGACGTGCGCAGATCGTGGAACCGCAGGTCCGCACCCTGTTCCCTCGGCCTGGGGCGGCCGCGCATGGCGTTCAGCGCGCCGCCCTCTTCACCTGGGTGCGCACGCGTTTCTTCTTGGTCGCGACTTTCTTGGCGGTCTTCGCCTTCGCCGGCTTGGAGGCGACGACGCGCTCGCTGTTGAGCCGGAAGTCGGGATCGAGCCAGGCGCGGATGCGCTTGGCGTCGGCCACGCGGGTGTATTTGCCGAAGGAATCGAGCAGCACGATGATGACCGGGCGGGCGTTGAATTTCGCCTGCATCACCAGGCAACGCCCCGCTTCGCTGATGTAGCCGGTTTTGGACAGCCCGATGTCCCATTGCCCCGAGCGCACCAGCGCGTTGGTGTTCACGAAGGTCGCCGGACGGCCTTTGATCTTCACCTGGTACTGCGGCATGGTCGAGTACTCGCGGATGAGCGGCAGCTCATGCGCCGCGCGCACCAGTTTGGCGAGATCTTCGGCGCTCGAAACATTGGCACTCGACAGGCCGGTGGGTTCGACGAAGTGGGTGGAATGCATGCCCAGCTCACGCGCCTTGGCGTTCATGGCCGCCACGAACGCGCCCTTGCCGCCCGGGAAGCTGCGGCCGAGCGCCGAAGCCGCGCGGTTCTCGGAGGCCATCAAGGCGAGCTTGAGCAGATCGTCGCGGCTGAAGCGGCTGCCCACGCGCAGGCGCGAACTGGTGCCTTTGAGAGTGTCGATGTCCTCTTCGGTGATGGCGATCTGTTCGTCCAGATCCAAGCCCGCCTCGAGCGTGATCAGCGCGGTCATGAGCTTGGTGAGCGAAGCGATCGGCAGCGCCTTCTCGCTGTTCTGGCTGAGCAGGACTTCGCCGGTTTCCTGATCCATCACCAGCACGGCGGAGGAACGCAGCTTGGGTTCGGTGCGATCCTGGGCCGCGTACGCGCCCGTGACCGTCGCCCACCACAAGGCGAATGCCGCAACGGCTGTCCACACCCGGCTCGACTTCATTCCCCAACCCCGTCCCAGACCTGCGGGCAAAGATGCCCGTCCTCGAAGCACGATCCGCTCGCACTAGAGGCCTCGCAGTGTACCGAGCGCGGCGCCGAGTCGGCAACGGAAAGAATGACTTGGAGCAAAAAGTTGATGCGGAGAATGAGCAAGATTGCCGCTCCCCGCCAGCGCTCCCGCCGCCGTCCAGGTCAACGACCCGGGTGCGGGGCATCCGTTCCGGCTCCGGCCGCTTCGACGGCCTCTCGCTCCTGCTGCTGCAGCGCCCACATCTGCGCATACAGCCCACCCTGGTTTAGCAAGAAACGATGCCCGCCCCGCTCCACGATGCGGCCGCGGTCGAGCACGATGATTTCGTCCGCGTCCATGATGGTCGAGAGGCGATGGGCGATGACGAGCGTGGTGTGGCCGCGCGCCAGCCGGTTCAGTTCGTCCTGGATCGCCTGCTCGGACTTGGAGTCGAGCGCCGAAGTGGCCTCGTCGAAAATCAGGATGCGCGGCCGCTTCAGGAGCGCGCGCGCGATCGCAACCCTTTGTTTTTCCCCGCCCGAAAGTTTCAGCCCGCGTTCGCCGACCCGGGTTTGGTAACCGTCCGGCAAACCGGCGATGAAGTCATGGATATGCGCCGCCTGCGCCGCGGCGACCACTTCCTCGTCCGTGGCCTCGGGCCGGCCGTAGCGGATGTTGTAGCCGATGGTGTCGTTGAACAGCACCGTGTCCTGCGGAACGATGCCGATGGCGCCGCGCAGCTCGGTCTGTTTGAGCTCGCGGATGTCGATGCCGTTTACAGTGATCCGCCCTGCGGACACGTCGTAAAAGCGGTACAGCAGCCGCGCGAGCGTGGACTTGCCCGAACCCGAATGGCCGACCACCGCCACCTTGCTGCCTGCCGGTACCTCGAAACTGACGTCGTACAGGATCTGGCGGTTCGGGTCGTAGCCGAAGCTCACGTTCTCGAAGCGCACCGTCAAAGGTCCCGCCGGCAGCGGCCTGGCGTCGGGCCGGTCCTCGATTTCGCGGTGCTGTTCGAGCAGGCCGAACATGCGGTCCATGTCCACCAGCGCCTGCTTGATCTCGCGGTACACCATGCCGAGGAAGTTGAGCGGGATGTAGAGCTGGATCAGCAGGCCGTTCACGAGCACCAGATCGCCCAGTGTCAGTTTTCTTTCCACCACGCCCTCGGCCGCGAGCACCATGAGCAGCGTCAGCGCGATGGCGATGATGAAGCTCTGGCCGATGTTGAGCAGGCCGAGCGAGGCTTCGGTCTTCACCGCCGCGGCTTCGTAGCTGCGCAGGTTCTGGTCGTAGCGCTGCGCCTCGAACTCCTCGTTGTTGAAGTACTTCACCGTCTCGTAGTTGATCAGGCTGTCGATGGCGCGGGTATTGGCCAGCGAATCCAGTTCGTTGGCGCGGCGGCGGATGGCGATGCGCCACTCCGTCACCAGGAAGGTGAACACCATGTAGACCCCGACCGCGGCGAAGGTGATGGCGGCGAAACGCCAGTCGAACTGCGCCAGCAGCACCGCCGCCACCAGGCTGAACTCCAGGATCACCGGGATGATCGAGAACAGCAGATAGGACAGCAGCGTCGAGATGCCCTTGGTGCCGCGCTCGATGTCGCGCGACACCCCGCCCGTCTGGCGTTCCAGATGGAAGCGCAGGCTGAGGCTGTGCAGGTGGCGGAAGACGGCGAGCGCCACGCGGCGGATGGCGCGTTGCGTCACGCGGATGAACACCAGATCGCGCAGTTCCGCGAACAGCGTGGTGGAGAAGCGCAGCGCCCCGTAGGCCACCAGCAGCGCCAGCGGCAGGACCAGCACCGCCGTATCGCTGTCGAGGGAATTGACAATCTCCTTCAACAGCAGCGGCACGCCGACGTTGGCGAACTTCGCCGCGCTGAGGAACACGAGCGCGAGGATGACCCGGCCGCGGTATTCCCACAGATAGGGCCAGAGCAGGCGCAGCACGCGCCACTCGTTGCGGGAACGCGCGCCCGGTGCGGCCGCGCGCGCGGCCGCCGGCAGGGAGGCATGCGGATTCAAGGCTCGAAAGACGTACGACTAGGAGAGCCCGGCAATGTGCAAGGCGCGGCCCGGAAAAGCAAGCCGTCCGTGCGGAACCGCCCCAAAAGGCTCAGTCGCCGTGCGTCTCGCCCGCCGCTTCGCGTTCCAACAGCGCGCGCTTGCGTGCAATGCCCCAGCGGTAGCCGTTCAGCTCGCCGTCGCTGCGCACCACGCGATGGCAGGGAATGGCCACGGCGATGGGGTTGGCGCCGCAGGCCGCCCCCACGGCCCGCACCGCCCGCGGCATGCCGATGCGGCGCGCCAGTTCCGCATAGCTGACGGTCGTGCCCGGCGGAACGGCGCGCAGCGCCTGCCACACGCGCTGCTGGAAGGCCGTGCCGCGGATGTCGAGCGGCAGGTCGAGGCCGGTTCGCGGCGCCTCGACGAATGCCACCACGCGCGCGACCAGCCGTTCGAATTCCGCATCGCCGCCGATCAGCTCGGCGCGCGCGAAGCGGCGCTGGAAATCGCGCAGCAGCTGTTCAGGATCGTCGCCGAGCGAGATGGCGCAGATGCCACGTTCGCTTTGCGCGACCAGGATCGAGCCGAGGCTGCACTCGCCGATGGCGAAACGGATGCGTTCGTTCCTCCCGCCGGCGCGGTAGACGCGCGGTTCCATGCCCAGCACCTCGCGCGCCGCCTCGTAGAAGCGGCCGGATGAACCGTAACCCGCCGCATGGAATGCCTCGGTGACGCTTGCGCCGTCGGCCAGCGCCTCGCGCACGCGCGCGGCACGACAGGCACGCGCATATTCGCGCGGCGTGAGACCGGTGTGCGCCTTGAACAGGCGATGAAAGTACGCGGGGCTCAAGCCCGCCTGCGCCGCGAGTGCCGCCAGGTGGGGCAGGGTGTCCGACCGCTCGATGAGGCGGCAGGCCGCCACGACACGCGCGGCCGCTTCCGTTTGCGCCGATGCGAGGCGCGGCTTGCAGCGCCTGCAGGGACGGAAACCCGCGCGCTCGGCCGCCTCGCAACTCTCGTGAAAACGCACGTGCTCCGGCCGCGGCCGGCGCGCCCCGCAGGAGGGCCGGCAGTACACCCCGGTGCTGTCGACCGAGTAGTAGAAACGCCCGTCGGCCGCCGGATCGCGCGCGAGCACCGCAGCCCAGCGGGGATCTTGCAGAACCGCGGCGGCGCGGGCCGCCTTGCCTGTGACGTGTTTGACGGATGAGACCATGGCTGCAGTCTAGCGGCACCGGCCCGGCCGCACACTCCGCCGCTTGCGCCCGAATCCGCCGGGCGGCGGCGGGCCTGCGGCCACGATGTCACGCGCCCGCGACAAGGCTTTTGCCCAAAGCCCGCGCTACCCCGCCTTGACACCCCACAGACCGGCCGTATGCTTTTCAAACATTCGTTTGAAACTTTCGTTTGGGGGCGCGCTCTGTGCTTTATATGCCGCCCAAATCCGCCACCAACGCCGAGCGCACGCGCGAGCGCATCCTCCAGGCCACCGAACGTCTGTTCCTGGAGCACGGCTTCGACGGCACGTCGCTGCGGCTCATCACCGCAGCGGCCGGNGTCAATCTCGGCGCGGTGAACTACCACTTCGGCAGCAAGGACGCGCTGTTCGAGGCCATGCTGGCGCGCCGGCTCGATCCCCTGCACGCCGCTCGGCTCGCGCTGCTGGACGAATACCAGGCGGCGGGCCAGCGGCCCCTGTCCTGCGAGCAGCTCCTTGCCGCGCTGTTCAAGCCAGCGCTGGCGCTGGCGCGCGAGGCCAGTCCGCACTGCGACTTCCTGCGCCTGCTCGGCCGCGCCTACGTCGACCCCTCGCCGGTGCTGCGCAAACTGCTGGCCGAGCGCTACGCTCCGGCCATCGCGCGCTTCAAGGATGCCTTCGCCGAGGCGCTGCCGCAGCTCTCGCGCCAGGAACTGTCCTGGCGGCTGCATTTCATGATGGGGGCGCTGGCCTACACGCTGGCCGGCGCCGACGCCTGGAGGCTCATCGCCGCCATCCAGCCCGAGGCCGAGCGCGACGACGAGCTGCTTCTGCGCCGGCTGACGCCCTTCCTGCTCGCCGGCCTGCAAGCGCCTGCGCCGCTGCTCGACGACGAGTCCCGCACCACGCCGCACCGCGCCGCATCCCCGGAGGAGTCCCGATGATGGTTCTTTATGTACTGCTCGCCCTCGTTCTCGCCGGATGCCTCGTGCTCGGCGTGCCGGCGATCCGGCGGCCGTTGCTGAGCGACCGCATCCTGGCGATGTTCCGCAAGGTGATGCCGCCGATGTCGGACACCGAGGCCGATGCCATCCATGCCGGCACGGTGTGGTGGGACGGTGAGCTGTTCTCCGGCAGGCCGGACTGGGCGAAACTGCTCGCCTACCCCAAGCCCACGCTCACGCCGGAGGAACAAAGCTTTCTCGACAACGAGGTCGAGGAGCTCTGCCGGCTCTGCAGGGACTGGGACACCTACGCCATCAACGATCTGCCGCCCGAGGCATGGCAGTACATCAAGGAGAAGCGCTTCTTCGGCATGATCATCCCGAAGGAGTACGGCGGACTGGGCTTCTCCGCCTACATGCACTCGCAGGTCATCACCAAGCTGTCGACGCGCTGCAGCGCCGCCGCGGTGACGGTGATGGTGCCGAACTCGCTCGGTCCGGCCGAGCTGCTGCTGCATTACGGCACCGAGGAGCAGAAACGCCATTACCTGCCGCGCCTCGCCACGGGCGAGGAAATCCCCTGCTTCGCGCTCACGAGTCCGCACGCCGGTTCGGATGCCGCCTCGATTCCCGACTACGGCATCGTCTGCAAGGGTATGTGGAACGGGCGGGAAGTGCTGGGTATGCGCGTGACCTGGGAGAAGCGTTACATCACGCTGGGGCCGGTCGCCACGCTGCTGGGGCTCGCCTTCCGCCTCTACGATCCCGACCACCTGCTCGGCGACAAGGAGGACCTGGGCATCACCTGCGCGCTCGTGCCGACCAATACGCCGGGCGTGCACATCGGCCGCCGCCACTTCCCGCTCAATGCGGTGTTCATGAACGGCCCGAACTGGGGCAAGGACGTTTTCATGCCGCTCGACTGGATCATCGGCGGCCCGAAGATGGCCGGCCAGGGCTGGCGCATGCTGATGGAGTGCCTCGCCGCGGGCCGTTCCATTTCGCTGCCCTCCTCCAACACCGGCATGGCCAAGCTCGCGGTGCGCGGCACCGGCGCTTACGCCCGCATCCGCCAGCAGTTCAATCTNCCCATCGGCAGGTTCGAAGGCATCGAGGAGCCGCTCGCGCGCATGGGCGGCAACCTCTACATGATCGATGCTGCACGCCGCATGACCGCCGGCGCCATCGATATGGGCGAGAAGCCCTCAGTGATTTCCGGCATCGTCAAATACCACGCCACCGAGCGTACACGGCAGATCATCAACGACGCCATGGACATCCAGGGCGGCAAAGGCATCTGCCTCGGCCCCAACAATTTCATGGGCCGCGCCTACCAGCAGATTCCCGTGTCCATCACCGTGGAAGGCGCGAACATCCTCACCCGCAGCCTGATCATCTTCGGCCAGGGCGCGATCCGCTGCCATCCTTACGTGCTGAAGGAAATGATGGCCGCGCGCGAGGCCGACCACGCCCGCGCCTCGCGCGAATTCGACCGCGTGTTCTGGCGTCACGTGAAGTTCGCGCTCTTTAACGGCCTGCGTTCGTTCTTCATGGCCCTCACCGGCTCGCATTTCGTGCGCGTACCCGACAACGTCGCGCCGGAGAACCGGCGCTACTTGCAGCAGCTCACGCGCTTTTCGGCCGCCTTCGCCTTCGTCGCCGACGTCTCCATGCTCGTCATGGGCGGCGCGCTGAAACGGCGCGAGAAACTGTCGGCGCGGCTCGGCGACATCCTGTCGCTGCTCTATCTGTGCTCGGCGACGCTGAAGCGCTACGAGGACGACGGCCGGCCGAAGGAAGACAAGCCGCTGCTCGACTGGGCGATCTGGGATGCCATGTTCAAGGCTCAGAATGCCTTCGAAGGCGTGATGTCAAACTATCCCAACCGCGCAGCGGCGCGCATCCTGCGCTGGTTCGTGTTCCCGCTCGGCCGGCCCTACGTGGTGCCGTCGGACAAGCTCGGCCACGAAGTGGCGAAGCTGCTGATCGAGCCTTCGCCCACGCGCGACCGGCTCACCGCCGACATGTACATCCCGCGCGAAGAGGACATCATCAGCACGCTGGAACGCGCGCTGCATGCCGTCATCGCCGCCGAGCCGATCGAAGCCAAGATCCGCGCCGCCGTGAAGGCCGGCCGCATCCGCAGCTTCACGCAGGCGGAAACGCTGCAGGCCGCCCTGCAGGCCGGCATCATCAGCGCCGAGGAACTCGCGCAGCTCGAACAGGCCATCGTGCTGCGCAATGAAGTCATCCGGGTGGACGACTTCCCGCCCGACCTGTCGCTTGGCGAAAGCACGCGACCCAAGACCGCACGCGCGGTCGCCTGAGAAGAGGGGACCATGAGCAAAGCGATTTACATCGTCGACGGCGCACGCACGCCCTTCCTCAAGTCGAGGAACCGTCCGGGGCCCTTTTCCGCCGCCGACCTCGCCACGATCGCCGGGCGCGCCCTGTTGTTGCGGCAGCCTTTCGAGCCCCACGAGCTCGACGAAGTGATCCTGGGCTGCGCGGTGCCGGCGCCGGACGAGATGAACATCGCGCGCGTCGCCGCGCTGCGCATGGGCTGCGGCCGCCGGGTACCGGCCTGGGCCGTCATGCGCAACTGCGCCTCGGGCATGCAGGCGCTGGATGCCGCCATCGCCAACATGAACGCCGGCCGTTCGCAGCTCGTGCTCGCGGGCGGCGTCGATGCGCTCTCGCGCGCACCGCTGCTGTTCTCCGAGGGCATGGTGATGTGGCTCTCCAACTTCTACACCGCGAAAACCATCGGCCAGAAGCTCGCGCTGCTGCCCAGGTTCCGGCCGCAATATCTCGCGCCGGTGATCGGCATCGTGAAGGGCCTCACCGACCCCAACGTCGGTCTCATCATGGGCCAGACGGCGGAGAACCTCGCCTACCGCTTCGGCATCGGCCGCACGGCGCAGGACGCGTTCGCCGCGCGCAGCCATCAGCGCGTCCTGCAGGCGCAGGAAAACGGCTGGTTGCAGGAGATCGTGCCGATGTACGACGAGCGCGGCAACGTCTACACCCGCGACGACGGCGTGCGCGCCGATTCGACCGTCGAGAATCTCGCCAAGCTGCAGCCCTTCTTCGACAAGCACTACGGTACGGTGACGGCGGGCAACAGCTCGCAGATCACCGACGGCGCGGTATGGATGATCCTCGCCACCGAGGAGGCGCTCGATCAATACGGGCTCACGCCCATCGGCCGCATCGTCGATACGCACTGGGCGGCGCTCGATCCCGCGCACATGGGGCTCGGTCCGGTGCACGCCGCAACGCCGCTGCTCGAGGCGAACGGCCTCGGACTCGAAGATATCGACGCCTGGGAGATCAACGAGGCCTTCGCCGCGCAGGTGCTGGCCTGCATCGAAGCCTGGAAGGACGAGCGCTACTGCCGCGAAGAGCTGGGCCTCGAGGGCGCGCTCGGCGAACTGGATATGGACAAGCTCAACATCGACGGCGGCGCCATCGCGCTCGGCCACCCGGTCGGCGCCTCGGGCGCGCGCATCGTGCTGCACCTGCTGCACGTGCTCAGGCGCACGGGCGGTCGGCGCGGCATGGCCGCGATCTGCATCGGCGGCGGCCAGGGCGGCGCCATGCTGATCGAGGCGCTTTGAGGGGGACGAGAACATGAATGAGGAAAACACCCTGATACCGCCGGCTGCCGGCAGCGAGGCGAGCTACCGGCACTGGCGCATGGAGACCGACCGCGACGGTCTGGTGTGGCTCACGCTCGACAAGGCGGGCAGCTCGACCAACACGCTGAGCCGCGAGGTGCTGGACGAGTTCGAATCCATCCTCGACGGCTTCATCGCCCGCAATCCGCGCGGTCTCATCATCCGCTCCGGCAAGGAGAAAGGCTTCATCGCCGGCGCGGACATCAACGAATTCGACGACATCGACAAGCCGGAAGTCGCGNTCGCGTTGATGCGGCGCGGCTGGGATCTGTTCAACAAGCTCGCCGCGGTGCGCTTTCCCACGCTTGCGCTGGTGCGCGGTTTCTGCATGGGCGGCGGCCTGGAACTGGCGCTCGCCTGCCGCTACCGCATCGCGGTCGACGATCCCTCCACGCGTTTCGCGCTGCCCGAAGTGATGCTCGGCATCCTGCCCGGCTGGGGCGGCGTGAAACGCCTCACCGGTGTGGTCGGTCCGACGGCGGGCCTCGACATGATGCTCACCGGCCGCGCCGTCGATGCGCGCCGCGCCAAACAGATCGGGCTCGTCGATGCCAGCGTGCCGCCCCGGGTGATGGAGAACAGCGCGCGCGTAATGCTGTTGCGTGGCAATCCGCCGCGTGAATTACCGCTCGTCCAGCGTCTGCTCGACGGGCCGCTGCGCAACGTCGCGGCGCGCTTCGCGCTCAAGCAACTGGAACGCAAGGCGCGGCGCGAACACTATCCCGCGCCCTACGCGATCCTCGAGCTGTGGCAGAAGTACGACGGCGATCCCTTCGCGCCGCCGCCGCACGACCCGGCCTCGATCGCCTATCTGGTCCAGCATCCGACGACGAAGAACCTCATCCGCGTGTTCCATTTGCAGGAGCGGCTGAAATCGCTCGGCAAGGGCATCGGCTTCGAGGCGAAGCACGTGCATGTCATCGGCGCCGGCACGATGGGCGGCGATATCGCCGCGGTCTGCGCGCTGCGCGGCCTCACCGTGACGCTGCAGGACACCGCGCCCGAACGCCTCGGGCCGGCGATGAAACGCGCTGCGGAGCTCTTCAGGAAACGCATCCGCGACCGCTTGCGCGCGCGCGATGCGATGGACCGTCTCATCCCCGATCTCGCGGGCGACGGCATTCGCCGCGCCGACGTCGTCATCGAAGCGGTGGTGGAAAACCTGCAGGTGAAGCAGGAGCTGTTCGCGCGCATCGAGGCGCAGGCGAAGCCCGGCGCCATCCTCGCGACCAACACCTCCAGCCTCAAGCTCGCCGACATCGGCGCGCAGATGCGCGATCCTTCGCGGCTCGTCGGCCTGCATTTCTTCAATCCGGTGCCGCAGATGATGCTGGTGGAAGTGGTCTCGGGCACCGGCACCGATCCCGAGTGGGCGCGGCGCGCGCTCGCTTTCGTGCGTCAGATCGACAAGCTGCCGCTGCCGACGAAGGACACCGCGGGCTTCCTCGTCAACCGCGTGCTGATGCCCTACATGCTCAACGCCTTCCGCATGGTGGACGAGGGCCTTGCGCCAGAAACCGTCGACAAGGCCGCGGAACAGTTCGGCATGCCGATGGGGCCGATCACGCTGGCCGATACGGTGGGCCTGGACATCTGCGCAGTGGTGGGCAAACAGCTCGTACCGGAAGCCGCGCCGCCGCGCAAGCTGAGCCAGCTCGTCGAAGCGGGCAAACTCGGCAAGAAAAGCGGCGAAGGCTTCTACCGCTGGCACGAGGGCAAGCCGGTGAAAGGGCCGGCGGGCCACGTCGACGAGACGCTGATCCGGCGGCTCCTCACGCCCTATCTCGATGAGGCGCGCCGCGCGGTGGAGGAAGGCATCGTCGCCGACGCGGATCTCGCCGATGCCGGGCTGATCTTCGGCACCGGTTTCGCGCCCTTCCGCGGCGGGCCATTGCATTACGCTCGCAGCCTCGAACAGGAGCAGCACTGATGGAAGAGAAGGTTTCCCTGCCCGCCGACCGCGAACCGACGCTGCGCGTCGTGCCGATGCCGGCCGACGCCAACCAGCATGGCGACATCTTCGGCGGCTGGATCATGTCGCACGTGGACATCGCCGGCGCCGTGGTGGCGGCCCAACGCGCGCGCGGGCCGGTGGCCACCGTGGCGGTACAGTCCTTCGTCTTCCGCCAGCCGGTGCAGATCGGCGATCTGCTGTCCTTCTATACGGAGATCCTGCGCATCGGCACGACCTCCATCACCGTGCGCGTGGAGGTTTATGCGCAACGCAATCCCGAGGATATCGAAGTGGTGCGCGTGACCGAGGCGACGCTGACCTATGTCGCGCTGGGACCGGACAAGCGGCCGCGGCCGGTGCCCAAGGACTGAATCGGGGACTGAGAAGCGCACGGCACCTCTCGACGTAAAGCGGCGCAAGCCCGACAATCCGGGCACGGGGCAAACCGGAACAGGACCGAATGGCTTCCAAGGATCTCGACATCGAGGCGCGCGGCGAGCGGCTGGTGCTGCTTCCTGAACGCGCGGTGTACTGGCCCAAGCGCCACACCCTGCTGGTGGCCGATGCCCATTTCGGCAAGGCAAGCCTGCGCGCCGACGGCACGCCTTCCTCGCGCGGCACCTTGAACGAATCCCTGGCGCGCCTGGACGCCATCCTGGCGCGCCACCCGGTGAAGCAGATCATTTTCCTGGGCGATTTCCTGCACGAGGAGAAAGGACGCGAGCCGGCCACCTTCGAGAAGCTGCAAAGCTGGCGCGAACGCCATCCCGACCTGGAGCTCATGCTGGTGCGCGGCAGCCGCGACACCCACACTGGCGATCCGCCCAAGTCGCTGCGCGTGCAGGTGGTGGACGAGTGCTATCCCTTCGATCCCTTCGCGCTCTGTCACGAGCCGGCCGAAGCGGTACGCCGTTTCGCCATCGCAGGCTATCTGCATCCGGTCTTCGCCCTGCGCGGGCGCGCCAACGAAAGGCTGCGTCTGCCCTGCTTCTGGTTCAGCGAAAACTTCGCGGTGCTGCCGGCCTTCGGTTCCTTCTCAGGCGGCTATCTCATCGAACGCCGGCCGGGCGACCGGGTCTTCCTGATCGCCGACAACGAAATCCTCGCGGTGGAGCCGCTGAAGTGATGGAAACGGCGGACGGGCTCCTCCCTTTGGCGGAATTGCTGCTCGGCCGCCCTGCCGATCCGGAGGAAGGCCGTACCGCCGCGCTGCTGGCGGGACTCGCCGCGGAACGCGAGCGCCTCGGCAAGGCGCCCTATCTCGTCGTGCTGCACAGCGAGATCTACGGCGAGGACGGCCTCGCGCAGCGGCTTCATCTGCTCGAAGCCGCGACGACGCCGGAAGGGGCCAAGGCCCGCATGGAAACGGCCATGGCGACGCTCATGGAAGCGCGCGTGCGCATCGAAGGCCGCTGGCAGGTTGCGCGTCTGCACGAACCGCTGCCGCTGCCTCCGGCGGATGCGAACGGAGCGTTGCGCAGCCTGTACGTCGATGCGTTCGAAATACGCGCCGAAGCCTTCGAGCGCGAACACCACTGCTTTCGCGTGATCGGGAGCTTCGGGGACTGGATCGTGGACCGGCCGCTGATCGAATTCTTCGGGCCGCTTGCGCCCTGCCTGAGCGAATACTTCGCCGGGCTGGGCAGCGCGTTGCTGGAAGGCGAGGAACTGCCGGACCCGCTCGCGCCGCGACAGGTCGCGCCCTGAACGCTAGTCCTGTCCGCCGCCACGCCGGCGCGCCTGCCAGCGTTCGGGCAGGAAAGCGAGCAGCGCCACCGCCGCGATGATGAGCAACAGGGTCACGACCATCTGCAGGAAGGTGTAGTTGGGCGCATCGCGTCCCACGAACCAGCCGGCGATCACCCCGCCCGCGATGGAGAACAGCCTCAACAGCCAGCCCAGCATGCTTGCAATTCCGTGTAGGGACCGGGCGCCAGTCTAACACCCGGCGTGCGCGCTAGGCGGCGCTGGACGCGCGGGCGCGCCGGACCGCTGCTTCGGCAAGCAGGGCGCTCAGGCGCTCGAAGTCCGGCGGCTTGGGCAGATGATGGTCGAAGCCCGCCTGCGCGGCCTTCTCGCGGTCGTGTTCGCTGGCATAGCCGGTGATGGCGACGAGGAAGACGTTCCTGAGCGTCTCGTCGGCACGTATGCAGCGCGCCACTTCGTAGCCGTCCATCACCGGCAGGCCGATGTCGCACAGCAGCACCTCGGGCCGGAACATGCGCGCGACTTCCAATCCCTCGCGGGCGTCGTGCACCGCGCGCACCTCGTGTCCTTCGGCGCTCAACGCGACCGAGAGGGACATCGCCACGTCGACGTTGTCTTCGATGATCAGGATGCGGCAGCGCGGCGCTTCCACCTGCAATGCGCCTTGTGGTTCGGACGGCTGCCAGTCGGCCGGCATCTCGATGAGCGGCAGCCGCACGGTGAAGCGTGCGCCGCGTCCGGGGCCGTCGCTGTGCGCCTCGACGGTGCCCCGATGCAATTCGACCAGGGCCTTCACCAGGGCCAGGCCCAGCCCGAGGCCGCCGTTGACGCGCGGGCCGCCGTTGCCGATCTGGGTAAAGGGCCGGAACAGCCGGTCGAAAGCCGCGGGATCGATGCCGATGCCTTCGTCGATCACGTCCAGTTGCGCCACGCCGCAGTCGGCGCGCAGACGCACTGTGACGCGACGGCCTTCGTCGGTGAACTTGGCGGCGTTGTCCGCCAGGTTGCCGATGATCTGGCACAGCCGTGCCCGGTCGCCGTCCACCAGCAGCGGCCCCTCAGGCAACTCGGCCGCGAGGGCGATGCGCGCGCGCTCGAACGTGGCGCGATGGTCCTCCAGGCAATCGCGCACCAGTTGCACGAGGTCGAGCGTCTCGCGCTTGAGCGTCACCTTGCCGCGCGTCACCCGCGTCACGTCGAGCAGGTCGTCGATCAGGCGGTTGAGCTGCCGGNTCTGGCGCTCGATGATCGCCTGTGCCGCCGCGGCCTGGCTGTTGTCCACGTCCGGGCGCGACAGCACGAACAGGCTGTTGGAGATGCCGGCCAACGGATTGCGCAGTTCGTGCGCGAGCAGACCGAGGAACTCGGTCTTGCGCCGGTCGGCCTCGGTCAGCAATNCGGCGTGGCGGCGCAATTGCTCGGCCTGTTCCGCGAGCTGTTCGTTCTGGGTGCGGATCTCCTCGCTCTGCGCCTGCAATTCCTCGTTCTGCGCCTGCAGCTCCTCGTTCTGCGCCTGGATGCGCCGGCTCTGTTCCGACAGCTCGTCGAGCAACTGCTCGATCCGCTCGTAGGCCCTGACGTTGTGCAGACCGACGCCGAGCTGCGCGCAGGCGTCTTCGAGGAATCCCACCGCATCCTCGTCCAGCGTGCGCAGCGTCGCCACCAGCAGTACGCCGATCACCTCCTGACGGAAGACGATGGGAAGGGCCGTCACCTCGCGCGGCGGCGCTTCGTCGTAACCGATGCGCACGCTGAACGGCGCATCGCGCGGGATGTCGCGCATGCGCACGGTGCGCCGTTCCAGCGCCGCCTGCCCCGGCAAACCTTCNCCGACGGGCAAGGCNCGGGCCGTGGCGCCGTGCGTGGCGACAGGTTCGAGCATGCCCCCCTCGTTCCAGTACAGCACGCCGATCTCGGCCCGGACGTAAGCGACGATCGCACGCAAGGCCATGGAGGCCACTTCGGCGCGGTCGAGGCTGGTCGCCGAGGCGCGCGCCACCTGCCGGTCGGCGGCGAGCCGCTGTTCGCGCTGCTCCAGTGCGATCGCCGCGATGCCGAAGGCATGGCCGATGCGTGCCATCTCGTTGTCGGCGAGTTCGCCGCTGCGCGCGCTTTCGCCCAATGCGAGCGCGGGCTTCCAGTCGCCGTTCTTGAGCGCCGTGGCGATCTCCACCAGTTCCCTGGCGGGTCTGCGTACCGACTGGGTGATCAGCCAGGCGAGCACCACGAAGCACAGCAGGCTGAGGAGGCCGGTAGTGATCAGGCCGCGCTGCACCCGCCTCTGCGCCGCAATCATTTCCGCGATGGCGCCGTCGGTGTTCGCCATCTGCCGCACGACGAACTGTTCGGTCAGGGCGATCAGCGACTCGCGCATGGCCTGCACATGAGCCTCGGCGTCGATGTCGACGAGGCCGTTGCGTCGCCGCTCCACGATGCCCGTCGTCGCCGCCAGATAATCCTCCATGACCGGCGACAGCTCGCTCAGCAAGGTGCGGTCGCCGTCGTTCATCGGCATGGCGGCGAGTTCGCGCATCAGCTCGCGCGCTTCGGCCACCGACGATTCGAAGCGCGTCAGGCGCCTGGTGTCGGGCGTCAGCATGTAGGCGCGCAACGCGATGCCTACTTGCAGGATGCGATGCTCGAGCGTATAGGCCGCATCGGTAAGCGGCCGGCTGAACGTCGAGAAGCGGCGCTGCGCCTGCACGCTGTCCTGATGCCAGACATAGATACTGCCGAGCAGCGCGCCGAGCAACACCAGCAGCGCGCCGAAGCCGATGATCATGCGCCGGGCGATGGTGGGCCCCTGGAAGCGATTCATCGCTCTCCTTCCCGTCCGCCTTGCAGCCGGCGAAAGACCTGCGTCTTGGCCCCACATGGCGCATAGCGCTCTACATATTCCGGCAGCGGCCATTCGGCCTCGCCGAGACACAGGTAGCCGTCGCCGCGCAGCGCCTCGTCGAGTGTCGCGAAGGCCCGACGCTGCGCCTCCCGCTCGAAATAGATCAGCACGTTCCTGCAGCAGATCAGATCGTAGAAGCGCGCCGCCGGGGGCGGCGCATCACCGAGATCGTGGCGAAAGAAGCGCACACGCTCGCGCGCCGCCGCGGGTACGCGGTATCGCTGCGCGCCCGCCGCTTCCAACTGCGCCGCCAGACCGGCCGGCAGTTCGTCGAAAGCCTCCCGGCGATACACGCCTTCGCGGGCGACCGCCAACGCCGCCGGGTCGATGTCGCTCGCCTCGACCTTGCCGGGCAGCCGCGCCGCCTCGAGCAGCATGGCCAGCGTGTAGGCTTCCTCCCCGCATCCGCAGCCGGCGCTCCAGATGCGCAAGGGCTGTCTGCGACAAGCGAGCCAGGGAAGCACTTCTTCGGCCAGCACATCGAAGGTGCAGGCGTTGCGGTAGAAACGGCTGACCTTGATGGTGAGACGTTCCAGCAGCCGCATGCTCTCGGCCTCGTCGGCCTGCAAGCGCGCCCAGTAGTCCTGCAGCGAGCGCACGCCGATGCTCAGCATGCGGTTGTGGATGCGACGACTGATTGTTGGGCGACGGTATTGCGCGAAATCGACGCCCGTCTGCTGGCGGACGAGGCGGAGGATGCCCTCAATCAAAGTGTGGTCATTCTGCGACGAGCATTCCGAGCGGGACGGCGTNGCCGTACAGCGCGGTTCGTCTTGCGACACCAGCATGGGCTATCCCGTGTAAAAGCCTCGTGTCCGCCCGGCCGGACGAACCTCCTCACCCGGCCAAGTTTAATCGGCCGAGACGGGATGCGATTGCAAAAGGGTTTTGCGATATAGGAAAAAACTCCGCAACACGCTGCATTCCTGCGCCATGACGCGGTATGCCGTATCGGATGCGGCGCGTGCTCACAAGGCCTGCAGGATGGCGCCCTTCAGATAACCGGTCTCGGGGATTTGTACGATCACCGGATGGTCCGCCGCCTGGCCGCGCCATTCGATCCAGCGCAGCGGCCGGCCAGCGTCCGCGGCCGCGCTCTCCAGCATTTCCCGGAACAGCACCGTGTTCACGTGATAGGAACAGCTGAACGTGCAGAGGTATCCGCCGGGCGCGAGGATGCGCATCGCCCGCAGATTGATTTCCTTGTAGCCGCGCAGCGCCGATTCGATGGCCGTCCGCTGCTTTGCAAAGGCCGGCGGGTCCAGCACCACGAGATCGTAGACCGCGCCCGCTTCCTCCTGCTCCCTCAGGAAGTCGAAGGCGTTCGCCTCGACCAGCTCGACGTTCTCCAGACCGTTCAGCGCGACGTTGTCCTTCGCCCGGGCGAGCGCTTCCGCGGATGAATCGACGGCGACGACGCGTTCGGCGCCGCGCGCGAGATGCAGCGCGAAGGAGCCGTGATAGGCGAAGCAGTCCAGCACGCGGCCGCGTGCGAGCTCGCCCGCACGCAGACGGTTCTCGCGCTGGTCGAGGAACGCGCCCGTCTTCTGGCCGTTGTTGAGGCCGGCCAGATAGCGCACCGCGCCTTCTGACACTTCCACCACGTCGGGGACGCGGCCCCAGAGGATTTCGACTGTACGCGGCAGCCCTTCGTGTTCACGGACCGGCACGTCGTTGCGTGCCAGGATGCCCGACGGCGCGAACCGGCGGCGCAGCACCTCCACGATCTGTGCGCGGAAGACCTCGATACCGGCGGAGAGGAACTGGGTCACGAGGATGTCGCCGTAGACATCCACGATCAGCGAGGGCAGACCGTCCGCTTCCGCATGCACGAGACGGTACGCGGACGTCCCGGCCACGACCGCGTTGCGATAGCGCATCGCAGCCTCGATCCGTTCCTCCCAGAACGCCTCGTCGATCAGCCGGTCTTCGCCGGTCAGCTTGCGCAGCGAGATCGTCGAGTTCGGACTCCACAGCGCAACGCCGAGGAACCGGCCGCGCGCGTCCACGACGCGGACAGCACCGGGCTCCGGTCCCGGTGCGCCGATCACGTCGCTCTTGTAGATCCACGGATGCCCGCGCGACCATCTCGCGGCGCCGCGGGCCGACACCCGTGCCACGCGCATCGGTCCTTCGTTTCGTTTCGTCAGGACGGAAGAAGTGCTGTGCGTCTTCAATTTCTTATCGGGGTTTCGGTGGTGGGGAATCGTGAGCAGGGCCTCAGCGACAGCTCGGATTCCGGGTGCTCGTTCGCATTTCCGGCGTGGAGCGCGCCACGCTCCGTTGCTCGGAGCGTGCCATGTTTTCAGGGCGAATTATCCAACGGAGATGCACCACGAACAAACGGCCGTAGCACGCGCTTCGCGTCCAGCGTGACACGGACGACAGGCTGTCGCATCGCGGCGACGACGTGCGAATTCGCAGGCGTCGCACGGTATTACAGGCTCCCGGCAGCGCTTGCGTACGACAGTCTCTAAGCCTCTGAAACGGGTTTGGATCCGGCCTTGGGTGCAGGCCGTGCATGACCCTGCCCGCAACTGGAAGAGGAGGAAGGCCATGAAGCGGATGCTCTATGCCTTGCTCGCGGCCGGCACCCTGCTGCTCGCCGTACCGGCGCAGGCCGCGCTGCTCTTTTTCGAGGCCACGCTGACCGGCGCGGAAGAAGTGCCGCCGCGCGATACGCCCGCGACCGGCTTCGGCACGGTCGTGCTCGACGATGTGGCGCTCACCATCACCGTGAATCTCGGTTTCGAGAATCTCACCACGCCTTCCATCATGGCGCACATCCACCAGGCGCCGATCGGCGTNAACGGTCCCATCGTCTTTCCCCTGGAGCTGGGCGATGCGCTCGGCCAGACTGCGGGTGCGATCGACACGCAGGTGTTCACGCTTCCNAACGGCGCAGCCGATGTGCAGACCTTCCTCGCCGGCGGCTTCTATTTCAACGTGCATTCGGAAATGTTCCCGCCCGGCGAAATCCGCGGCCAGATCTTCCAGGTCGCGAACGGCGTGCCGCTGCCTTCGCCGCTGCTGCTGGCGCTCACCGCGCTCGGCGCGCTGGCGCTGGCGCGGCGCAAGTATTGAAAGCCCCCTGCACACTTCTGCTAGGCTCCGGATCATTCATTGTTTCCGGAGTCTCAGCGGAGGATGAACAGTAGCGTCGACGAAGTCATCGCCGCCACGCGCGGCTGGATCGAGCGCGCCGTCATCGGTCTCAACCTGTGCCCGTTCGCCAAGGCGGTATATGTCAGGGAACGCATCCGCTATACCGTCAGCGAAGCACGCAGCGTGGAGGCGCTGCTCGAGGATCTGGTGCGGGAACTCCAGTACCTCGCCGAGGTGCCGCCGGAAAAAATAGACACCACGCTGTTGATCCACCCCTACGTGCTGCAGGACTTCCTCGACTTCAACGATTTCCTCGATACAGCGGAAGCGGCAGTCGAGGCGCTCGGTCTTACCGGTGTGCTGCAGGTGGCGAGCTTCCATCCACAGTACCGTTTCGCCGACAGCGAACCCGGGGATATCGCCAACTACACCAACCGCTCGCCCTATCCCACGCTGCACCTGCTGCGCGAAGCCAGCATCGAGCAGGCCGTGGAAAGCTACGGCGACGCCGAACGCATCTACCGGCAGAACATCCGCACCATGCGCGAACTCGGCCTGGAAGGCTGGCTGAAACTGCGCATCGGCGAGCCCTGATGCCCGCATCGCTGCGCCATGCGGCTATAAATNGCGCTTTCCGTAATCCGGGACTTTCCGCTATAGCGTCACATCGCGACGAGTTAGTACCCGCACTCGCGCAATCGAGGGTGGCCTCCGCGCGCTATCCGTAGGACAATCGCCCACCCCGTCACAAACATGGATGACGGCGTGGTCTGATGTCCTGTCCGTACGGGTTCGACAAGTTCCTCCCCCGCGGCTATCGAACCCGGTTTGCGCAGCCCCACTGAGCGCAAACCCGTTTCCTCCCGTTCGAACGCCGGCAAGCGTCCCGGCACGCTCACGGCGGATCGACAGGCATTGAACGCGTCGTCGCTCAACAAACAAAAAGGAGCCAAGGGATGCTGCTCGCCACAGACCTGGACGGTACCTTCCTCGCCGGCGCGCCTGAAGCCCGGCAAACGCTCTACCAGCTCATCGCGCGCAACCCTGACATCAAGCTGGCCTATGTGACAGGACGCGGCCTGGAGTCGGTGCTGCCGCTGCTGTTCGATCCGTCCCTGCCCGATCCCGATTACATCATCTGCGATGTGGGCGCGACCGTCGTCGCCGGAAACAACCTGCTGCCCATCCAGCCCCTGCAAGGCGAAATCGCGTTGCGCTGGCCGGGCGAGCAGAAGGTGGCGGCGGCCTTCGCCGATCATCCCCGGCTGGTGCGGCAGAACACGCCCCAGGAACGCCGCTGCTCGTATTTCTGCGAAAGCGACGACGTCGACGATGAAATTGAACGCATCGCGCACAGCCTCGGTTGCGACGTGCTGTTCTCGGCCGACAGGTATCTGGACATCCTGCCCAAAGGCGTGAACAAGGGTTCGACGTTGCGAGCGCTGGTCGAACACCTCGGCATCGACAGCGACAGGGTACTGGTCGCCGGCGACACGCTGAACGATCTGTCCATGTATCAGCAGGGGTTCAAAGGCGTTTGCGTGGGCGGCTCCGAAGCAGGGCTGATCGAGGCCACGCGCGCTCTGCCGCAGGTGCTGCACGCCGAACGCGAAGGCTGCGGCGGCATTCTCGACGCGATCGCGCATTTCCGCATGCTCGATCATCTCGAAGTGGTCGAGCCCGCCGAAGTCCAGCCGGGCCGTTCGGAGCTGGTCATGGTCTATCACCGCCTGCCGTACGAGGAATACGTCGAGGACGGCGAGCTGAAGCGGCGCCGTCCGTCCTCGCCCAACGGCATCATCCCGACGCTGCTCAACTATTTCCGCGACGGGCGGCGCGGCTCGTGGGTGGCCTGGTCCACCCACGAAGACCGGCACGGCCGCTTCCAGGCCCGCACCCCTGTGGATATCGAGCGTTATCCCAATCTGGTGTGCGCGCGCGTGCAGATGTCCAAGCAGGACGTGGACATTTTCTACAAGCGTTTTTCGAAGGAAGCCTTCTGGCCGATGCTGCACACCTTCTGGGAACGCGCGCAGTTCCGCGAAGACCACTGGCAGGTCTTCCTGCGCGTCAACCGGACCTTCGCCGAGGCCGCCGCGGCCGAAGCGGCCCCCGGCGCGGTGGTGTGGATCCACGACTACAACCTGTGGATGGTGCCGGCGTATCTGCGCGAGCTGCGGCCGGACGTGAAGATCGCCTTCTTCCATCACACGCATTTCCCCTCGGCCGACGTGTTCAACGTCGTGCCGTGGCGGCGCCAGATCATCGGCAGCCTGCTGCAATGCGATTACGTCGGCTTCCACGTGCCTCGGCAGGTCGAGAATTTCGTCGACGTCGTGCGCGGCGTGACGCCGATGAAAATCGTCCACCGCGAACACTGCGCGCCGCGCTTCCTCACTTACGGCTGTGCGGTGGGCGTGGACCAGGTCACCACCGAAATCGAAGTGCTCGGCAAGCGGGTGCGGCTCGGTGCGCATCCCGTGGGGCTGGATGTCGGCCGCGTCGAGGAAATTCTCAAGCGGCCGGCCGTGCGCAGGCAGATCGGGGAATTGCGGCGCGAGCTGGGCAGCACGCGGCTGATGCTGTCGGTCGAGCGGCTGGACTACACCAAGGGCACCCTGGAAAAACTGCTCGCCTTCGAGCGCCTGCTCGACCGCTATCCCGCGCTGCAGGGCGAGGTCACGCTCATCGCCATTTGCGTGCCGGCGGCACAGGAGATGCGGGTGTACCGCGACCTGCAGGCACAGATCGAACGCGCCGTGGGCCGCATCAACGGCCGCTACTCTAAGGTCGGCTGGACCCCGGTGCAGTATTTCTTCCGCGCCGTCCCCTTCGAGCAACTGGTGGCCTATTACGCCGCGGCCGATCTGATGTGGGACACCCCGCTGCGCGACGGCCTCAATCTGGTCGCGAAGGAGTATGTGGCCACACAAGGCCTCCTCGACGCGGCGGGGGTGTTGGTGCTGTCGGAATTCGCCGGTGCCGGCGCGGAACTGAAAGGCGCTGTCCTCACCAACCCTCACAACATCGACGACCTGGTGGCCTCATGCTACCAGGGCCTGAGCATGGACGAGAGCGAGCGCCGCAGCAGGATGCACATGATGTTCGAGATCGTGCGCCACAACGACGTCCGGCGCTGGGGCGACGACTTCCTTGCGGCGGTACGCGCCGATGCGACGCCGCCCGAACGCATGGCGTCCTGAGGCCGCACTTGCGGTGTGCCGCAGGTGCGGCTCGGGCGCGGCGAGCGCCCGAGCCGCATCTCGCCGCGCCCGGCACGGAACCGGTTCACTTCGCCGACCTTAACCGGTATCGTTCCGGCTGTCTGGCAAGCGTCGTCGGAACGAAATGAAGCCGCCCTATACGCCGCCCTATCCCGACACGCCCTGCGTGGCNGTGTGCACCACCACGTTCGACGAGATCTGCCGCGGCTGCGGCCGCACCGTGGACGAAGTCGCCCAATGGGTGTTCATGACCCAGGAGGAAAAGAACGCGGTGTGGGAACGCATCCTCGCCCAGGGCTACCCGAGGCGGCAGAGCTAAGCCTTCTTCTCGCCGCGCCGGAGGACCGCGATGCCCCGCTTCCTGCTGTTCGCGCTGCTTTGTCTGGGCATCCCGGCCGCGCAGGCGGACGACAAGGCCGCGCTCTGGCAAAGCCTGCGTGCAGGCGAGGCGGTCGCGCTGATCCGCCACGCCGAAGCGCTGGGCAATTTCGATCCGCCCGGCTTCGAGTTCGGCGACTGCGGCACCCAGCGCAATCTCTCTGAGGCGGGCCGGGCCCAGGCNCGCGCGCTCGGCGACGAATTCCGCCGCCACGGCATCCGCGATGCGCTGATCTACTCGAGCCAGTGGTGCCGCTGCCTGGACACCGCGGCCGAGATGCGGCTCGGTCCCGTCGAGCCGCTGCCCGCGCTCAACTCCCTGCACCACGAACGGGCCGATGCCGAGGCGCAGACGGCCGCCGTGCGGCGGCTCATCCGCGAACACCGGGACCGTCCCCTGCTACTCGTCACCCACCAGGTCAATATCGCGCGTCTGGCCGGTACCCACGCCGGCTCGGGAGAGGTCATCGTCGTCCGCCCCGAGGGCGAACGCCTGAGCGTCCTGGGACGCCTACCCTGAAGTATTGAGCGACGAAATTTTCCGGCCCCCGGCTGGTCCTTTCCTGGTATGGTGCCGGAAACGCGCCGCCCGGTCGGCGGCGCGTCTTGAACAACTTGCATTCAAGTCATCGTCCGCACGGGCGCTGCTGGATGCTTTATCTGGGAGAAGACTATGGCCAATGCCGATCTAGACGGCCTGCTCAACATCGCGATCCAGCTCGCCCGCCAATCGCTGTCCAAGAACGGGACGTTCGCGCCCTTCGGCGCGCACATCTCGGCCGACGGCGAAACCGCGCTCGTCGAGCCGGACGAGGTCAATCCGGACGCAGTCCCGGAGCTGCTGAGCGGATTGCGGGAGCTGTTGCGGGAAAAGGCGCAAAACGGCGAAATCCGCGCGGCCGTGCTGTGCTTCGAAGGTCGCGCCACGCCGCCCGGTGAGGACGCCGCCTGCGCCGTGATCGGCCTGCAGCTCGATCACGAAAGCGGCGAATGCTACGAACTCGGCGTGCCCTACGTCATCGCCGACACCGGCGAGGTCGAGCTGGGCATGGTCTTCGGCGCGCGCGTGCAGCCGGATCTGTTCGCCACGACCTGAGCGGCGGCCCGTCTCAGCCGAAAGCCAGGACGAGTGCGAGCGTGAGCACAGCCACGCTCACGCTCGCGATTTTCACGTCGCGCGGAACCGCGGCGCGTCGCCGCATCGCCTCGACGCCCGTCGGGTTGACCGGCTCGTCGATGAACGTGGCAGCCAGATGACAGGCGAGGACGGTGACGGCGAGCAGCATGCCCGCCGTGATGGTGAAGTGCAGCTCCACCCAGCCGGCGAGGCTCGCAAGGAACCAGGCCGCGCTGAACAGATGGCCGGCCGCCGTGCCGAGCAAAGCGGCCGTGCCGCCCACGCGCCGGCTCAGCATCGCGACGGCGAACGTCCCTACCAGCGGCGAGGCCACATAGGCGAATCCCTGCTGCAGATAGGCGAATAAGCCCGGAAAGCGGTCGATCATCGGCGCCCACAACGCTGCAATGCCGACGAGCAGCAGCACAATGACGCGGCCGAGGCGCGCCAGCCGCTCCGAATCGCGCGCCTCGCCATCGATNAAATCGAGCGTGATGAGCGTCGAGGCGGAATTGAGCGCCGAATCGATGCTCGACATGATGGCGGCGAGCAGTCCGGCGATGATCAATCCCGCGATTCCCACCGGTGCGTACGCGGCGATCATCGCCGGGAAGACTTCGTCCGCCCGCGCCAGATCGGGCAGCAGCACCGCCGCCATGGCGCCCGGCAACACCATGATGAACAGCGGCGCCAGCTTGAGCAGNGCAGCGAGCGCCGCACCCCAGCCCGCATGGCGCATATCGCGAGCACCCAGCAGCCGCTGCGAAACGTATTGGTTCATCGTCCAATAGTAGAAACCGAGGATGGGCAAACCGATGAGCGTGCCGAGCCAGGGCAGCTCCGGATCGTCGAGCGGACGGAACAGCGACAGCCGCTCTTCGCCCAGCGCTGCGCGCACCGCCGGCCAGGAATAATCGAACTGGCCGAAGACGATCACGGCGAGGATCAGCGAGCCGAGCAGCAGCACCACCGACTGCAGCACGTCGGTGTAGGCGACCGCCCGCAGCCCGCCCGCGGCGGTGTACAGGCCCGTGAACAGGGCGATGGCGAAACAGGTCGGCCACAGCGACAGGCCGGGGATGAACATCATCAGCACGATCGCTCCGGCATAGAGACTCCCCGCGGTGTCGANGAAGATGCTGAGGAACACCGTGACCGCGGACAGGTATTTGCGCAGGCGGCCGTCGAAACGACGCTCGAGGAGCTCCGGTACGGTGGTGATGCGGTTGGCCAGGAACACCGGCACGACGGCGAAGGTGGAAAACATCAGCACCGCCGCGGCCATCCATTCGTAATTCGCCACGGCGATACCGGAGCCCCAGGCCGCGCCCGGCAGACCGATCAGCGTCGTGGAGGAAATGTTGGAGGCGAACAGCGACAGACCCACCACGCCCCACCCGAGCGAGCGGCCTGCGAGAAACAGCTCCTCGGCGTCCGGGCTTTTACGCGTCACGCGCACGCACACCGCCGCAGTGATCAGCAGATAAGCGCCTAGAATCGCATAGTCGACGGTGTGCAGCGTGGCCATACGTCCTCCCCGGTGCTCGTTCTGTCGCCCACGTCCGGCGAAGACGAAGGCTGCGGCACCAATACAACATCGGGCGTGACCCGACAACCTTGTGCGAAACGCGTTTTTGTGATCGGCAGATGAGAGGGCGGTGAATGTTGAAGCTCAAACGCATCTACGATGCGCCGAGCGACGAGGACGGTTTTCGCGTGCTCGTCGACCGGCTCTGGCCGCGCGGGCTGAGCAAGGAAGAAGTCCGCGTGAACTTGTGGCTCAAGGAAGTCGCGCCGAGCGACGCGTTGCGCAAATGGTTCGGGCACGAGCCTGAGAAATGGCCCGAGTTCGAACGCCGTTATCACGCCGAGCTCGCGCAACACGAAGAAGCGCTCGAAGCGCTGCGTCAGCGCCTGCGGCGCAGGCAGACCGTCACGCTGCTCTACGCCGCCAAGGACGAGACCCGCAACAACGCCGTCGCCCTGGCGAGCTATCTGCGCGCGCATCCGCGCCGGAATTAGGCGCGAACTTCCGGCGCTATTTCCGTCTTTGCCGTGCCCGAGTCCCCGGAATAATCCCCGGCATCGTCGCCAGGGAGTATCGAGTGGGCTGTCCCGACATCGCCGAGCAAAGCATCGACCGGTCGACCGGAAAGGACACGGACGCGGACCAGCGTCCCACCCTGGCCGCCATCAAAGCCGCCATCGAACGTGCCGAGCAGGAACAGGCGGCGCGCGCCCGGGCCTTGCACGCCCAAACCGTCGCGCGCGCACGGCCCGAGCCTGAGGCGGTACTCGACAAGGCGCCGCTCGCGCAGGCCGCGGCCCGGCAGCGCCTTGATCACTACAGCACCACCATCGCCGCTTCCGCGCCGGACACCACCGCTTCGCACGCGCCTGCGCCGGAAGCTGCGCCGCCAGTTGAAGAAGACGCCCGTCTCCAGGCCGAGCTGAAAGCCCAGCAAGAGGCCGAGGCGCGCGCCGCGGCCGAAGCCGCCGCCACGCGCGCGGCCCTGGAACGAGCCGCCGCGGAAGAAGTGGCCAAGGCAGCGGCCGCCTCCCGTCTGGCAGCCGAGACGCTGGCCAAACAGATGGCCCTCGCCCGCGCCCAGGCCGAAGCCGAAGCCGAAGCCGAAGCGAAGGCGCGGGCCAAGACCGAAGCCGAAGCCTTCGAAACCCTGAAACGCACCGCTGCCCGCGAAGCGGCCCTGCGCGCGGCCCAGGAAGCGCGGCTGCGCGAGGCCGCCGAATTGGAGCGCCTGGCCGAAGCGCGCCTGGCCGCCGAAGCCCAGGCTGCGGAACAGGCGCGCGCCCGGGCACAGGCCGAAGCGCAGGCCAAGGCCGAAGCCGAAGCGCGCCTCGCGGCCGAACGCGCCGCCGAAGAAGCGGCGCAGGCCCGTGCCAGGGCCGAAGCGGAATTGCAGGCCGCCGCGGCCGCACGCCTCGAAGCGGAGCGCGCGGCGGTCGAGGAAGCGCAGCGGCGCGCCGAGCAGGAACGCGCCGCGGCGGAAGCCGCGCAAGCGCGCGCCGCCGAGGAAGCCAAAGCCGCGGCCGCCGCCGAAATGCGCGCCCAGGCGGAGCAACAGGCCCAGGAAAAAACCGCGCAGCGCGCCAGCGCCGAAGCCGTAGCCATGGTGGAAGCGCAGATGCGCGCCCAGGCGGACGAAGCCGCCATCCGCGCAGCCGAGGAACGCGCCGAAGCGGAACGCGCCGCGCGTCTGGCGGCCGAAGCCCGCCAGAAGGCGGAAGAGGAAGCGGCCGCCAATGCCCGCGCCCGTGCCGCCGCCGACGAGCAGGCGGCGGAGGACGCGCGCGCCCGCGCCGCGGCGGATGCCGAAGCCCTCGCCGCCGCCGAGGCGCGCGCGCAGGCCGAGCGCGAGCTGCGGCGCATCGCCGAAGCCAAGCTGGAGCAGGAGCGCCGGCTGGCGGCCGAATGCGCCAAGCGCGTGCAGGCCGAAAACCAAGCGCTGGAAACTCTGCAGGCGCGCGAGCGCGCCGAAGCCGAGGCCCGGCGCGCCGCACAGGCGCGCATCGAAGCGGAACAGCGCCTGCACGCCGCGGCCGAGGCCGCCGCGTTCGCCGAGCGCGAAGCGGCCCAGTCGGCCGAAGCCAAGACCGCCGCGATCGTGGCGGCCATGGCGGCCCGCAAGCGTCTGCTGGAAGCCAACCGCCGGCTGGCGGAAGCCGCCGCCGCACGCGCGGCGAGCGCCGAACGGGCGGCCGCGCTCGCCCTGGAACGCGCTGAAGCAGAGCGGCAGGCGCAGGCGGCGCTGCAGGCGCGCGCCGAAGCCGACGCCCGGGCACGCGATGCCGCGCAGGCGCGCGTGCATGCGGAG
>JGI26049J44785_1000016_pt1 | contig 86089 bp, 83 predicted proteins | sample HigsolmetaGSP11D_FD_44785 | JGI IMG/M metagenome (IMG submission 44785)
AGAGCCACGTATTATGAACTGTTTGTGTCTGTACCATTATGGACAGGAAGAACCTATTTTCATGCCTGGGTTGGGAGCGAACCGATCATGAATGTTTAAAAAAAGGCTGAATGACCGGGGAANCCCCCTGTCATTCAGCCTTTTTTTATTCGAAGCGTCCCAGAAGGGATTCGAACCCCCGACCGACGGCTTAGAAGGCCGCTGCTCTATCCAGCTGAGCTACTGGGACATTTTTCAAATGGCTCGTTGCGAACATACATTATTATACTCAGCAAACAATCAGTTGTCAATCCTATTTTTGCCAAACGATTTGATTATTTTGGGGAAACATGCGATGTTTTTGCGGAATGGAATTGGATTTCGTAGTGGNCACAATAACCTTAAGCCAATCATGCTCTGATTGCATGCCGCAGAACCAGCAGCTGCAATCAGAGCATGATTGACATTACAGCACGAATTCCTGGCGCAGATCTTCCAGTTCCCGGTGCTTGTCCGTATAAAACGAAACACGGATCGTATTGCCTTCTTTCTCAACGATGGCATATGTTTTCTCCACCCTGCCCCGCGGCATTAGAAGGCTGCCGGGATTGAGGAACAAGCGGTTGTCGATCATCTCCGCGCCAAGCACGTGGGAATGCCCGAAGAAGACAAAATCGGCGTCGACTTCTTTCGCTTTATAATTCAAATTCATCAGCGTCATTTTTACATTATAATGATGGCCGTGTGTGACAAAAATCGTATTGCCGTCAATTTTTTTTGTAATATCGAGCGGGAACCTCCGCTCGAAATCGCAATTTCCGCGCACGATCAAAAAATCTTTAATTTCTATCTGTCCGGCCCGCAGTTCGGAATCGCCGCAATGGATCAATGCATCGACAGAATCACCATATTGCTCTTGAAGCTCGGATAGTTCTTCTGTCAAACCGTGGCTGTCACTGACAATGAGCAACTTCATTTTTTGCCTTCCTCCCCTAAAATCAAATGCAATGAATCCGCCAGATTCGCTAATGCGTTTGCCCGATGGCTGATCTTATTTTTTTCTTTAGCGGGGAGCTGGGCCAGCGTTTTGCCGGACGAAAGCATAAAAATCGGGTCGTAGCCAAAACCGTACTCCCCCATCCTTTCGCGCGTAATCCTCCCTTTTAACGTTCCCGAAACGGTAAAGGTTTCCTTTCCGGGCTGCGCCACGGCAAGCGCGCAATAAAACGAAGCGGTGCGCTTTTCATCAGGCACATCTTCCATCTCGGAAAGCACTTTGTCAATATTGGCTTCATCGTTTTTTTCTTCCCCGGCATACCGTGCCGAATAAACGCCTGGCCTGCCGCCGAGCGCATCAACCATGAGCCCGGAATCGTCGGCGATCGCCATCATGCCGTAAGCTTTTGAAGCCGCCTCTGCTTTCAAAATCGCATTCTCTTCAAACGTACTCCCGGTTTCTTCGACATTCGCCGCACCTTCAAAATCCAAAAGCGTTTTAACTTCAAGCCCGAACCGGGAAAACAATGCTGCAAATTCTTTTGCTTTGCCTTTATTTTTTGTAGCGATTAATACAGCCGCCAATTTTTCCCCCTCCTTACTGTCCGATGAGCGGCAGCAAATCACCCAATATTTCTTTTTGTTTTTCAAAAAGTTCCTCCAAACCGGTTTGCGCAGCCGCGAGCAGTCCGTTCAGCTGGGCAGGGGTAAACGTCGCCCCCTCGCCCGTCCCCTGAAGTTCGACAAACTCCCCCGCGCTTGTCATCACAACATTCATGTCAACCAACGCCTTGCTNTCTTCCTCGTAATTGAGATCAAGGACGATCCCTTCTTCCGGGATAATGCCAACACTCGTTGCGGCCAGTAAATGCTGGATCGGGAATGTTGCGAATGGTTTTGATTTATGTATGTTTGCNATGGCTTCTGCCACAGCCACGAAAGCACCCGTCACCGAAGCGGTTCTTGTGCCGCCGTCTGCCTGGATGACNTCGCAATCCACCCAGATCGTTTTTTCCCCAAGCTGATCCAAATCAACTGCCGCGCGCAAAGCCCTGCCAATTAACCGCTGGATTTCCATTGTCCTTCCCGACACTTTTCCTTTGGAAGACTCGCGGATATTCCGCTGCTGGGTTGCCCTCGGCAGCATGGAATATTCCGCTGCAATCCAGCCTTTTCCGCTCCCCCTTAAAAATGGCGGAACCCTGTCTTCCACACTGGCCGTACAAATCACCTTTGTATTGCCGACAGATATGAGGACAGAGCCTTCCGGATGCATTAAATAACCACTTTCAATATGTACAGGCCTTAATTCGGATGCCTCCCGCCCGTCTGTTCGCACTTCTCCGCTGCCTCCTTCAACAATATCCATACAACAAATAAGAGGTAGCCCGACTACCCCTTTTTAGTGTCCATATTTTATAGTATAACAAAAATATGCCCTTAAAAACTACCCGTGTTTACTTTTTCCGGCCTTGTGACCGGTTCAGAAAGCGGTTTTCCGTCTTCAGTGACAAGCTTCTTGCTGCCATCCACTTCCACCGCGACACTTTTGATGCCTTTCTGCTCCGTCAGCGTGAGGACTAGCGGTTTTAACACCTCATTGGAAATCATTTTTTGATCTAAACTGCCCAAAATTTCTTTGTTGAAATTGAGGGTAACTTTTCCAGCCTGAATTTCCGGCTTATTCAGCAATTTAACATCATCCATGAATCCGGAAACAAGACGGGAACTCGGGGACGGGCCATTGACAAGCTCTTCGACTGCCGCTTCCACATCATCTGACATTTTATCCGGAACGCGCTTTGTTACCGGCACGTAGTATTCTTTATCCCCCGTTTGCGCCAAATAATAGACGGTCACCGAATGGGTATTCGTAATATCAGCGACTTGATCGATATCCGTATTGATGCCGACAGCCCTCGTCAATCCGTCCTCATTAATCGGCGTTCCGGCTACCGGCATCGCCTTCAGCGCCTTTCCGTTCATCTTGAGGTTCACTTTTTGAATGGAATCGAACTGAGTGAGTGTCCACGTAATCGATTCCATGATTTTTTTCTCATCTGCAGCTTTGTATCCTTTAAAATCATCCGAAAAATCAACAGCCGCCACCTTGTCTTTTACATCAAGGGTGAATTGCGTATTGGCAGGAAGCACCGCGCGGAATCCGTTCGGAAGCAAATTGGACACAGGTCCGTCCTGCACCAAATATTCTAACGCCTGCTTTGCGACACTTTTGCTTTCAGGCAGCGCAATGGTTTGCGGCACGACATACCCATACTTATCTATTAAATACAATTCTGTCAGCACTTGCCCTTTTTTCGCTTTTGCCGCTGTTTTTGTCCCATCTTTCAAGGAAACGCTTTGGTGCGGATCTATTTTTTCCGGCTGTTTGTCCGGCAGCAGGCTGCATCCCGACATGTAAATGCCGGAAGCCGCCAGCACCGCAGCGATGGTCCCGGCCGCTTTCGATCTTTTCAACATCCCTTCCCCCTCCTGAAGACTGTTTGTACTACTATGTATACGGGCACCGCCAAAATTTAGACCGGCCAGGCAAAAATTTCGGACTTTAACAAGCAAGTCGTTTTGAAATTCAGCATTTCATGGAACTCCATTATTTCATGGGCCGCAAGACTTCTGTATTCCATACGAACACCTCTGTTTTACAAGAGGTGGTTTGCCACATGCAGCCCTGTTCTATGTTGTTTCCTGGAACCGAAAGGAAAAAACCATCCAATCAGGAGAAAGTTTCTCCCAATTGAATGGTTTCAACATCGGTAATATCCTGCTCCAGCCAGTCGGAAGCAAGTGCGGCAAATATTTTTCTTGACCCTGTTGTAAAGAAGCGGTGTTTCGCCCTTGTATCTTCCATATTGAAAATATCGTGAAAGTAAAGGATCGTGCTCACTTCGCGGGCCGTTTCTTCACCTGAACTGATGACCGATACGTTCTCGCCCATCACATTTTTGATGATCGAGCCGAGGAGCGGATAATGGGTACATCCGAGGATCAAAGTATCAATCCCGCAGTTTTGGATCGGATAGAGCGTTTCTGCGACAATTTTTTTCGCAATCGGGCTGTTGTACTGGCCGCTCTCCACAAGCGGTACAAATTTCGGGCAGGCAAGCGCCGTAATCCTGACTTTTTTATTGATGCTTTTTAACGCCCGTTCATATGCTTGGCTTTTAATTGTCCCGATGGTGCCCAATACGCCGATCCGGAAGTTTTTTGTATGTTTTAAAGCAGCACGTGCGCCTGGGTAAATAACACCAAGAACAGGAATTTTGAGCTGCTCCCTTACTTCGTCCAAAATGACTGCCGTCGCCGTGTTGCAGGCAATAACAAGCATTTTGATATGTTTATCAAGCAAAAAATGGATCATTTGCCATGTAAATTTTTTCACTTCTTCAACAGGTCTTGGTCCGTATGGGCAACGCGCCGTGTCGCCCACATAATAAATCGATTCATTCGGGAGCTGCCGCATCACTTCCTTAACAACAGTCAGACCGCCTACTCCCGAATCAATAATGCCAATTGGTGCATTCAAACTTCTCGCCTCATTCTGTCTTCATTTCCTGATGCANTTTCACTAAGTTGCTTTTTAATTTTACGAGTTCTTCCGGTGAAAAATGGCAGAGTACAGAGTTCAAATACGTCTGCCTTTTTTTGATCACCTCGTCGATCAGCACGCGACCTTTTTCCAACAAGTGGATGCGCACAACACGCCTGTCATGCGGATCTTTTACGCGCTTAACAAGCTCATTTTTTTCCATCCGGTCAATCAGGTCAGTCGTTGTGCTGAATGCCAGATACATTTTTGTCGACAGCTCCCCGATTGTCATGTCACCTTCTTCAAAAAGCCACTGCAGTGCCAAAAATTGGGGAGGCGTTATTTTATAATCGCTTAATAATTCCCGGCCTTTTTGCTTGACAATACCGGAAATATAGCGTAAGTCTTTTTCAATCTGCGCCACGATTTCCGGATCATGTATGTACGGTTGTTGTTCCATGTCCAAAGCGGCCCCTCTCCGATAAAATACGTTTCCTACTATTATTATATAACAGAATTACTATATGCTATTTTGACCTTTTTCGCGGAAAATTTCAAGCTGGTTTTTACTATCTCCGCCGGAATTTCACATCAAACTTTGATTTCAACCAATTGGCTATACTCGTGATCAATGTTAATATTGCTAATTTCTGAGACTCTTGCGGGATAAGCAGGCAAGAAGGTTCCCTCATGTTGAAGTATCGGGCGGGGAGGCTCGCGTACGCCTTATGTGNGGAGCGGATTTCGCGACCAAAAATAATAAAATTTAATAGGGAAAAACCGTTAGATTTGCCACGAATCGTAATCGAGAAATAGAGCACCCAGCCAAAAATATCGCGTAAAATACAAGCGAAATATGGATGAGAAATCCTACCATGATCAAAATGCCAATTTTAAAAGATATACTCTTTCTTCCTGCGAGCCACAATAAAAACATGATAACAGGCAAAATCCACAATCCGATCCATTTATTTAAATATCCGTCCGGCCGGAAATCCGCGTCAAAATGGGAGGGCATGTTTACCGGGGCAAAGAAAAGCCCGATAACGGAAATGGCGGCAGCTAACACGATCACATACAGCAAAAATTTTGGTTCGATGATCTTCAGAAAAAAGCGCATCGTATCACATCCTTTTTTCTATTATACTTCATTTTCATGGCTGTTTTAAAAAAGTAGAATGATTCTACTTCCCATTATTCAAAGTCCTGTAAAATATGAACAAAATCGACTGCAACAATTGCAGCCGATTTCGTATCAAAGCTTTAATTCTCCCATGCGGAGCAATTCCACGACAGCTTGCGAACGCCCCTTGACTCCCAACTTCTGCATGGCGTTGGAAATATGGTTTCGAACTGTTTTTTCGCTGATAAACAATTCGCTCGCGATTTCTTTCGTTGTCTTGTCTTGTACTAACAGCTCGAATACTTCTTTTTCTCTTTTTGTCAGCAGCGGTTTATGGGTGAAATCGTTGTCCTTCAACTATAGTAACCCTCCTTGCCTTCGCCAGCTTTAAACCGCGGGGATGGGTATTTTGGTTGTCACGATATCTTATGTTTTTTCACACCCGGGAGTGACTTGGCGGAGCAAGGAAACAGATAAATAGGCAAAAAAAGGGCGAAAGCCGTAAATTCTATTTACCGCCTGAGGAAACGACGGAAGCCGGACCGAGCAACCTCTCCCTTTCTTCCTCCGTCCACGGCAAGCCCTTCCCCGTTTCAACAGAGATTTGCACCAACGTGCCGCGGCCGGTAAAACAAATTTCATCTACTTCATTTTTTGCCATATAATGAATGTCGACAGAGGAGTTTCCGACTTTTTGCACTTTTACATAAATACGGAGCTTATCATTGAAAAAAACCTGCCGCAAATAATCGCATTGCAAATCTGCAACGACGGGAATGCTTTTGGCGCCTTTTCGTGCCCATTCCCCCATAAAGCCTAATTGTTGTAAAAACGCAATCCTGGCCTGCTCAAAATAAATAAAAGGGACCGTATTATTCATATGGCCGAACATATCTGTTTCGGAAAAGCGCACCGTTACAGGCAGACAAAAGCTAAACCCCTTCTGCCATAAGGACCAGTCTCCGATATAGGATATCTTTTTCAATTTTCATCCCCCTGAAATTGAATGAGTATTCATTCGTTTCTCTTGGAAAGAAGAACACCACATCATGTTATTTTTTTCCCTTGTTTTTTGATGTGGCGTTCTTCGCATCAGTCTACCGTATGATCGCTTCCAAAGAACTTTTTAAACATATAAATCGTTGTTTCACGGTTCAAAGCCGCAATCGAAGTGGTCAGCGGAATGCCTTTCGGGCAAGCCTGTACGCAGTTTTGTGCGTTGCCGCAATTGGCTAGACCTCCGTCTCCCATAATTGCTTCGAGCCGTTCATCACGGTTCATATGGCCGGTTGGATGCGCGTTAAATAACCGGACTTGCGACAGCGGGGCTGGCCCGATAAAATTGGAATGGCTGTTGACATTCGGGCAGGCTTCCAAACATACACCGCATGTCATGCATTTTGCCAATTCGTAAGCCCATTGCCGCTTTTTCTCCGGCATGCGCGGCCCTTCGCCCAGATCATAAGTTCCATCAATCGGGATCCACGCTTTCACTTTTTTCAGCGAGTCAAACATGCGGCTGCGGTCAACCTGCAAATCGCGAACAACCGGGAATGTCCGCATTGGCGCGAGGCGGATTGGCTGCTCCAGTTTGTCCACGAGTGCCGAGCATGCCTGGCGTGGCATGCCGTTGATCACCATAGAACAGGCGCCGCAAACCTCTTCCAAACAGTTCATTTCCCAAACAACAGGCGTTGTTTTCTCCCCTTTTGCATTGACCGGATTCCGGCGGATTTCCATTAAAGCCGAAATCACGTTCATATTCGGACGATACGGAATTTTGAACGTTTCTTCGTAAGGTTGCGATTCCGGGTTGTCCTGGCGTTGTATGATCAATGTAACGGTTTTTTGTTCACCCATCCTTATTCTCCTCTTTCCTTTTGGTCTCACTCTCTTGCGGGCCCTGTGGATAGGGGCTGCATCCCCCGCCCGAAATTAATGTTTTTTCGTATAGTCGCGTACACGAGGTTTAATAAGGGATACATCGACGTCTTCATAGCTGAAGACCGGTTCATTCTTCACAGGGTCATAATTTGCCATTGTGGTTTTCAGCCATTCTTCATCGTTTCGGTCCGGAAACTCAGGTTTATAGTGGGCCCCGCGGCTTTCATTGCGATTTAAAGCACCAATGGTAATGACCCGCGCTAACTGGAGCATGTTATACAACTGGCGCGTAAATGTTGCAGCCTGGTTGCTCCATTTTGACGTATCCCCGACATTGATATGCTTCCATCTTTCCATTAATTCCTGAATCTTTTCGTCAGTCTTCTTCAGACGGTCATTGTAGCGGACAACCGTCACATTTTCCGTCATCCATTCGCCTAGTTCCTTATGTAAAACATAGGCATTTTCGGTTCCATCCATCGACAGGATTTCATTCCATTTTTTCTCCTGCTCCTGNACCCCACGTTCAAAAACGCTTGACGGCAGTGCATCTGTGCTCTTTTCAAGGCCGTCGATATAGTTCACGGCTTCAGGCCCCGCAACCATTCCGCCGTAAATCGCGGAAAGAAGCGAGTTCGCCCCTAATCGGTTGGCACCGTGCATCGAATAATCGCATTCGCCCGCCGCGAACAAGCCCGGAATGCTCGTGTGCTGCTTATAGTCAACCCACAATCCGCCCATCGAATAGTGCACAGCCGGGAATACTTTCATCGGCACTTTATGCGGGTCTTCTCCAACAAATTTTTCATAGATTTCAATAATTCCGCCTAATTTTACATCAAGTTCATGCGGGTCCTTATGCGACAAATCGAGATACACCATGTTTTCCCCATTAATGCCGAGCTTCAAATCAACGCAAACATGGAAAATTTCACGGGTCGCGATATCACGCGGAACAAGGTTTCCGTAAGCCGGATATTTTTCTTCAAGGAAATACCAAGGTTTACCGTCTTTGTATGTCCAGATGCGTCCGCCTTCCCCGCGGGCCGATTCGCTCATCAGCCGGAGTTTGTCATCGCCTGGTATCGCCGTTGGGTGGATTTGGATAAATTCTCCGTTCGCATAAGTTGCGCCCTGCTGATAAACAATCGACGACGCTGAACCGGTGTTGATCATCGAGTTGGTCGATTTTCCGAAAATAATGCCAAGTCCGCCTGACGCCATGATCACGGCATCAGCAGGAAAAGCTTTGATTTCCATTGTTTTCAAGTTTTGTGCGACAATCCCGCGGCAGACCCCTTCATCGTCTTTAATAATTCCAAGGAATTCCCAGCCTTCGTATTTTGTAACCAGCCCGTCCACTTCATGGCGCCTTACCTGCTCATCCAGTGCGTACAAAAGCTGCTGGCCGGTTGTTGCGCCGGCAAAAGCCGTCCGGTGGTGCTGCGTTCCGCCAAAACGTCTGAAATCCAAAAGCCCTTCCGGCGTGCGGTTAAACATAACACCCATTCTGTCAAATAAATGAATAATGCCAGGTGCAGCTTCACACATCGCTTTTACCGGAGGCTGGTTGGCCAGAAAGTCCCCGCCGTATACTGTATCATCAAAATGGATCCATGGGGAATCCCCTTCACCTTTTGTGTTGACTGCGCCGTTAATGCCACCCTGTGCGCAGACAGAGTGCGACCGTTTCACCGGCACTAAAGAAAACAATTCTACCTGTCGGCCCGCTTCCGCAATTTTTACGGTTGACATCAAGCCGGCCAGTCCCCCGCCGACAACGATGATTTTGCCTTTATTCATCGCGATTCACTCCCTCTACATACTTGATGCATATCTCTCAATCTGCCAAACAATCAATCTTCCGTTTATCAATCGTTTTCATTATGCAAATGCTAATAAAGCTCTAACGTCGACAATNGACAGCAGCACAAACACAACGACCATCACATAAGTGGAAATCTGCTGCGAACGCTGNGACTGCGTAATGCCCCAGCTGACGAGGAAACTCCACAGGCCGTTAGAAAAATGGAATATGGCAGCCACTGTCCCAATTATGTACCAGGCAAGCATCCATGGATTGGATAGCAGGTTTGCCATCAAATCAAAATTTAATGGTTTGCCGAGTGCCATTTGAATACGGGTTTCATAGATATGAAATACAAGAAAAATCAGTACCAGCACNCCGCTGATCCTTTGCATCAGGTACATCCAGTTCCTGAAATACCCCAATCTCCCTACATTGCTTGAAGCGGTAAACGCAATGTACAAGCCGTAAATCGCGTGGAACAAGAGCGGCAAATAGATGAGTACCACTTCCAGAAACAGAAGGTACGGCAAATGTTCCATAAAGTTTGCTGCTTTGTTGAATGAAGCGGCTCCGTCTACTGCATAGTGGTTTACTGTCAAATGTATGACTAAAAACAAGCCGATTGGAAAGACACCCAACAAAGAATGCAGTTTGCGGTGATAAAACTCTCGGTTTCCAGCCACAAGTGTATCCCCCTTTGTAGTGTGAATTTATGCAAAGAAAACAATATCAATCATGCTTTCTTTTTGCATAAATGTTTTTATAACAATTATGTGACAGTTTTATTGTACTCCCGACAAATGGGCACGTCAAGGAAACGCATTCATAAAAATGCGCCAAAAATGCTACTAATTTGTCTTTTTATTACGATATCCCATTTTTTAATCATTTTTTTAGAATAGTGTATACTCAACATGATATTTGTATTAAATAGGAATTTTTATCCATAGGCTGCATATTTTAATAAAATTTTAATAGAAATGCGGTAAACTGCTTGAAGTGCTCTCCCCGGTTCCGGAACGCGGCCGGAAATCGTTTGTTTTTATACATATTTTATAAAAATGCCTTTTAAGTCCGGATTTATTTTGTATATAATATAGCATATAAGAAAGAGGGGAATCGCGTGAAATCTTCTACTGGCAACGATACAGCGGCTGAGCAGCTGACGGTGCCCGCTTTCGGGTACGAGCTGATGCGTGATATATTAATTCCGGAAATTCTCGGCAAAGAAACACCCGATATTTTATATTGGGCAGGAAAACATTTAGCAAGGAAATTCCCGCTGATCACCTTTGATGAGATTGTTTCTTTTTTTCATGAAGCAGGATGGGGAACCTTAACAATAAAAAAAGAAGAGAAATACAGAATCGAATTTGAGCTCGCCGGCCCGATCATCGGCAGGCAGCTGGAAATTGGCCGGGAATCCACCTTTAAGCTTGAAGCAGGTTTTTTGGCCGAACAGTACCGAATGCAGAAAAAACTGATTACGGAAGCTGCGGAAGAAGTGATGAAAAAAGCAAAAAAAGTACGCATTACCGTGCAGTGGGACCAAAAAGACCCATCCGGCGAATAAAAAGTGCAAAAAGCAGGGGGCAACCGGCCCCTGCTTTTTCTTTTGGCTCTGTTAAATTTTATTGTTGATGATCACTAATTCTGGGACTCCCGCGGAATAAGCGGACAAGAAGAGACCCCACATGCCGTGGTATTCGGCGGGGCGGCCCGCGGACGCGTCATTAGCGAAGCGGATTTCGCGATCATCAACATTGATCACGAATAACCTTTCTTTTAAATATTTTGCTCCACGGCATCGAGTTCAAATGCGTTGTGTAGGCATTGCGCCGCACGGATCATTTCTTTTTCGTCAACGACGGTGGAAACTTTGATTTCAGAAGTGCTGATCATTTTAATGGCAATTCCGTTATCTGCAAGAACCTGAAACATTTTCGCCGCAACACCCGGATTGGAAACCATGCCCGAGCCGATGATCGACACCTTTGCAAGGCCCGTTTCCGTTTCAAAATGGTCAATACCAAGCCGTGCTTTATTGAATTCCAAAATATCGGCTGTATCTTTCAAATCTTTATCTTTAATGGAAAAGGATAAATAAGTTTTATTGTCAGCCGTCTGGTTTTGGATAATGATGTCCACATCAATATGATGGTCCGCCAGAATCGTGAAAATATCCGATAAATTGCGGAACCCGTTCTCCAACCCGAAAATAGTGACTCTTGTAATGGCGTCTTCAAATGCCACACCGCGGACGATTAAATTTTTCTCCACTGCAACTTCCTCCTCAATGAACGTACCTTCAACTTTTTCCAAACTGGAGCAGACCTCAAGCGGAACCGAGAAATTTTTGGCAAATTCCACAGCCCGGGCATGTAATACGCCGGCACCAAGATTCGCAAGCTCAAGCATTTCATCATACGATATAGCCTGAAGCTTCCGGGCATTCGGTATATAGCGCGGATCGGATGTAAATACGCCTGTTACATCCGTAAAAATGATGCAGCGGTCCGCATGCAATGCCGCAGCGAGCGCGACCGACGTTGTATCCGAACCGCCCCTGCCCAGTGTCGTAATTTCACCCTCTTCGGTAACACCCTGGAATCCCGCTACAATCACAATCTGCCCTTTTTCCAAATGGGATTTGATTTTATCGGTGCGGATTTCCAAAATTCGGGCATTCCCGTGCACCGCTTCAGTCACGATGCCAGCCTGCCAACCGGTATAGGAAACGGCATCATAGCCCCTGTCAATTAATGCCATGGCAACCAGTGAAATGGTTACCTGCTCGCCGGTGGACAAAAGCATGTCCATCTCCCGCTTTGCAGGATAGGAAGAAAGCTCATTTGCCAGAGAAACAAGCTGGTCGGTCGTCTTGCCCATGGCAGAAACGACGACAACAACATCATTTCCTTTCTCTTTTTCTTCGATAATACGGTTCACCGTATTTTTGATTCTTTCCACATTTCCGACTGAAGTTCCCCCAAATTTTTGAACAATGATTCCCAATTATGCCGCCTACCTTCTTCTATTTGTGATGTATGAGGCTACCATTCAAAGCAAAAGCGATTTGACTGCGCCTTTCCGGTATTGGCACCGGCAAGGCCTGCCCGACCAAAAAAAGCAATGAGAACGGATATCTCATTGCTTTTGAATACGCGGGTACGCAGTCACTTTTATGAGATAGCGCTCCAAGATATTCCATCTTGACAGTTCTGGATTTCTTCAATACAGAACCAGCAAAAATGGCATTGAGGCCATTTTCACTTCGGCGGAACTTCCTTTCAAGAACCTTCACAGAAGCCCAATCTTCTCCGGCCCTTTACTCTTAAGCCCCGCGCCTCTATCATGAACGAAAATGCTCTGATGAAAAACTGCCGGCCGCTGCAACGGTACCGCATTATAAACGGCCAACAATCCCCTAACAAAGTAGCAATATGAAATTTTACAACGATTATAACACAAACTGAAAACTTCGGCTAGGCTATTCTTGTAATTTTTTGATTAATATTTCAGTAACCGGCCGTGGGATCCCGATTTCAATAAATTCTTCGGGTTTGGCTTCTTTTATTTTTTTGACGGATCCAAAATGCCGGAGCAGCTGTTTTTTCCGTTTCGGCCCAATGCCCGGGATGTCGTCCAAAATTGACTGGAATGCGGATTTTCCGCGCAATTCCCTGTGGAACGTAATGGCAAAACGGTGCACTTCATCCTGAATGCGCTGGAGCAGATAAAATTCCTGGCTGTTCCGGTCAAGCGGCACAATTTCGAGCGGATCTCCGAACAGAAGCTGCGAAGTATTGTGCTTTTCGTCTTTTGCCAGCCCCCCGATCGGGATCTTAAGCCCCAATTCGTTTTCCAGCACATCCCTTGCCGCATCAATCTGCCCTTTTCCGCCGTCGATGATAATAAGATCCGGAAGCGGCAATTTTTCTTTCAGGGCGCGGGTATAGCGGCGGCGGACAACTTCCCGCATCGATTCATAATCATCCGGCCCTTCCACGGTTTTAATTTTATATTTCCGGTATTCCTTTTTCGCCGCTTTTCCGTCAATAAACACGACCATGGCCGAAACAGGGTTCGTACCCTGGATATTGGAGTTATCGAAAGCTTCAATGCGGTGCGGCGTGTAGATGCCGAGCTTTTCCCCGAGATTTTCGACAGCTTTGATGGTCCGTTCTTCATCGCGTTCAATCAAGGCAAATTTTTCTTTCAAGGCAATCGCGGCATTTTTTTCGGCCATCAGCACGAGTTCATGCTTCTGCCCCTTTTTTGGCTGTAGCACTTTTGTTTCCAATAACTGTTCCGCCAGTTCCCGGTCCGCTTTTTCAGTGATCAGCACTTCTTTCGGCTTGATATGCTCCGGTTTTGCATAAAACTGGCCGAGATAGCTTAGAAATTCTTCTTCCGGTTCATCGTAAATCGGAAACAATGAAACATCCCGTTCGATCAGCTTCCCCTGACGCATAAAAAACACCTGGACACACATCCAGCCCTTATCAACCGCATAGCCGAGAATGTCGCGGTCGGTAAAATCGGTCATCGTAATTTTCTGCTTTTCCATCGTCATTTCAATATTGGCGATCTGATCGCGGTATTCTTTCGCCCGCTCGAATTCCAGCCTTTCCGCGGCGGCATGCATTTTTTGCTCCAATTCTTTTTTGATTTCAGTATAACCCCCGTTCAAAAAACGGGTGATTTCATCGGTAATTTCTTTGTACGTTTCTTCTTTGACCTCATTCACGCACGGCGCCAGGCATTGGCCCATGTGGTAGTAAAGGCAAACGCGATCTGGGAGATTGGTGCATTTCCTTAAAGGATACAGCCGGTCAAGCAGCTTTTTTGTTTCGTTAGCAGCTTGGACATTCGGATACGGCCCGAAATATTTTCCCTTATCTTTTTTCACTTTCCGGGTCGTGATCAGGCGCGGATGCCGTTCATGCGTCAGTTTGATATACGGATACGTTTTGTCGTCCTTCAGCATGACGTTGTATTTCGGATCATACTTTTTGATCAGGTTGATTTCAAGAATGAGGGCCTCGATATTGGATGAAGTGACAATATATTCAAAGTCTTCGATCTCACTCACAAGCCGCTGTGTTTTTCCATCGTGCGAACCGGTGAAGTAAGAGCGGACACGATTTTTTAGAATTTTGGCTTTCCCAACATAGATGACGGTCCCCTGCCTGTCTTTCATTAAATAGCAGCCAGGCTGATCGGGTAGGAGGGCGAGTTTATTGCGGATGGTATCGTTCAATTTCTCTCACCTCAAATATTGCGATCTGTAAAAAATCCGAGCCATTTCTGACCCGGATTCGACATGCATGGATTATAAATGTTTTTTCACTAATTCTTCCAAAGCTTCTTTCGGTTGGTAACCAATTACTTTGTCAACCTGTTTGCCGTCTTTCATTACGACAAGCGTCGGAATGCTCATAATCCCGAATTTGCTTGCAGTTTCCTGGTTTTCATCGACATCCACTTTTACGATTTTGACTTTGTCGCCCATTTCTGCGTCAATTTCTTCCAAAACCGGTGCAATCATTTTGCACGGACCGCACCAAGTTGCCCAAAAGTCCGTTAAAACCAAACCTTCGCTGACTTCCTGTTCGAAAGTAGCGTCAGTTGCATGAGTAATTGCCATATTGATAAAACCCTCCTAAGTCAAACTATTACTGCTGATGATAAGTATATCATCCTTTTCCATATGATGCGAATGTTATGTTTGAATCATTCACCCAAAAAATGCAGTAATGATTTTATTATTTTATACCCTTTTTGCATGAATTTCCAACATAAAGCAGGGCCTGGGGGAATCTGCCGCCCAAGCCCTTTTGGTTATGCCGTCGTGACTTTTAATTTTTTGAATTCTTCCGTCAAAAGCGGCACGACTTCAAACAGGTCGCCGACAATGCCATAGTCCGCCACGTTAAAAATATTGGCTTCCGGGTCTTTGTTGATGGCGACAATGACTTTTGAATTGGACATGCCGGCCAGATGCTGGATCGCGCCCGAAATGCCGCACGCAATGTACAGGTCCGGAGTAACAACCTTCCCGGTTTGCCCGATTTGCAAGGAATAATCGCAGTAGCCTGCATCGCATGCGCCGCGTGAAGCCCCGACCGCGCCGCCGAGCACATCGGCAAGCTCTTTCAGCGGTTTAAAGCCTTCCGCGCTTTTTACGCCGCGGCCGCCGGAGACGATCACCTTCGCTTCAGAAAGGTCAACGCCTTCACTCGCTTTACGGATAACTTCTTTTATAATGGTTCGCAAATCTTTAATCTCCGCTTGAATCGTTTGGACATCCCCTGTTCTGGACTCATCTTTTTCAAGCGGGCTTATATTGTTCGGGCGGATAGTGGCGAAAATGATGCCGTCTGTAATGATTTTCTTTTCAAATGCTTTACCGGAATAAATCGGCCGGGTAAAGACAACATGTTCGCCCGCCGCTTCTACGATTGTCGCGTCCGAAATGAGGCCGGCATCCAGTTTGCTTGCAATTTTTGGCGCCAAATCTTTGCCGAGCGCGGTATGTCCGAAAATGAGGCCGTCCGGATTTTCTGAATGAACAACGGCAAGGAAGGCCTGCGAAAAACCGTCTGAAGAGTAGTTTTTTAGATTCCCGTCTTCCACAACTACAACACGGTCAGCACCGTATTGAATCATATCTTTGCCCAAATTTTGAACGGAATCCCCGATTAAAACACCGACTACTTCCCCGCCTTCCGCAACCGTTTTCCCTGCGGCAATAGCTTCAAAAGACACATTGCGGAGCGATCCATCGCGGACTTCTCCGAGTACCAATACTTTTCGACTCATTCTGTTCCCCTCCAGTACCAATTTCAATTAAATGACTTTCGCTTCGTTATGCAACAATTGGACGAGTTCTTTTACCTGATCGGAGATTTCGCCTTCAAGCACTTTCCCCGCTTCTTTTTTCGGCGGCAAATATACTTCGATCGTTTTTGTTTTCGGCTCAACGTCGTCTTCTTCGAGATCGAGGTCATCGAGTTCGAGTTCTACCAGCGGCTTTTTCTTTGCCTTCATAATGCCGGGCAACGAGGGATAGCGCGGCTCATTTAAGCCCTGCTGCGCCGTGACAAGCAACGGAAGCGTTGTTTCGATGATTTCTGAATCCCCTTCCACATCCCTTGTTACGGTTACCTTGTCCCCGTCGATTTCCAGGTTTGTAATCGTGGTCACGTACGGGATGCCCAACAGATCCGCCACCCTCGGTCCGACCTGGCCGGAAGCATTGTCAATGGCGACGTTTCCGCCGATAATCAGATCTGGTTCCTGCTCTTTTAAATATCGGGCAAGCACTTTTGCCGTTGTCACCTGGTCGCTATATTCCACATCATCCTCAATATTGATAAGCACCGCTTTATCCGCGCCCATGGCCAGCGCCGTCCGCAATTGTTTTTCCGCTTCCTCATTACCGACCGTTACGACGGTCACTTCTCCGCCGTGCGCATCGCGAAGCTGGATGGCTTCTTCGACGGCATATTCATCATACGGGTTGATAATATATTCCGCACCATCATCCTGAATACGGCCGTTTGAAGTCGTAATTTTTTCTTCTGTGTCAAATGTTCTTTTTAATAAAACAAAGATGTTCATGCCGGTCCCTCCCCAAATATATTCAAAATTTAATAATTTAAGCACATACATAATAAGGAATAATTTATTTCCCGGTAAAACGGGGCTCCCTTTTTTCGATAAAGGCTTTGATGCCTTCTTCTCCGTCTTCCGAGCCGAACAGCTCTTTAAAACGGGCGGATTCCTGCTGCAGGCCTTTTTCATATTCATTTGTCTTTGCATAGTTTACAAGTTCAATAGACGCTTTTAAGGCAAGCGGGCTTTTCTTTGCGATTTTTCCCGCGAGCGCTTTCGCTTTCGAAAGCAGTTCTTCTTCCTTATAAGCATGGTTGGCCAGCCCCCACTGCACCGCTTCGGTTCCGGTAAGCGGGTCACTAGTCCACAGCATTTCAAATGCTTTGCCGGGCCCGACATACCTTGGAAGCCGTTGCGTCCCTGCAAATCCCGGCACAAGCCCAAGCTGAAGCTCCGGCAGTCCAAGCTTCGCATTCTCGGCTACAAGGCGGATATGGCAGGCCATCGCCAGTTCCAGACCGCCGCCGAGCGCAGCGCCGTGGATCGCTGCAATCACCGGTTTCGGGAACGCTTCCAATTTTTCGAACAATTTCTGGCCTGAAACCGCCAGAGAATCGAAGCTGCCGCTTTCCCTCAACTGGACAAATTCTTTAATATCAGCACCTGCGGAGAAAAACCGCCCGACACCGTAAATCAGCACCACCCGGCTTTCCGCATCATTTTCGATTTGGTCAAGCGCTTCCGCAAATTCTTTTAAAAGCGCCTGTGCGAGCGCATTGGCAGGCGGCCTGTTGATTTCGATGCAGGCGACCGCGTTCTCGCGCTTTACTGTGATGTATTCCATCCCGTCTTTACCCCCTCACTTTTTATGGGAAGCCCGGCAGGAGCTAAACCGCCTTTTTCCTGCCGCAGCCGTTAATGATTAAGTGATGGACGGGTGCAGCTAATGAAACGAGATTGTATTTTCCTTCGTTCATCACCCATGTTGTCACCGTTTCGTCTACTGTCCCAAAAATCATCTGCCGCACCAGCCGGACATCAAGCTCCGGATCAAATTCTCCCGTTTCCATCCCTTCGCGGATAATTTTGTCAACGAGCGTCAAATACTCTTTCAGCACACTGTTGATTTTTAACCGCAAATCTTTGTTCGTTTGCCTTAATTCCAATTGCGTGACAACCGCCAAATTATGGTCGCTTGACAGTATTTTGAAGTGGTTTTCGATCATTTTCAGCAATTTCTCGGAAGGGCTGTAATCCCCTTCAATAAAATCAGAAATATTTTCAATAAATAATTGCATTTTTTCTTCAAACAAAGAAATAAGGATGTCTTCTTTGTTTTTGAAATACAAGTAGATCGTTCCGTCTGCTACCCCCGCCTGTTTTGCAATTTTTGACACCTGAGCTTGATGATAGCCGTGTTGCGCTATAACCACCACTGCTGCATCTATAATCTGTTTGTATTTCGGTTTATTTTTTTTCACGGACTATCACCTTTCATCTTTTCATCTATAAGTTAGAACACCTATTTCGATAACAGCTGTATTTAAAATGAATGATCATTCATTCATAATTTTATATTATATATGATTCGCCCGCTTGTCAAGTGCTGTTTTGAAAAAAGTTTTGCTAACTGATCTTCTCATCTCCATTTTCCACCTTTTCTTTTTCTACTGCAACCAATGAGCGACGCAAAATTTTGCCGACTGCGGTTTTCGGCAGTTCATCGCGGAACTCGTAAATGCGCGGGACTTTGTAAGCCGCAAGATATTTGCGCGCAAATCGGTCCAGTTCCTTTTCCGTCACTGTCATGTTCTCTTTCAGCACAATATAAGCTTTGACCGTTTCCCCGCGGTACGGATGCGGAACCCCGGCGACAACCGCTTCCTGCACAGCCGGATGTTCGTATAACACTTCTTCGACTTCGCGCGGGTAAATATTATAGCCGCCCGCAATGATGATATCTTTTTTACGGTCGACGATATAGAAAAAACCCTCCTCATTCATATACGCCAAGTCACCTGTCAAGAGCCAGCCGTCTTTCAGCACCTCCGCCGTTTCTTCAGGCCTGTTCCAGTAGCCTTTCATAACTTGCGGGCCCTTGACTGCCAGCTCACCAACCTCGCCCGGCGGCAAAGGCTTTTCGTCTTTCAGAGAGAGGATCCGGCAGTCCGTATCCGGCCATGGCACACCGACGCTCCCTTTTACGCGTTTTCCCCAAACAAAATTGGCGTGTGTCACGGGGGAAGATTCGCTGAGCCCGTACCCTTCTACAAGCTTGCCGCCCGTCACTTCTTCAAATTTTTGCTGCACTTCTACCGGCAACGGGGCGGAACCGCTGATGCACGCTTCGATCGATGATAAGTCATATCGCCCGATTTTTGGATGGTTCAAAAGTCCGATATAAATCGTCGGTGCACCGGGAAACATTGTCGGACGCTGTTTTTCGATCGTTTTCAGTAATGATCCTCCGTCAAAACGCGGGATTAATATCATTTTGAAGCCCTGCATGACAGAAAGGATCAGCACGGTTGTCATGCCATACACATGGAAGAACGGAAGCAAGCCGAGCACGACTTCTTCCCCTTTTTTCGCTTTATACATCTAGGCGCCACACATCGCCGCGTTCGCAATGAGATTTTTGTGCGTCAGCATAACCCCTTTTGGCACGCCAGTTGTGCCGCATGTATATTGGAGTATCGCCAGGTCCTCTTCAAAGTCGAACGGAATGTCCAGCGGCTCCGCTTTTTCTTCCTGTAAAATCCTTTTCAGCAAATGTTGGTGGGTTTCGTGTTTCACCTGTACGGCAATACCCATCTGTTTCATTTGGATAAAACGATATAGAACATTTTTTGGGAACGGCAGATAATCTTCGATAGCGGTTACAATAATGTGCTTGAGATCAGTTTTTCGAAAAACTTTTGCCACAACTGGATATAAAAAGTCAACCGTCAAAATTACCTTGGAACCGGAGTCTTTCAGCTGGTATTCAAGCTCCCTTTCCGTATAGAGCGGGTTTGTCATGACAGCAACGCCCCCTGCATAAAGGACACCGTAAAAACCGATCACCGCCTGCGGAGAATTCGGAATCAAGACCGCAACCCTGTCGCCCTTTTCCACCCCGATTTTTTTAAATACCGGGCAAATTTCAGCGCGGACTCATATACTTCCCGGTACGACATTTCTTTTCCTATGAAATGGAGCGCCTTCTTTTCGGGATAGCATTCTGCCGCTTCGGTCAAAAAAGCACAGACCGGTTTGCGCTCATACTCAATGGAAGTCGGGATTTCCGGTGGATACTGGGACAGCCACGGCTTTTCTGACATTTGCATCACTCCAACTTTAATAGTATTTGAAAATTCCCATTTCTCATTTTATTATAACGAAAGATAAAATCGCTGACAAATCTTTGTACCGAAAAAGGAGAAGGATCCGCTCCTTCTCCCTCCGTTAGTCTGCAATGGCAAGATAAATAATGCCAAGCAGCACAAAAATGATGCAGCACACAATTAAAATTTTTGCAAGCCTGTCCAAAAACATTTGCCATCCCCCTGCCTGCTTGGTTTATTTAAATTCTACAATTGTCACGCCGCTTCCTCCTTCCCCTGCTTCGCCAAGGCGGATGCGTTTCACTGCGCGGTGGTGCTTCAAATATTCCTGTACGCCGTTTCGAAGTGCACCTGTCCCTTTGCCGTGGATGATTGAGACACGCGGATAGCCGGCCAAAAGCGCATCGTCAATATATTTTTCAACTTTTAACAGTGCGTCTTCATAGCGCTCGCCGCGCAAATCGATCTCCAGGTTGACATGGTAATCAGGCCCCTTTACGGTTGTAAGGTGCTTTTCTGGCTGTTTTTGCGGCACCTGGATAAATTCGAGGTCAGATTCTTTCACTTTCATTTTCATGATACCCATTTGCACCTGCCACTCGCCGCTACCCGTTTTTTCAAGCAGTGTGCCTTTTTGGTTGAAGCTCAATACCTTTACTTCGTCGCCAGGCCGGAACGTATGCTGCTGCTTCGCCTTAGCGTGCGGTTTTGATTTATCCAGTTTCGGCGCGGCTTCCTCGAGCCGTTTTCTCGCTTCTATCAGTTCGTGTTCTTTAATATTTGCTTTCGTATCGAGCTGCATTTTCCGCAAATCACGGATAATTTCTTCAGCTTTTTCTTTCGCCTGTTCCACCACTTTTGCCGCTTTTGCTTCGGCTTTTTCATACAGCTCATCACGGCGGGCATAAAATTCCATCATCTGTTTTTGCAAATCTTTATGCAGTTTTTCGGCATTTTTCACAAGTTCGTGCGCTTCCTGCCGCTCTTTTTCCGCCTCGCGCCTTGCAGATTCAAGCGCAGCAATCATATTGTCGACCTGGTTCGTGTCCGCGCCGATATACGACTTGGCATGTTCAATGATGGAAGGGGACAGCCCGAGCCGTTCGGAAATCTCAAACGCATTGCTCCGCCCCGGAACGCCAATCAAAAGCCGGTATGTCGGACTCAAAGTGTCGACGTCAAACTCGACGCTTGCATTGATGACGCCTTTGCGGTTATAGCCGTATGCCTTCAATTCCGGGTAGTGTGTCGTGGCGACAACGCGCGCCCCCCGGTTGTAAACCTCATCCAAAATGGAAATTGCAAGGGCTGCCCCTTCCTGCGGGTCGGTCCCGGCACCGAGCTCATCAAATAATACGAGCGATTCGCGATCAACACGGTTCAAAATGTCGACAATATTTGTCATATGCGACGAAAACGTACTCAGACTCTGCTCGATCGACTGCTCATCACCGATATCGGCAAATACTTCTTTGAACACCGCCATTTCCGAGCCATCTAGAGCGGGGATCTGCAGCCCAGCCTGCGCCATCAGCGTGCATATACCGATTGTTTTTAACGTAATGGTTTTCCCTCCCGTATTCGGCCCGGTAATGACAATGGTTGTATAATCCTTGCCAAGCGCGATATCATTCGGCACAACCTTGTCCATCGGCAGCAAAGGGTGCCTGGCTTTGAACAGGCGGATGATACCATCTTTGTTCATGGATGGTTTCGACCCTTTTATCGACCTGCCGTATAAAGCTTTGGCAAAAATAAAATCAAAATCAGCTAAAATCCCAATGATTGTTCCCAGTTCGCCGGCTTGTCCGGCAACGGCAGCCGACAACCCGCTTAAAATCCTGTCGATTTCCTGCTGCTCTTTCAAATGCCATTCGCGGAGCTGGTTATTCAGTTCCACGACTGACTGTGGCTCGATAAACAGCGTCTGCCCGGAAGAAGACTGGTCATGTACAATACCCCCGTAATTGGCGCGGTATTCCTGCTTGACCGGGATCACGTAGCGTTCATTGCGAATCGTAATAATGGCATCCGACAGCATTTTGGCCGCATTTTTTCCGCGAATGTACCCTTCCAGCTTTTCGCGGATACGCCGTTCTGTTCCGCGCAGCCCTTGGCGAATCTGCCTTAATGTTTCGCTTGCTGTATCGAGCACTTCACCGTTTTCGTCGATCGCATTTTTGATTTCATGCTCAAGCGGGGTTAGGATTGCAATGCCCTCCGCCATTCCCCCTAAAATCGGGAGTTCAGTGCCTTCCTCTACGATGCCTTCAATAAAACATTTCATTGAGCGGCTGGCATAAATGGTGCTGGCGATCTGCATAAGTTCCGCTGGGTTCAGCCTGCCCCCGATTGACGCCCTTTTCAGATGGCGGCGGATGTCATATATCCCTGATAGCGGAACATGCCCTTTTAAGCGGAGCACCCGGGCCGCTTCATCCGTTTCCTCCTGCATCCGCATGACTTCTTCATAAGAAGAGGAAGGAAACAGCGCTTCAATTTTCTCGGCCCCTAGCGGCGAAGAGGCGTGCTCAAGCAGTAAGCCCTTAATTTTATCAAACTCCAGCGTTTTGATGATTTTTCCTTTCATATATTCATCCTCCATGCTTTCCGGATCTCCTGTCCCCGGAAAACTGCACTCTGTTTTGGCCGTTTAATAATTTGTCCATGGCCGCGAAGTCCGCTTACAACGGGGCGGCCGGCGGATTTTCCCGGCAGTAAAATTTATCTGCGCTTTTCATTTAAAAAGCGGATGAATTGTTCCCTCGAAAACGTATTGACAACATTTTTCGGTTCAATCCAGCCTTTTCTTGCCGTTCCAACTCCGAATGCAATATTGTCCAATTCCCTGATGCTGTGCGCATCGGTGTTAATGGCGATTTTCACGCCGGCCTCCTGCGCTTTCCTGGCATTTGTTGCGGATAAATCCAACCGGTTCGGATCCCCGCTTAATTCCAGTATCGTATTGGTTTCTTTTGCCCATTGGATTAAAAGATCTATATCCACATCGTAGCCCTGCCTTTTCCCGACCAATCTGCCGGTCGGATGGGCAATCATATCAATATGCGGATTTTCAAATGCCCGCCGGAACCGTTTCATGATTTGTGTGCGGCTCTGCCCGAAGCCGGAATGGATCGATGCAATCACAAAATCGAGCCTGGAAAGGAGGCCGTCATCAAAGTCCAATGTCCCGTCCGGCAAGATATCCATTTCAATACCGGATAAAATGAGGATATCCGGATATTTTTCATTCAAGCGGCGGATTTCTTCCATTTGTTTCAGCAAGCGTTCACGTGACAGCCCGTTTGCCACCTTTAAATACTTGGAATGGTCGGTAATGGCGATATATTCGTATCCCTTTCGCCTGCACGCATTGACCATCTTTTCAAGCGAAGCTTTTCCATCGGACCAGTCCGTATGCATGTGCAAATCGCCTCGCAGGTCATCCAACTGGATAAACGGGGTTCCTTTATACATTTCAATTTCACTGCCATCATCACGGATTTCAGGAGGGATGTACGGTAAGCCAAAATAATGGTATAGCGACGCTTCGCTTGAAAATGTTAAAAATTCTCCGGTATCAAGCCTTTCCACGCCGTATTCGCTAATTTTTTCGCCACGTTCTTTGGCGATCTGCCTCATCCGGCGATTATGCTGTTTTGACCCCGTAAAATATTGGAGCGCCGCAGCATATTGGTCGGGCGGGACAACGCGGAAAGTGACTTGCAAGCCGTTTTCGCCTTTCAGTTTGACCGTCACTTTTGATAGCCTGACCGCGACGGCTTCCACCACTTCATTCATCTGGAGAATTTCCTCTATAACGGGCTTTGGATCAAATGTGGCAATGACATAATCGAGGCCTTTTAATGTTTCTTCAAACCGTCTTGCACTTCCGGCTCGGGAAAATTTTTCCACTTTTCTGATCTGGGAAAGGGTCTCTTCTATCATCAAAAGAACCGGAACCATTTGGCCGATCGGATACCGGTCCGTTTTTGCCCCGAGCGCATCAAGGGCCCGTAAAATATTGGACTGGGTTGTTTTTCCGAAACCTTTTAACGTTTCCACTTTTCCTTCTTCACATGCTTTTCTCAAAGACTCCGCATCCATAATGCCAAGTTCCCTGTACAACTTTGATATTTTTTTGGCCCCGAGGCCCTGTATTTGCATTAACGGGATTAATCCTTTTGGAATCTCATTTTTTAATTGCTCAAGCAAGGAAGATTTTCCGGTAGAAAGGAATTCTTCGATCGTCGAGGCAGTCGCTTTTCCGATATGCGGAAGTTCCAAAAAGTTGTCGATCTCAGAAATGTCGCGACCGTCCGCTTCCAATGCTGATGCAGCCTTACGGTAGGCAGCGATTTTGAAGTGGTTTTCCCCTTTGAGTTCCATATAGACCGCTATTTGTTCCAGCAATCGGATTACGCTACGTTTATCTATCTGCATACGCCTGCCCCCTTTGGAGACTGATTTTCCTTTATTTCATTTAATAATACTAGCAAATTTTCATTTATTCATGAAGCGGCGCGCTTTATAATTGATATGATGGATGATCGGGAATCCCGAAAAACATGGCGGGAGGGGCTGCCTCCTACAGGGGATCCGCAAGTTGCGCCTTCACCCTGCACGTAACAGAGCCAATCCAAAAAGAAACACTTCCCGGCAAAGAGAAGTGCTTGTTTGGCCGCTTCCGCTTATATATGTGTGGCATCTGCCCTGTGCCTGGTCGTTCTTTTACCCCGAGAAAGCGCCCGCTGTTCCATACGCAGATCACGGGCAACCTGTGCTTTTCTTATTTCGTCCACCACTGTTCCACAAGACCCGAGATGTACGGGGTATTTTTGATCATACCTTCCGCAACGGCAGACTGGCTCAGCGCAGTTTGGATGGAATCAATCGGCAGCAAGGATCCAATGTACAGTATAATAAAGAGGATCAGATACAGCTCGGCAAAACCCAAGATTCCGCCCGCCCATCCGTTTATTTGTTTTAAAACCGGCAGCTGGGCCACAAAAGTAAGAGAAGACCCCACAATATTCAAAAAGATCCTTACGGCAAAGAAAAGGATGGCAAAAGCGATGATCCGGTAAAAAGCGGTCTCCATATCGGATTGGTGAACAAGAAGCGCAAACGGGCTTGTTTGACTGAAGGATGGGTAAGGAATCCACAGCTTAAGTTTTTCCGCCAGATCATCATACAGCATATAAGCGACAATGGAGGCGATGGCAAACCCTGCAATATGAACAGCCTGCAGAATAAAGCCTTTCCGCTTTCCGTTAAAAAAACCGAGCACCAGCAACAAGATGATGATTATATTAACCATGTTCACCTTCATCCTTCTTTAATAATTGTAAATAATGCTGCTCAAGCAGCTCATACTGCTCTTTCAGCTTTATATAATCATGGACAGCATTCACGGCTGTCAGGACAGCCAGTTTACTCGTATCTAATGAAGGATTCTTTGCACTGATTTCCCGCATTCTTTCATCGACCATCGAGGCAACTAAGCGAATATGGCTTGCCGGATCCGTTCCAACTATGGTATATTGCTGTCCGTATATGCCGATTGTAATTCGGGTTTTTTCCAATGTTGCTTGCCTCCCCTTTTAAGAATCCTATTCCTTATCATATCATGTTGGAAAACCCTTTGTCTAACACTGTCGAACATTTTCATACAAATCTCAATCCTCTGGAGGAATCAAAATGTCCAATACTGTCATTCTGGCTTCACATTCAGCCATCCAGGAAATGAAAGAATATTATCAAACTGCCCAATTGAATAAAATACCTGCCGGCGCAATTTTTGCCGCGAAAATCCCGGGATGCCAGGTCACCGCTTACCGGTCGGGAAAAGTGCTGTTTCAGGGGCCCGGAGGCGAAGCTGAAGCCGCAAAATGGGGAAAGGCAGTGGAAAAGAAGCCTGCTAGCGCTAAACCAAAAACTTCCGGCAACCCGCTGCCGCCGTATATTGGCTCGATGTCTGTCATCGGTTCCGATGAAGTCGGAACGGGTGACTATTTCGGCCCTATCACGGTGGCCAGCACTTACGTAAAAAAAGACCAGATTCCGCTCTTAAAGGAATTGGGTGTGAAAGATTCGAAAGGATTGGCAGACCATCAGATTGCAAGCATCGCAAAAGAACTGCTCCACTTTATCCCTTACAGCTTGTTGGTTTTGCCAAATGAAAAGTATAACCGGCTCCAGCAGTCCGGGATGTCTCAGGGAAAAATGAAAGCCATGCTCCATAACCGCGCCCTCTACAATCTATTGCAAAAAATCGCGCCGGAAAAGCCGGATGCAATTTTAGTGGACCAGTTTGCTGAAGCCCCGACCTATTACCGGTATTTGCAAAACGAAAAAAATGTGGTGCGCGACAACGTGTTTTTCAGCACAAAAGGGGAGAGCGTCCATCTTGCGGTTGCGGCCGCTTCGATCCTGGCCAGGTACGCATTTGTGCGTGAGTTTGAAAAATTGGGCAAGGAAGCCGGGGGTGTGTTGCCAAAGGGGGCCGGGGCACAGGTAGATGCCGCTTGTGCACGGCTGATCAAGGCACGCGGCTTGGACGTGCTGCCGCATTTTGTGAAACTCCATTTTGCCAATACGGAAAAAGCAAAGCGGATTGCGGGTGTAAAATAGTTTCGATTTGGTTTCCAGGGCCTGTTCTTTTTTTGGAACAGGCTCATTTTTACACAGCTGATTCTCCCCGATTGCGGTTTCTTTCTCCAACGATTTTCGGTATTTTTCTTGCCTCTTGAAAAATGATCCCCATTTTCCATTTGTTTCTCGCCCGTATCACGGCTTCTACCCGATCCGGATGTTTCTCCCCAATATTGAATTTTTTCTCGCCTATTTTTAATAAATGATCCCCGTTCTCCATGGAATTCCTGCCTGGTCATCCAATTAGATCATCATGAAAAAAGGAGAAGACCATCACGGCCTCTCCTCATTCACGAATTATCCCCTTAATTCCGCGCCTGTTTTTTCTTTTACCGCAGCCAGCACTTTTTCATGCTGGGAAACTACTTCTTCATCCGTTAATGTGCGTTCCGGATCGTAATAAGTAAGCGAGAAGGCAATGGATTTTTTACCCGGTTCCATATGTTCGCCATCATACAAATCAAAAATGGAAACGGATTTCAACAGCGCACCGCCGGCTTCTTCAATAACAGTCTGCAAATGTCCGGCTTCCACACCCCGATCCACAACGAGAGCAATATCCCGAGTGACCGCCGGAAATCTCGGGATCGGCTGGTATTGAATCGGCTCAACCGGATAATCGTAAACCGGACCGAGCTTCAGTTCAAATACGTACGTTTCCTTAATGTCCAGCTCTTTTTGCACATTCGGATGCACCTGGCCGACAAAACCGATTACGTTCCCGCCAAGCAAAATTTTCGCCGTCCTTCCCGGATGCAGCCCGTCGATTTCCTGCGCCTGGAAAGATACTGCATCCGCAACGCCGAGTTTTTCAAACAAACCTTCCAAAATCCCCTTCGCGACGAAGAAATCCACGGCTTTCTTTTCGCCCTGCCAAAGGTTTGCGACCCAAAGTCCGGTAATGGCACCGGCGAGATGCTCCTGTTCTTCCGGCTGTTCTCCTTCCGCTTTTTTCAAAAAGACGTTGCCGACTTCATACAGTGCAACCGAGTTATTTTTGCGGGCAACATTATAGGCGACAGATTCAAGCAAATGCGGCAAAATGCTCAACCGCAAAACGCTCCGCTCTTCGCTCATCGGCATGGAAATCCGGACAGGCTCACGTTTTTCAAGCGCGTACTGACGCGCTTTTTCTTCGCTTGTTAACGAATAGGTCGTTGCCTGGTACAATCCGGCGCCTTCCAAAAAACGTTTTGTTACGCGGCGTTTTTTCTGGATTTTTGTCAGACCTCCCTGTGTCCCGGCACCCGCCGGCAATGTTTTCGGCAAATTGTCATAGCCGTACAAGCGCGCGACTTCCTCAATCAAATCTTCTTCGATTGTAATATCACCGCGGCGGGTCGGCACAACGACCGTGAAACGGCCGACTTCGTATTTTGCTTCAAACTGCAGGCGTTTAAAAATATCGAGTACTTCTTCCTGTGTGATATTTGTGCCGAGCACACGGTTGATTTTTTCAAGCGTAATCGTCACGACAGCAGGTTCTACCCGAAAATGGTTTGCTTCAACTATTCCGGAGAGCACTTCCCCGCCGGCATATTTGGCCATGAGCATCGCGGCCCTTTCAGCTGCCGGATACACGCGGTTCGGGTCAATCCCTTTTTCATAGCGGCTGCTGGCTTCGCTGCGCAGCCCGTGGTCTTTCGAAGCAGTGCGGATCGTTTGAGCATCAAAATAAGCCGATTCAAGCAGAACGGTTGTCGTGCTATCGGATACTTCCGAATTGGCGCCACCCATCACACCGGCCATGGCGACAGGTACGGTGCCGTTTGTGATCACCAAATGGCTTGATTTTAACGTGCGTTCCTGATCATCAAGCGTCACTATTTTTTCGCCTTCGTGCGCCATGCGGACAACGATTTCTTTCGAGCCGAGCTTGTCGTAGTCAAACGCATGGAGCGGCTGGCCGTATTCGAGCAAAATATAGTTCGTAATGTCGACCACATTGTTGTGCGGGCGGATCCCTTCAGCCATGAGGCGCACCTGCATCCAAAGCGGGGACGGGCCGATTTTTACATTGCGGATGACTTTTAGGGTATATAATGGCGCGGCTTCCTTCGCATCCACGCGCACCGAAATGGCTTCTGTTGCCTTGTCGGAAACTTCCTGCACTTCCGTTTCCGGCAGCTTCACGTCTCTGCCGAGAATCGCGGCCACTTCATATGCCACACCAAGCATGCTTAAGCAGTCCGCCCGGTTCGGGGTCAGGCCGAGTTCAATGATCGTATCATCCAAACCTAAAAGCGGCACCGCATCCTGCCCGACTTCCACATCATTTGGAAAAACATAAATCCCGTTTGCAAATTCTTTTTGCACGAGCTTACTTTCGACGCCGAGTTCCTGCAGCGAGCAGATCATACCGTTCGATTCCTCGCCGCGCAGCTTCGAGCGTTTGATTTTCACATGGCCCGGCAGCCAGGCGCCCGGTTTCGCAACCGCTACTTTCTGCCCTTTATCGACATTCGGCGCGCCACAAATAATCTGTACCGGTTCGCCTTCCCCGATATCGACAAGGCATTTATTTAATTTATCGGCATTCGGATGTTTTTCTTTTTCGAGCACATGCCCGACGACGACATTTTTAATGCCTTCGCCCCTGAATTCAACGCTTTCGACTTCAATCCCGGTTCTCGTAATTTTTTCGGCCAGTTCTGCCGGCGAAATGCCGTCCAAATCCACATATTCCTGCAGCCATTTATATGAAACAAACATCGCTTATTCCTCCCTTATTCTTGTACGGAAAACTGCTGTAAGAAACGGATATCGTTCGTATAGAAATGGCGGATGTCATCGATGCCGTATTTTAGCATCGCAATCCGCTCCGGCCCCATGCCGAACGCAAAACCAGTGTACTTATCGGCATCAAATCCGGACATTGTTAACACGCGCGGATGTACCATGCCGGCCCCTAAAATTTCAATCCAGCCGGTGCCTTTGCATACATGGCAGCCGTGCCCTCCGCACATTTTGCACGAAATATCCATTTCAACAGATGGTTCGGTGAACGGGAAAAAGCTCGGACGCAGACGGATTTCGCGGTCTTCACCGAACATTTTTTTCGCAAAAACTTCAAGGGTGCCTTTTAAATCAGCCATGGTGATGTTTTCATCCACGACAAGCCCTTCAATCTGCATAAACTGGTGAGAATGTGTCGCATCGTCGTTATCGCGTCGGTACACTTTCCCCGGGCAGATGATTTTAACAGGGCCTTTGCCATGATGCTTCTCAAGCGTCCTTGCCTGGTTCGGCGACGTATGGGTCCTGAGCAAAATTTCCCCGGTAATATAAAAGGTGTCCTGCATATCACGCGCCGGATGCCCTTTCGGCAAGTTCAGCGCTTCGAAATTGTAATAATCGGTTTCCACTTCCGGCCCTTCGGCAATTTTGTATCCCATCCCGATGAACAAGTCTTCAATTTCCTCGATGACTTTTGTAAGCGGATGTTGGTTTCCTGTTTTTACCGGGCGACCCGGCAGCGTGACATCAATTTTTTCGGATGCCAGTTGCTTTTCGATGGCTTCCGCTTCCAAAGCGACCTGTTTCTTTTCAATCCCGGTTTGGATCGCAACCCTTACCGCATTGGCGAGCGCACCCATTTTCGGCCGCTTTTCCGCCGATAATTTGCCCATCCCGCGCAGGACTTCCGTAATCGGCCCTTTTTTGCCGAGATAGGCAACGCGAATGTCGTTTAATGTTTTTAAATCGGCCGCTTCTTCGATTTTGGCGAGGGCTTCAGTTTGCAGTTCTTTTAATCTTTCTTCCATTATGCTGTACCTCCTTTAGTTTTCGGGCGTTAAAAAACCCCGCCCCAAGCAAAGGGACGAGGTTGTATGTATCGCGGTACCACCCTAATTAACATAATAAAATTATGTTCACTCATTGGGATAACGGCTTTGCACCGTCCCGCCTTTACATTGCACAGGCAATGGTCCAAGCGGCAACTCGAGGGGTGAACTTCGCTTTATTTCCCCATAAAAATGCTTCCAGTCTGCGGCATTTTTTCCCTGCATGGCGAGCATAAAGCTACTTTTCCCTGTCATTGTTTTTGACATTTTTCAGTTATTTTTTATTATAGCGGGATGCGCCCGGGATTTCAAACGGATTTTAGAATTTTAGTCACGCATTGCAAAATCGTACATCAAAATCCCGGCAGCAACTGCGACGTTCAGCGATTCGCTTTTGCCGAAAATCGGGATGTATAAGTTTTGTTCGGTTTTGGCGAGCAAATCCGGATTTACACCACTTCCTTCATTGCCGACAAGGATGGCAAACGAGTCCCCAGGATCCACTTCACGGTAAGAAACGCCATTATCAAGCGCTGTCCCGTAAACCGGAACGTCCGCTTCCTTCAGTTTTTCGATCCACATGTTTAAATCGCCCTTTAACAGGTCGACATGCAGATGGCTCCCTTGTGCGGCGCGCAAAACTTTCGGGCTGTACGCTTCAGCAGAGCCTTTCCCTAAAATTACGGCATCAAACCCGGCGGCGTCGGCTGTACGGATCATCGTGCCGATATTGCCGGGATCCTGGACGGCATCAATGAGCAGGAAACGTTTGCCGATGATTTTGGACGGCTGTTTCTTCATCCGGCACACGGCAAAAATGCCTTGGCTTGTTTCCGTATTGGCAAGGGCTTTGCTGATTTCATGCGCCACCGTTGTAACGGGCAGCCCTTCGATATCCCAAGAATCCGGCATTGTGACGCCTTCTTCAAGTATGATTTCAAGCACAACTTTTTCTTTCAGCGCTTCTTCGACCGGATGGAATCCTTCCAGCAAATAGGTAAACGTTTTTCCGCGTTCTTTTTTCGTGCTGAGTTTTTTCCAATGTTTCACTTGCGGGTTTTGCAAGGATTGAATGAATTTCACCGTACCTGCTCCCTCATATCAAAGTTATATCTTGAAATAGTATACATAAAAACAGCGGGCTTGTGAAATGCTACCATTGAATTTGGATGAAAGGAGTGCCTGTGATGAATTTGGATTTGCGGAAAGCTGTCATCCATAACGTAAGCGGGGACACACAGAAACAGCTGGAAGATACGATTGTGGATGCCATTCAAAGAGGTGAAGAAAAAATGCTGCCGGGGCTTGGCGTCCTGTTTGAAGTGATTTGGAACAATGCGGATGCAAACGAAAAGAAAATGATGCTGGAAACGCTCGAGCATGGGCTGAAACAGGCGTAGCCGGGGAGCCCGGGGTGCTGTCCCAAAAGTCGGTAAACTGAACTTAGTGGGCTAAAATTTTCCCGTGAAAATGGTTCTGGGAAGTTTACTCAAGACCGTTTGAGCAAAACTTTCCTAATAAAATGGTTTTGAGAAGCTTACTCACGACCGTTAGAGGAAAATAATACTCCTGAAACAGTTCTTAGAAGCTTTATAAAGGTCATTTAAATAAAATTTCTGCTTAAAGGGGCTTTTTGGACAGCCCCTTTTATATCACAATTTNATCACGCTTGGGCTCGGCTGTTCAAAGCCCCTTTCCAAAATTTCCATGTTGGCCAGTAATTCCTCATCGCGGACAAGTTTTTCGGCACCGTTGATTATACTCTCATACATTAGGTCATAGATGCGGCCGTAATCGCCTTGCGGTGTCGGCACTGTTTCTTCCACGATGTTTCCTTCCGCATCGATGTAAGTAAGTTTACCATATGCTTCTTCCGGATCCACCCCAAAATTTTCGCTGCCCGGCATTTTCCCAGCTTTCAGGCATGTTTCCTGCTGGTCAATGCCATATTTGATAAAGCTCCNTTTCGTGCCGTGGAGAATCCATTTCGGATATGGGTCGAGCACAAGGTGGCTCGTTTTCACAATAGCTTTAAAATTATCATAGAAAAGCTGGACTTCATACAGGTCGTCCGGATTTTCTGTGTTCCGTACCGAACGGATATCATAGGCAGCATGGTGCGGGCGCCCGAACAACGAAATCATCTGGTCAATCGTATGGACACCGAGGCCGTACAATGCCCCTTCATAATACTTTCCGGGGGCACTTGGCGCATCCGGCCTATAATAATCAAAATGCGATTCAATTTCGACGAGTCCGCCGATTTTTCCGCTTTGGAGCACTTCTTTCACGGCGAGAAAATCCCCGTCAAATCGCCGGTTTTGATAGGGCATCGCAACCAGCCCTTTTTCTTTTGCCAGTGCTGTGATCTCCTCAGCTTCTTTTTTTGTTGTGCAAAAAGGTTTTTCGACAAGGATATGTTTCCCGGCTTCCAGGCAAAGTTTCGCATATTCGTAGTGGGAATCGGGAGGCGTGCAAATGGACACCATTTGAATGTCCCCGTCATTCAGTATGTCTTCAATTTGGTTAGTAAAAAAGATTCCTCTTCCTTCGTATTGTTGTTCAAGTTCCGGTTTCCGTTCACGATTATAAATGGATTTCACCCGAATGGAGTCCCGGATCAAAACATAAGGCAAATGATAACGGTTTGTGCTTTTGCCAAATCCGATGTAAGCAATTGTAAGTGGCATGGCGCGTCCCCCTTTTTATGTATACTCTTTCTCAAATTGTATATCTTTTTGCAGGGAATCTTCCAATNATTTTAGCTAAAAACTTGGGGGACAAATATCCCCTGCCGCTATCTTTTGCTGTACCGCCGATATTTTGGCAGCTTTTCGCCAATAAATTATTTTAAGGGCGGAATACCTTGTAAAAACAAGCTTTTTTGGGAGATTCCCTGTTTCCACGCCGCATACAGAAAAACCGGACAAGAAAAAGTGCCCGACTTATAACTTTCATCCAAAAATAATTTGATCTACTATTTTGCGGTCGAGACGTTTAATCACTTCGGTCATCAATTTTACCGTATTTTCGTAATCATCCCGGTGGAGCATGGCGGCATGCGAATGGATGTAGCGCGTCGCAATCGTCACGGCCAAGGACGGAATCCCGCTGCCGACCAGATGGATGGAACCGGCATCCGTGCCGCCACCCGGAATTGATTCATATTGGTACGGGATATTTAACTCTTCGGCAACTTTCACAACGGTATCACGCAAGCCTTTATGGGACACCATTGAAGCATCGTAAATAACAATTTGCGGCCCTTTGCCCATTTTGCTGAGCGCTTCTTTTTCGCTGATTCCCGGCGTATCGCCTGCAATGCCGACATCGAGTGCAAAGGCGATGTCCGGTTTGACTTTGTTCGCCGCCGTTTTGGCGCCGCGAAGACCGACTTCTTCCTGGACATTTGTGACTCCGTAAACGACATTCGGATGGTTTTCTTTTTGCAGATTTTTCAGCACGTCAATGACAACGGCGCATCCAATGCGGTTATCCCAAGCCTTGGCGAGCAGCATCTTTTCATTTTTCATAACGGTGAATTCAAAATATGGCACGACCATGTCGCCCGGTTTGACGCCCCATTCAAGTGCTTCTTCGCAGCTTGTCGCTCCGATGTCAATAAACATATCTTTGATTTCGTACGGTTTTTTCCGTGCTTCCGGCGGTAAAATATGCGGCGGCTTCGAACCGATCACACCTGTAATATCGCCTTTATCCGTCACAACGGTTACGCGCTGGGCAAGCATGACCTGCGACCACCAGCCGCCGACCGTTTGGAAACGGAGGAACCCTTTCTCGTCAATTTTTGTAACCATGAAGCCGACTTCATCCATATGGCCGGCGATCATGATTTTCGGCCCATCCACCCGGCCCGTTTTTTTCGCAATCAGGCTCCCGAGCCCGTCGGTGTCCAGTTCATCGGAATACGGCTCTATATATTTTTTGATAACGGCGCGCACTTCTCTTTCATTGCCGGCAATTCCCTTTGCATCGGTCAACTCTTTCAGCATGGACAGCGTCTCATCTAATTGTGCTAATCGGTATCCCCCCATGTTCATTTATATTCAATGTCCATTATAATGGAAATCGATGAAAGTGTAAAAAACATCAGCTTTCTTAAGCAGCTGATGTTTCATGAATGTCCAGATTAATTCTTGGATTGGACAGTAATTTTTTTTATTAAATTTATGTTCAACGGGACATGCATCGATTTTGTATACCACTCCCAATACGACAAAAGCACAACTGCCAGCAGGCCGATTTGGGGAGAAAAAACCGGTTCGTCCAAAAACCCGGTCAAGACAATGATCGGCAGGCTGAGAAGAAAGATATTTAAATATCTATAATTTTTTTTAACAAAAAATAACATACTTAATTTGCAGGCCGCCATCAAGAATACGGCCAAAAAAGCAATCCCGCCAATCACCCCGTATTCTACAAATAATCCGATGAAAATATCATGAGCATGAAAAATATCTTTATGGAACAGGCTGGCATACGCCTGCTCAAAACCAATTGGCGTTGTTCCAAATAGAAAATGGTTTTCCCAAAGTTCAAAGGAATGGAGCCAAATTTTTTCCCTGTCCCAAAATGAACCGGCAATTGATTGATTTCTCGGAATAAATGTTGTGAGTTTTCTTGCTCCTGCCGTAATGAAAATAAGGCCAGCAATAAAAACGCCTCTATTCAGCCTGAAAAAGAAGATGAGATATATGCAAATCATTGCCACAACGCCGGCCCTCGATCCAGTGTCAAATACCCCTTTGCTTAAAATGAAAAGCGGCAATACTTTCCAAATGAAACTTTTCCAACGTTTCTTGCCCGCATTCTCAAGCATTTCGGCAAAAAGAAAAGCGATCCCCAACAGCAGCAGAAACATCGTAAAATTCGGATTGTAGGTACTGCCGATCAGTCTGTTGTAGTTTTTGTAACCTAACAATTCTGTCCCGGTTAGAAATGCGAGTACCGGTTCCCCGGATAACAGCTTGGGAACCCACCCAATTAAAATGTCATATATGCCGCAGCCAATGACGATCCACCGGAAAAACCTGAACTTATCACTTGTGCCGGTGTCCATAACTTTAAGATAAATTCCCCAGTANAAAAGAACCCTCAAGCTTTCAATGAAAAGAAACGGCTTTGCCATTTGTAATGCTGCCCCGACGGTTGAAACCAAAAGGCAGAGGAAGAATAAGGATATGAAAGAAAAAGGAAACAGCCGTTTATTTTTTATATGGCTGTACAGTGCTGCCAAGCTTAAAACCAGCATAAAAAATATGCCTGCCGGCGGCAAAACAAAACATAAGATTGTACTTAGCTCAAATATCTTATTTTTAATAAAATGAATAGTCACTTGCATATTATGCCCCATTAACTACAATTAATTTTTATAATAGGGCATCATTATAACCTATCCAGATTAAAATTTCGTTAAAATACTCCGCCNGCGCTTTAAATTAGAAAGATATGAATTTTGTTAATTGAAACGGGTAAGGCCCGAGGATCCAAATCCCCCTTCTCCCCTTTCCGAATCTGTCAATGCTTCAACCCGGCTGACAACCACAGAAGCAACCGGTGCGATAACCATCTGGGCAATCCTCATATTTTTTTCGACTTTGAATGCCTTTTTTCCATGATTGATCAAAATCACTTTAATTTCTCCTCTGTAACCTTCATCGATTGTACCCGGGCTGTTTAAAACCGTGACGGCATGTTTTAAGGCCAACCCGCTTCTAGGCCTGACCTGGGCCTCTGTTCCGTGGGGAAGTTCAATACTGATGCCGGTGCGGATCAGCTCCGCCTCTCCCGGTGCAATGACTTTTTCTTCAATGGAAAACAAATCCAGCCCCGCATCGCCTAGATTGGCCCTTTGCGGCAACTGCGCGTCTTGATGCAATAATTTTACTTTTAAATGATAGTCCAATGCCGACACTGCTCCTTTTTAAGCTTTGTTTATTACGCGGAGGCATATCTCCATGATGATTATAACAAAATAAGACCAGCTTTTACTGTTTATAAATGTACAAAAGAAAAATTTTTCTCACATTAAACGTAAAGGGGGGNTTTCATGAAAAAATTTCGCAAAAAACATCCGGAAATCCCGGCAACCCCAGAAGTTTCAATTGCAACCGACTTGAATGAATATCCGCCGGGTGAATCCGTTGATGAGCATGCCAACTTGGAGGCGGTAAACGCCATTTTAAACGAAGAAGAAATTAAACAACAGACGGAAAATTTATAATTTAGATGGCAGGCGGCAACTTTGGGGGCGCCTGCCCCTTTTTGTGGAAAAACCGAAGTATTCCCCTTAAAAATGATCAACGAAGAACAAATAACCCGACTTCGGCTTCTGTTTTATCCGTGGATTTTTAAATATATCCACGAAATTTCCCAAAATATCAATGGATTGGTACCTAAATACGCATAAGGGTATCTTTGATTTTAAAAAATAGAGCCCCCAACCCGGATTGGAGGCCCCATTTTTCATTACAACGCTGCTTTTGCTTTGTTTGCCAGTTCAGCAAATGCTTTTTCGTCGGTAACAGCAAGGTCGGCAAGCATTTTGCGGTTGACTTCGATACCGGCCAGTTTCAAGCCGTGCATTAAACGGCTGTAGGAAAGGCCGTTGATTCTTGCAGCAGCATTGATACGTGTAATCCAAAGTTTGCGGAAATCGCGTTTTTTCTGGCGACGGTCGCGATACGCATACATATAGGATTTCATCACTTGCTGGTTGGCAACTTTATATAAAGTGTGTTTCGAACCATAATAACCTTTTGCTAATTTAATGATTTTTTTGCGTCGTCTGCGGGTTACTGTACCGCCTTTTACACGTGGCATATTATTTTCCTCCTATTTAAATCTTCGTTTTCTTATTGATTGTCCAGCATTTGGCGGATCCGTTTCATGTCGCTGGCGGATACAAGCGTCGCTTTACGCAGCTGGCGTTTTTGTTTAGTCAATTTATTTGCGAACAAATGGCTTCTGTAAGCGTGGGAACGTTTCAGGCTGCCTGAGCCGGTTTTCTTAAAACGCTTTGCAGAGCCGCGGTGAGTTTTCATTTTTGGCATTTGGTCGTCCTCCTCAAATATCAAACAATTACTTCTTCTCGTTTTTTGGTGCAAGTACTAAGAACATGCTGCGTCCGTCCATTTTCGGTTTGGACTCGATTGTGCCTACTTCCGCACATGCCTCGGCAAACCGGTCCAACACGCGCTGACCAATTTCTTTATGGGTAATGGCGCGGCCTTTGAAACGGATCGATGCTTTTACCTTATCACCTTTTTCTAAAAACTTAATGGCATTGCGAAGTTTCGTATTAAAGTCATGTTCTTCGATGGTCGGACTCAAACGAACTTCTTTCACGTTGATGATTTTTTGTTTTTTGCGTGCTTCCCTGTCTTTTTTCTGCATTTCAAAACGGTATTTGCCGTAATCCATGATGCGGGCGACAGGCGGTTTTGCGTTCGGTGCAACAAGCACGAGGTCTAGATTGGCGCGAGCAGCAATATCCAATGCTTCGTTCCGGGATTTAACCCCCATTTGTTCTCCGTTTTGGCCGATTAAACGGACTTCGCGGGCACGAATGCCTTCGTTAACCATCATGTCTTTGCTAATAATGAGCCACCTCCAAGTTTATTTCCAATCCCATGCTCCGGATCGAGCGCGATTGAATATATCGCTTGCGAAAATACCCTTTAACGCACTGCATACGAAAAAAGCGCAGGAAAAGGCACCCGCGCTTAGCATATTCATAGCCATAAACGTCTTGATCCAAACCTGGCAACTGCACAAAATGCGTCAACAGGTGAGAAGCGGGCTGCTCCTTCTTTCCACAAACTTATATTCAATTCCACCACAATACTATATCATGTTATGCATGTACTGTCAAATGGTACAGACAGCCTTGGATGCGGCTTAGCTCAACGGAAAATATCGTATCAAAATTGCACGGCGATTGCAACAGTTTTTTTCAAAACACCAAAAAAATCAGACCGTCTCCGGGCCTGATTTTTTTGGTTATCACCGTTTTACTTCTTCTTTGATTTTGGCAAGGAAGCTTTCAAACGGAACGGTTTCCGATTTTTTCTCACCATACTTGCGGACGTTGACGGCATTTTCGTTTACTTCCTGGTCGCCGACAACGAGCGCATACGGGATTTTTTGCACCTGGGCTTCACGGATCCGGTAGCCCAATTTCTCATCACGCGCATCGAGTTCCACGCGGATCCCTTCCGCTTTGAGCGCATCTGCAATTTTGCGCGCGTAATCATAATGGGCGTCCGGCGATACCGGGATGACCTGGATCTGCACCGGCGCAAGCCATGTCGGGAATGCGCCTTTGTACTCTTCGATCAGGTAAGCGACAAAACGTTCCATTGTCGACACGACGCCGCGGTGGATAACAACCGGGCGGTGCGGTTTGCCGTCTTCCCCGACATAAGTCAAATCGAAGCGTTCCGGCAGCAGGAAGTCGAGCTGCACGGTCGACAGCGTTTCGTCTTTTCCGAGCGCGGTACGGACCTGTACGTCGAGTTTCGGACCGTAGAAAGCGGCTTCGCCTTCCGCTTCATAGTAGTCAAAGCCGAATTCGTCCATTGTTTCTTTTAGCATTGACTGGGCTTTATTCCACATTTCATCATCGTCATAGTACTTGTCTGTGTTTTCCGGATCGCGGTACGAAAGGCGGAATGAATAATCGGTAATGTTGAAATCTTTATAAACGGCAAGGATCAGCTCAACGACGCGTTTGAATTCTTCTTTAATTTGGTCCGGGCGCACGAAAATATGGGCGTCATTCAACGTCATGCCGCGTACGCGTTGCAGGCCGGAGAGCGCACCTGACATTTCATAACGGTGCATCAGCCCAAGCTCCGCTATCCGGATCGGTAGTTCACGGTAGCTGTGGATCGTATTTTTATACACCATCATATGGTGCGGGCAGTTCATCGGGCGCAGCACCAGTTCTTCATTGTCCATTTTCATGACCGGGAACATATCATCCTGGTAGTGGTCCCAGTGGCCGCTCGTTTTATACAGGTCCACGCTGCCGAGCACCGGGGTGTATACATGGTCATAGCCCAGCTTTACTTCTTTATCAACAATATACCTTTCAATCGTGCGGCGGATCGTTGCACCTTTAGGCAGCCAGAGCGGCAAACCTTGGCCGACTTTTTGTGAAGTCGTAAAAAGTTCCAGCTCTTTCCCGATTTTCCTNTGGTCGCGTTCTTTTGCTTCCTCCAGGAATTTCAAATGGGCTTCCAAGTCTTCCTTCTTGAAGAAGGCCGTGCCGTATATGCGTTGCATCATTTTGTTGTTGCTGTCGCCGCGCCAGTATGCGCCGGCAATGCTCAACAGTTTGAATTCCTTGATTTTTCCGGTCGACGGCACATGGACGCCGCGGCACAGGTCAAAAAATTCGCCTTGCTCGTAAATCGTGACCGTTTCATCTTCCGGAATCGCATCAATCAATTCAAGCTTATATTCATCGTCTGCAAAAAGCTTTTTCGCTTCTTCCCGGGTTACAACTTTGCGGACAACTTCGAGATTTTCCCCGACAATTTTCTTCATTTCTTTTTCGATCTTTGGAAGGTCTTCCGGCGTGATCGAAACATCCAAATCCATGTCATAGAAAAAGCCGTTTTCGATCACCGGACCGACGCCGAGCTTCACATTGCCGAACAGACGTCGTACTGCCTGCGCCATTAAGTGCGCCGTACTATGGCGGAGAATTTCAAGCGCATCCTCGTGCTCCGGGGTCACGATTTCAATTGCACCATCTTCTTTAATCGGTGTGCGCAAATCGATCAGTTTTCCGTTCAATTTTCCGGCAAGCGCCTTTTTCTTGAGCCCCGGGCTGATCGAAGCGGCAATATCTTCCGTTGTTGTTCCATTTGGAAATTCCTTGACTGCGCCGTCAGGAAATGCCATTTTCAATACATCTGCCATATGTACCACTCCTTTACAAAAATAAAAACCCGCCCCTCATCAAGGGACGAGTTTGTTACACGCGGTTCCACCCTCATTTCCACGCTAAAAAAGCGCGGCTTCATTTTGATAACGGAAATTTCCGCCAACCGCTACTGTTTGGTTCACGGCTGAAGTTCAGAGGCGGTAAGCATTCAATCGTGCCGGAAAGCTTGCAGCCAAAGGCTTTCCTCTCTGAAAGGCCGTAACAGAATACTGTTGTCCCCATCATCACATTGACTTTTTCATTCCATTTCAAATATGTAAGATATTATAGAAGTTTGCGGCGAAAAAATCAAGGGATGGAAAACAATTATTCGTTGGCGGCATGCTGTTCATGCAGGAAATGGGCCCGGCTTTTTACGTTCACGCGTTCTTCAAATATATTGCAAATCGTCCGGATCAGCGCATGGTCCGGGTTATCCGTGTAGATTTCAATCTTTGCGGGCGAAATCGACAAAAGCGGCGCAATCGTGGCGGAATCAATATAAACGGGATGGTTGGTAAGCAGCCTGCGGTCAATCATTTCATCCAGCTCTTCCCTAGTAATTTCCCGAAATTGTTCATTGTAAAATTTTGCCTGCTCTCCGAGGCAAAGCTTTACCGTTTCTTTTTTCGGCTCTTTTTGTTTCAAATAATCCCGGAGGCTTTGAATAAAAATCTGGTATTCCTGTTCCATTTTATATTCATCGATGGCAATCCCGACATAATTGTCAAGTGCATCGAAATAAGCCTTTAATCGGAATGTCAGCAAAGAATCAATTGGCAGCGTGCCTTCTCCGCCAAGCAGCGGCCCGACTGCTTTCCCGATTTCCCGGCATTCATCAATTTCCCCTGCCAGAACCGTTAATTCCGGCCGCTCCCCTTTTAACATGCCGACAACAATTTCGAGAATGCGGTTTTGTTCTTCTTCCGCCTGAAAAAAATAAAAATGTTTTAATTGCCCGCGGATCCACCCATTTCTCTTTTTCTGTATAATAAAATCGACGACAGCCCGTTTGAGTTCCTGTTCACTGCCGGAAACCTTAAGGGAGTAGTTTTTTTCCCCCGGCAGCGCCACTTCCCGGATCTGCACGTCCCCGCCGCATCGTCTTGTAAAATATTCCTTTACCCACAGCGCATCTTCCTTGTCTTTGAATAGGAATTCCAATCCAAGCCCCCCTCATAAGGTAAAACGTTCTCCACTGTTTTACCTTATGTATATGAAAGGGATTGGACAAATAGAAGAGGCTGTGCACGCAGGCAGGGAAAAAAGAAAGGGCCCGGCCCCGCTCTTTCTTACAGGGGTTATGCCCTTTGGTTCAACCCTTCCATTTTAACAGGGACGGCGAGGTATTTGATACGTTCCAATACGCGCGCCGCTTTTAATTTTTCCTCTTCCCCGCGCTGNGTGTAAGTCAGGTGATACATTANCTCTTCATAGTTAAAATTCGATGTAAAAAATGTCGGAAGATCTTCCTGCATCCTGTATTGGAGAATCGGCCCGAGCACCTCATCCCGTGTCCAACTCGAGTTTGTTTCCGCCCCGATATCATCAAGCATCAATACCGGCACCGATTTGACCATCTCGAGTTTCTCCCCTGTGGAATGGTCACCGAGCGATTCCTTCATTTCACGGAAAAATTCCGGCACATACACAATTAAAGACGAAACCTGCTTCATATCGGCCAGCTGGTTTGCAATCGCCCCGAGCAAATACGATTTCCCGACGCCGAATTTGCCGTATAAATACAATCCTTTCATTTTTTTGCCAGGCTCGTATTCGCGGACAAAGCGTACGGCCAAATCATATGCAACGAGGCGGCCAGGATGGTCCAGCGAAAAATCGCCGAATGACGCCTCAAGGATGCTTTTCGGCATATGCATGCTTTGGATCAGCTTGCGCGTTTTATTTCGTTCATCTTCCAAAATTTTCTTTTGACATCTTTTATAGCGGATTTCAATATTGCCATTGTGCACAACGAGCTCCGGAACGTAACCTTTCATCAAATTCATGCACTGGTCAAGGCTTTTGCAGCGGCTGCAGTTTTTTTCCTGCGAAATATATTCATACAGTTTCATCCAGCTTTTTTCAATCATCGACCTGGTGACTTCGCCGCGGTGTTCGTCCAAAAATGTGCGGATTTCGGGGTGGGAGATAATTTCCCGCTTCATTTCTTCATACCGCTGCCGAAAACCTGGATTGGATGAAAGCCTTTTTAACGTCTCATTAATGTTTTCCACAGCCTTCACCCTTTCTTGTATTGTTCGCGTATTTTTTCAAGCCTTTTTCTCTTTTCCTCCAGCGTTTCCCCGTCTTCCGCAACCGCTGCGGTTTTATTTATGGTTTCCTGTTCAAACCAATCCGGCAATTTTTCTGTTCGGATCGGCTTCCTTCGTGTTGTGGCCCTGTTTTCTTTGTCGTTCATCCACTGCTTGTACTGGCGGTCTTCTTTAATGGCCAGCTCCATCGCTTCCTTAACTGTCTTCAGTTTTTTGCGGGCCCAGTGGGATGCGACTTTTTCCAAATAACTCTTGGACAGTTTCATATCGGTTTTGAATAAAACATATTGGATGAGCACATTCATGACGCCCGGTGGAAGCTGCTGGGCAAACATAACATCTTCAATGGCGGTAAGGTCCGCCTTTGACGGTTCGCTGCCGCCTGAAAAATCTATCAGCATCTGGCGCGGGGACGTATTCTCCAGGTAATGGATTAATTTTTCTTCCTGCGTCTTTCCTTCATCCCGGGCATCCGACTTGTAGATTTCCGGCTGCAGGCGGTCAATGAGGCGCGGCAATTCTTCAGAGTGCTCGATCTGGTACCAGTCGCGCGCGGTTTTCCGCAGCTCGTCAACCCGAATTTCCTGCTCAGGCGTTAGAGCGCTCAATAATATTTGTTTCATTTCCAATTCATTAATATCATATAAAAACGACAGCTTTACAATCGCTTCTTTTACTTCGGGCGTAATGGCGCGCAGCGGGATGACCGCATCGCGCAGACCCGCATACAAAATATCGAAATTGAAATGGGTGTTTTCGATTTTGATGGCTGAAGCAGAGTTTTTCCCGATATACCGGCGGTTTTNTTCGAGCCGGCTCAGTTCCTGCGCTTCGGTGTCATTCAGCACTTCNGGGCCGATTTTTGCGGCATACACATCCTGGAAGGAGCGAGTGATTTCCCGATATTCGCCAGGTTCGACGGCACGGTCTGAGAAAAAGTTTTTCAGCCGCAGAAAATGCGTCCTGCCCAATTGCCGGTACAAAAAGACGTTCAACAGCCCGTCGTTGAAAAACTGTTCCGGCGACAGGGGCGGCTGCAGTTCATAAATAAACGTGCGGATATCGCCGCTAGTTTTGATAAACGTCTTCAACAGCCCGATGCCCTCCAGCTTCAGCCGGGCTTCATAAATGTCGGACAGATTCATTGATAAAAAATTCATGAGATGGTAATGGTTCCAGTCTTCGGACCATAAACGGTTGATTTCCACTTCATTCCACAATGTCATATACAGACTGTAGCATTGCGGCCCGATCAAAGGCTGGTATAAAAGCGAAATGACCTTTTGATCATAGTCCTGCAGCAGACCGTTTAACGCTACCTGGTAACGGTCTGCCGGCTGAATTTCGTTCCAAATCTGTTTCATAAAGGGCACTCCGTTTAAGCATTCTTGTTCAGCAGTTCTTTCAGTTCATCCAAAAAGACGTTTAAATCTTTAAATTGACGGTAAACGGACGCAAAGCGGACATAAGCCACTTCATCGACTTCTGCCAGTCTGTCCATGACCATTTCCCCGATCAGGCTTGATTTGACTTCCGTGTAGCCTTGCCTGCGGATTTCTTTTTCAATGTCCATTGACATTTTCTCCAGCTGTTCCAGGGATACCGGACGCTTTTCGCACGCCTTGATCAACCCGCGCAAAATTTTCTCGCGGTTAAATTCTTCCCGGTTGCCGTCCTTTTTCACGACGATCAGCGGGGTTTCTTCCACTTTTTCAAAAGTGGTAAAACGGTAAGAACAGTCTTCGCATTCGCGCCTTCTCCTGATCGAACGCCCTTCGTCCACTGGCCTAGAATCAATGACACGCGTATTGTTGCTATGGCAAGACGGACATTTCATATTAACACTCCGTTCCTATACATTCTTACCTCCATCATATATAAAAGAAGCCGAATAGACAACTTATTGCCATTAAAAAACGGGATGAAAAATCACCCCGTCGAACATCATCCTTTATTGGCTTTGCTTGCAACGTCCATTTTCACTGGACCCATACCGCGCGGAAGCTCGATTGTTTCCCTCGAAGTTGCCCCCAATTTTTCCGCAATATAATTGGCTGCCACTTTTGGATCCANATGGCCGCAAGTATAGACGTCAATACTTGCATAACCGTGTTCCGGGAAGCTGTGGATCGTTAAATGCGATTCGGAAATAATGACGACCCCGCTTACGCCCTGGGGCGCAAATTTGTGGAATGCGACCTCGCGGATTTCAGCGCCCGATTTCAATGCTGCGTCGACAAACAATTGCTCAATATAATCCATATCATTCAGCTTGTCTGCATCGCAGCCCCACAATTCTTCAATAACATGACGACCCATGGTTTCCATGATCGTTCCCCCTTTACATGAATTTAGCGACCTAAAATACTCAAGTCACTTACTTGCCACTACCACGGGGGAAAGTTAGTCCTAAGAGGTCCTAACCCTTTAAGTAGTCGCAATGAAAAAGCCTAACTTCATTTTCATGCGTGATTCATCAGAAGTTCACGGAAAATAGTATACTGATTTTGCCCGGTAAATGCAATCATTGTTTTTTTGATTTATGCCGTGTTCTCATTGCGAAAGCCGCTTCTTTCCGCGGGGCTCCCCGCGTTGCCCGCTGCGGGGTTCGCCCGGCCTTCTTATCCCTTAGTGCCTCGTGGATGGCCTGTATATAAAAAACCGGTTGCAGCATTCAAACCGCCAATGGTTTGGACACCGCACCGGCTTTCCATTATGCGATATTCATTTTTTCCGCCTGTTCCATTTTTTCGGCAACTAGCTGCGCCAGTTCGACTACGCGGCAAGAGTAGCCCCATTCATTGTCATACCAAGCCAAAACTTTTACTTTGTTCCCTTCCATCACGATCGTAGAAAGCCCGTCAACAATAGCGGAATGCGGATTGGTATTATAATCCGCAGAAACGAGTGGCTCTTCCGTATAACCCAAAATACCGTTAAGTGAACCTATCGCGGCCGCCTTGAACGCATCATTTATCTCTTCCACAGTTACTTCTTTTTTCAAATCGGCAACGAGATCCACGAGGGACACGTTCGGGGTAGGCACACGCAGCGCCATGCCGTGCAGTTTTCCTTTTAATTGTGGCAGGACAAGGCCCAAAGCTTTGGCGGCGCCTGTTGTCGTCGGGATTATGGATTGGGCACAGGCCCTGGCGCGACGCAAGTCTTTATGCGGATTGTCGATGTTTTTCTGGTCATTTGTATAAGAATGCACTGTCGTCATCAGGCCGTTCACAATGCCGAATTGTTTATCAAGCACTTTTGCGACCGGTGCGAGGCAGTTTGTTGTGCATGAAGCATTTGAAATAATGTGATGCTGGTCGATATCTAAAACGTTTTCATTTACCCCTAACACAATGGTGACATCTTCGTTTTTCCCCGGTGCCGTCAGCAGCACTTTTTTGGCGCCCGCCTGCAAATGGAGTGCAGCTTTTTCCCGCGCGTTAAACTTGCCGGTCGCTTCGATGACAAGATCAATGCCCAATTTTTCCCACGGCAGTTTGGCCGGATCGCGTTCTGCCAACAGTTGGACATGTTTTCCGTTCACAATGAGCGTATCCCCTTCTCCCTTGACTTCGCCCTGGAATACGCCGTGGATGGTGTCATATTTGATTAAATGTGCCAAAGTTTCAGCAGGGTAGCAGGCATTCACTGCCACGATATTTAAAGAATCGTCCATCATGGCTTTTCTGAAAACCATCCTGCCGATACGGCCAAGACCATTAATCGCGATTTTCGTTTCCACAGTGTACAACTCCTTCAAATAATAAGTGACATACTTTTTAAACCATTATTCTTTAATTAGTATATCATATTTTTTAAGTGGTGTAGCGTTATTTCATCCATTTTTCCATAGAAAAAACCATGATGCAAAAGATCATGGTTCTAAATTCCATTTCAATATAATTTTTTCCAGCTGCCGTTTTGTTTCGACGAGGCCGCCATTGTTGTCGATCACGGCATCGGCAAGCGCCGTTTTTTCCTTTAACGGCACTTGCGCGCGTATCCGCATCAGCGCTTCTTCTTCTGAAAACCCGTTGCGGGCCATTAATCTTTTTAACTGCGTTTCTTCGTCCACGTATACCAAAATGGTACGCTCCACCATAAAGGTGAGCCGGCTTTCAAACAGAAGCGGGATATCCATGATTACCGTNTTTTTCCCTTCCCCGAGCGCCCGGTCTTTTTCCCGCGCCATCCAGGCCTGGACTTCCGGATGNACGATTCCATTTAGTTTCAGCCGCAGATCTTCATTTTGGAAAATGAGCGCACCCAGTTTTTTCCGGTCAATCGAACGGTCTTCAAGCAATATCCCTTTCCCGAATGTTTTTATAATATGTTCATAGGCCCGTTTGCCGGGTTCCACCACTTTTTTTGCGGCCACGTCGGCATCGACCACCGTAAAACCTTTTGCTTTCAACATATTGGAAACCGTGCTTTTGCCGCTTGCAATCCCTCCTGTTAATCCGATAATGTTCGCCATGTCCATCCCCCGCAACTTATCATGTACTTTAAAATTTGCAAATTCCGATGAAAATGAGCAGGATGCCTGGAATAAAAGAGACTTTTTGGATCCACTGCAAATGGGAAAAAAGTTTACCAAGCCGGATGCCGGATGACACAAGCACAAAACTCATGCCGGCAACGAGCAGGCTGAGCAAATAAGGGGAATATCCCATCATCGCCGCGCCGATCCCCGCCCCGAACGCATCAAGCGACAGGGCAATCCCGAGCATGACCGCTTCAATTCCGGTAATAATGCCGGACCGGTCGAAATCCGCGCTCGTCGGTTTTTTTAAAATATGGATAACCACGCCCAAAGAGTGGATTTCAAGGTTCAGAACGACCTTTTCCGCAGGATCTTCTTTTTCATCGTTCGACAGGAAAAATTGGATAATTACCCATAAACCGATTAAAATCAAAATGGCGCCGCCAAGCCGGTTTGCCGTTTCCGGCCGCATCAAATGCAGTAATGTTTTTCCGAACAGCATTGATATAAATAAAGATGTGCCCGAGCATAACGCGATAATGATTAAAGATTTGAGCGGAATTTTCATTTTCCGCAGCCCGTATGTAAAACCTGTACTGAAATTATCCAAACTGACGGCAAATGCCAACAACCATATTGAAAGCTGAAGCCCCATGGCCCTCGCCCCTCCCGTTTCGCATGCTGCTATCAGTGTATGGAAGGGGCTTAGCCGATGTTCATGAAATTATTTGCGTTTCTTTTGGCAGTTCGGACAGAAATGGGTGCCCCGGCCGGCTGTAACCATCTTTTCGATCGGGGTGCCGCATTTTTTGCANAGCTCCCCTTTCCGGCCGTATACAAACAATTCCAGCTGGAACATGCCGATCTGTCCCTGTGAGTTAACATAAGAACGGACGGTGCTCCCGCCTTTATCAATGGCTTCACGCAGTGTTTCGATGATTTCGTGGTGGAGCAGGTGCACTTCTTTTTTCGTCAGCGACTTTGCTTTCCGTTCCGGATAAATGCCGGAACGGAACAGCGCCTCATCGACATAAATATTCCCAAGCCCTGCCACAACTGTNTGGTCAAGCAGGACCGCTTTAATATTCCGCTCGGTTTTTTTTAATTTCCCGTACAAATANGATTCGGCAAACGCATCGGAAAACGGCTCCGGCCCGAGCTGCGAAAGCGGAAGAGACGCCATTTCCTCCCCTTTTAAAAACAAATGCATTGTCCCGAATTTGCGCACATCTTTATACCTTAATTCTTTTCCGGATGCAAAAGTGAAAATGATATGGGTATGCTTCTCCACCGGTTCGCTTTTGCCGTAAACTTGGTAGCGCCCTTCCATTCGCAAATGGGAAACAAGGGCATATTTATCCGTGTAAAAAATAAGGAACTTGCCGCGCCGTCCGAGCGAGCGGATCGTCTCACCTTTCAGGGCATCGGCAAACTGTTCCGGGATTTCCGGCCTTTTAATGATTTTCGGCCAAAGCACGGTTACCTTTTTAATCGTTTCGCCCGTTACAAGCTGTTCCAGCGTCTTTCGTATTGTTTCTACTTCCGGCAATTCCGGCATACTTGATTCCTCTTTCCTTTCTTTGTTGCCAAATCTTATTTTGCGTCAAACCACGTCGGCCCGTATGCGGAATCGACTTTCAAGGGAACCGACAGCTCCAGGGCATGCACCATCACATCGGGCACGATTTTTTTCAGCACTTCAATTTCTTCCTCTGGCGCTTCAAAGATCAATTCGTCATGGACTTGCAGCAGCATCCGCGCTTTCAGGTTTTCCTCTTTCAGCCTTTTCGCCATGTCGATCATCGCTTTTTTAATGATATCCGCGGCGCTCCCCTGGATCGGCGTGTTCATCGCCGTCCTTTCCGCAAAGCTGCGCAGGTTGAAGTTCCGGCTTGTGATTTCCGGAATGTAGCGCCGGCGTTTCAAAAGCGTTGAAACATAGCCTTTTTGTTTTGCTTCCGTGACAATTTCATCCATATATTCCTTGACGCGCGGGTAGCTTTTGAAATACCGGTTGATAAATTCGCCCGCTTCCTTCCGCGTAATGCCAAGGTTTTGCGAAAGTCCATAGTCGCTGATTCCGTATACGATCCCAAAATTGACGGCTTTCGCCTGCCTGCGCATATTCGGCGTTACGTCCTCCGCTTTGACGTGAAAAACTTCCATCGCCGTTTTCGTGTGAATGTCCATATCTTCCTGGAACGCTTCGATCAGCTTTTCATCGCCTGAAATATGGGCCAGCACACGCAGCTCAACCTGCGAATAGTCGGACGAGAAGATGACCCATCCTTCTTCGGACGGCACAAACGCCTGCCGGATTTTCCGACCCTCTTCCAGGCGGATCGGGATGTTTTGCAAGTTCGGGTCGGTGGAGCTGAGGCGTCCTGTCTGCGTCAGTGCCTGGTTAAACCGCGTATGCACTTTCCCGTCTTCATGCACGACTTTTAACAGCCCTTCAATATAAGTGGACTGCAGTTTTCCGAGCTGGCGATAATGGAGGATTTCCTTCACAATATCGTGAGCAGGTTCCAGTTTTTCCAGCACATCCGCCGATGTGGAGTAGCCCGTTTTCGTTTTTTTAATGACCGGAAGCCCCAATTTTTCAAAAAGGATGATGCCGAGCTGCTTCGGCGAATTGATATTGAACGTTGTGCCNGCCATTTCGTATATTCTCTGCTCAATCTCATGGAGTTTGCTTTTAAATTCTTCGCCCATCTCTTTTAAACGGTTCGTGTCGACTTTTACCCCGGTGTATTCCATATCCGCCAGAATAAGCGAAAGGGGCAGCTCCAATTGTTCAAACAGCTCAAGCTGCTCATTTTCTTTCAGCGCATCCGTGCACGGGGTTTCAAGGGCTGCGATCGCTTCCGCTTTGCGGGCAATATGTTCGGCATACACATTTTCTTCCGGCAGCCTCCGTTTTGCCCCCTTTCCGTACACCGCTTCATCCGTTTCAACATTTTCGTAGCCGTGCGTTTTTGCAACGGAAGCGAAATCCTCCACCGTATCGGATGGGTTCAGCAGGTAGGAAACGAGCAAAAGATCAAAATCGATGCCCCTCAGTTCCATGCCGTAACGCCGCAAAGCGACAATCGAGCGTTTTGCATCATATACATGCTTGATTTTTTCGTCATCTTCCACCCATTGTTTAAAAGCGGTGGAATGCAGAGCATCTTCTGCGCGCAGGAAAAAGAGCCCGTTTTTGTTTTTCAGCCCGAAACCAATGATCTCGCCGGTATGGTAATTCTCATCCAAAATTTCCACATAGAAAGAGGAAATATCGGCAAAAAGGCCGTCTGTGATGTCTTCGGCAATGGAAAAAGATATGGATTCTAGCGCGGCTTTTTCTCCCGGCTGGTCGTCTTCACCCATTTTTTCGAGCATCGACTTAAACCCTAATTCTTGATATAAACGCCGTAATTTCTCCATATCCGCATGCTTGTATTCCGCCTGGCCGATCGAAATCGTGAGGGGAATGTTTCGGTTGATCGTGGCGAGCTGCTTGCTCATGAGTGCCTGGTCTTTATAGGCTTCAAGTTTTTCCTGTAATTTTTTGCCGGACACTTCATCGATATGGCTTAACAGCTCTTCCACCGTCGGAAACTGTTTTAACAGCTTGACCGCGGTTTTCTCCCCGATGCCCGGCACGCCCGGGATATTATCGGAAGTATCGCCCATCAACCCTTTCATGTCGATGATTTGTTTCGGCGCAAGCCCGTATTTTTCCTGCAGATGTTTCGGCGTATAGGCTTCCATATCGGTAATGCCTTTGCGCGTTATCATGACTGTCGTTTTCGGGGAGGCAAGCTGGGTCAAATCTTTGTCCCCGGAAATAACTGTCACTTCAAACCCTTCTTCTTCCGCCAATTTCGACATCGTGCCGATAATGTCATCCGCTTCATAATTTTCCAATTCGTACCGTTCGATCCCAAATGCATCGAGCAATTCGCGGATGAGCGGAAACTGTTCGGAAAGCTCCGGCGGGGTTTTTTGGCGGGTCCCTTTGTATTCGCTGTATGTTTCATGACGGAATGTCGTTTTACCGGCATCGAACGCCACCAAAATATGCGTCGGCTTTTCTTCTTCCAAAATTTTAGAAAGCATCATTGTAAAGCCGTACACCGCATTTGTATGTATCCCTTTGTCGTTATTTAAAAGTGGCAAAGCAAAAAATGCCCTGTAGGCGATGCTGTTTCCGTCAATTAAAATCAATTTTTTCAAAACAAAAACCTCCCAAAAAAGTGGAGAATATACGTTCATACTCCTTATCCCATTTTAGCATGTTTCCATGAAAACAAAAAACAGCTGCACTTGTTAAGGCGTAAAATGCAAAAAAGCCTAAACGGACCAGTACAGGCCCATTTAGGCTTCATTCTTTTTTGATTAGTCCAAAACAGCCATGACGTTCTTTACAGAGCCGGCGGATTTATCAAGGGCAGCTTTTTCTTCCTCGGTCAAATCGAGTTCGATAATTTTTTCAATGCCGTTGCCCCCCAAAATCACCGGCACACCAAGGTAAATACCGTTATAGCCGTATTCGCCTTCGAGATAAGCAATCGCCGGCAGGACGCGGCGCTGGTCTTTCACAATCGCTTCAACCATTTCTGCCAAGGATGCCGCCGGCGCATAGTAGGCGCTGCCGTTGCCAAGGAGATTGACGATTTCGCCACCGCCTTTGCGCGTACGTTCCACTATTCTCTCAAGCCGGTCTTTCGGAATCAATTTTTCAAGCGGGATGCCGCCTGCATACGAATAGCGGACAAGCGGAACCATATCGTCGCCGTGGCCGCCGAGCACAAAACCGGTGACATCTTTTACGGACAAGTTCAATTCCTGCGCCACAAATGTTCGGAATCTCGCCGTGTCCAGTACGCCGGATTGGCCGATGACACGGTTTTTCGGGAAGCCGGATTCTTTGAAAACCGTGTAAGTCATGGCGTCAACCGGGTTTGTCAAAACGATGATCATTGAATTTGGCGAGTATTTCACGACTTCTTTCGTCACGCTTTTCATGATTTTTTGGTTCGTTTGCACAAGGTCTTCGCGGCTCATCCCTGGTTTGCGCGCGACACCTGCAGTGATGACAACAACCTCGGAATCTTTTGTGTCCTCATAATTGGATGTGCCGGTAATATTTGCGTCAAATCCCTGTACCGGTGAAGCTTCGAGCATATCCAAAGCTTTCCCTTTCGTCGGATTTTCCATTTGCGGAATGTCGACGAGCACCACATCCCCGAGTTCTTTTTGGGCGAGCAAAAATGCGGTTGTGGCCCCCGTAAATCCCCCGCCAATGACCGAAATTTTTTTCCTCTTCATCAAGATGGCCCCCCCTTGTTTTAATGTAAACTGGCTATTCAAAGAGCAGTCTATTGCATGCATTCAGTGAATTCTTCATCCCGCGCTTTTCATTTTGGNCGGTGTTATTCCGCCATGTTTTTGATCAACTCATCCCCGAATTCAGAGCATTTAACTTCTTTTGCCCCTTCCATTAGGCGGGCAAAGTCGTAAGTGACCACTTTGGAAGCAATCGTTTTTTCCATTGATTGGATAATTCGTTTTGCCGCTTCATTCCAGCCCAAATGTTCAAGCATCAATACGCCCGACAAGATGACGGATGAAGGGTTGACTTTATCCAGTCCCGCATATTTCGGCGCAGTGCCGTGGGTCGCTTCAAAAATCGCATGGCCGGTTTCGTAGTTGATGTTTGCCCCCGGCGCAATGCCGATGCCGCCGACCTGTGCAGCAAGCGCGTCGGAAATATAGTCGCCGTTTAAGTTCATCGTAGCAACGACATCAAATTCACGTGGACGCGTTAAAATCTGCTGCAGGAAAATATCGGCGATCGCGTCTTTGATAATGATTTTTCCGTTTGCTTCCGCTTCTTTCTGTGCCTGGTTCGCGGCTTCAACCCCTTTTTCTTCTTTAATGCGGTCGTATTCGGCCCATGTAAATACTTTATCGCCGAATTCCCTTTCCGCCAGTTCGTAGCCCCAATTTTTAAACGCGCCTTCCGTAAATTTCATGATATTGCCTTTATGTACAAGCGTAACGGATTTCCGGCCTTCTTTAATGGCATAATTAATTGCGGCGCGCACGAGACGTTCCGTACCTTCTTTTGAAACCGGTTTGATCCCGATTCCGGATGTTTCAGGAAAGCGGATTTTATTTACGCCCATCTCATTTCGCAAAAATTCGATGACTTTCTTCACTTCAGGCGTGCCTTCCTTGTATTCGATCCCTGCGTATATGTCTTCCGTGTTTTCCCGGAAAATGACCATATCGGTATCCTGCGGGCGTTTTACCGGAGACGGGACGCCATCAAAATAGCGTACCGGGCGGAGGCAGACAAACAAATCGAGTTCCTGGCGCAGCGCAACATTTAAAGAGCGGATGCCGCCGCCGACAGGAGTCGTTAACGGGCCCTTAATCGCAATTAAATATTCGCGGATCGTATCAAGCGTTTCAGCAGGCAGCCATTCGCCCGTTTTGTTGAAAGCTTTTTCTCCTGCATATACTTCTTTCCATACAATTTTCTTTTCGCCTTTATATGCTTTTTCAACGGCAGCGTCCAGCACGCGCTGTGCAGCCGCCCAAATGTCCGGGCCGGTCCCGTCGCCTTCGATGAACGGGATAATCGGGTTGTTCGGTGTTTTTAAAACGCCGTTTTCAACGGTGATCTTTTCTCCTTGTGCCATATAGAAATCTCCTCCAGTTCCATATCAGGTATATTTCTGTTAATCTTTATTTTCGTGCACGGGTGGGCCGGCCCCTCCCGGAAGTACCAGCTGGAGGCCGGCCCATCCTTTTTCAGACAGCCGCACTTGTAAGAAAAAGCCCCATCCCCTTAAGAAGCTTTTAGCAGACGCAAACCATCCGGTTAACGGTTTTCGATCGGGATGTATTTTTGCATGCCGGGGCCGACGTATTCCGCACGAGGGCGGATAATCCGGTTATTGGAGTATTGTTCCAAAATATGGGCAAGCCACCCGGATACGCGGCTGACCGCAAAAATCGGTGTGAACAGATCGTGGTCAATTCCAAGACAATGATAAACAGATGCGGAGTAAAAGTCTACATTTGCCGGAATGCCTTTTTCAGTTGTAACGATTTGTTCAATTTTTACCGACATATCGTAATATTCGCGCTGCCCGGTCAGTTCTGTCAGTTTTTCCGACATTTTTTTCAGGTGCTTCGCGCGCGGGTCACCTTTTCTGTATACGCGGTGTCCGAATCCCATGATTTTTTCTTTATTCATGAATTTTTCCTGCAGGTAATCTTCCACTCTATCAATTGATCCGATTTCGGTGAGCATCTTCATGACCTGCTCGTTTGCCCCGCCGTGCAGCGGCCCTTTCAATGCGCCGATTGCAGCCGTAACACCGGAATACACATCGGAAAGCGTCGCAACACAAACGCGCGCGGTAAAAGTCGAAGCGTTCAGCTCATGGTCCGCATGCAGCACAAGCGCTTTGTTGAATGCTTCCACTTCAATATCATCCGGTTCTTTCCCCTTTAACATATACAGGAAATTCGCGGCAAAGCCAAGATCTTTTCGCGGTGCAACCGGTTCGAGGCCTTTCCTTACCCTTGCAAAGGCCGCGACAATAGCAGGAATCTTAGCCTGCAGGCGGACAGCTTTCCGCATATTCGCTTCCTTGTCCATCGCATCCGCTTCTTCGTCATAAAGCGCCAGCGCAGAAACAGCGGTACGGAGCGCGGCCATCGGATGGACTTTTTCAATCGGATAGGTTTTAAAGCTTTCAAGTATTTCTTTCGGCAACTCCATATTTTCCGCCAGCTGTTGCTTCAATTCATCCAGTTCGGCCTGTGTCGGAAGTTTCAAATTCCACAATAAATAGATCACTTCTTCGAAACTGGCATTTTCCGCTAAATCATCAATGCTATAGCCGACATATGTAAGCGTGTCATCGATGATCGAGCTGATTGAGGTTTCACTGGCGACTACCCCTTCTAGACCTCGTGTTGCTGTCATGGTTATCTCTCCTTCTCCTTACGGTAGTTTTCCCCATCTCTAACGTAAATAAGTTGAATTTGGTTTATACGTTGTTTCTGCGAAAAACAATCGACAAAAAATCGATTGTGCCCCGGCGCCATGCAAGCGATCACATATCCTATTATAATATAATATTTATATTTGTCTATTTTTTGTCGTTCTTGTTCTCGCTTACATGAATTATTATAAACAATTTTCTTACATATTTGTACAAAAAATAGACAAAAACAGCTAGGAATTTTCTCTTTTAGTATAGCGCTTTCATTATTTGGGTGACAATCATTTTGTTTTGACATGATCCAGTATCCGAATTTGCGAGGCTCCTGCGGACAAAGCGGTGCTTACGGTAAGAGGCGGCGTGCGGGGGGATCCGGGTGAATTCCACAAATNGCCNACTTTTATAACCGCGCTGAAAGTCAAAGCCCGCAGATTTCTCCTGCAGGCTTCCNCTTAAAAACTGTTTGAGACCCATTCGACGATTTTCATTGCCATATACGCAATCCCCGCCCCGATCAGCGGGCCGACAGCAACCCCATTAAACAGCGAAACGGCGAGAATGGTGCCGAGCACGAGCGCCGTCGTAATCTGGGGGTCACTGGACAGCAGGGTAATGCCGTTTTTTGCCAATAGTGCCACCACAACACCGGATGCGAGCGCAATCCAGGCGTAAGGAGATTTTAATGATTCATATAAATCTTTAAATCCGATCTGACCGGCTGCGATCGGCGCCAGGACGGCAATGGTGATAATCGTTACGCCCCAGTTGATCCCTTTTGACTGGATCGCGGAAAAAATTTTGGCATCAAGCCCCGCAACTTTTAAGACAAGCAGAACAGCAATGGAAATCATCAAAGACTGGTTTTTTGCAACAAAACCAATCGCAAGCAGCATCAGCAAAAATAAATACGGCTGGTACAAATCATTTCAACCTTCTTTCTATATTTTTTAAAAAATTCCGCAGATAAGCGATTATTTTTCTGAATATTGAGCAAAGATGGAGAAGGGAAGTATTTCAGAAAAAAACTTCTTTTCCTTTGTTTTGCGGTCGCCACCGTGTAAAATAATAGCATAAACCATTCGTAGGAGGGTCATGATTGAATTCTGTCTACATACACCGGGCGTTTCGGGGCCTCTTTGTTGCCTTGTGCATTCTCGCCGGAATTTATGCCGTGTATCTGGCCGTGAAGTACGCCTATCCGTTTTTAATTGCGCTTTTTATTGCGCTGCTCATTAATCCGCTTGTCAATTTCCTTGAAAGAAAGGCAAGGCTTCCGCGCACCCTTGCCGTTATTATATCCCTGATTTTTATTATCGGTGTCTTTGTCGGCATCATTACATTGCTTGTCGCCGAAATTGTGGCGGGAGCCAATTATTTGGCCGATGTGCTGCCGAAGCATGTCCAAACGCTCGTCAATTATACCGAATCGCTTGTGACCGCCCAGGTGCTGCCTTTGTACGACCAATTGGCGGGACTGTTTAAAAATCTTGACGCAGGCCAGCAGGAAACGATAGTGCAAAACATCCAAACTGCCGGCCAGAAAATCGCCTCTTCCGCAGGGGATTTTTTATCGGGGCTGTTTAAAAAACTGCCTGGGCTTGTTTCCTGGATTCCAAATGCGGCAACGGTGCTCATTTTTGCTTTGCTGGCAACGTTTTTCATCAGCAAAGACTGGAACAGCTTCTCCGAAAAAGGGAAGCTTTTGCTGCCGAAAAAAGCAAGGAGAAGCGGGATCACCGTTTTTTCCGACCTCAGGAATGCGCTGTTCGGATTTATCCGTGCCGAATTGACGCTCATTTCCATGACGCTCGTGATTGTGCTCATCGGACTTCTGGTTTTGCGGGTCGACTATGCGATTACAATCGCCCTCGTCTGCGGCATCGTTGATATTTTGCCGTATTTGGGGACGGGAATCGTATTTGTGCCATGGATTATTTACGAATTTATTACCGGCAGCATTCCGCTTGCAATCGGGCTTTCGGTCCTTTATATCGTCGTCGTTGTCCAAAGGCAGATCATGGAGCCGAAAATTTTGTCATCCAGCATCGGAATGAATCCGCTCGCCACGCTGATTGCGCTGTTTGTCGGCTATAAAATGGTCGGCTTCCTCGGCCTGATCCTCGGTCCTATCACGCTTGTGCTGCTGACGACGCTGATCCGCGCCCGCGTTTTCCATGATATTTGGAACTATATCATGGGCAAAAAAATCGTGTAGGCAACAAAAAACCGCAGGGACAGGTGCTGCCTCTGCGGTTTTTGTTGCCTTTACCTTTACAGTACGGTTGCATGCCCGTCGTAAACCGAACCGGTTGCCGCATCCACCGTAATTTCCTGGCCGTCTTTAAAGATTGAGGTTGCATTTTCGAGGCCGACAATCACCGGTATGCCGAGATTGATGCCGACAACCGCGGCATGGCTCGTCAGGCCGCCTTCTTCGGTAATGAGAGCGGTGCATTTTTCGATGGACGGCATCATTTCCTTGTCCGTGCTTTTTGTGATTAAAATGCAGCCTTCTTCCACTTTCGCTGCTGCTTCTTCAGGATTGTTTGCGACAACGGCCATTCCGAACGCCGATTGTCTGCCGATACCCTGGCCCTTCGCCAGCACATCGCCGATCAAGTGGACTTTCATCAAGTTCGTTGTGCCTTTTCCGCCAACAGGAACGCCAGCCGTGATGACAACAAGGTCGCCGTGACGGACAATGCCGGATTTCAAACTTTCGTCAACAGCAATTTCAAGCATTTCATCGGTATTTTTAGCCTGCGTGCCCAATTGCGGATAAACGCCGGATACTACCGTTAAGCTGCGCTGTACCTTTGGATCGGAAGTAACCGCAATAATCGGGGCGGCCGGGCGGTATTTCGAAATCATGCGCGCCGTATAGCCGCTTTCTGTCGGCGCGATAATTGCATTGACATCCAGGTTCAAAGCGGTATGCGCTACAGACTGGCAGATAGCATCGGTCATATTATGATCCGTGCTCTTGCTGCGTTTATTTAAAATATCGCGATGGTTAATCGCTTTTTCAACATGGACCGCAATATTGTACATCGTTTTAACAGCTTCTGCAGGATATTTCCCGGCAGCTGTTTCGCCGGACAGCATAATTGCATCGGTGCCGTCAAAAATCGCGTTTGCCACATCGCTTGCTTCGGCGCGTGTCGGGCGNGGGTTTCGCTGCATCGAATCAAGCATTTGTGTTGCGGTAATCACCGGTTTGCCGAGCATATTGCATTTTCTGATCAATTCTTTTTGCACCAAAGGCACCGCTTCAGTCGGGATTTCAACGCCAAGGTCGCCGCGGGCAACCATTAAACCGTCGGACACCGCCAGGATTTCATCGATATTGTCCACGCCTTCCTGGTTTTCGATTTTAGGGAAAATCTTCACATGCAAAGCGTCATGTTCTTCCAACAATTGGCGGATTTCCAGAACATCTGACGGGCGGCGCACAAAAGAAGCCGCAATAAAATCGATGCCCTGTTCGAGCCCGAACAAAATATCGCTGACATCTTTTTCCGTGATCCCTGGCAGGTTGACAGAAACGCCCGGAACGTTCACGCCTTTTTTGTTTTTCAAAACGCCGCGGTTCATGACTTTCGTATGGATTTCCCCGTTTTCTTTGTCAATGGAGGTGACTTCAAGCTCGATCAGGCCGTCATCAAGTAAAATTTTAGAGCCGACATGCACATCATTGATCAGGCCTTCATATGTAATCGAGAATTTTTCCGGTGTTCCCAGGACCTCCGTCATTGAAATAATCGGCGTCATGCCTTCCACTAATTCGAATCCGCCGTCTTTCATATCATGCGTGCGGATTTCCGGACCCTTTGTGTCAAGCAGCAAACCGATTGTTTTATTTTTATTTTTTGCAGCCTGGCGGATATTTTTAATTCTTGCGAGGTGTTCTTCGTGGCTCCCGTGGGAGAAATTCAAGCGGCATACATCCATGCCGTTTTCCATTAATTTCTCAAGCATTTCAACACTTTCGCTCGCAGGTCCAATCGTACAAACGATTTTTGTCTTTTTCATTGTATTTCCTCCTAAAAAACTCAAATGGACAATTCTTTCGATAAGCGGTACATATTTTTGTCAATGGTGTGTGGCTGGCCAAGAATTTCAAGGATATCGTGATCAACAAGCTGGTTGTTTTGAATGCCGACCGCCCTTCCGCCTTTTCCTTCCAAAAGCAGCTCTACAGCCCTTGCACCGAGGCGGCTCGCAAGTACGCGGTCAAATGCAGTCGGTGATCCACCGCGCTGGATATGGCCTAAAACAGACACGCGGGTATCACCTGTTACGCCGGCTTTTTTCAACTCTTCCGCAAATTGGTTTCCGCTCATCACGCCTTCTGCAACAATGATGATGCTGTGGCGTTTACCGCGTTTTGTGCCCTGCTGCAGGCGTTCCACAACGTCTTTCATTTCAAAGTTTTCTTCAGGGACGATGATCGATTCGGCGCCCCCGGCCAAACCGGACCAAAGCGCAATATCCCCAGCGTTTCTTCCCATGACTTCGATGATAAAAGTGCGTTCGTGGGAAGATGCGGTATCGCGGATTTTATCGATTGCATCCAATACAGTGTTCAGCGCCGTATCAAACCCGATCGTAAAGTCGGTGCCAGGAATATCATTGTCGATCGTTCCAGGTACGCCGATGCAATTAAAACCTTGCTCCGTCAGTTTTTTTGCACCTTGGTAGGATCCGTCCCCGCCGATGACAACCAAAGCTTCAATGCCGTGTTTCTTCAGCTGTTCGATGCCTTTTTGCTGTCCTTCCGGCGTTTTAAACTCTTCGCTTCTTGCAGACTGCAGAATCGTGCCGCCGCGCTGGATAATATCCCCTACGGATCCCGCTTCAAGTTTTTGAATATTTCCATGAATTAATCCGTTGTAGCCTTGGTTAATTCCGTAAACTTCCAAGCCATGGTAAATCCCTTTACGGACGATTGCGCGCACAGCTGCATTCATGCCCGGTGCGTCGCCGCCGCTTGTTAAAACTCCAATTCGCTTCATTCTTTTCACCTCTAATGATGTAATCTAATGGCAGACAGGTATTGAATGGATTGGATCAGTTCAGTACTTTAGTATCGCCAAGTCCGCCCCTGAATATATCTAAAATACCACTTTAAAAACATGTTCTCAATCAATAATCAAAAAGTAAAAATTTTTAAAATGTGAGTTCTTGAACAATATGTGTCATCATATAATGAATGCGTTACCAATCGGAGCATACTTTTGATTTTTCTATAATAAAACGTTTAAAAGCCGCTGTATAGTTGATTTTTCCTAATTATAACGGCAATAAACCTGGAAAATAGGCTGGTTTAAAAAACCCGTCTCCCTTCCGGCCAACGCAATATTTTCCCCATTCCACACATGTTTCAGGTTCCGTTCTGCTTTTCCAGCATGTATCCCACCAATGTTGAAAAAACAAGGCAACCGTTTTTTCAGCACCGGTTGCCTTGTTTTTTACAACTGTGTGCGGGCAAACTGTTCCAAAGTGGAAAACACACCCATTTTGCGGTATTTTTCGTACCTTTTTTCCACAAGTTCTTCCGGAGACAGCGCCAGCAATTGCCTCAGCGACGCCTCAAGCACCTGTGCCATTAAATCCGCCTGTACCCTCGGGTCTTTATGTGCCCCGCCTTTTACTTCCGGGACCAGTTCATCGATAATGCCCAGTTCTTTCAGTTCCGGGGCAGTCATTTTCATTGTGGCCACTGCCCGTTTTGCCTGCGAAGCGTCTTTCCACAACAGCGCAGCGGCAGATTCCGGGGAAATGACCGAGAACCATGAGTTTTCCAGGACATGGATATGGTCACCGACGCCGATGCCGAGCGCACCGCCACTTGCCCCTTCTCCGATAATAAAGCAAATGATCGGTACCGACAGCCCGGACATCTCAAAAAGGTTGCGTGCAATCGATTCGGCAATCCCGCGTTCTTCCGCCGCTTTGCCCGGATACGCCCCTTTTGTATCAATGAAGCTGATAATCGGGCGTTTAAATTTGTCGGCTTGTTTCATGAGCCGCAGCGCTTTCCTGTACCCTTCCGGATGCGGCATCCCGAAATTACGGCGGATATTTTCTTTCGTGTCTTTTCCACGCTGCTGGCCGATCACGGTAACAGGAAGCCCCTTAAATTTTGCAATCCCGCCGACGATTGCTTCATCGTCCCCGTAAACACGGTCGCCGTGGAGCTCAATAAAATCGGTAAAAAGATATTGAATATAGTCCAATGTAGTCGGCCGCTCCGGGAAGCGTGCAATCTGGATGCGGTCCCACGGCTCCATGTTTTCGTAAATTTCCTGTTCCAGTCTGGCAAGCCTGGATTCCAATTTTTCAATTTCACTCGACAAGTCGACATCCGACTGCTTTGTAAATTCCCTCAGCTCGGCAATCTTGCGTTTCAGCTCAATCACCGGTTTTTCAAATTCAAGTTCATTTACCATTGTAATTCACCTGCATCTATTGGTTGATGGATATCCAGAATCCTTGCCAATGTTTCTTTTAAGTCTTGGCGCGCGACAACCGCGTCAAGCTGGCCGTGCTTGAGAAGGAATTCTGCCGTTTGGAAATCTTTAGGAAGTTCTTCGCGGATCGTTTGTTCAATAATGCGGCGGCCGGCAAAACCGATTAACGCCCCGGGCTCCGCCAAATTCACATCGCCCAGCGAGGCAAAACTTGCGGTCACACCTCCTGTAGTCGGATGGGTCATAACCGTCACGGCCAAACCTCCGTGGCTGCTGAACCGCTGCAGGGCTGCGCTTGTTTTCGCCATCTGCATTAAAGAGTAAATCCCTTCCTGCATCCGAGCGCCTCCCGAAGCGGTAAAAATAATAAACGGAAGATGGAGCCTGTCCGCTTCTTCAATGGCGCGCGTGATTTTTTCGCCGACAACAGAGCCCATGCTCCCCATACGGAAATGCGAATCCATAACAGCGAGGACAATCGGCCGTTCTAAAATATTCCCTTTTCCTGTCAGAACTGCTTCATTTAAATTCGTTTTTGCGCGGTCTTTTTCCAATTTTTCTAGATAACCCGGAAACTCGAGCGGGTTTTTGGACACAAGGACGCGGTCAAACTCTTCAAACGTCCCTTCATCAATCAGGCTTTCCACTCTTTCGTAAGCGGTCATTTGATAGTGGTAACCGCAGTAAAGGCATACTTTTAAATTTTTCTGCAGTTCTTTTGTATACATAATTTTTCCGCACTTCGGGCATTTCGACATGATCCCCTCAGGAACATCCTGCCTTGTTTTATCTGATGGGATCGTCGCATATTTCCTCTTTTTCGGTTTTGAAAAAAAATCTTTCAGCAAATATTACCCCTCCTTTAAATGGCACCGGCAAATGCCGGGCCGCCGGTGGCTGTAATGCCGGATGGGCCGGCATTTTGTATTTCTTGTGCACCGGCAAAAAGGCGGCTTTCCCGCATCCGCATTTCCCTTTATTTCCCAATTTCGGAGAGCTGCATCGTTTTTTTGCGGATTTCTTCCGGATCCACCTGGATGCGGGCAACGCCGGTTTCCATAGCCGCTTTGGCGACGGCAGCAGCAACAGCCGGGGCAACACGCGGATCAAACGGGCGCGGAATGACATAATCCGCATTCAGCTCATGCTCTTCTATTAATCCGGCAATCGCATGAACGGCAGCTTGTTTCATTTTTTCATTGATATGGGTGGCGCGCACATCCAAAGCGCCTCTGAAAATGCCCGGGAAGGCAAGCACATTGTTGACCTGGTTCGGAAAATCGGAGCGGCCCGTGCCAATGACTTTTGCTCCTGCCGCTTTAGCGTCTTCCGGCATAATTTCCGGGTTCGGGTTCGCCATCGCAAAAATAATCGGATCCTGCTTCATCGATTGGACCATTTCTTTCGTAAGGGCCCCCTCAACCGAAACGCCGATAAAGACATCCGCATCTTTGATCACATCTGCCAGTGTGCCCTTCTGTTTATTGTGGTTCGTATATTTGGCCACCTCGGATTTTACCTTATTCATGCCGTACGGCCGCCCTTCGTAAATCGCGCCTTTTGAATCGCACATAATGATATCCCGGACGCCGAAGTGGTAAAGCAGCTTAATAATGGCAATGCCTGCAGCGCCCGCGCCGCTCGCCACAACTTTAATTTCAGACATTTGCTTACCGACAAGCTTCAAAGCGTTCACAAGCCCGGCAGCCGTTACGATCGCCGTACCATGCTGATCATCGTGGAATACAGGTATATTCATTTCTTTCTTTAGTTTTTCTTCAATGACAAAGCAGTTCGGAGCGGCAATATCTTCCAAATTGACGCCGCCGAAAACCGGTTCCAACCGTTTAACGGTCCCGACAATTTCGTCAATCTCCGTCGTGTTCAAGCAAATCGGGAAGGCATCCACGCCGGCAAAGCTTTTAAACAAAATTGATTTTCCTTCCATTACCGGGAGTGCGGCTTCCGGCCCGATATTGCCAAGCCCGAGGACAGCGGTGCCGTCCGTGACGACCGCGACCATATTGCCTTTCATCGTATATTCATACACTGTTTCCGGCTTGTCGTATATCATCTTACAAGGCTCAGCTACACCGGGCGAATAGGCTAAACTTAAGTCTTTTGCATTTTTGACAGTGACCTTCGATTTGGATTCGAGTTTCCCTTTATGTTCGCGGTGCATATGTAATGCTTCTTCGCGCAATGACATGAACCTCACTCCCCATTCTAAACTGCACAATGGAACATTATGTGCTTTTCTTTTTAACAAGCCTATTAAACAATATAACATATTTATTCTTTTGAGAAAAACTTATTTCAAAATGACATTCCCTTCGCCGAGCAGCTGTTCCAGTTTTGCCAGGCATGCTTGATCAGGCCGGACCCAGTTTTTTTCCGGCAGCCGGATGGTCCTGTGTTCGCCCTCGTAATAAAGGATGACAGGGGAATGCCCCGGAAAAGCGCCAAGCACCCGTTTTACCTGCATGAGCATTGTATTTTTATTCGGAAGTGCGGGGATTTTCATGTATAAGGTTTGCGTATTTTCCCCATGGAATTTTCCGGCCTCATAAAGCTTTTGGGCAATGACTTGAATTTTTCCTTTTCTGGTTTCAACATTGCCTTCAACAACGACAATCACGTCTTTTTGGCATAACGGGCTGTATTTTTTAAATACATCCGGAAATACGACGCACTCGATATCACCCGTTTCATCATTCATGTGAAGAAAAGCCATGAGGCCGCCGGTTTTCGTACGGATCGTCCTGATATCAGCAATATACGCGCCGGCCAGGATTTTCCGCATGCCGACCCGGAGATCCCCGACAGGGAGGACATTTGCTTTTTCCCATTCCGGGCGGTACTGTTTAGCCGGATGCCCGGACAAATACAAACCCAAATACTGTTTTTCAAATGCAAGTTTATCCATCAAGGAAATCGGCTCTGTCTCCACATAGTTCGGTTCAATCCGGAACATTTCATCATCAAGGAACAAATCCTCCTGCTCTTCCTGCGGCTTCATGATTTCCGCGTGTTCAAGGGCGATGTCAATGCTGGCGAGCAGCACGGCCCTGTCTTTTCCAAATTCATCCAGGGCTCCCGATAACGTAAAAGCCTCTAAAATTTTCCTGTTCAATCCTCTTACACGCAGGACGAGGTCAAATAAACTTTTAAACGGGCGGTGTTTCCGTTCCCGAATCAGTTCTTTGATCGATGCATATCCGATCCCTTTAATCGCGGCTAAACTGTAACGGATGGCGCCTTTTTCAACCGAAAACGGATAACGGCTGTGCTGGATGGACGGCGGCAAAATCCGGATGCCCATCAGCTGCGCTTCCCGGATATACTGGGCGATTTTGTCCTCGTTTCCGATCACGCTTGAAAGCAAACTCGCCATAAAATAAAGCGGATAATGCGCTTTTAAGTAAGCGAGCTGGTAAGCGATCATGCTGTAGGCAACGGCATGGCTGCGGTTAAAACCGTAATTGGCGAAGCGGACGATAAAATCATAAATAGTATTCGCCGTTTTTTCCTCATATCCTTTTTTTCGGGCTCCATTTATAAAATGCAGCCTTTCTTCATCCAAAACATCTTTTTTCTTCTTGCTGACCGCCCGCCGCAGCAAATCTGCTTCTCCGAGCGTGAATCCAGCCATCCTGGAGGCAATCTGCATGATTTGTTCCTGGTAAACAATGACGCCGTACGTTTTTTCCAAAATCGGCTTCAGATCATCATGCGGGTATTCAACCGGCTTTAAACCGTGCTTCCGTTCAATATAAACCGTGATGTTTTCCATCGGACCCGGCCTGTAGAGGGCATTGACGGCGACAATATCTTCAAATTCGGTTGGCTTCAGTTTTTGCAATACTTTCCGCATGCCGTCCGACTCGAGCTGGAAAACGCCCGTAGTATTCCCGGAGCTTAAAAGCCGGAACGTTTCCGCATCATCAAGCTGCAGATCCTGCAGATGGATTTTTTTGCCTGTCCCTTTTTCAATGCCTGAAAGGATATGTTCCAGGATGGTCAAATTCCTTAAACCGAGAAAATCCATTTTCAACAGCCCAATTTCTTCGAGGTGATTCATCGGATACTGTGTTAAAAAAATGCCGTCATGTCCTTCTTGGACCGGGATCACGTTGGCAAGCGGCTCCCTGCTGATAATGACGCCTGCCGCGTGGGTCGAAACGTGGCGCGGGAGTCCCTCGATCAGCAGCGCCGTTTGGAAAAGCTTCCGGTTCCGTTCCGACTGCCCGATCCATTCCCGGAGCGGGGTGGACACTTCATACGCCTTTTGCAGCGTCATGCCGGGCTGGGACGGGATAAGGCGTGACAACTGTTCCAGCTCTTTTGCTTCCAAACCGAAAATCCGGGCAACATCGCGGGCTGCTGCTTTCGCGGCAAATGTGCCGAAGGTGATGATCTGTGCGACATGTTGCCTGCCGTATTTTCCCGCCACATAACGGATCATCTCATCACGCCGGTGATCCGGAAAATCGGAATCGATATCCGGCATCGAAACCCGTTCCGGATTTAAAAACCGCTCAAACAAAAGCCCGTAGCGGATCGGGTCGACATCGGTAATTTTGAGGACGTATGCGACCAAAGAGCCGGCTGCGGAACCCCGCCCCGGGCCTGTCAAAATATGGTGCTCCCTTGCGTATTTCATAAAATCCCAGACAATAAGGAAATAATCGCTGAACTGCATTTCTTTAATGATTTTTAATTCATATTCGAGGCGCCCAAAATATTCGCTTGACGGATCCGGCACACGCTCCAAAAGCCCTTTCCGGCACATGGCTTCCAAAAATTCATCTGCCGTCTTCCCGTTTTCAACGGGGAATTTCGGCAGCAGCCGCTGCCCCGTTTTGATTTCAACATGGCATGCGTGCGCGATTTTTTCAGTATTTTCCAGCGCCTCCGGATAGCCCGAAAAAAGCCTCTCCATTTCGTCCCGCGGCTTAAAGTCGTATTCATGGCTTGAAAGCCGCGGCCGGTTCTCATCGGACAGCTTCATCCCCGCTTTGATTGCGAGCAGGCATTCATGTCCGAATGCATCTTCTTTTTTCAAATACTTGACGTTTGAAGTGACAACTTCCGGCACGTTCAGCTTTTTGGAAAGCTTGTGCATTTCGCGGAGCACCATTTGCTCTTGCTCTGTCCCGTGATTTTGCAGAGAAAGATAGAAATCCGGCCCAAAAAGTTCCCGGTATCGGAGGGCGATTTCTTCCGCCCGATCCGCATCGCCGCGCAGGAATGCCTGCTCAATCTCCCCTTCCAAACCGGGCGTGAGGGCAAATAAACCTTCACTGTAAGAACGGAGCCATTTCGTTAAAATGCCGGGCTCGGGCCTGGTTTGGATCACGCTTGATATTTTTAATAGATTTTGGTAGCCTATATTATTTTTCGCAAGCAAAACAAGCGGGTACGCTTTATCCTGCTCAAAGCTGCCCATCACATCTGCCGTTAAGCCGATAATGGGCTTTATGTCGTTTTCCCGGCACATCTTGTAAAAAGAAAAAACCCCGTACATCGTGTTCCGGTCTGTAATGGCCAGCGTATCATACTGAAGCTGTTTGGCATATGCAGCCCATTTCGGGATGGAGACAGTGCTTTCCAGCAGGCTGAATGCCGTTGAAACCTGCAAATGGACAAAACCCATTTTTCCACCGCCTTTTCAAATCATTTTTCCGCACCTATGTATGTTTTTTATTATACATGTTTTACGGCAGACAAAAAAGAAGGTATGTTCGCTTACATAAGTGCGCATGTTGTCCCATATATTTGTTAGTAATGAAGAACAAATGGGGATGGTTCGGTTGAGCGAAGGATTTTTTCCCGCATTTTTTAACAGTTATTTTATCGCATTCGGGGTCATGCTCGGCGGGACGTTGATCGGGGGACTGGCTTCATTCATTACGGGCGAGCCGCTTTTGACGGAAATCTCGAAAATCGCAAGGGGCCTGCGGATTTGGGCGATCATTGCCGCAATCGGCGGGACGTTCGATACCGTCTACAGTTTTGAAAAAGGATTTTTGGAAAGCGAAACAATGGTGCTGTTCAAGCAGTTATTACTGATCCTGTCGGCCATGGGCGGCGCCAAAACGGCAGCCCTCATTATATCATGGATTACCCAGGAGAATGTGCTATGAGAATTCCGCCTTTGTACCGGAAACCGAGCTGGCAGCGTTTTATGGCCGGGTTTATTGTCGGCGGCTGCATCAGCTGGCTGATTTTTCTTTATATGTTCGGTGTAATGCAGGAAAGGCAGGCACAGATCATTGAGCGGCAGGAAAAAACGATCCGGGATCTGCAGCAGGAAAAAGCGATCTGGCAGGAAGATTATAAAAAGCTTAACCAAAAAAATGAAAAGCTCCTGACCATCCAAAGCATCGATGTGAAAATCAGCAACTATGAAAAATACGACATCCAAGATTCGCAAAGCATTTTTGAAGCGGAAGAAGATATTAAGCATGATTTGAGCCCGCTGATTGCCAAGAATTTAAAAACCGCCTATTTGAACAAAGAATTAATCATTCGGATGCTTGAAAATAAAACGATTAAGATCAACCACCGCCGCTATACGTTCAAAGTGCAGGACATCCTTTTTTACTCCACGATCCGGGTCCATCTTCATTTAGAGCTGGCGGATTAAAAGGAAAGGCAGAACAGCATTCCACCGTATCTGCCTTCTTTTCTAGCCTTCTTTGCACAGTTGGATCAAATCCTGCTTCACGGCTTCGACCACATCCCACGAATATACGGTTGCACCCGCCGCAAGCGGATGGCCGCCGCCGTTATACTTGCGGGCTAGCTCATTGATCACAGGGCCCTTGGAACGGAACCGGAGCCGGATTTGGTCGTCTTCTTCAATAAAGAAGCACCACGCCTTCAGTCCTTTTATGTCCCCAAGTGTGCTGACCAGCTGAGAAGCATCCCGCGGCGGCACCCCGAATTTTTGGATCAAATCTTTTTTCAGCACCACGACTGCCGCGCCATGTTCGAGGATCTCAAGATTTTGGTAGATATACCCCTGAAGCTTGATGACATCCGGCTCGACCTCATACATCTGGTTGAAAAGCGCCGTCCGGTCAAAATTATAACGGATCAGCTCCCCAGCGTAATCAAATGTTTTTTCGGTCGCGCTCGGGTATAAAAATCTTCCGGTATCGCCCACAATACCGGCAAAAATGAGCCTTGCCGCTGCATCCGTCATGCGTAGCCCCTTCTCTTTTCCGGACAAATAAAACTCGTAAATCATTTCGCTGACCGACGATGCTTCTTCATCCACCCACTGGAGGTCGCCATATGCATCATGGTTCGGGTGATGGTCGATTTTGATCAATTTTTCCCCGAGATTGTAACGTTGATCGCTGATCCGCTCCCGGTTTGCAGTATCGCAGACAATCACGAGCGCCCCCCGGTATGTTTCGTCAGGGATATTGTCCATCCTGTTTAAATAGGCAAGGCCTGGTTCATTGTCCCCGGCCAGATAAATCTTTTTATCTGGAAAAGATGCTTTCAATATTTCCGCAAGGCCCCCCTGGGATCCGTAAGCATCCGGATCCGGGCGCACATGGCGGTGAACAATGATCGTTTCATACTGCTGGATGGTGTATAAAATTTCTGATTTCATCTTCTTCCTCATTTCCTGACAGTTTTGTATGGAATTCTCTTTTTCAATTTTATAAAATAGAAGAAAAATACTGACAGTATTTTTTCGGAGGTGGATTCATGCCGCTGCTTGCTGCCCTGATTTTTGCGTCCCTTTGTTTCTACATTTATTTTAAAATAAAATATGTGCGCACCCCTTTGACAATTGAAAAAAAGTATGTTTCCGCAAAAGCCAATATGGCGCTCGGATCCTTTATCTTCCTGTTCGGCTTAAACGAGCTCTTTTTGTATCATACCGGCATCACATACGTCATTGCTTCTGTTTTTATGGCGCTCGGGCTCTTTAATGTTTCCGGCGGCTATAAAAGATTGCGCTTTTACGGGCCGTATATGGAAAAAGAAAAAAATGGGATCCGTTCCGCGCAATGAGCGGAGGCCGGNTGAAGGCCGCCCTACGCTTTTCTTTAGCCCAGCTCATGGCGCTATCGGCTAGTGAATTTCCCGCCCCCTCGCCGTGTTTCCTTTATCTCAGTTCGGGGGCTCGGAAGTTCTTACTCCAATANGCGAGCGCCCTACGCTTTCTTATTACCTTTCAATGAGCTGGCACATGAGCAGAGCTTTGCCGACAAGGCTGCCGCGGCTGAAGACTTCAACATCGATTTTGGCAAATTTCCGGCCGGAGTCCAAAATTTTCGGGACAACCTGGATGGTGCTTTCCAGTTGGACCGGTTTGATAAAATAGATGGTCAAACTTTCAATGATGATATCGCCTTTTTTTCGCGAGCGTAAAAACCGATTGGCCACTTCGTAGACGAGCGTGGTGAAAACGCCGTATGAAATCGTCCCCAACGGGTTCGTCATTTGCGGCGTCACTTCAAACTGGTAATTGTCCGGATCTTCCGTTTTGGAGGAAGAGGCATCCAGCTGCGTTGTCACAATATTGTCGATGGTTTCCCCGACCTGCGGCTGCCTTTGTGTCATTTGCAGTTCTTTTAACACATCCTGACGGCTGACGATCCCTTTCAGCCGGTTAAAATCATCCACAACCGGCAAAATTTCAATTCCTTCCCAAATCATCATATGTGCAACCGATGTAACGCTCGTTTTTTCGCCGACCGTAATCGGGTTTTTCGTCATGACTTTTTCAATGCTTAAGCTGTTGTCGGTTTCCATAATATCCTTCGCTGTGATGATGCCGACAACTTTTAAATTGCGGTCGACCACGGGAAACCGCGAATGCTCCGTTTCCCTCTTTTTCCGGTACCAGTCCTGGACGGTGTCTGTCGTATATAAATAAGCCGTTCTTTCAATGGGCGTTAAAATATCTTCGACTAAAATAATTTCCTTTTTAATCAGCTGATCATACACAGCCCGGTTGATCATCGTCGCAACCGTAAACGTATCATAACTTGTCGAAATAATCGGCAGGGCTTTTTCGTCTGCAATTTTCTTCACATATTCTTCCGTATCGAATCCGCCGGTAATCAGGACGGCGGCTCCCGTTCTTAAAGCCAGTTCATGCGCGTCCACACGGTTCCCGACAATTAATAAACTGCCTGCTTCCGTGTACTTTGACATCGCTTCAAGCTCCATTGCACCGATCACGAATTTTGTGAGGGTTTTATGCAGCCCGGATCTTCCGCCCAGCACTTGTCCGTCAATGATATTCACCACTTCCGAGAATGTGAGTTTTTCTATGTTTTCTTTTTTCTTCTGTTCAATCCGGATGGTGCCGACCCGTTCAATCGTGCTGACATACCCTTTGATTTCGGCATCTTTAATCGCGCGGTATGCGGTCCCTTCGCTCACATTTAAAGCTTTGGCAATCTGGCGGACCGATATTTTTTCCCCGATCGGAAGCTGATTGATGTACTGCAGGATCTGTTCATGCTTCGTTGCCAAACGCTTCACCCTCTTTCTTTTCGTATTTGTCCCGCTTTATCGTCAATCCTTATGTATCTTTTTAGGCAGATTATACGTATATATTTCTATTATAGATGGAAAAAGGGTTGAATCGCAATGCAGTACTTTTCCTTCACAACAAAAAAGCCGGGCATTGCCTTCAACGGTTAACCGCCGCAGCTTCAGCGCCCGCAAACCGCCGAAAAAATGCCCGGCTGCCAGTTAAAACTGTGCAGCTGCTTTTGTTGTCGCCTCTAAACCGTCCGCGATAATTTGGGCGGATTTCTCAGGAAATTGATTATGCCCTTCGATAATGATTTCTACCGGATTTTGGATTCCCCACCAATTCAGTATATTTTTAACATAATTCATTGCCATTTCAGCGCTGCTGGCCGGTGCAACAGAATAGATGCCGCCGCGCGCACTAAGAAGCGCGATCTTTTTATCCCCTACTAAACCAACCGGGCCTTCAGCTGTATACTTAAATGTTTTGCCTGCTTGCGCCAAATAAGAAATATAAGTAATCATCGGCGCCGGCACGGTGAAGTTCCACATTGGAAAAGCCATAACGACCTTATCGGCCGCTAAAAACTGATCCAAATAACGGCCGACAAGTTCCGCCATTTTCTTTTCTTCCGGAGTCTGTGCAAGTCCCTGGCCCTGTTTAAAAAGGCCCATAATTGCAGTATTTCCGTAATACGGGAGTTCTTCCTTAAATAAGTCTAGTTCCGTGATTTGATCATTTGGATTGGCTTCTTTATATGTCTTTAAAAATGTTTCATACATTTTTACTGTTACAGATTGGTCCGCGCTGCGGTCATTTGCTTTGATGAATAAAACATCCGCCATTTATATTTCCTCCTGATGTCCAAATATTTAAGCCGAACGGATGATAAGTATGATCGGCGAAAAACACAAAGACATTATATAAATGAAATAAATTTTCAGCAAGCAATATGCACCGCAACAAAAAAGCTCTCCCTGCACAGGATGATTGTGCAATGGAAAGCTTTTTGAAAATTATAACTCGATCGCATCCCCGGCTTTCATAATTTTACCGTTTTGGCCGTCGAGCAAATCAATGAATTTCTGCGGATCCTGCTGAATGAGCGGGAACGTGTTGTAATGGATCGGCACGACTGTTTTCGCCTGCAAAAATTTAGCCGCAACCGCCGCATCTTCTGGCCCCATCGTGAAATTGTCGCCAATCGGAAGAAAAGCAATGTCGATCGGGTGCCTTTCACCGATTAACTTCATATCGGAGAACAGGCCGGTATCCCCGGCATGGTAAATCGTTTTGCCTTCCGCCATCAAAAGCACCCCTGTCGGCATCCCGAGATATATCATTTCCTTCTTGTCGTCATCCTCAACCGCCGAGCCGTGGAAAGCCTGCGTCAGTTTCACCCTTCCAAAATCAAATTGGTACGATCCGCCGATATGGAGCGGATGCGTGTTCAACCCTTTCCATCCTAAATAACGGGCAATTTCATTATTGGCGATGACGAGCGCATTCTTTTTCTTGGCAAGTGCCTCGGTGTCGCCGATATGGTCGCCGTGCCCGTGGGTCAAAATGATGACATCCGGACTCTCTTCTTCCACTTTCAAATCGGTTTGGCTGTTGCCGGTAATAAACGGGTCAAACAAAATCGTTTTCCCGCCCGCTTCCACTTTTACAATAGAATGGCCGTGAAAAGAAACTTTCATGTGTCTCCACTCCTTTTAAAGTTTGTCCACTTCCATTATATTCTTTTTTGAAGCCGTAAATCCTGCCTGAAGCATCCGTGTATAGCATCCTATCCAGTTTTTTGCTATGCTGGTAATAGTCTTACGGAGGAGATGAACAAAATGAATCAGCGTTTAACACAACTGATGGAATGGCTGAATGTGGAAAATATCGATGCCGCCTTCATTACTTCAACCGATAATGTCTTTTACTTAAGCGGCTTCCGCAGCGATCCGCATGAACGGCTGCTCGGCGTTGCCGTTTTCCGGGAAAAAGAACCGTTTCTTGTCTGTCCTGCGATGGAAAAAAATGATGCCAAAAACGCCGGCTGGGAATATGACATTCTTGACATCCGGGATACAGATAACCCGTGGGATTTGTTTGCCAAAAAAGTGCACGGGCGGATCAAGGATGTACATACGTTTGCAATTGAAAAAGAGCATTTGAATGTGGAACGGTACGAAGCGCTCAAGCAGAGGTTCAGCGGTGCAACATTTGTTGCAGCAGAAGAAAAGCTGCGGACAATGCGCCTCATCAAAGATAAAAAAGAGCGGCAGATTTTGAGGGAAGCAGCCGCTTTTGCCGATTTGGCCGTAGAAACAGGTATCCATGAGATCAAAGAAGGAAAAACCGAACTTGAAATCGTGGCGGCCATTGAATATGCGATGAAGCAAAAAGGCATTTCCGAAATGAGCTTTGCCACCACCGTATTGGCGGGCGCTAAGGCAGCCTCCCCGCATGGCGTGCCCGGTTTGAACAAAATTGAAAAAGGAAACTTGATCCTTTTTGACCTCGGTGTTGTCCATAAAGGCTATTGCTCCGATATTACGCGGACCGTTGCTTTCGGGGAACTTAACGAAGAGCAAATCCGTATTTACGAAACGGTGTTAAAAGCAGAAGAAGCGGCAGTAAAAGCGGCAAAACCGGGCGTGAAAGCAAAAGAACTCGACCAGATTGCGCGCAGCATTATTCATGATGCCGGCTACGGCGAATATTTTACACACCGGCTCGGGCACGGGCTCGGCATCAGCATCCACGAATACCCGTCCGTAACCATTACAAATGAACTCGTGCTGCAGGAAGGCATGGTATTCACGATCGAACCGGGGATTTATGTACCGGGTGTTGCCGGCGTGCGTATTGAAGATGATGTTTGCATCACGGAAAACGGCGCCGAAGTACTGACAAAATATCCGAAAATGCTGCAATATGTATAAAGGGAAAAAGCACAAGCGGGCACCTCGCCGCTTGTGCTTTTTTCAATGGTTCAAGCTCCGCCAGCTGAATGCAGCAATTGGCATACATCAACGGAAGCCGGGCATGATACCTTATTTTAAGATGGATTTCACTTCCACATACGGCAAGTTGAGCGAGTAGGCCACCGCTTTATAAGTGACCTGCCCTTCCAGCGTATTGACGCCTTTTAACAGCGCTTCATTTTCCAAAACCGCAGCCTTATACCCTTTATTTGCAATTTCGACCGCATACGGAACAGTCACATTGGTGAGTGCGATGGTAGATGTACGGGCAACCGCGCCCGGGATGTTGGCCACCGCATAATGGACAACATCATGTTTGATATAAACAGGGTCGTCATGTGTTGTCGCATGATCGGTTGTTTCAAAGCTGCCGCCCTGGTCGACGGCAATATCCACAATAACCGAACCGGGCTGCATCGATTTGACCATCTCTTCCGTCACCAGTTTAGGCGTTTTCGCGCCCGGAATAAGGACAGAACCGATGACGAGGTCAGCTTCTTTTACCGCTTCCGCAATATTGTACGGATTGGACATCAGCGTCGTAATTTCACTGCCGAAAATATCGTCAAGCTGGCGCAGGCGGTCCGGATTTAATTCCACAACCGTTACACCCGCACCTAGGCCGACCGCCACTTTTGCCGCATTTGTCCCGGCAACCCCGCCGCCGATAATGGCAATCTTTCCCCTTCTCACACCAGGGACGCCGGAAAGCAAAATCCCTTTCCCGCCATTATTTTTTTCAAGGAATTGCGCACCAATCTGCGGTGCCATTCTGCCTGCGACTTCGCTCATCGGCGTCAGCAAAGGAAGCGAACCGTTTGGAAGCTGCACAGTCTCATAAGCAATGCCAATCACTTTGTTTTTCGTTAGTTCTTCCGTCAGCCCCGGCGCTGCGGCAAGATGCAGATATGTAAATAGGATCAGGCCTTCACGGAAATACCGGTACTCGCTTTCCACCGGTTCTTTCACCTTCATGACCATATCAAACGACCAGGCATCTTCTGCGGTCTCCACAATATGCGCGCCGGCTTTCACATATTCTTCGTCGCTGAATCCCGAAGCGAGGCCTGCATTTTTTTCGATAAACACTTCATGCCCCGCTTTTGTTAAAGTTACCACACCGGCAGGGGTCATCGCTACACGGCTTTCATTGTTTTTAATTTCTTTTGGCACACCAATCCGCATGAAAAAAATCCTCCTTTTATTCGTGTGTTATAAATAAAAACAGCAGTAACTTTCCCTCCTTTTGTTATTGTAAGAAAATATATCGAACTACTAGAAATTTTCTTAAACATCTATAGTGTAACAAAATTTCTCCGTTTTTCCCATATTTTTTTGCAATTTTTCTGTATCCCGCCGCCACGGCTCAGGCCGGGCGGTAAACATTCAATATTCATTATATTTCAAAACTGTTTTTGGAACTGCTCTGTTCTTTCTTTCTTCTGCTGGCCCGCTTTTGTACGCTTCCATGATTTTCCGTACAACACCCTCCACTTCATCCCGCTTTTGAACTGATCTGCCACGGTTCGCCATTTTTCCCCCTTTCGCTTTGTCAAAAAAATTTGTTTACAAGCTGTTATTGTTTGAAATTTTTCCACACACAAATCCAGCAATTTCTAGTAAAATAAAGATAGAGAGATTAGGCAGTAATATAAAGGAGATGAATGAAGATGACCATGGTGTACCGTAATATTTTAGTAGCAGTGGATGGTTCCAAAGAAGCCGACTGGGCATTTATGAAAGCGATTGAAATTGCCAAACGGAACAATGCGGAATTGTCTGTCGTCCATATTGTCGATAATCGGGCGCTGGCTACCCTGACACCGATTGATTCAACCCTTTATGAACAAAATGAAAAATTTGGGGACGAGCTGCTGAACAACTACAAAGACCGTGCCCAGGAAAAAGGCGTGAAAGTACAGACCATCATCCAGCTGGGTTCTCCAAAAATTGCCATTACGAAAAATGTCGCACCGAGGATTCACGCAGATTTGATCGTGTGCGGCGCAACTGGTTTGAACGCGGTAGAAAGGCTTTTAATCGGAAGCGTTTCCGAACATATCGTCCGCACTTCCCCTTGCGATGTGCTTGTTGTCAGGACTTCCAAAGAAGCAGAAGAAAATTAAAGTCAAAAACCAGCCTCTATGCGGGGCTGGTTTTTTCATGTTTATCTTTTAAAAACCGGTACTGGTAATATTTCCTGGCACACTCGCCAACTTTTTTGGAAAAATAATAGTTTGATACCGCACCGATAGTGGCACCGGCCCAGTTTATTTTGCCCCGCTTTTTTGGGCGCAAGAGCGTAAACAATGCGAGTTTGCCGGCATGCCCGATTGTCCCCGGCCATAAATAACGGTGGAAAATTTTTCCGCTTTCCGTAAAGAAATCCTGCTCCCGTCCATCCAATTCGTCCATCAGTTCTTTCCAGACGGCGTATCTCACCATTTCCGGGGCAGCTGCCATGAAAATAATTTTAAGCGCCGCAAGCAGCTCAAAAGGCGTTTTTGCCTCATAACCGTAAGTTGCAGCAGTGAGCTGGACTGCCCGCAAGTTCGCCACAAGCAAAAAAAGTACATCCCCTGCTGCTAACAACGGTTTTCCCGTGCCGCTTAAGCCTCCCTGCACAAAGGATAACAGGTGGTATCTTGATTGCTGGCGCTCCGCAATATAGTCGAGCTGGTCAATCGACAGTTTTTGCATATCCGCCACGCATGAGACAGAATTGTCAAACAAGCGTGCCGCGGACAACATCTTTTCGATTTCCTGCCCGTACGGCAAGTTCCCGTCGGCAAACGAGGATATTTGAAACAAAACAGCATCCAACATTCCGTGCACTTTTTCCAGCATTTCATCCGGCAGTTTTTCGTAAGCCGTATCGAATTTCTCTTTCCGTTTCCGGCCACGTTCCTCCGCAGCAGCCAAGTTTTCTGCCCACGCTTCAATTTCCCGGTATACCGTTTTTTCCCTTTCCGACCATTCTGACGCCATATGATGCACCCGCTTCCAATTTCCATATAATCCAATTATACCACAACGCAGAAAAAACGGAATTTGCGGCAGGCCGATCACAAAATGAAAAACATGAGTAGAGCAAAAAGAAATACAAGCAAAAAAGCAGCTCACCCGGCAAGATAAGCTGCACCATTGGTTTGTTAACCCCCGACCGATCGTAGCATGCTTCGGATCATGAAGACAGGCGGACAACATCGCGCGCAATCATCAATTCTTCATTCGTCGGGATGACAAGCACTTTTACAGGTGAGTGCGGATAATTGATAAAGGCCTCCGTTCCGCGGATCTGATTCAGGGTCGGATCCCAATAAATGCCCATAAATTCCAGCCCGGTCAAGATTCTCGCGCGGATCGAATCACTGTTTTCCCCAATGCCGGCCGTGAAAATAATCGCGTCAACACCGGCCATTTTTGCGGCATAAGAACCAATATATTTATGGATCCGGTTCGCAAAAATATCGAGCGCCAATTCCGCCCTTTGGTTCCTTTCAAGTTCCGCCGCCACCTGGATATCGCGCAAATCGCTTGAAACGCCAGAAATCCCGAGCAGCCCGGATTCTTTATTTAAGACTTCCAGCACTTCTTCAGCATTTTTTCCTGTCTTTTCCATAATAAAGGGGATCAGTGCAGGGTCGATATTTCCGGAACGCGTCCCCATCGTCACACCAGCCAAAGGGGTAAAGCCCATTGATGTGTCGATCGATTTTCCGCCCTGAATGGCTGCGATGCTCGCCCCGTTGCCTAAATGGCAGGAGATCAAGCGCAGCTGTTCAATCGGTCTTCCGAGCAGCTCGGACGCACGCATTGAAACATATTTATGGGAAGTGCCGTGGAAGCCGTATTTGCGGATACGGTATTTTTCGTAATATTCATATGGCAGGCTGTATAAAAAGGAACTTTCTGGCATGGTTTGGTGGAAAGCGGTATCAAAGACAGCAACTTGAACGACATCCGGCAGCACTGCGCGGAACGCCCGAATCCCCGTCGCATTGGCCCGGTTATGGAGCGGGGCCAGTTCGGCCAAATCTTCTATCTGTTGGAGCACATGCTCATCAATAACTGCAGAGTCGCTGAATATTTCGCCGCCGTGGACAACGCGGTGGCCGACCCCTTCTATTTCATCCAAGGAATGAATGATCCCGGTTTCCGTTAGTTTTTTCAACAAAAACTGCACCGCAACTTCGTGGTTCGGAATATCCGTAATTTCTTTTAGCCTCTCTCCCTCCACCGTAATCGAAAAGAGGGCATCTTTTAATCCGATTCTTTCAATCAAACCTTTTGTTATAACGCTTTCATTTGGCATATCAAATAATTGGAATTTTAAAGAGGAACTCCCCGCATTAATTGCCATAATTTTTGCCATAGCTTGTCATCCCTTCAATCAAACATCAGATGAAATCACTATTAATTTACTAAAATACCTTTTCAATTTCCCATTTTGCCATTCAATTTGACTTTTTTCAACCTAATTTTAAAATGAAAGCGTTCCCATTATAATGTTCCACTTTTCAGATTGTTTTTACTGAAATTTTATACTATTGAAAATTTTACTATTTTCATGTTGCAAATCTACATAACAAATCATATCACACCATAAAAACAGAAAAATTGGAGCCCAAGGAAGCCAGATTTTGCCTTCCATCCCCAATTTTCTGTCAGTAATGTTACTTTTCGTTGATTTGGATATTTTCTTTGCACCAGGCGTCGATTTTTGCCATTACCTGCCGGAGGGCCTGCTGGTTGGAAAAAGACGGCAACGAGGCGAGCAGCACCTGCTCTGGCGCTTTTACACCATCGGCTTTTTTCCGGATGACAAAGATGCTTTTGGCAGCCTGTTCATGCTTAAAAGCGGACAGCGGCAACTGCAATACCGCCTGAATATCTGCTTCTTCCTTTAAAAATTGATGGAGTTTCGGCGCTTCTTTTGATTCAAACAAATGGTTCGGAATCAGGAAAAATAAATATCCGCCCGGGCGTGCCGTCCTCAGGCTCTGCTCGATAAACAGATGATGTGCGTAAGAATGCCCTTCATCGGCCTCCAGCTTATACTGCGCCGCGCCGGCATCATTCGGATAGTACCCGACCGGCAAATCACACACAACAACATCGACCGGATCGATGAACAAATGGGAAAGCGCATCTTGCGTAAACAGTTCGATTTCGTGATGCAGCAAGTTCGCCCCTGTATAGGCCAGCCTGATCAGGACATCGTCAATATCCACGCCGTAAGCGGTAATTTTTTTCTGCTCCAGCTGGTTTAAAATCGTTGTCAGCAGGTTGCCGGTGCCGACAGCAGGATCCAGGATGGAAAAAGCATCCCTGCCCTCTGTAAACTTGGCGATGAAGTAGCTCATGAGCAGGCCGATTGTATCTGGCGTCATTTGGTGGTTAGTCTGTACATTTTCTTTCATGCCTTTTAAAATGGCGAGCTGGTAGGATTTCCGGATTTGTTCGCGCGAAAAAGCATCGAGATTGATATTCCTGTATATTTTATTGAGGCGTTTTTCATCAAGTTCACTGAGGCCGTTTTGGGTGATGCGACCGCGGAATAAGTTTTCGCCGGTCATAGCAATAGCTTCCAAGTATGTAACGGAAAGGCTATTCTGCAAAATGAGCGCAGATTCGTTGAATGCTGTGAATAATGTTTCTACTGGAGATTTTGTCATTCATTCTCTTCCTTTTTATTTGATTTATCCAAGTAAAATCCCCGATTTTTCATCGGGGACATTCAATGTTTGCCAGACACTCACATTATAATGGATAAGGCGGTTTTTGTGTATTTTCTCTGTATATTACTTGTTGATGATCGCGAAATTCACGGGACTCCTGCGGGAAAAGCGAGCAAGAAGAGACCCAGTGTGCTTGAGGGACGAGCGAGGAGGCTCGCGACACGTGCGGAAAGCGAGTGAATTTTGCGATCATCAACATTCTCAGATAATACCTTACATAAAAAAAGGGGCGCCTCTGGTCAATTTACCGACTTTGGGACAGCCCCTTTAAAAAAGGGGGCCGATGGGCGAGCGCCTCCGCTTTTCTATTTACTTTGCTTCTTTGGCTGCCTGCAATGCTTTTTCGTAATCCGGGTGGTTGGTTCCTTCGCTTACATATTCCACATATGTAACCGTATCATTGGAATCAACGACGAAAACGGCGCGGGCAAGCAGGCGGAGTTCTTTCATCACGACGCCGTAAGCTTTCCCAAATGATAAGTCGCGGTGGTCTGACAATATTTTTACATGTTCTAAGCCGGAAGCCGCACACCATCTTTTTTGCGCGAAAGGCAGGTCACAGGAAAACGTGTAAACTTTTACATCTTTTCCAAGTTTCCCCGCTTCCTCGTTAAAACGGCGCGTTTGCGCATCGCATACGCCGGTATCTATTGACGGGACAACGCTGAAGATGCGTACGCCGCCCTTTGTATCCTCCAGAGTAACCTCCGAAAGGTCATTCTCCAAAACGGTAAAATTTGGTGCTTTATCGCCGACTTTGACTCCATTTCCTTCCAACGTTACCGGATTTCCTTTAAATGTAACTGAAGCCATGAAAAACCCTCCTTTGTTTTTCTTTTACCGAAGCGGCCGGTGCCGATCCCGTTTTATGAAATAAAGTGTTCAATATTTATCATACTGGAGGAAAGAAAAAATATCCAATTAAAAACCCGCCAAAACAGCGGGTTTTTAAAAATCAAGATTCTGTTTTTGCTGATTGGCCGGCGGCTGCTGCCGGGAGTTTTGGCCGCTTGATTTTTGTCCGTTTTGCTTCAGCATCCCCTGGACTTTTTCGACGACACCCGGTGCAACATCCATAATTTTCTCGATCAGATGCGTGTTTTGATCCAAATGCAGCATCTTAACGCCTTGTGCGTTCACAACGAGAAATGCGATCGGGGTAATCGATACGCCGCCGCCGCTGCCCCCGCCGAAAGGAAGTTCCGGCGAGTGTGAATCGCCGCTTCCGCCCGATCTCGCTTTCGTGTTAAATTGGCTGCCGCCGGCTGCAAAACCAAAGCCGACTCTCGAAACGGTCAAAATCACGCTCCCATCCGGAGTTTCCACCGGATCCCCAATGATCGTGTTAACATCAATCATTTCCTTTAAATTTTCCATTGCTGCCGTCATAAGGCCTTCGATCGGATGTGAACCCATTGTTGTTTCCTCCTGTCTTCTTTTTAGCGGGGATTTCAAGCTTGCTTGTCTTTTTCTGGATTTGAAATCGGCTTGGCACCGATTTCCGCTCTTCCTCCCCGCCAATATTTGAGAACTTTATATCCGGCTAATATAGCTTTCCCGATTTGGATTTTAAACATACACTTCAAATGCGTCTCGGAATCCGGATTTTGGAAAGAGGGGGTAACGGAAATCACGGGGTCTGTTTTCACAAGCAGGTGGTTCGTCAACAAGCTTAAAATCCCCCCTTTTGCCGCCCAGATGCTTCCGGCTGCAATGCCCGTCCATGCAGCATCGTGAAGGCCGATCACCGTATACCATTCAAACCGGCTTAACCGGATGCTCTGTATAAATTTTCCGGCTATCGTCTTTAAGCCGATGACACGCTCTGTGATTGCTTTAATTTCTTCAACGCGCTGTTCAATGATATCGGGGGTGATTTTCCCGCCGCTCTTTTTTTCCTTTGTCTCTTTTTCGTACACCACACCGGGCTTTTCGCGGTCCACTTTCACCACCGGAATTTTTATCGTATGCCGGATGATATACCATAAACGGAACTGGATGAAAAAATGGTCGTCATCCCGGTTATGCCCGTAATCGACAATAACGACAACGGATGAAAGACAAAGAACCAATACCAATAAAAAAATGACCGGCAAAAAGGATAAAAACCATATCATTTCAATCATCAGCCTTTCAGCCAACCATTATCGCCAACGCGCAAAAAAAATAAACCTGCTTCAAGAAGCAGGTTCAGCGTACGTGTACAGCGGTTCTTGCTGCCGTTCGTGGATGACGGCGGTATCCGCAAAAATATCATGCAGCCCTTGTTTTTTCGGCGTAAAGGCCACGATGAGGTATAAAACCGCAACAACCCCGCATATATAGCGGCCGATCCATTCCCGGAACAAAACGGTGCCCCAGGAAAGCTTCCCGGATGGAGGCAACGTCACGACTTTCAGCCCGAATACCATTTTTCCCAAAGTCTGGCCGAAACATTTCGTCATCAACACGAAATACCCGTAAAACACGATTGCGGATGTGACCGATATCGGCGAAAAAATGCCGGAATCACCTAGATCCAGTTTTAACATACGGAAAACGGGATGGATGATCAGCCATTTCATACTTTGGATAACGATGAGATCAAGAGAATAAGCCCACATCCGCATCCAAAACCCGGCGTAACGGCATCCCTGCACGGGAGTTGAAATTTCCGGATTTGGCAATAAGGAACCATTTATATTTTGATCATTCGGATTCACAATGCTTCCCCCTATTCAGCCCTAGAATATAAGTACATCAACCGCGGTGCGTCCGACTGGGACAACAGATGCAAAAGACCTGTTGCCTCGGCCTCTTTTCCGAGGATTTTTTGCGCGGAAGCTGAAAGCAAGGAATCCAGCCCGGCGCTCGTTTCGTATTCGACCACCTGTGCATTGCTGATATGAAGAGTTTTTTTCATGGCAGAAATCGTGTCATCCAAGTATCCGTATTGGTCGATTAAATGCAGCTTCATCGCCTGCCTTCCGTCATAGACGCGCCCGTCCGCAATTTTGCGTACCTCACTCTTCGGAATGCCGCGGCCTTTTGAAATCACATCCACAAAGCCTTCATAAGAATTATTGACCATCTTCTGGAGCATTTCTTTTTCGTTTTTTGTCATATCCCGGTAAGGGCTCATGATGTCTTTATACTGCCCGCTCTTAATGACCGGGAAATCAATGCCGAGCTTTTTGGCAAGATTCCCGTAGTTCACGCTCTCCATAATCACCCCGAGGGACCCGGTCAGTGTTTCCGGGCTGGCAAAAATTTTATCGGCGGGTGTCGAAATATAATAAGCCCCTGATGCGCAAGTCGGGCCCATTGAAACGTAAATCGGCTTTTTCGTTTCATTTTTAATTTGCATTAAGCGGTGGTGGATTTCTGCCGATTCGGCAACCCCTCCGCCGGGCGAGTTAATATGTAAAATAATGCCTTTGATCTGGCTGTCATTTTTCGCCTTGTCTAGTTCTTCAAGAAAGCCTTGGTGGTTGTATTCTCCGTTGTCAAGCAGGGATGGCGAAGCGCCGGTATCCTGGATCGTGCCGTTCACATCTAACACGGCAATTTTCTTTGCCCCATCGCCATCCTGCAGCACGTTTTCCGAAACGTCACTGGATGTAAAGGCATCTTTAAAAAGATTTGAAAAATCGGTTGTGACCGCCATGCTTGCAAAGTTCACGATAACTGAAACAACAAACAGCCCGCCTGCAACCGCAAGTGCTCCCCATCTTTTTTTATTCATGTTACGGCTTCATCCTTCCACATTTGTTTTAACGGCCCTGTATAGGTTTAATTTTATTTTACTTGAAGGGCGGGTACTTTTAAACAAAAATTCGGGCATTTTTCCCGATTTTCGAAAAAATGCCCGGAGGTTTTCGTTTACATCCTATCCAGTTCCTGCCGCCTGAGTTCGACGCGGCGGATCTTCCCTGATGCCGTTTTCGGCAGTTCTTTAATAAACTCAATGGCGCGCGGATATTTGTAAGGCGCGGTGAGCTGCTTCACATGGTTTTGCAATTCTTTTACAAGACCCGGCATGTCCTCGCTGATCCCTTCTTTCAGCACCACAAAAGCTTTTACGATATTTCCGCGGATTTCATGCGGGCTTGCAACAACCGCACACTCTTTGACATAAGGATGTTTTACGAGCGCATCTTCGACTTCAAACGGCCCGATTGTATAACCGGAAGAGATGATGATGTCATCCCGCCTGCCTTCGAACCAATAATAGCCGTCTTCGTCCTTTCTCGCCCTGTCGCCCGTAATATAGTAGTCGCCGCGGTACTGCTGGGCCGTGCGTTCCGGTTCTTTGTAATAATATTTAAAAAGCGCAGGGGTATCTTTATGTACGGCAATATCCCCGACTTCCCCCGGCTTGCACGGCTCGCCGTCCTCGTTAATGATCTCTACCTGGTTTCCCGGAAAAGGTTTTCCCATCGAGCCCGGGCGCAAATCCATATCAATGGAAATTCCGATGAGCAGCGTATTCTCTGTCTGCCCGTAGCCATCCCGGATTTTTATCCCAAAATGTTTTTTAAATACTTCGATCACTTCACGGTTTAACGGTTCCCCTGCGGATACGGCGCTCCGCAAATGTTCCAGATGGTAATGCGACAAATCATCCACTTTTGCCATCAAGCGGTATTCCGTCGGTGTGCAGCAAAGCACATTAATTTTGTATTCATCGAGGAGCGACAAATATTTTTCGGGGTCAAAACGGCCGTTATATACAAAGCCTGCCGCCCCTGAACCGAGCACGGAAAGGAACGGGCTCCAGACCCATTTCTGCCATCCCGGTGCGGCTGTTGCCCAAACTCTGTCATCTTCCCTGATTCCGAGCCAATTCGGTGCGGCTGTACGCAAATGCGAATAACCCCAGCCGTGGGAATGGACGACACCCTTTGGATTGCCGGTCGTTCCNGATGTATAGGACAAAAATGCCATATCATCTTTGGACGTTTTAGCCGTTTCCAGTTGATCGGACGCGGTTTCTTTCGCTTCATCCAAAAATGTCCATCCCGGTTCAGGCTTTCCAATCACAAATTTTTTCAATGCTTCAATCCCGCGGACGTTTTTGAACTGCCCGGCGCAGGAATAATGGGATACAACGCCTTTCACATCGCCCGCCTGAACGCGGTAATCAAGATCCTTTGTCCTGAGCATTTCCGAACTTGGCAAAATAACAATCCCGCATTTTAACGCGGCGAGATACACTTCGTACGCCTCCACAATTCTCGGCACCATGACGAGAATGATATCGCCTTTCTTCAACCCGCTTTTCAGAAAAACGTTCCCGGTTCTATTTGCGTTTTTCATTAATTCCTGGTAAGTGACTTCTCTATGCTTTCCTTCTTTATCTTCCCAAATGAGCGCAACCTTGCGGGGGCCTTGGGCGTATTTTTCAACTTCTTCCGCTATATTGTAAATTTGTGGCGCAATCAGGTCTTCACGACGCAATCAAATCGCCTCCCAAGAGTTTTAGTACCTCATTATTATACCTGATATTAAAAAAATAAGATACACTTGCCCTTTATTTTGTTCATATTCTGGCTTGCGCTAGAATCGAGTAGGAGGAGGTGACTAGCCCCCGTCCTCTCACACCACCGTACGTACGGTTCCGTATACGGCGGTTCAACCAAATAAATGACGCTTGTCACAATACTTTTCATACAGGCTTTTCAGTCCTTGGTGATTCCAGTAGGAGTTACCAAGGGTTTTGTGTAATATTGGACTTTTAGAAATTCGCCAATATGCTTTCCTTGAGTTTCCCCCTCAATGACCCATTTGTATCCTCTTTCAATAAACCTGTTCTGGCTCCACCCTCTTGAGGTCNCTCATGGAATTCANCACTACTTTCCTCAAGTAAGTCCACTACGGATTGTCTGTGTCATTGCCATACAGAATTTCCAGACGAAAACTTCTCTTTGATTGTTCAGTCCTTCCAAAAC